>Ga0209474_10000026_pt1 | contig 166176 bp, 131 predicted proteins | sample GraSoiAngelo_145_FD_185902 | JGI IMG/M metagenome (GOLD analysis project Ga0209474, IMG submission 185902) | Grasslands soil microbial communities from the Angelo Coastal Reserve, California, USA - 14_1009_05_20cm (SPAdes) (version 2) | ecosystem: Environmental > Terrestrial > Soil >... | reverse complement strand
CTGGAGAGCTTCGGCAGGACGGATGGTGATGTATGTGCGAACGAGAAGCGACTAAAGCCATCCACCGAGGTCATCCAACGATGATGTCTACCCGATGCCACCAAGTACGCCATGGGCGCCCTCAAGCATTCACTGCACAGTTGCTTCTTCTGCTATCAGCAGCGAACGACTACGTTGGAGGAGGAAGTCGCCTTCTTCAACCGGCGCCTGGGAGCGAGTCGGACCCTGGTGGATCTGCTGTCGCTGCGCCGACAGTACCGTCGGTCGTTCGCGTTTGTGATCCGATGCCTGCCTACCCTCGCGCGGCTCCACTTGCGGACCGCCCGGGATAACTGGTTCCCGCGCGCCGCATGACGCGGTGCTATCGTGCTCGGTTGCACAGAGCGAAGGTAGTCGGGCGGTATGATTCCGTGGACACTTATGCCGCCCAACCACGCGCTGGAGCCGTCGCGGCCGCCATCAGTGCTATCCTGTCGCCGAGCCGCGCGGCTCAGCGCGAGCGTTGGGCAGACCAACAGCGTCGAAGAGGTCAACTCCAGCTGGAACATGACCGACCTACGCATAGTTTCGGCGCAAGAGAGTGATCTCGGACAATACATCGATCTGCTTGAGGAAATCGCCGCCTGGCTCGAAGCTCGCGGAATCAAGCAGTGGCGCCCTGGGAGTTTTCGTCTTTCTGCGAACTACTACGCGGAATCGATAAGCCAGGGCGAAGTACAACTGGCCTTCGTCGGCGGCGAGTTAATCGGCACCCTTCGACTCTTGTTGCGAGATCCAATCGTCTGGCCGGAGGTCATCGAAAATGATGCTGTGTACGTGTACCACCTCGCGGTCAGGCGCACATGGGGCGACCAAGGCTTGAGTGCTCAGATGTTGGAATGGGCGGCCAATCGGGCCACGTCTCTTGGCAAACGCTACGTGCGCCTCGATTGCATGGCGGACAATCAATTCTTGGTTGAATACTACGTCAGGGCTGGGTTCGACGAGCGTGGTGAAATCGACGCGCCGTTTCCCGCTCCGGTCGGAACTTTGCGCCTCAGGCGCTACGAGAAACGACTTCGGATTCAGCCGACGGCTGCCCAACAGGCGCTTGCAGCCGTCGGCGCTCGGCGCGATCATGAAGCGCCGCGGCTGAAGCGCGGACGTTAGGCGGACAATTTAGAACGATGTCGATACCATTTGGCGCGATGCCAGCAGATCGGCAGCTCGCAACGCTGGGATGTGGCGTCGCTGCAATCATTCTCGGTGCAACCACGCCGCGAGTCGCGGCGCTCGTGAACGGTCGAACATTGTTCGTCAGCGTGTCGCCGATGCCGTGGTGGTTTTCGGCTCTGTTCGCCGCGTTGGCGCTTGCGGTGGCTGTCCGCGTCACGGGATGGGTGCTGCGCATTGCTCTCGTCGCGTTTGCGGTCAATCGCGTGTTGTCGATCGCCTCTGTTGCGCACGCCTTGTCGATCGGTCCCGTCACTGTTACAGCGTTGAATGAGCTATTCGGGTGTTCGTTGATGGTCGCCGCATGGCCGCACGCCGGCCGCCGCGCAAGAATCGCAGCGGTAGTTCTGTTCGCATGCTTCGCGGCGCTGGCCATTTGGCTCGGTAGCGGTCGCTCGAGCGTGATCGCATCGGTGTACGCCGCAGCCGCCTAACCACCGCTGCAGCCGACGAGCGGCACTGCAGCGTTGAATCAGATTCGGAAAATCGGAGTGCCGCTCGCGGCTGAGCGGCAGGACGTTAGGCCTCAAGCCCAATTGCGACGACATTTCGGAAAATCTTGGGGCGGGCATAGAATTTCGGAGTGACGGTTCGGTTCTACATCGATCCAGCGACGGATCAACCCCATATCTACGGCCACTCGGTCGTGGAGGAAGAGGTGGAGGATGTCCTGGCGCGACCGATGGAGGATCGCGCCGGTCGCGACGGCGCACGCATCGCCCTCGGTCAAACCGAGGCGGGTCGGTACTTGCGAGTGATCTACGTGTCGGACCCAACGCCGGGCTCCGTGTTCGTCATTACGGCGTACGAACTCGGCGAGAAGGCTCGGAAAGCCTTGCGGCGGCGCCAGAAGTCTGCGAAACGGAAGAAGCCATGAAGAAACGCAATCGATTTCCGCCAGGTTGGAACGATGCACGAGTGCAACGGGTACTCGATCACTACGAAACGCAGTCCGACGTCGAAGCTGTGGCTGATGACGAGGCGGCGTACCGATCAACAACGACGACGGTGATGAAGATACCGGTCAAGCTCGTGCCAGCCGTCAGAGCCCTACTGGCGAAACGCCGGGCCAGCTGATCGATGTGAGGCCTAACATGGCATGCAGCCGACGGCGCGATGGACGCCTGCGCGCCGCGGCTGATGCCTGACGTTCTGCGGACATTCTTGATAGAGCGTGAAGGTCAGCGCGGGACGTTAGGCCTCACAACGGCGATGCACTTCTTTCATCGAGAATTGAAATACGACATGGACGACGAGTGGTGGGCTCAGGCCGGCATGATCGGTTTTCTCCCGGTCCGATGTTCATTCCGCGTCGACCCATCGGAATGTGCGGGTCTTACGGTAGTCGACGTCCCGATCGATGATGTGGAGCCTCTAAACAGATCGCTGAGTCATGGCATCTTCAACGACGACGGTCCTAAACGGACGGCGAGGGACCGTGTCGTGAGGATCCTCCAAGGCTTTCGTAATGACGCACCAATGCCGCCGATCGAACTTCTCAGAGCGCCGGTAGACAGTCAGTATCGCTTCACGCTCTATCATGGCGCCCATCGCTTTTACTGCGCTGTCGCTGCCGGCTTTTCGCATGTGCCAGCGGTCGACGTCACGAGTCGACCTGCCGTGCATCTTGATCTCGACACCGATGACGCGTGAGGCCTAACATGCGCTGCACCCGACGAGCCGCTCGCGATATCTTCGGTCGTCGTGACGTCTTCTGCGCGGCTCGCGGGTGAGCGCAGGCGTTAGCGAGTCAGTAAGCCTGCTGGAAAGTCGAGGAGATTTTTCCCATGGAGCCGATTCAGCGCATCAAACGTTTAGAACGTCGAGTGTCAGTACTCACAGCTTGTCTTATCTTCACGGCTGCCGCCTTCGCGATTGTCGGCCTCCGTGCCCAGCCCGCGGTCACCGAAAGCTTGCGCGTCCGCCAGATTACAGTCGTCGATGCAAAAGGGACTGAGCGTCTCTGGATCGGCGCGCCGGTTCCGGATCCCATCTTTCAGGGCAAGCGAGTGAGCCGTTCAGGGCCGGTGTCTGGTGTGGTGCTGCTCGATGCGAACGGCAACGAACGAAGTGGGTACGTGACGTCCGATCGAACGGGCGAAGTGTTTGTGAGTCTCGATAGCGAGAAGACCCAGGAGGCACTCTTTCTCGTCAATGCAGGTGGAGGTGGACACGTCTCGATCTACGACGCGAATCGCAATCAAGCTCGAATCGGCGTATTGAACGGTCGACCGACTTTGGTCCTCGAAGAGAGAGGCCGTGTCGCGTTCGAACAACCCCAAACGACGAAATAATGTCACTTCGTCAGCTCGCTAACCGCGATTGGAGCCGGCGACGACGAGCGCCGTAGTGCGGTTCTGGCGATCGAAGTCGCCGCGGCTCAATCGCATTCCGTTAGACGGACGGAACAAACATCTAATGAAGACGGAGAGCGTTCGGGAGCATTTCCGAATCCAAGTGCCTGATTACCAGGGTCTCATGCGCCGGTTGATTCCTTTCTACGACAACCAGCGGGACGTCATGCTTGCGTTAATTCCGTTCGACCGAGGGGTGTCGCTGCGAGTCCTTGATTTGGGCTGTGGGCCTGGCTTGATGGCCGCCCGGATTCTTGCTGAATTCCCGCACGCGCAACTGACGCTGTTCGACCTCACCGCGGAGATGATCGAGGCGTGTCAGTCTCGGCTCGAGGGCACCGATCGCATCGTGTACCAGGTCGGCGATTTTCGAACCGCTGATTTCGGGACGGGGTACGATCTCATCATCGCCTCGTTGTCTCTGCATCATTTGATGCCGTCGGAAGGGCCAGCCTTTGCCAAGCGTGCGTTTCAAAGCCTGGGACCAGGCGGACATCTGATCACCGCGGGGGTGATCGTGGACGAGTCGCTGGAGGTTCGTGAAAGGCTGTGAAAGGCAGTACGAGCTGTGGCGGCGCTTCATGATAGCGCAGGGCGAAGACGGGAATGCTTGGTATCAGAAGCATCTGGCCAAGGATCATCCCGTCGAGATTTCCACGTGGGTTGGTACGCTAATGAGCCGCGCGCCGCGGCGACGCGATCACACCGACCGACTGGCGCGACGGCTCCAAGCGGTGGTTAGACGGCGATCCGGTGCCCGCCAATGATCGCGAAGTTCAGATACCGCCAAAAGCACCCCACCGATGCAAAGCCCGCTTCTGAAAGCGGAGACGTTAGACGGTGCAGAAGTTTCCGGGCGAGTGGTTTCTCGGTTGGCAAAACTGGTGGACGGCCAAGGAGGGAGAGGGTTCACGTGCTCCGCTTGCCTTGTCTTTTACTCAGCGTCGTCATGTTCTCGTCGCGCCTCGGCGTACAAATCCATGCTCAAGCAGCTCCCGATACGGGTCTCTATGCAGTGTCATATGTCGAAGTCATGCCATCGGGCAGGGCGGCGACAATCGCAGCGCTTAGGCAGTATCGCGATACGAGCCGCCACGAGGACGGCTACGTTCGCGTCGAGCTGCTCGAGCAGGTTGGCCGGCTCGGTCATTTCGCGATTATTGAAACGTGGAAGGATCAGAAGGTCTTCGAGGCCCATGGAATGGCCGCGCATGTGAAGCAGCTTCGGGGCGCGCTCCAGTCGATTCGTGTGAGCGACTACGACCAGCGCTTGTACAAAACTCTCACCGTCGCTTCAGCGACTGCCGCAGGAAACAGCCAAGCAGTCCATGTCGTTGCGCATGTCGACACGGTTGGCGGCGCCCAGGCCGACGCGCCGGGGCTACTCAAACGATTGGCTGAGGCCAGCCGCAAGGAACGAGGCTGTTTGCGGTTCGACGTTCTGCAGCACGCGATGCGCGCGAATCACTTCACAATCATCGAGATGTGGGAGAATCAGAACGCGCTCGATGCGCACGCTGCCGCCCCGCACACGAAACAGTACCGCGACGAGTTGCAGCCGATGTCCGGTAGCCCTCTCGATGAACGCTTATACGAAGCCGTTGAATAGCCCATCGCCCGGTTCCTCATGGGATGATCTCAGGGCCGTCTAACTTCGGTTTGCAGCCGTCGGCGGTGGATTCGATCATGAGTCGCCGCGGCTGAAACCGAGCGTTAGGCGTCTTCCCTTCGTCAGGAGTCTGGAATCGAATTTCTAGTTGAACTCCTGGTGCAGCTCGTTCTTGAGGTTGTCGGCCAGGTGTTTTGTTCGAACTCGTTGCGGCGTATGGCTGGGAGTCGCTGAAGGACTCCGTGCGCCTGGAGCGCGAATCGACGGCAGTCTTAGCGGGGACGGGTCATCTTCTGCTGCGCGTGTGTGTTGGTATCCTCAGTCTGCTAATCGTCCCCCGGCGACTGGCGCCGCACTCACCGTTACCGGGGCTGAGTCTCGTGTTGAGCCCGATCGGCACCGGAATCACCACGCACTGGATCGGCGAGTTCTGGCATGAGCGTGGTCGGGACCGGCCAGTCCTGTTTACATTTCGAGCGGGCGCGATTTTCGCGTTCGGAATGGCGCTGGTGCGTTTCGTCTACGGCGAACTGGAATGGCGTCCCTTCTAGCCAGCAAGACGCGTAACTGCCGTATATGGACTCCTCCCGGATGTCAGCAAGGAAGTAAACGATCGTCGCATTTGATCGAAATCGGATGCAGTCGTATATCCGAACTGTGATGAAGCGTCGTACGCTTCTGGCCATCATGGGCATCCGCGCACCGAGGGCCAATCGCTGAACAGCGACCTTCGCGGCCAAGGCTGTTATCGGCCTGGGTTAGTGCCGGTCCGACCGGTCACGCCATGATCATGTATCCTCGCCGAGCATCTCGCTGGTATGTCGTGCCATCAGGCGGCCACGCGTGGCTCGACTCGAAAGTCAACATCGTGGTGCCAAACTGCCCAAATCATTCGTGCGAGCTTGTTCGCGACGGCAATGGCTGCTTTGTTGTGTCCGCGTCGGGCCGCAACACTGGTGGCCCAGCGCTGAAAAGCCGTGACGCGTTGTGGTGTACGCGCGACTGTTCGTTGCGCGGTCAGTAGCACGGCGCGTGCTCCATGCGTGAGCAAGCATCGCAAATAGACGTCGCCCCGTTTGCTGATGCCTCCCAAGTACCGACGCCCGCCGGTCGACGACTCACGCGGCGTGAGGCTGAGCCACTGGCAAACTGCCGGCCGCGCCGAAACGCGTGAATGTGCCCGACGCTCGCGACGAGCGCCGTCGACGTCAGCACGCCGACCCCGGGGACCTGTTGCAGGCGCCGCGCGACGGGATGCTCGCGTGCAATTGTGGCGAGCTCGTGATCGATCGCGGCGATGCGCGCGTCGAGCGCACGGACTTCGTCGAGCAGCAGCCGGACGGCATGGCGCACGACCCCGGGCAGATCCACCGCCGCATCGTCGAGCAACGCCGGAATGCGCTGCAACGCGGTGCCCGCCCCGGCACCAAGCGGCAGACCAAACTCGCGCAGGACGCCACGCATCACGTTGATCCGAGCCGTCCGCGTCGCCTGTGCTCGCGGGCCGGGCGCACGAACCGGAGCGTCGTCCACTCCCGGCGAAGCGTCTGCTCGAAGAAGAACCGAATCCCGCACAACGCGATCGTCGCCGTCGCGCGCGCGACCTTCTTCTCGTTGGCCAGGTACAGAAAGTACCGGCGCAGATCCTCCTCGGTCAGTTGGTCGGGGCTCCGATGATAGTGCTCCGCCAGTTGCCGGACGCCGCGCGCGTAGCACTCCTGCGTTCTTGCGGAGAACCCCCGGAGTTGCATATCCTCGAGCATCCGTTGACGTAAGGGCGTCATGCGGCCTCTCCTTCTGGGAGCGGGAGGTAAAGGGACCGCTCCCGGGAGGAGATCTTCAGGCCACCGTCCCGACAATGTGGGAGACACTCAACGGTCAGTAGCGACGTTCTGATCTATCCGCCGCAGGCGGATTTAGTCCAACCTGGCGCTGCAGCCGACGGCGGCACGACGCGGTCGCCGCCGCGGCTGGCCTGCCGCGCGGCGTCGAAGGCCGCTCGGCCGCGGCTAATGACACGCGATCGGTCTTCTTGGCGGCGGCGCGTCGGCTGGTGCCGCGCTCGATCTGGACGCCGTTCTTCGTGAAACCGGCCACACTGCTCGAGTGGCATCGTCGGCTGGTCGCCAGGCGCTGGACATCTCGTCGCCGAGTTGGCCGACGGCAGATCGATCGCGAGGTTCGGGCGCTCATTGTGCGGCTCGCCCGCGAGAACCCGCGCTGGGGCTATCAGCGCATTGTGGGCGAACTGAAAGGCCTGGGTGTGATCGTGTCGGCGTACAACCGACATCGGGCACACCTAAGCATAACCTCACGCCTGCCGGCCGGTCGCTCAGCGATTAAGTCGCACCCGGACTTGGAAAAGCTGACAGTGGTTCGACGGGATCGTCTCGGCGGCTTGTTGCACGAATATCGGCGTGCCGCGTGAGCTGCAACGAATTTACGCACCGTAGGTTCGCCAATATTCCGATCGCTGTGCAAATCACGTCGCAACACCTCGCGGACTGAACGAAGTGTCGGCCTTGCGACGACGTTGATGACTCGATTGTTCTTCGAGTGGAGACTCAGAATTGCAAATGGCCAAGCACGGTCGGGCAAATTGATCTCACACTGCCGTCGGTCGCGAAGGCACTGTCGCCCAGTACGAAAAAACGCCAGCGCGGACGCCGCGCGGCTGGTTGCAACGGTAGGTGCCGCGGCGGGTCACGGCCGCTGCTCTGGCGCGCTCCTGCCGTCCTGAAGGTGATTTTGGCCGAGACGGCGCCGACGGACGAGGGCTGGAGCGGACGCCCCCAATCGACGCTCGGCCGGTGAATGGAGGCGCGCGACGCATCGATCGACGGAGCTGGGCGAAACGACAGGTCAGAGCGGTCGACGACGAAGTCGTCATCGTGCGCATCCGCGAACATCACCGGCGAGATAAGTGTCTGGCCACCGAACTGGTTCGCGAAGAATGTCCGCCAAGTTTGTGACCGGGTCGTCGGGCAGCGGCGCAGATAGCGCGAGACGGTGCGTTCCGAAATGGTGATTCCGAGCTTCAGTAATTCGCCGTGGATCCGCGGAGCGCCCCAGAGACAATTCTCAGCGGCCATACGCCGAATCAGATCGCGACAGGTTGAATCGATGCGTGGTCTTCAGGGACGTCGCGAGCGGCCCGCCAGCTTCGACGTACGCCTCCGCGATGCCAACGATCGACAGTGGCTGGTTGGATAAGCGGCAGCGCTTCCCGCCACCGGGGCCAGAACCAGCGCAAAAACAGCCAAAACATCCGGTCAGCTGGGCGAAAGCGCTTATTCGAACGAGCGAGGACGCCGAGTTGGCGGCGCAGGGCAAGAGTCTCGAGCAGGAGGTCTCGACGCGTCGCCCGAGCCGATCGGACCGTTGCACCCGTCCTGATGACGGCTCGCATCGCCTCGTAGAGTGGCGACCGGTGACGCCAACGTGAATGGATTTTTGGCCGGACGCAATATTGGCGAGGCACAACCCAGCACCCGGCAGTGCGCGCTTTAGGCTGTCGTACTCTGGCGATTGCAGGACGCGACTGCTCAGGAGCGTTCGCTGATGAGCGCTCTCGCAACCGCGCGTTTGGCTGAGCAGCGTGGCGGGCGGCGCTGGTTTTGCGTCGGCTTAGCGTTTGGCGTCGGCTTAGCCATGTTGCGGGTACTCGAACCGGCCGCCCAAGCTCAACTCTCGCAGGCGCGCGAGCTGTTGGCGAGACTGCGCGACACGCTCGCGGAATTCGGCGCCGCGGCGGAGGATCGCGCCGCCTTGGCTGCGTCGATCCGCCAGCTCGACGAGCTGTTTCTCATCGTCTGCGTTGGCGAATTCAACGCCGGAAAGAGCGCGTTCATCAATGGCTTGCTCGGGCGATCCGTCGTGGAGGAGGGCGTCACGCCGACCACAGCGCAGATCCAGCTGCTGAAATATGGCAACGTCGTGCAATCGGAAACCGATGCCAATGGTCTGCGCATCCTGACCGCGCCGGTGGAGCTGCTTCGCGACGTCCACATCGTCGACACGCCTGGCACCAACGCGATCATCCGCGAGCATGAACGCCTTACCACCGACTTTGTTCCGCGATCCGATCTCGTGCTGTTCGTGACGTCCGCCGACCGCCCGTTTACCGAGACCGAACGAATATTCCTGACGGCGATTCGCGACTGGGGCAAGAAGATCGTCATCGTCCTGAACAAGATCGATATCTTCAGCAATGCTGCGCAGCTTCAAGAGGTCGTCGACTTCGTCCAGAAGGCAGCGCGCAATCTGCTCGGCGTCGACGCCGACGTGTTGCCCGTGAGCGCGCGGCTGGCGCTTCGCGCCAAACACGGAGAACCGTCAGTGTGGGCAGCCAGCGGATTCGAAGCGCTGGAACGGTACTTACAGAACACGCTTGATGCGCGGAACCGGTTTCGATTGAAGCTGGCCAATCCTCTCGGCGTCGGGCTGGCACTCGGAAACCGATTTGCGACGATCGCCGGGGAGCGTCTGACGGTCCTCCACGACGACCTCGAGCTGCTCGGCGACATCGAGCGGCAGCTGTCCATATACCGCGACGACATGAAACGCGGGTTCGAGCTGCGGATCACCGCGGTCGAGAAGGTTCTTGCCGACATGGAAGGACGCGGCGACCGTTTTTTCGAAGAGACGCTTCGACTCGGGCGCTTCACCGACCTGCTGAACCGCTCGCGCATTCAGAAGGAATTCGAAGACAAGGTCGTCGCCGATGCCTCGGCTCAGATCGAGCGGCGCGTCGCGGAACTGATCGACTGGCTTGTCGACCGGGACTTTCGACAGTGGGAGGCGGTCACGCGAAAACTCTCCGAGCGGCATCGCGAGCATGCGTCGCGCGTACTCGGTGCTCCTGAAGTGGGCAGCTTTCACCACGACCGTTCCCGCCTGATGGACTCGGTTGGCCGCGAAGCGCAGCGCGTGGTGGATACCTACGACAAACGTCTGGAAGGCGAGACGATTGCGGACCAGGCGCAAATTGCCGTCGCGGCGGCCGCGGCGGCCGGCGGTGCCGCGGTCGGCCTCGGCACGATCGTGACCATCGCAGCGTCAACCGCAGCGGCGGACATCACCGGGATCCTGCTCGCCAGCGTCGTGCTGGGCGTTGGATTCCTGATCATCCCCGCCCGACGCCGGCGGGCGAAGGCGACGCTGCAGGAGAAGATTGTCGCACTCCGGATTCAGCTCTCTACAGCACTCCGAACCGAATTCGAGCGAGCGCAGGAACAGAGCGCGCATCGACTCAGCGACGCGATTGCGCCCTACGGGCGCTTCGTACGCGCCGAAGAGCAACGCTGGAGGGATGCTCAGCGTACTCTGGCCACTCTTCGGGACCAGATGACGGGTACGCTTGCCCAGCTCGCACAGCCCGCGGACGCAGCGTGAACCCACGCGGGTCAGAACGGCGGGCACAGCCGTTTCCCGTCGTAACTCGTCGAGGTGCCGAACCACGTCTCCCTGTTGGTAATATGCCGGGTCCATGACCTGGCTCGTGTGGCTCGCCCTCGCGGTCATCATTGCCGCCGTCGCTGCCGTCACCGGCATGCAGCCCACCGGGGCACGCCCCGTCGCCTCGACGCGCTTGATGGGAATCGCACGCCTGGTGCTTGTGGCCCTCATCATCATCTTCGTCTACTTCGCATGGCGCGCGCGCACCGGCGGCTGAATGGCCCGGGCGCACACCCAGGTCGTCTCTACTTCGTAGATGTAGAGTGGCCGATCTGTCGTCCTTAGGCATTAAAAATACGCGACCGGACCAGTCGCGCTGGGCTCGAGGAACGCGATCGCTGTCGTTGGGCAAAGCTGGCAGATGAATACAACGCCGACGATCCGGACAGCTGTCGCTTTGGTCATCGTGATCGCGGGCGTTGCCGTCATTGGTTTCATCCCGTACAGCCGGTGGAAAGGGACACGCGATCGTGGCGATTTTGAGCGGGCACGCACGCCGTTGGTACGGGTTTCAGTCGGCGAACTGCCGCCAGATCGTGAAAGAACGATGACCGTGATCTTGCCAAAGGACCGGCAATGGCAACGGATCGTCAACCGACTCGGAAAGCTGACCTCGTGCTGGTCGTTGCAACCGATCCAGCGGCGGTCCACCCGCAAGCCTATTCGGCAACCGAAGCGCGTCTGGTAGCGCATGGCACACGAAGCGGACGGCCGTTGGAAATCATGCGACAACGGAGCTCCCGTTTGTCTACTCGCCGACGGCCTCGCAAACCGGTACAGGTTTTCTGCGTCCGCTGACGACATCGTGCAGCTAGGAGTACGTCCGAGTAATCGCCGTGTTAGTCACATCAACTCATGTCCCCGGCCGTTCAAACCTCGTGCTGCGCGCCGACAAAGTCCGTCGCCGCGCTTGGCGATGTCCGCGACACCTTACCTCCGCGAACGCGTCGACCGCAGACACTAATCGAACCGCGGCCATTGAGAAGGTTCGTACGCGACGGCCCACATTGACGCTACCGGTCCGCCATGCTTATTAGGCCACCTGCGGATATTCCCTCGTCCGAGATCACACCGAAGGGCCTCTACATGCGGCGCCGGGAATTTCTGGGCGCGCTCGTCGCGATCGGGGACTCGACGACAAGCTGACGACCACGGACAAGCTCGTTACCGCCACCGACAGGCTCACGCCGCGGCAGGCCGTCCCGTCGTACTGCAACTTCTACGAATTCGGATCGGCCAAGAGCGACGCTGTTCAAAGCGCCGCTGCATTCAAGCCGAAGCCATGGTCCGTGGCCGTCGAAGGACTGTGTGGCAAGCCAGGCACGTACACATTAGAAGATGTCCTGAAGCCGCACGCCCTCGAGGAGCGCGTCTACCGAATGCGGTGCGTCGAAGGCTGGTCGATGGTCATCCCGTGGGACGGCTTTCCGCTCGGCGATTTCCTCAAGCGATTTCAGCCGGCGGCAAACGCCAAGTACGTCGAGTTCACCAGCATTTACCGCCCGCAGGAGATGGCGGGCCAGCGCCGCCGCTTCCCAGCGCTTCTTCCGTGGCCCTACCGAGAAGGACTACGGATGGACGAGGCCATGCACCCACTCGCCATTCTGGCGGTCGGCCTGTACGGCGAGACGCTGCTCAACCAGAATGGCGCGCCGCTTCGGCCCGGTCGTGCCGTGGAAGTACGGCTTCAAAGGCATCAAGTCGATCGTGAAAATCCGGTTCGTGGAGAAGCAGCCGCTAAACTCATTGCAGGAAGCTAACGCGAACTAGTACGGCTTCTACGCGAACGTGAATCCGGAGGTCCCGACGCCGTCCTACAGCCAAGCGACCGAGCGCCGCCTCGGCGAATTCTTCATGCGGCGTACGTTGATGTTCAACGGCTACGCCGATCAGGTCTCATTGCTGTATGTCAGCATGAACCTGCGCAAGTTCTACTGATCACAACTTGAGCTGCACACCACGCTTCGGGGCGCGCGTGCCAAGCAGCAACGAGAACGCACTGCCGCCAACGTCGGTCGAACGACGTCTAGGTACAACGCGTGTAACACCCTACTGCGAGATTGGTCCCCTGTAACACCAGCATTTATCGATGGTGACGTGCGGCCTATGAAGCCGGTGTCCAGTAACCACCAGGCGACTGATCGCTACCTAAGTCGGCGCAGGCGATTTCGACGTGCGTGTACACCACGTCTGGAGTCGACGCCATGTGCGGTGTTCATCGCCGTTTTGTCGCTATGCGAACAGCATCAGACGATAGATGCGGCCGATCCCGCCCGAGAGGCGCCGCTGAGCGGGCGAGTGCATCACGGCTTCGCTCGGCGAGTCGGACCTTGCGTCCAAGCAGTTGCTTCGCCTGAGTGCGTGGATCCGAGTCACGCAGTCGCAGGTCTTCTTCACAAACCAGGGCTGGATCAGACGGCGGTGATGCAATAATCTCCCATTTCGCTGGATCCAAGTGTCCGTCAGGACGCTGACGTGTGAAGCCGGCTAACAGCGCCTGAGGGCGACAACATGTTCAGGAGGAAGACAATGAAAAACACTGCACTGAAAGTCTTGCTCACGGCGGCGGTTCTGATTCCTGTGGCGGTCTACGCCCAGCCCAGGCCGGGAAACCCGACGACCGCTACCGTCATCACCAAGGCTGAGATCGACAAGATCAGCGCCACGGAACAATCTCAGCGGACCCGTGATGAGAATGCCAAGGTTGTCGATATCGGCGACGGCTGGAGCATGGAGTTGGGCATCATTCACCGCGCCTCCACTCGGAACCCGCCGCCCGCGCCTGCCGCCGGAGCGGGGAATGCGCAGGCAGCGGCCCAAACCATCCCGTGTGGAGAACGAATGGCAAATCCGCCGGCGGATGCAATTCCGGGCGCCATTACGCATGATAATCAGACCGAAGGCTATTACATCGTCTCCGGCGGCGGCACGGCGTTCATTGATGGCCATGTCGTCAATGGCCGGCACAGCACGGCCAACCCCGACGGCGGACCGAACGGCCCGGGCTGCGGCGGCTTGGCGGTTGGCTCACGCAAAATCGAGTTGAAAGTCGGAGACGTGCTGATCGTTCCGCCGGGCGTAATACATGGCTGGGCCGATATTCCCGATCATGTGGACTATCTCAGCTTCCGTCCGTCGCATGGCGTGATGAAGAACGGCTGGGTGAACCCCACGATCGCCTCGAAGTAACGCTTTCAACGTTCTGTCTCAGAGCGGACCGCAATGCGCCGGCGGCGGTCAGGCCTGGCAAAGAGGATCGCGCGGCATCCCCGCGGCGCATAACAGGCGGCTGGAGCGGACGGCTGTAAAACGCGGCCGCTCAGCGGCAGACCGTTAGACCGCTGAATCAGCAGCTCATTGTTTCGGAACCTGGAATGCCGATATCTTCTCCGAAAGCATCTCAACGTCAGCCAAGTTGGACGGATGTCAAGACGAGGCTTGAGGCTCTCGATCGACGTGGCCTTGTTGACCTCGTTCACGACCTGTATGAGGCGAACACCGCGAATCGGCGCTTCTTGCAGGCTCGCCTCCTACCATCGCCGAACGCCGTGGAGAAATATCGCAAGCTCGTTACGGAGGCGGTCTTTCCGGATCCGTTCAGTCAACGGCGCGTGTCTCTTCGCGACGGCACGGCGGCGATCACCGAGTATCGTCGGTCGACCGGCGATGTGTCAGGCACCGTGGACCTAATGCTCACCTTCATCGAGGCTGGCACGGAACAGGCGGCGGATCTCGGCTACGGGGACGAGAACTACTTTGCCGCGCTGGAGAACAAGCTCGATGCCGTCGCAAAAGCATGGCCGGCTCTTTCAGGCGAGGAACGAACGCGGGTGTCGGCCCGGCTCAATTGGGTGCGGAAGCGTGCCCAAGCCATCGGATGGGGGTACGGCGATTACGTCGATGATGTCGTGGAGCGTTTACAGATTTCGCGAACCGAGAAACGAGTCCTCGAAGAATCGGGCAGCGGTTTAACAGCGCGCTGGAGCCGGCGGCGCTCGTGAAATCGAGAGCGCCGCGGCTCAGCGCGTGTCGTTAGGCAGTCAGTACATCTCGTTCGGGAGCAGACACTGAAAAATAAAGGCTGTCTCTTATTGTTCCTGTTGCTCGGGACGCTGTGGGTCAACGCTGATGAACGGACCTTTCGTCAGCGCGGGCCAAATCAGCCGCTCTATGTGGTGACCCATAATCACTATGCACAGGGATTTACGCCCGCTGGTCCGACGGCTCGATTCGGTGACCTGATCATGATCGAAATTCTCAACCTGAAGGCTGTATCGTCAGACCAGACCAGCTCTTACGAAGTTGGACGGCGTTACGCTCTCTTTGTGGGTGGTGAGCGGCGAGGCGACGTCAAGATCGAGAGGGTTACGCCATTGCAGTGCAATTCCTCAGCCGCCGTGGTTTCAACCGACCCCTCCGTTCATCTTTCGACCGAGGCCATGGCGCTGGCGACGAACGCGAAAATGATTCGACCTCATCAGAACGCGCAGCATCAAGCTAATGCGATAGAACGTAGCCAAGCGATGCGATTGGCGATGGAAGGCTTTCGGAAGCATGGCGTGCCCGACGAAGCGAAAGATATTCAGATCGAGCATCTTGTTGTGACCAAGGTCGATCACCGCGGTCAAAGAGTCTTGATTGGTTCTTTATCGGTCAAGGCGAAGGGCGCTCGACACGACATGTTTCTAATCGGAGGGATAACGGGTTCAAAGTCATCGATTGAATTGGCGCGCTATCACAAGACCACAGATCTCGAGGATGGAAAGGATTCCGAGCGTGTCCGGTTTGTGGATCAATTGGATCTGGATCACGACGGGACAGATGAAGTCGTGATCGAAGTGACCGGCTACGAGAACGAACAGTTTGAGATTTATACGCGTCAGGACGGCGCGTGGCGCCAGGCGTGGGTAGGAGGGCAAGGCGGATGTTGAGCAACCTCAAAGATAACAGCTGAGAAAGAGTTCGATGCCTCAGGCGACACCGCCCAGGCCTGGCGCGTGACGATGCCGAACTCAAGGCCGCTGGAACGCGGGCCATCCGCTCATTCGGATCGTGGCGGCCTATCTGCTTGGCAAGCAGCAAGCGTTTCGACGGTAGCCGTTCGCAGACGCAAATAGGATTCTTTAATTGAAGTCGCTGTCTAACTCCGCATGCAGCCGACGGCGCAGAATCGAGAGCGCCGCGGCTGATGCTGCGCGTTAGACGGCGACGCACACCTGTGAAATTTGCACCTGTTTTTGGACATCCAAATAACGACAGGAGGCTCCCGTGAAATCACTCAACACGTGGATCACACTGGCCATGGCTTTTGCCGCGGCGCCAGCCTTGGCCCAGACCCTGGCCCCTGCTGCGCCGGCATCGGCGCCCGCCCGTGGGCCCCAGACGAATTGGTGGTCTCAGGCTGGCGGCGAAAACGGCCCGGAACGCATTGTCTGGGCGGCCCAGAAGACGCCGGAAACGCCCTACACCGGAGTCAATAAGCCGATCTGGCATATCGCCGACATTCTCAAGTCGCATCAGGGACAGGCGCGCTGGGAAGAGAAAGTGGTTCTGACGCGCGACTTCGACGGTCGTTACGTCCAGATGGCCCCAGGCGACAAGGCCAAGTGCATGTTCTACGCCGACGACCGCGTCTTCGGCTGGGTCTATAGCGGCGCTGTGAAGATGACGATCGACGGCCAGGAGCCCAAGGTCTTGTCGAGGGGCTGGGCGTTCAACGTGGCACCACGCCTGTCCTACTGCATGGAGACTGCCGGCACCGAGCCGGTTGTGTATTACCGCAACACGCCCGCAGGGCAGGCGCCATCCTATCCGGAAAGCGAAACGCCGACGCCCACTCCCGGCTACAAATATATAAAGACTAAGATTACCTCGACCGGCGGCTACGACTCATTCAACGTGCCGTTCTTCAATGTTACGGAGTATGGCGATTCGAAGCGCACGGGTGAGCGCTTCCTGTATGACGGCCATACCTCCTCCAACTTGAACATCGGAATGAACCTCACGGAGCTGCCGCCCGCCACCAACTGGGGCCACTGGCACGCCAACATGGTGGAACTCTGGGTCAATGTTTACGGCAATGTCTGTGCGCTGATCTCCGGCGTCGGAGTGGTCCATGGCGAACTGGGCGACGTGATCAATGCCAATGAAGAACGTTGGCACCGTGCCACCAGCTGCCCCAACACCGGCAAAAGCATACGCATGGCGATGACACCGCGGAGCAAGGAAGGCCAGGTCCATTATTACCAGGTCGACCAGCGGCCCGGTGGGCAGTAGGTCGGCCAGAACGAAGCAACCGCAATCCCGAACTCCGGCCGCTTGTACGATCTCGGCTTCATGCTTGGCATTACTGCCGCCTTTGGCGGTGGGGCCAAAGCTTGTAGATTCGAACGTCAAGGAAGAGGGCAGCAATCATGTTGAACACGATGGTCAGCCCGTGAAACAGACCAACAAGGAAGCCGGCTCTGGAGACTGTAGCGCCCCCTGGACATCTGTTTCCGATCACCTGGCCGAGAGAGAAAACATGAAGAACGTTGCGAACTCCCGATTCACCATCAAGAGCTGGGACGAGAAGCCTTATAGTGAGGGCCAGGACCTACCAAAGCTGACTCGGGCCGCCGTCACAAAGACGTTCACTGGCGATATTGCGGGCGAAGGGCATGTCGAATACTTGATGATGTACCGCAGCGACGGCTCGGCCACGTTCGTCGGCCTCGAGCGGGTCGTCGGGCACGTTGCAGGGAAAGCCGGCAGCTTTGTGCTCCAACGCGCTGGAATATTCGAGAACGGCGCGGCGAAGGAGTCCTACTTCGTCATTCCTGGCTCCGGCACAGGAGAGCTTCGGGGCCTGCGCGGCGAGGGCACGTCGGCTGTTGGACACGGGACTGAGCATCCTCTAACGCTGAACTATGAGTTGGGCTAGATGCGAAACTCTGACGCGCAGTTCGTCGGATACTCGCTGATCGTCCCAGCGGCTGTTCTTGGACTGTTCAGAATTCCGCCAGGTATAGGTGTTCAACGTCTCCGACGGATGTTCGTGTCTTGCGCTTCGATCAAATCGGCAAGTAGACGAATCGATCCGTCCATTCCTCCGCTTCTGTCGCTGTCCAAATGAGAATCAGGTCGTCGGCGACTTCCCCAAGCGGAAGATGTTGCGGGACGACGATCACGCCAGGGCTGTGCTGTGAGCGCACGAACTCACGGAAATGTCGAGGCATGGTCGCCTGGTCGTGCGTGACCAGGACCCGGCCATCATCTGCTGTGGCGGCGAGAACTTCCCGATCCGTTCAGGCCGGCCGGACCTGCTGTCGTCGCGGTTCTGAAGTCGATAGCAGGCACGCGCCTCACTACGCGGACACGATGATCTGGTTCAGATCCGCGTCAGCCTGAAAGCGGATCGGCCTTGAGGGGCTGGCGGTCGCAAGAGCGTGAGGTCGGGGCCCGCCCCCACGCGCAGACGCGCTCGCGGCGTAAACCGCTCGCGCCTATTTGGAACAGAACGTCGCACAGGCCACGCCGAAGGGTCGAACGGTTTCAGACGGTCGTTGTCAGTCGGAGGGTGTTTCGGGGCAGCAGCCGATCAATAGGCCGCGCGGAACAACCGTGAACGTTTCACTATCGGTGCGAAAAAACTACCTACCGTCGTCCGACCCGCGGGGTGGGCGGCCCGCAGATTCTCAGGTTCTTGGGCCTGCCACATGTTCGACACGCGAACTGCGTCGTCGGGCGATTTCACCGATTTCGTTCGCAAAACCGTGTCGCCTTCAATAAGACATAACCGATACGGCTGCGGCGTCCCGGTCGCGACCACGAACACACATTTCAGATCGCCGCGCTGCCACATGGTGATGAACGCCATAGGCGCTGGATCGAGCAACGCTCGTGCCGTCGGGCCCGCAGATCGAAAGAAGGATCGTCCTTTGGATCAGAACCTCGCGACACTTCGGGCCGCGCCGGTGAGCTCGAGAATGTGCATGCCCGTGTTCGCCCGATCGACGATATAGATATAGCCGCGGTCGTCGACCTCGACGTTGTTCGTCTGGATCGCGACCTTGCACTTTTCGTCCGCTCCAGTGCCCACGCACCGCTTGTCGGTCTTGCTGGTAATGGCTGGGACATAGAACGCGATCTCTTTGGGGTTGAACGGATCGCGGATATCGACGGCGCGTACGCCTGCGTTGAAATGCGCGAGGAACAGCACCCGCTTGTAGTAGATCGGCGTGAAGTTCTCGTTCGAGGAATGCGTGCCGAAGCGGCCGCCGCGGCTGCAGTAGTCGCGGCTCGACTCCGGCACGGTGAACGACGAGGCGCCGAAGGGCCGCGTCTCGACCGTCGCATCCAGCATGCGCAGCATCTGCCGGTTCTCGAAGCACTCGTTGGCCGTCGTCTCGCCGACAACCGCGATGAAGTCACGGCGCGCCTGCGTCTGGTTTGCCGGGACCGACACCTCGTGATCGTGGCCGCCGTCAGCCGCGGAAGGAGCAGCACGGCGGCCGGTCGGTGCTTTCTGCATACCGAACTCCGCGACGTCCATCCCGAGGAGCGGGAACGCGGTATGCGCGCCCACGTCGGGCGGAAGATCGACCCTGGTGATCTGCGGATAGACGAGATTTTCGTCGGTCGGCTCCTTGGGTCCGTTCAAGAGCTTCTCGCGATCGACGATCTGCACGATGCCCCTCACGCCGGTGCCATAGCCGAAATACACGCGGTTGGCTTTCGGCCCGAGCGAAATCGGGCCGTGAAGCTCGGTCGGCACCGGGCCGGTCGACCCGGGTTGCTGTCCCGGAAGACCGAAGTCGCGGATGAACACCGGATGCGCCGGATCGCTCAGATCGTAGATCTTCGTCATTCGGGTCGTGCGCCAGGCCGGATCGCCCGAGATGAGATACGCGATGCCAGTGTCGCACTCCCACCAATTCTTATGTGTCTGCCGGAGGCCGCTCACCACGACGGTCACGCGCTCGGGTCTCGTCGGCTCGGTGACGTCCCATACTTCGTGCCCGCTGTTGCCGAACGTGCGCAGGAGGTACACCTTGCTCCTGTCGGCGCGCGGGAGCTCGCGGCCATCGCACACGCGTACCATCTGGGCGCCGCCGGCCTCACCCTGTCCCGGCTCTCCCGGAACGTGCACCAGATACTTCGGCCGCTTCGGATCGGTGACATCGAGAATCGAAGTGCCGTTGCTCTCTTGTTTTCCCGTCAGGGGATTGAGCTGACTGCCTCCATGGTGGCCGATGTAGGCGATCCAGCGATCTCCTTGTTTGTGGATGACCGGCTGGTACGCGCTTCGCGCCTGCAGATCGTTGAAGCCGACCAGTTGCATGTCGTGCATTTCGGCCCGCTGCTGCGCCGCCACACCGTGATCTCGAATGATGCCGAGCGCGCCGAGAGCGATCGCGACCATCGCGGCCGTCAGATGCGAGCGTCTCATGTGAGTGCCCCTTCTCCAACGCCGGCAATGCGAGCCGGCGACCGTCCGAGACGATACGTCCAGCATCCTCCTCGCGGCAATGAAAGAATGAACGTCCTTTTGAAGCCGTTTACGCACCATTGATGCCAGTTCCTGCAATACCTATCGGTGCGCGGCCATTCGGCCGATGAATGGAGCGATGGCTCGAACCACGCTCGAAACCGCGCAAGTCAACGGCCGGCGATCCCGGCCATCGGTGCTGCTGATCGAAGACAACCTCACTCAGCTCGATCTCTATTCCCTCGTGCTGCAGGAAGAACTCAACGTCACGACGGCGACGCGCGCCGAGAAAGGCTTCGCGATCGCCACGATCGAACGGCCCGACGCGATCGTCATCGACGTGCTCCTGCCCGACGGCGATGGCCTGGACCTTTGCGATCGCCTGCGGCAGCATCAGGGGACCACGTCGACGCCGCTCGTCGTGCTGACCGGCGATGACCAGGCGTACGAGCGCGCGATGCGGGTACGATCCGTCGATGCAATCCTGAAAAAGCCTTGTCCGGCCGATCGATTACTCACGACGTTGCACCGCGCCATCGCGGCGCGATGCGTGCGATAGGCTCCATGTTCCGGTGGTTCGAACGTCGAGGGGAATTTCTTCGCTACGAAGCGCGGGAAGCGCGCGAAGGCGGCTTCGAGCTGTGTGTCGTCACCCCGGACGGCACCGAAAGCGTTGAACGCTTCCTTGATTCGAGCGATCTCGCGAAGCGACAAGCCGAGTTCGAGCGACAAATCACCGCCGACGGCTGGACGGGACCTCACGGCTGGAACCTCTAACACGCCGGTCTTTCATCAATAGACAACGGTTTCAGCCGCTTCAGTTTCGCGAAAAAGCTGACGAAACCACCATTACCGCGCACACAACACTCGCTCGTGTGACAGAATGGGACCCTCTCTGAAATAGAGCTGCACCACCGTTCGCGCACTCCAGCCGACGTGCGCGCGGGCTGGTGTCCGTAAATTGTCGTTCGTAGAACCGAGATGCCTGGGTCGGAGGACATCCCGTCATGCGGAAGTTCGCCGTCGCGCTCGCGCTCACCGCGTCCGCCTGCAGTTATCAATCGCCGACGCAGCCCGCGGCCTCGGCCGCGGCGACCGCCGCGAACGAACCGTTCTCGCTGACGCTCGGATCGAGCGTTGGCAGCGGTACGACGGCCGACCATGCGACGATTACCGCGAAGGTCCAGGGTCCAACCGGTCAGCCGCTTGGCGGCGTCGTGGTGACGTTCTCCACAACCGTCGGCGCGCTCAATCCCGAACAGGCCGCGACCGACAGCAACGGAATCGGCTCGACGACACTCGTGGCGTCGACAGCGGCCACCGTGACGGCGAAGGCGGGAGCGCTGTCGGCCCGTACCGGCGTCGGCACACAGCCTGCCGCGCAGCCGCCCCCGACTCCAACACCCACGCCGGCGCCGGGACCGAATCCAGGCGCGACACCGACGGGACCACTCACGGTCACGCTGACCGCGGCCGATGTGATCGTTGGATCGACGACGATCCTGAATGCGAGCATCAAGGACGGCGTGCCGCCGTTTCAGGTGACGTGGACGTTCGGCGATGGCGCCAGCTTCACCGGATCGAGCTCGAGCAGCGCGCATCTCTACGCGGCCGCCGGAACATATCCTGCGAGCGTCAGCGTGACCGACGCTGCCGGACGCAGGGCCGATGCGAATGCGACGATTAATGTGTTGGCCGCGGCCCCAGCTCCGGCGCCGGCACCGCAGGTTCCAGCCTACACCATCACGTTGACAGCCACACCCTCGACAGTGGTCGTCAATACGACGGGCGTCACGCTCTCGGCGAACGTCAACCAGCAGTTCGGCGCGCCGCCGGCGACGAGCTTTACCTGGGACTGCGGGAATGGCGCGACGTTCACGACGGCGACGGCGACGCAGGCCTGTCCGGGCCCTTATCCCACGATCGGCAGCGCGACGGCGAAGGTGACGGCGACCGGCGGCAGCGTGACGGGTTCAGGAACGACGACAGTGACCGTGACGCTGCCGCCAGTACCTGACATCACCGTCAACTGCACACTGCAAGCGGCGCCTCCAGCCAACACCATCAGCTGCAATATATCTGCGACGTTGAGCGGTAAGGCTGTGGTCGATACGGACATCACTAGCGTCGACTGGCACTGGGGCGATTCGACGCCTACCACAACGACACATACCAATGTCGCGCCACCACATACGTATAGTGCAGCCGGAATATTCTTGGTGGTCGCGAACAATGTTGTGGTAACTGGTACGACAGCGAAGGGAAGTAATTCAACATCTATTAGTGTTCATTGAGCCCAATCAGAAGCGATCCTGATTGGGCCATTTGTTCTTGTACGTAGTCGTCTGACGTCTATCGCGCGCTCGACCAGAACAACAGCCGGTTCGCCGTTCCCGACGGAATTCCGCTCAGATGATTCAGCGTCGCGTTGTTGACGATCCTCCTCGCGAACGGGGACGTTCGCAGGGAGTGAATCCTACGCGGCTCGTGGAAGCACGCAACTGGACGGTTCGAAGATTCGTGGAAATCGGATGACGGAATGGGCGAGCGCGACCTCTATCGACCGATCACGGCACGGCGACGGTTCCGCCATCGAGGTACCCGTCAGCGCCCGCCGCGATCGCCAGGTCACCGAGACGGCGCGCTTCGCTCTCCGGCCAGTCTCTCCAGAAATCGGCGAACGCCGCGTACTCGCCCGCGATTACCTTGATCGGCTGCCCCGGTCCCCACGCGCTCGACGTCGGCCACCCCGCGTAGCCGTTGACGAACCGATCTTTCAGAGAGCCGCGCACCCGCACGTTGAATTGATCGGTGAAGTTCCTGACGAACTCGGGTGTCGCGATCGGCGACGGGCCTTGCGTGTATCCGGCGTTCTGCACGAGCCAGAAATGCAGGTCGCCAGTGACGTTGGCCCACGCCTGCGCGTTGTTGATGCCGCGCTTGTCGTCGTCTCCGCCCGCGGGCGCGTCCTGATCCGGATCCATGTGGATGCCGATCGCTGAGTTGGGGAACACGTCGCGTCCCCATCTGAAGAAGGCGCCCCAATCGGCGTTCGTCAGTCGAAAGCGGCCCGGCTCCCAGCCGGCGGGAATCACGAGGCCGAGGAGCTCCTGCGCGCGAGGCTGCCGATAGAGCGGCTCGAGCTCGCGCTGAACTTCGTCGAGCGTCCAGTTGTCGGGCTTCACGAAATGGATCCACTGGAGGCCGCGCGTGGAGCCTCGTTCGAGCACGTCGAGATAGCGGTTGAACGCATCCGCCTGTGTGAAGTCGCTCGGCGGATAGATGCCGTGGTTTCCGCCCGGATCCACGATGGGGCCGCTGACGGCGTGCGTATAGCCGCGATCGAGGTACGCGCCGAAGGCGGCGTCCTGCTCCGACTGCGGCAGAAACGGCATCGCCACCATCGCGAGGATGTTGGACGGCTGCCCGGGTCGGGGCCCGAGCGACATCGGGAAGCGCGCCGTGAACATCGATCCGCGGATGCGCGCGCGCTCGATCAGCGAGGCGAGCGTGTTCAGGCGACGAAACGTGAATCCTTGCGCGACGCCGGTCGCGTCGACGACCGGCTGCGCAAGGTCCGTCCTCACCCGCAGGAAATGCACGCCGTCGAAGCAGAGGTACTGCACGCGGCCGTCGGTCGACATGAAACGGCGGAAGCGTTCCCACGGTCCGGCTGCGGACCGGTTCGTGCTGACCGGCCCGCCTCCGCCGTTCTCGGCACAAACGTACATGCCGTTGGCGCACTGAAGCGACACGGTGCCATCGCCGTGCTCCTCCTCCGTGAACGTTTCCCACTCGCGCGCCTCAACGCGATTCGCGATCAACGCGTCGCGCCGTTCGAAGCCGTTGAGGCCTCCGCCCTGTTCGGCGCACACGAATAGCCCGTTTTCCGCCTTGATGTGCATGTTCCTCCACGAAGAGTGGCACGCGGGATGGCGACCGCGTTGACCGGGACATGCCGGTTCGGTGCCAGACCGAACCGGCTGCGAAATCATTTTCTTTCCGGCAGGGCGAATGCCGTCAGCATGCTGCCCGACGGCACCAGCAGGTATTGACGGCCGTCGAGCATGTAGGTCGTGCCCGACGTCGATCGCATCGAGAATCCCAGCTGGTAGTGCCAGAGATTCTTTCCCGAGCGCGAGTCGAACGCCATGATGTTGCCGTCGCCGTCGCCCGCGAACACCAGGCCCGATTCGGTCGTCAGCACGCCGGAGGACGACACCGACGTGTAGCGGAATTCCCATTTCAGCTGGCCGGTGGCCGGATCGATCGCGCGCAGCGCGCCGAAATTCTTCTGATCTCGCGGACGCACGGTGCCGCCCGATTCGTACTGCTCTCCGGGTTTGAACTTCTGATCGAACGCGAAGTAGGTCGCGCACGTCTCGCGCGCCGTCACGAAGAACAACCGCGTCGTCGGATCGAAGGACGGCGACATGAAGTTCGTTCCGCCGCCGAGATCGGGACACGTCTTCGTTCCCTCTTCGTCCGGCAGGTTGCCCGGCAACAGCACCGGCCGCCCATCGGAGCCGATTTCCTTCGCCCACGTCGTCTCGACGAACGGTTTGGCGACGATGATTTTGCCCGTCACGCGATCGATCGTGTAGAAGAAGCCGTTGCGGTTCGCGAACATGACGACCTTCCGCGGCTGACCGTTGATCGTCAGCTCGCCGAGCACCGGCACCTGCGTCGAGTCCCAGTCGTGCACGTCATGCGGCGTGAACTGATAGTGCCAGCGGATTCTTCCGGTGTCGGCATCGAGCGCGACGAGCGACGCCGTGTACAGGTTGTCGCCTTCGCGCGCGTTGCTGTAGTAATCCGGACCGGGATTGCCGGTGCCGAAGAAGATCAGGTTCTGCTGCGGATCGTACGTGCCGGTTACCCAGATCGATCCGCCGCCGCGCATGTACGCTTCGCCCTTCGGCCACGTGTTTCCGCCCGGTTCGTCCGGTCCGGCGACCGTGTAGAAGCGCCACGCGCGCGCGCCGGTCTTCGCGTCGTACGCGTCGATGAAGCCGCGGATGCCGAACTCCGCGCCGGCGATGCCGACGATGACCTTGTCCTTGATGACGAGCGGCGCGACCGTCGCCGAGTAGCCGACCTTGTAGTCGGCGAGCGGCACGTCGAACAGCACCCCGCCGCTCTTCATGTCGAGCGCGACGAGATGCGCGTCGATGGTCGCCATGTACAGCCGATCGCCGAGCACGCCGAAGCCGCGATTCACCGCGCCGCAGCAGTTGTGCAGATCCTCGGGCAGCTCGCGGCGATATCGCCAGATCTGCCGGCCCGTGCGCGCGTCGATGGCCCACGCGTTGTTGTTGAAGCCGGTGACGTAGAGCACGCCGTCGATCACGATCGGCGTCGTCTGGAAGCTGCCGAGCGTGCCCGTCTGAAACGTCCACTGCGCGGAGAGCTGATGCACGTTGTCGGGCGCGATCTGCGTGAGCGGACTGTGGCGCTGGCCGTTGTAGTCGCCGGAATACGTGAGCCACCGCGTGGGATCCTTCAACCCGTCGAGCAGGTCCTGCGGCGTAACGGGCGCCGACGGCGGCGTGGTATCGCGCACCGCCGTCAAATCGGTGCCGCGCAGCGAGCTGAGGTATCCGACGAGATCGGTGAGGTCGGCGTCGTTCAGCCGGCTGGGGGCGAACGCCGGCATCAGCGACTCTTTCTCGTAGACGACCTGCTGCAGATTCGATTTCAGAAAGCCCTGGATGCGCTCGCGCGTGTCCATCACCTGAACCGAAAACACATCTTCGTTCTTCTTGGCGCCCCGGATTCGCTGTCCGTCTTTGGTCACCAGGGTCACGGTTTCGAACGTCGGCGCGATCCATTCCGACGGTGTCCGGATTTCACGTATGAGCGCCGACCGGGATCGCGACGCGCCGATCCGCGTCAGCTCGGGCCCGAGCCTTCCGCCGCGGCCGGCGACGCGATGACAGCTCGCGCACTGCGATGCGAAGAGGCGCGCACCGTTGTCGACGTTGCCGACCGGGCGCTCCGCCGCCGTCGCGCTGCCCATCTTGCGGAGATACGCGATGATCATCAGAAGCTCGTTGTCGGGGTCCTTGCTGGAGGGCATCTCGGTCCCGGGGACGCCGTTCCGGATCGTCTGGAAGATCCGCTCGTCGGTGGCCCCGCCCGCGAGGAGGCCGATGAGATCGGGTCCGCGATAACCGGTGGCGTCGAGGCCGTGGCAGTCGGCGCAGCGCACGCGGTACAGCGTCATCCCGCCGCGGATCGATTCCGGATTCCCGAGATGCGGATTGTTCGCCGCGGGATTCTGTGCCGGCGGCGCCTGCGCCGCCCGCAGAACGGCGGCCGCCAGGAACACGGGCGCGAGCCACAGCACCGAAGCCGTTCGCATCATCGGAACCTCCTCGTTCAAATCGAGACCGGCCGATTATAAAAGACGAGTCGCAGCACGCGTGTCGAATCTCTTTTGTGGCGCCCAACGTCTTAGCGGTGTACTGTTCGGTCACCTTCATTCCAAGGAGTCACACTATGTTCCGTTTCCTGTGCCTGACAGTGGCGCTGTCCGCCGTCCTGGTCAGCGCTGCGGCACCCGCTCGCGCTCAAGACGTCATGACCAAGGAGTCGGTCGCCTCGCTGAAAGCATCGTTCGTCGCCGACCTCGACACGCTTCATCAGAAGTTCCTCGGCCTCGCGCAGGCCTTTCCGCAGGACAAGTACACATGGCGGCCGATGGACGGTGTCCGGTCGGTGAGCGAAGTGCTGATGCTGGCCGCGATGGAGGGCTACTCGTTCATTCCGATGGGGTTCGGCGCGAAGGCGGCCGACCTCGGCAGCCGCGAGGAAGCGGCCAAGCTGCGCACGCTGTCTGACAAGACGCAAGTGATCGAGCACCTCGACAAGGGCTTCGCGTACGCGAAGCAGCAGCTCGAATCGATCGACGCGGCAACACTGACGGCGAAGCGCAAGGTGATGGGACAGGATCGATCGACGGCAGACGTCGTGCTGTTCATCGGCGGCGATCTGCACGAGCATCTCGGCCAGCTGATCGCGTACGCGCGCACGAACCACATCGTTCCACCGTGGAGCAAGTGAGGCCCGCGCCGACAGAACCGAGATCAGGTGTGCTGGATCGGAACATTCATGTCCGGTCCGCGAGGTTGTCATTGGGCCTAAGACATAGAGAACGCATACGATAAGCGCGTCCTTGGGCTGGCGCGCCGTTTGGACTGCATGCGACTTTATGGACCAATACGGTCGGGCAGCGCAGACGGCGCCTGCTCTTCATAACTCGAAGCCCGGCAATCACCGAAGCGAATTCGTCCGGCGATCGAACGGCGGCAACATTGTGATGATGCGATGCAACACGCGTGGCGAACGCTCTGAAGTCGGCATGAAAGACTCTGCGGCAGACGAAGTCGCGGCTGAAGTCGACGCGATGGGACAGGTGGCTCGTGCGCTGGCGGCGCTGCCCGACGCACAATCGCGAGCGCGCGTGCTGCGATGGGCCATGGATCGGTACCAGGTCGAGGCGACGCCGATTGCGGCCCCGGCTGTCCATCCGCCGACACCGCGGACCGGTTTGGATCCGACGCTCGAGGTCCAGTCGCTCGACGACTTGTTTCCTGCCGGGCGCCGCGCCGAAACTGACGAAGAGGATCTGTCGATCGGTGCGCCGGCGAGGCCGGCGCAGGGATCGGGCATCGAATCGATGATTCGCGGCTTCGCGGCAGACTTCGGGCGCTTCGCGGTCGAGTGGCAGGGGACGACGTAGTCGTCGTCGGCGCCGGCGCCGCCGGCCTCGCGACCGCCATCTTCCTCAGGCGAGCGAACCCGTCCCGTTCCGTCATCGTCCTCGACGGCGCGAAGAAACCCGGCGCAAAAATCGTGATCAGCGGCGGATCGCGCTGCAACGTGACCAACATCAACGTCACCGAACGCGATTTCTGGGGCGGCCGATCGACGATCGTCCGGCGCATCCTCCGCGCGTTTCCCGTCGACGAGACGATCGCCTTCTTCCGCGAAATCGGCGTCCCGCTTCACGAGGAGGGCGACGGCAAGCTGTTCCCCGACTCGAATCGATCGCGCGACGTGCTCGACGCGCTGCTCCGCGAGTTGTCGCGCGTCGGCGGCGAGCTTCGCCCGAATCGGCGCGTCGTCGACGTTGTCGCCGACGACGAGGAGTTTGCCGTCGCGACGACGAGCGGCGACCTGCGCGCCGGGGCGGTCGTTCTCGCCACCGGCGGCAAGTCGCTGCCCAAGACCGGCAGCGACGGCGGCGGGCTCGAGATCGCGCGTCGCCTCGGCCACACGATCGTCCCGACGACGCCGGCGCTCGCGCCACTGCTGCTCGCAGACGACGATGCGATGCACCGCGAGCTGACCGGCGTGGCGCACGACGTCGAGCTCGCGATCCGGGTCGACGGCACGATCGCGATTCGACTCGTCGGCGCGATGCTGTGGACGCATTTCGGCGTCAGCGGACCCGTGGCGCTGAACGCGTCGCGCCATTGGCTGCGCGCCGCAATGGACGGCCACGCCGCCACCGTTACTGTCAGCTTCCATCCGGGACGTGATTTCGCCGACGTGGACGGCGAGTGGACGCGCCTCGCGAGCGATCATCCTCGCATGACGGTGCACACTGCGCTCGCCCGCTTCGTGCCGGCGTCGGTCGCGTCGGCGCTGCTAAGGACGCTGCGACGTTCTGTTCTCGATACGCGCGAGGGCCACGGACCGAGCGCCTCAGCGCGCGGGGGTGGGGCCCCGCGCGAAACAGAAATGGACAAAAGCACGCCGCTCGCGCATTTCGCGCGCGACGATCGGCGGCGCCTCGTCCGCGCCCTCGTCGAGTGGCCGCTGCCGATCACCGGAACGCGCGGCTACGGCTTCGCCGAGGCGACTGCCGGAGGTATTGACCTGACGGAAATTGATCCGGCGACGATGGAGTCGCGCGTGCGCCCCGGCCTCTACCTCGTCGGCGAGATGCTGGACGTCGACGGGCGAATCGGAGGTTTCAACTTTCAGTGGGCGTGGTGCACGGGTCGTGTGGCCGGGAAAGCGCTGGCGAGTGGGGCTGCTCGCACGTGAAAGCTTGATCGCCGGCGCGTGTCGATCGTCGAGCTAGCGGTTGCTCCCCTGCTGGCCGCCGCCTTGGCCTCCCTGTCCGCCTTTGTCGCCCTTTCCGCTTTGACCACCCTGGCCGGGCTGTTTCCAGTTCTGCTTCTGATCGCCCTTGTCGGTTCCAGTTCCACGTTCTGGATTCTGTGGATTCTGCCCCCCTTGCTTCTGGCCGCCTTGCTGTCCGCCCTGGCCGGGATTCTGATTCTGATTGTCCATACTGTCTCCTCACGCGATGCAGCCCGTCGGATGCCCGATGCAAGGTCAGCACCGTTTGACAGTGAGCGGCCGACCGCCTACGCTCAGCGACGTGCGGCGCTTGCTGTTGTGGGGCTTCAAGTCGTCTCACGAGCTGTTGGAGAACGGCCTCGGCACGCTCGAGCGTGAAGTGATGACGCTCGCATGGCAGCAGCGCGAGATCAGCGTTCGCGAAGCATGCGATCTGATGAGCACACGTGTCGCGTACACGACCGTAATGACGACGATGGACCGGCTCTACAAGAAGGGATTTCTGGCGCGTCGCAAAGTCGGCCGCGCGTTCGTCTATCAGGCCGCGGCGTCGCGCCACGAGATTGAACATGCAGTCGCGGCCGAGCTGGTCGATAGCCTTCTTCAGCGAAATGCGGGCGAGCCGCTGCCCGTCCTGTCGTCGCTCGTCGATGCCGTCTCGGATCGCGATCGCAATCTGCTCGACGATCTGGAGCGTCTCGTTCGCGAAAAACGAAAGACGCTGGAACGCAAGAAGAACCGATGACGGTTCCCGCCTACGTCGCGCACGGCGTCACGCTCGCGTTCGCGTGGTTCCTGCTCGTGAACGTGCTCGTCAGCAGTCTTGTCGCGTTCGCCGGCACAAAGTGCGCAAACGTTCAGCCGACCGGCGCCGCTCGATTCTGGTTCGCCATGCGCGTCTCGCCGGCCGTCGTCTCTGCGATCTTCGTCGCGGCGCTGTTCCTGCCGTCGTACTGGAAATACGAGCCGCGCGATGCGGTCGAAGGCTTCGACGTGACGCTCGCGGCGCTCGCCTTCGCCGCGGTGCTGATGCTGGCCTGCGCGTGCGCGCGCGGAGCGTGCGCCTGGTGGCAGGCGTCGCGGCGCGTGCGCGTATGGATGCGCGGTGCGCGGTCGCTCGCATCGGACGGGAGTCGGGCTTCGCCGATTCCGGCGTTCGAAATCGACGGGCCGATGCCGATGATGGCGCTCGCAGGCATCGTGCGGCCGCGGCTGTTCGTCGCGCGCGCGCTGGTCGGCACGCTGACCGAGGATGAACTGGCGGCGACGGTCGCCCACGAAACCGGCCACTGGCGCGCGTGGGACAACCTGAAACGGCTCGCGATGCGATCGGCGCCCGACGTCCTGTTCCTCATGCCGGCGGCCCGCCGCATCGAGCGCCGATGGGCGTCGGCGGCCGAGCACTCGGCCGATCGCATCGGCGACGGCGCGAACCCGACGGCGCGCTGCGCGCTCGCGTCGGCGCTGGTGAAAGTGGCGCGGCTGATGCCCGACGAAGGCCCGATGCGCGAGCCGATCAGCACGCTCGTCGGCGGCGGTGAAATCGCGTCGCGCGTCGAGCGGCTGCTCGACGATCACGCGCCGGCGCGGGAACGCCGTCGCCGGCCGATCGGTCGCGTGGCGCTCACGGTCATCGGCGCCAACCTGGCCGTCGTCGCGTACGGTCCGCTCCTGCACGCCGTCCACGACGCGACGGAAATGCTCGTTCGATCGCTGCCTTGACGAACGTTGGCTCGCCTGAAAGGCTCGCCCTACACGCACCCGTGGTAGCGCCGCAGCCACCCGTGGTAGCGCCGCAGCCACACCTGTAGCGCGAGGCTTTCAGCCGAGCGAAGGCGACATGTCACATGGGAAATCTTCATCCGATCGAGGCGCTCTCGCAGGACGTGCGCTACGCGCTGCGCGCGCTGCGGAAGGCGCCCGGCTTCACCTTCGTCGCCGTCTTCGCGCTCGCCCTCGGCATAGGCGGCAACACCGCCATCTTCAGCGTGATCGACGGCGTGCGACAGCAGGCGCTTCCCTATCCGCACGCCGATCGCCTCGTCGAACTGTGGGGCAACGTGCTGCGGTCGAAGGTCGAGCGGCGCGGCGCCTCGTATCCGGATTTTCTCGACTGGCGCGCGCAGTCGACCTCATTCGACGCGATGGCGGCGTTCACCGACGCGAGCGCGATTCTCTCGTCGGGCGACGAGCCCGAACGCATCGCCATCGAATATGTGTCTGCGCCGTACTTCTCGCTGCTCGGCGTCGACGCGCAGCGTGGGCGGACGTTTCGGTCCGATGAAGACGCCGTCCCGCAGAAGGTTGCCGTCGCCGTGCTGAGCGACGGTTTGTGGCAGCGGCGGTTCGGCGGCGATCCGGAGATCGTCGGACGCCAGCTTCGCTTCGGCGCGCGGTCGTTCACGGTCGTGGGCGTCATGCCGCCGCGATTCAAGGGGCTGACCGATCAGGCCGAAGCCTGGATGCCGTTCGTGATGAGCGGCAGCCCGGACGATCTCGCCGAGCGCGGCACGCGCGGCTTCGTCGTGCTCGCGCGGCTGAAAGCCGGCGTCGCGCTTGCGCGCGCGCAAACCGAGCTCGATGCGATCTCGCGCCGCCTGGAGCAGACCTACCCGGCCACGAATTCGAAGCGCGCGGTCGACGTGAGCCCGCTCCATGTGGAGCTGTTCGGCTTGCTGCGCCCCGCGCTCCTCACCCTGATGACGGCGGTCGCCTTCGTGCTCCTCATCGCGTGCGCCAACGTGTCGAACCTCCTCATCGCGCGATCGGAAGCGCGGCAGCGTGAAATCGCCGTTCGAACGGCGCTCGGCGCCGGGTGGCCGCGGCTGCTGCGTCAGCTCGTCACCGAAGGATGCGTGCTCACGTCTGCGGGTGCGATTGCCGGTCTGCTGATCGCGAGGCCCGCCGTCCGCGTGCTCGTGGCGACGAGCCCGGTGACGTTCCCGAGCTTCGTCGAGCCGCGCGTGAACGTGCGCGTCGCGCTGTTTACGATCGCCGTCTCGCTCGCCTGCGGCGTCCTGCTCGGCCTTGCGCCGGCCGTTCACGCGCGCGTGTCGCGCCTGGCCGACGCGTTGAAGGAGTCGTCGCGCGGCAGCGGCGGCCAGCGATCCGAGCGGCTGCGAAGCGCGCTCGTCGTCGCCGAGGTGTCGCTCGCGGTCGTGTTGCTCGTCGGCGCCGGGCTGATGATCCGCAGTGTTCAGAAGCTCGCCGCGCTGAACCCCGGATTCGATCCCGATTCGGTGCTGACGCTGCGCATCAGCGTCCCGCTCGGCAACACGCCGAACGCGTCGCCGGCCGGATCGCCGTCGGGTCCGGCGGTGTCGGCGCGAACGGTGCTCGAGCGCGTGCGAGCCGTGCCGGGCGTCGCCGCGGCGAGCCTCACCAGCGACATCCCGCTCTCCGGGGACGGGGCGGCGAGCTTCTACGCCGCCGAAGGACAGCCGCCGATGACCGCGCAGAACGTGCCGCGCGCGTACGTGCACCGCATTTCTCCCGACTTCTTTTCGACGCTTCGCATTCCGATCAAGGCGGGACGGACGTTTCTCGATTCCGAGCTCTCGGGCCAGGCAAACGTCGTCGTCGTCAGCGAACACGTCGCAGGCCGATTCTGGCCAGGTCAGGATCCGATCGGCAAGCGGATCAAGATCGGCGCGTTGACGTCGACCGCACCATGGCTGAACATCGTCGGCGTCGTCGGCGAAACGAAGTACCGCGCGCTGCCGGAGAACCCCACGGCCGATCCCGATTTGTACTTTCCGCAACTCGACCGGGCGCGCCAGCAGGCGTTCGTCATCCGCACGACGGTCCCGCCTTCGTCGATCGTCGCGGCAATACGCGCGGCGATTCGATCGGTCGATCCGACCATTCCCGTGTTCGGCGTGACCCCGATGACCGACTACATCGGCCGGCTGACGGCGCCGGCGCGCTTCACGATGTGGCTGATGGGCGTGTTCGCCGCCTCGGCGCTGATGCTGGCGGTGGTCGGCATCTACGGTGTCATGTCGTATCTGGTCACGCAGCGGACGCGCGAGATCGGCATCCGCCTCGCGCTCGGCGCCGGCGGCCGCGACATCCTGCGGCTCGTCGTCGGCAACGGCGCGCGGTTGATCGGCGCCGGCGTCGTCATCGGTGTCGCAGCGGCAGTCGCGCTTCAGCGGCTCGTCTCGACGCTGCTGTTCGGCGTGACAGCGGCCGACGGCGCGTCCGTGGTCGCGGTGATCGTTCTCGCCACCGTCGCGCTGATGGCCTGCTACGTGCCGGCGGTTCGCGCGACGCGCGTGGATCCGCTGCGCGCCCTGCGGTACGAATGATCCGTTACCGAACCGCGCCTTGACATTTCAGCGGCGGCGCGGCATTCTCGCCGTCCGCCATCACAATCAGTCTCCAACGGAGGAAGAGTTCATGACGGGAATGCTGAACGCCGTAGTCGCCAGCGTGCTGCTGCTGTCGTCGGCGTCGTATGCTGCGGCACAGGTGGAACGCGCCTCGGTCACCGGGACTGTCAAGGATCAATCCGACGCGGTGGTACCGGGCGCCACGGTGACGGCCGTGAACGTCGGCACCAACGTCCCCGCGCAGGCAGTCACCGATGCACAGGGCGGTTACGTCATCCCGGCGCTCATCCCCGGCGAGTACGTCGTCGACGTCGAGCTGCAGGGATTCCGCAAGTCGAGCAAGCGCGTGACGCTCGACACGGGCCAGCGCGCGCGCCTCGACTTCGCGCTCGCCGTCGGCGCGCTCGAGCAGAGCGTCAGCGTGGAAGCGGCGTCGCCGCTCGTCAACACGGAGCAGGCGACGCTCGGCACCGTCATCAGCCAGCCGGAGGTCGCCAACCTGCCGCTGTCGCTGCGCAACTGGGACGACCTGCTCGGCCTCGCCGCCGGCGTGCAGGGCGATCGCTACACGGAACAGGCGGGCAGCACGGCGGCGGGCCGCACGGGCGGCGTCAACGTGCACGGCATCCGTTCGCTGCAGAACAATTTCCTGCTCGACGGCCTCGACAACAACTCGATTTCCGAAAACGTCCAGGAACTGACGACGCAGGTGTCGAGGCCGTCGGTGGATGCGATCGGCGAGTTCAAGGTCGTCACGAGCGCGTACTCGGCGGAGTTCGGCAAGTCGCCGGGCGCCGCCATCAGCGTCACCACGAAGTCGGGTACGAACGCGCTGCACGGAACCGCGTACGAGTTCCTGCGCAACGACAAATTCAACGCGAATGATTTCTTCTCGATCCGTCAGGGCGCGGCGAAGCCGGATCACAAGCAGAACGACTTCGGCGGCAACCTCGGCGGCCCGATCGTCAAGAGCAAAGCGTTCTTCTTCGGCGACGTCGAGGCGACACGGCTCACCCAGGGCGTGATTCGCACGACCACGGTGCCGACCGTCAACGAGCGCAACGGCATCTTCTCGGGCACCGTGCGCGATCCGCAGACCGGACTGCCGTTCGCGAACAACACGATTCCGACCGAGCGCATCGATCCGATCGCGCGCCAGATGATGGATCTGTTCCCGCTGCCGAATGCGAGCGGCGCGAGCAACTTCTTCCGCACCGCGAATACCACCGACAACGCGCAGCGGTATCTCGTGCGCACCGATCTCCACTTCAGCAACAGCGACAACATGTTCGCGCGCTACTTCCAGTCCGATCGCGATCGGTTCATCCCGGGCAACTTCGGCGGGATTGCCGACGGTACCAGCACGTCGGCGTGGGGCCGCCAGAACATGAAGACGCGCACCTTCGCGGCCGGATGGAATCACACCGTCACCTCGAGCTCGCTCAACGAGCTGCGCTTCGGCTACAACAAGGCCGATTCGACGGCGAACCACGATCCGTTCGGCCAGACGGGGATCAATCTCGGCGGCGTGCCGCTCGACCCGCGCGTGGCCGGCGGTCTGCCCGGGATCAACTTCAGCGCCGGCGGCTATCGTCTCGGGTCGCCCGACTTCCTGCCGAAGTACCAGCTGACCGACGTGTTCCAGTTCACCGACACGTTCACGATGTTCCGCGGCGCCAACCAGTGGAAGTTCGGCGTCGACCTGATGGCGCCGATGCGCAACACGTTCCTCGACGTTCCCGCGACGCGCGGGTCGGTGACGTTCCGCAACACGTTCACCGGCCAGGTGCTCGGCGACTTCCTGCTCGGATACGTGTCGGACGCGCAGCTGTCGAACCTCGCCGAGACGCATCAGCAACTGTCGTCGTACTCGCTCTACGCGCAGGACGACTGGAAGCCGAACGACAAGGTGACGGTGAACGCCGGCCTGCGCTACGACTTCATGACGCCGCAGCTCGAGCGCGACAATCACATCGCGAACTTCGACGCGACCGGCGCCGGCAGACTGCTGACCGCGGCGAGCGGATCGATCGAGGACCGGGCGCTCGTCAACCCCGATCGCAACAACATTGCGCCGCGAATCGGCCTCACCTACGCGCCGACGACGCAGTCGGTGTTCCGCGGCGGGTACGGCATCTTTTACAATTTGTACGATCGCATCGGCAGCGAGGATCAGCTGAGCCTCAACGTGCCGTTCCTGATCAACAACCTGCTCGGCCCCGCGACGGCGGCGAGCGGTCCGCTGTTCCTGCTGAAGAACGGCTTTCCCGGCAACCCGCTCGATGCGGCGGCCATCAACATCCGGAACGTGCGCATCCGCGCCATCAACCCCGCCGGCGACAAAACGTACTATCAGCAGTGGAGCGGCGGGATGCAGCGTCAGCTCTCGACCTACATGGTCGTGTCGGCCGACTACGTCGGCACGAAGGGCTCGAAGATCTGGACGCTGCGCAACCTGAATCAACCGGATCCGGTGACCAAGGCACTCCCGTACCCGGCGTTCGGGACGATCGAGTACGCGGACCAGGATGGGTCGTCGCTGTACAACGGCCTCGAGCTGGCGGTCGAGCGGCGCTTCGCGCATCCATTCGGCTTCCGCATCGCGTACACGCTGTCGAAGGCGACCGACAACGCCGGCGAGCATCTGTTCACCGGCGGATCACCGAGCTTCCTGCAGGACGCTCGGAATCGCGATTCGTGGGAAGGGCCGGCGGATCAGGATACGCGGCACCGCATCGCCGCCAACTGGATTCTGGATCTGCCCTACAGCTTCAACTTCAGCGGCATCGTCACCGCGCGCACGGGTCGGCCGTTCACCGTCACGCAGAGCAGTAACTCGGTCGGCAACCTGATGACCGGTCTGCCCAATCGCGTCGGCGACGGCCAAGGCGCGCAGACGGTCGATTCGTGGTTCGACAAGACGGCGTTCCAGGCCGTGGCGTCGGGCGTATTCGGCAACTCGGGGCGCAACATCCTGCTCGGACCAGGGCTGTTGAACACGGACATCGCGGTGCAGCGCCGCTTCACCCTTTCGGGTCAGACGGCCGTCGAGCTCCGCTGGGAAGTGTTCAATCTCTTCAACGCGGATGAATTCGGCCTGCCGGAATCGAACATCAGCAACGCCGCAGTGGCGACGATCACGAGGCTCGCCGGCGATCCGCGCGTGATGCAGTTCGCGCTGCGGCTGGTGTTCTGATCGTGAGCGACACAGAGGGTCTCGAGAACACAGAGGAAATTTAACCGCAGAGGAAAGCAAACGCAGAGTTCACTGAGCACGCAGAATGTGAACGCCGATCGGGTCGACGGCAGCGGCCTGCGAAGCAGGCCGCTCACACCGCTTCGCGGCGTGCCGTCGAGCCGAGGCGCTCCGTGTCTCTGTGTCTCTGTGGCTAATTGTGTTCTGTGTCCTCTACCGCATTCTGTGTCGTGGCCGTCGCGCCTTTGACCCGATCACCCGTCACACGATCGAAATACATCACTCTCTCTCTCACAAATCGCATCCACACCTTGTCGCCGGCGCGCGCGATCGGTTCCGCGCCGCCGCGCGCGACGACTCGCATGCCGTCGAGTTCGACGGTCGCGATCGTTTCGTTGCCCATCGGCTCGACGACGACGACGCGCGCTTCGCGCCAGCCGTCGCCGAGCGGCGTCCGCGAGAGCTCGACGTCTTCAGGACGAACGCCGAGATCGATCGACGGCGTCTCGGCCACGATATTCATCGCCGGGCTGCCGAGAAACGTCGCGACGAAGCGGTGACTGGGATTGCGATACAGCTCCAGCGGCGGGCCGGTCTGGACGATGCGTCCGCGCTGCATGATCGCGACGCGCGAGCCCAGGGTCATCGCCTCGGCCTGATCGTGCGTCACGTACACCATCGTGGTCTTCAATTCCTGCTGAAGGCTCTTCAGATCCGTTCGCATCTGCCGGCGCAGCTGCGCGTCGAGGTTCGACAGCGGCTCGTCCATCAGATAGACCGCGGGGCTGCGCACGAGCGCCCGCGCGAGCGCCACGCGCTGCTGCTGTCCGCCTGAAAGCTGGCCCGGCTTCCGCTCGAGCAGATCGTCGAGACCGAGGCGCCGCGCGGCAGCGATGACTCGCGATTCGATCTCGACGCGGGCGACCGATCGCGTGCGCAGCGGGAAGGCGATGTTGTCGAAGACCGAGAAGTGCGGATAGAGCGCGTAGTTCTGGAAGACCATCGCCACGTCGCGCTCGGCCGGGGGCACGTCGTTGACCACGCGATCGCCGATCCGGATCCGGCCGGCGTCGGCGGACTCGAGGCCGGCCAGCAGGCGCAGGACCGTCGTCTTTCCACATCCTGACGGTCCGACGAGCACGAGGCATTCGCCCGCGTCGATCTCCAGATCGATCGCGTCCGCAGCGACATGGCTGCCGAATCGTTTCGTCACCCGTTCGAATCGCACGCGCATCGGTGGCGGGATTGTATACTCCGCGCGTGATGCGAAGGATGGTCGCGGCGGCGGCGGTCGTAGCCGCACTTGCGGCGCGTCACTCTCCGGGCCGCGCGCGCGGGGCTGAAAGCCCCGCGCCACAAGCCACTTTCGTCGTCGAGAGATCTTCTGAAGCCATTGCAACCGTCCGCGCGGCGTGCGAGCAGTGCGACTGGGGCGCGACCGGCCGCGAGGCCGCGGCGCTGCGAGTGTCGGTGGACGGCCGCTACCGCACCCACGTGATGCTCACGCAAGGCGATCGCGAGGCGGACTATCAAGTCCTGCTCGGGCGATATGGCGGCGGATCGCATCGCGTCACCGTCGACGTCGATCCGTCGCAGTCGTCGCCGCAGGTCGGAGCGGTGCGCGTGGCGCGGGTGGACGTGACGGTCGTCGGATCGCGCAATCCAGGATTCGAAGCGCTCGCCCACGCGCCGATCCTGCACGCGCGCCCGAACACAATCGGCCATTTCACCGATGTGCCGCTGCTGATGTGGTACGAGGCGACGCCAACACCGCACGGCCGTTCGTACCGTTACTCGGTCGTGTTCTCGAACGAAGACGGCGGCACGGCGACCGATCGCCTGATGGCGACGTGGGGTCGCACGACCGACATCGAGTTCGTCTACGGGATCGAAATCGACGAAGCCGGCCGGCTCGTTTCGGAAGAGTTCCAAGGTCCGAACCACGTGATGACGCCGTTCCGCGGCCGGCACGAGGCGTCGCATCCGCTCGAGTGGACGGTCACCGACAACAACATGGTGAGCGATCACGGGACGACGACGATGCGGTACGCGCCGGCGCCGGAGCGGTTCGATCTCACCGATGTGTCGCGCGAAGTGGTGATGGACGCGCACCCGTGGACGTATCGCGTCAGCACACAGGAGATGATGCGCGAGGGAAAGATCGCCGTCGACCCGCCGCCGGGATCGGGAACGATTCCCGATCCGCACCGGTACGTGTTCGTCGAGGCGTGCAGCGAGCTGGCGGGTGTGCGCCTGTCGTTCGGCGTGCACGCGACGACGGCGCAGGGCGCGCAATGGTTCGATTCCGATCGCGGCCGCGACGAATTCCGCATCGTCCGCAGCGGCTGTTTCCGCGGCGCGGTGCCGCTGCCGGCCGGCGCGTCGGCGCCCGATGCGATCCGCTTCCGCGCATGGCCGCAGCCGGATGGAAAAGAGCGCGATCCGGCCGTCCGAGTCACGCGCGTCAACCGCGTGTTCACGCTCGGCGACGATTTCCTGCCGAAGCCTTCGACGTTTCAGTGGATGGGATCCTTATCGCTAACGCTCGACGGTTCGCCGCGCGAATTGTCGTTCTTGCGCTAACGCTCGCCTGAAAGGCTCGCGCTACGCGTCAGGCCCGCCCTACACGTCAGGCTCGCGCTACGCGTCAGGCCCGCGCTACGCGTCAGGCTCGCCCTACGCTTCGGTGGCCGTAGCGCGAGGCTTTCAGCCGAGCGGAACCAACTCGATGGTTCTTATCTGTGACGGCGCCACATCGAGGGTCGCCCCGCCGTCGACAACGGCCACCTCCTCCTGACGCCGTTCCAGCAGGTCGACAACGAACGCCGACGCCATGCCGTCCGTCAGAGCGACGGTGACGCGCGTCGCGTGAGGTTCCGGGTTGAACAGCCGCAGGATCACCGCATCGCGATCGTCGGCCCCGGTCAACGCGCTGAGAACGATCCCAGACGGCTCCGACGTCAGCGCGATGAACGATTGTGATCGTGAACCGGGACCGGCGTTCGACCCCGCGATCTGAGATCTGACCGGCAGCAGGAACGCGCGGCTCGCCGCGAACAACGCGACCGCGGCAGGCGGAATCGATCGGGGAGCGATGCCGATGCGGAATCGATGGACGCCGAGGCACTGCGCGCCGGGCGTGCTGACCGACGGTCCTGCATGGCCCGAGGGTCGCGTCACGAGGTCGTCGCGCGACAGATCGCCCACGGCGCGGATGAGCGTCAGCGCGATCGTATTGCGCGATCCCTCATTCGGCTCGGCCACGATCTCGTATTCGGCGAGGCCGCTGCTCATCACCGTCACACCGCCGCGCGCATCGCCGGCGTCGACGAACGATTGAAACGGCGCGGCGCTGACCGGCAGCTCCATCAGCTTTCCCGGCGGCGGCACGCGTTCGGCCGGTCGCTCGATGCACGCAAACGCGCTGTCGCTCCGCGCCGACGCGACGCGCGCCGCACCGCTCGGCACGAGGATGCGCAGCCGGTGATCGCGCGCGCGGTTGACAACGGTTGCGCGAACGGCGACGTGGCGCGACCCGGCGTCGAGCGAGACCTCGAGCGAGACCGACATCGAGACGGTCTCGAGCGATCGTGAGCGCCGATCGGCGGATGCGCTCGCCGGCACCTGCAGCTCGTAGCCGATGTGGAACGCCGCCCGCAAAGGACCGGCGACGATGCGAGAAATCTCCGCCGGACCGCTCGTCGTGATACGGACGTCGTTCGCGGGCGGCGAGTAGTTGTATTCGTCGCCGACGTCGCCGACGTCCTCCAGCGTCGCCGCTCGGCGTATGACCCGACCGGTCGCCTTCTCCTCCACGTCCAGCGTGCCATCGTCGTTGACCGTGACGCGAAGATGCTCGTTCTCGATGGTGCGATCGGCCGCAGTGACAGCCCTGAAGGGCTGCGCTGCCGGAGCGCTGGCAGCCCTGAAGGGCTGCGCTACTGGAGAGACATCGGTACCTGCATTTGTAGCGCAGCCCTTCAGAGCTGCATTGTCGAAATGGACATCGAAAGTCGCATATCCGAACGATGGAATCTCGTCGGCCCGGAACAATAACCGCGCTCGCCGGGCGTGCAGCTGCCACGGCGTTTCGTAGCGGCTCATCACGGTCGCGATGACGTCGTGCTCGTCGAGCAGCTGGAACGGCATGGCGGCGCCATTCCCGTCGCTCACCTTCGCGATGTACGCGTCACGGGGCCAGAAGCGCACGGGACGATCGAGCGCTTCGGGATCGACGCGACGGTGCGGCTCGGCGCTCGCATATGGCAAATCGATCGTCGCTTCAACGACCCCGCTCCGGGCTTGTGCGTCGGTGTTGAAGACGACGAGCCGCAGGGCGCCCTCTGGCGCCGGCGCCACGAGGTCGCTCAGATGCGTCGCCGCGCGTTCGGCAAGCGCCTCCGCGACCTGTTCCGCGCGCGCGAAACGGCTCATGTTCTCCTCGTGGACCGCGTCGATGCTGCAGCCGCAGATGCTGTCGTGCGGCTGATTCTGAATCAGCGTCCGCCATGCATATCGCAGCTCGCCGCGCGGGTACGCGTGTCCCGCGAGCCACGCGAACGTCGAGAGCGGCTCGGCATCGCGCTCCAGTTCGGTTTGAATCCGCGCGTTCGCCTGCTTGAGGTATGCGCGCGCCGACAACACGCCCGGCAGCAGGTTCGCGTAGTCCTCGCCGCCGCGCAGCTCGCCTGCGACCGTTTCCAGCGGCGGCGCATCTTCGCGCGTCACGCGCCGGCGCACGCCGTCCACATATGCGGCGAGCGTCGAATGCCTCGCCCGTATGCCGTCGTTCTGCGACAAGCGATCGACGAGCTGCAGAATCGCCGGGTGCGGCTCGACGTGATCGACGCCGTTCATCAGCAGCACCTGCCCCGAGACGGTTCGTTCGCGTTCGTAGTCGACGGCCCTCATCGCGCGCGCGACCATTTCGTCGCCGTTGAACGCAACCCGGGTCGCATTGCAGTACCCCTCTGGCGGAAGATGCATCAACAGCACGCTCGAGCCGTCCGGCGCTTCCCACCAGTACTCCGCCCGCCGTCCGCCGAACCCGCGCCACAGAATCGCGTTGTCGAGCCCCAGCTGTCGAAGGATCTGCGGCATCTGCGCGACGTGGCCGAACAGATCCGGCAGGTATCCGACGGGCATCGAGCCGCCGTACGACTCCGCGATGCGGTATCCGATCGCCAGATTTCGCACGAGCGCTTCACCGCTGACGAGGAACTCGTCGGGCATGACGTACCACGGGCCGACGAGCAGCCGGCCCGACGCGATGGCACGCCGCACGCGGCCGGTCTGCTCCGGCCGCATCTCGAGGTAATCCTCGAGCACGATCGTCTGGCCGTCGAGGTGGTAGTGCGCGAACGCCGAATCGCGTTCGAGCAGATCGAGCACGCGATCGATCAGATCGACGAGCCGGAGGCGGAATTGCTCGCGCGTGAGATACCACTCCCGATCCCAGTGCGTGTGCGACACGACGTGGACGTCGACCGTCATCCTCAGCCTTTGACCGCGCCCGCCGTCAGGCCGGCGACGAAGAAGCGCTGAAGCAGGACGAACGCGATCATCACCGGCACGAGGCCGATGAAGCTGGCCGCCGCGAGCAGCTGCCAGTCGGTTTCGTACGCGCTTTGAAAACTGAACAGGCCGAGCGGCATCGTGAAGCGCTCCTGCGAGTCGAGCAGCACGAGCGCCAGCGAGAACTCGGACCAGTACGCGGCCAGATTGAAGATGGCCGCCGCGGCGAGGCCCGGCGACGCGACCGGCAGAGCGATGCTGAAGAGCGTACGCACCCGCGACGCGCCGTCGACGAGCGCCGCCTCGAACAGGGCACGCGGCACCGCGTCGAAGAAGTTCTTCAGCACCCAGGTGGTGAACGGCACCTGCATCGCCGCGTAGACGAGCACGAGGCCGGAGCGCGTGTCGACGAGCGACGCCCGCTCGACGAGTCGATAGATCGGCACGAGCAGGACGACCGGCGAGAGCATCTGCACCACGAGCATCGCCGCGAGGAGGCGCGCGCGATCGCGGAACCGCTCGCGCGACAGGACGTACGCCGCCGGCGTGGCGATCGCCATCGTGGTCGCGGTCGCCACGAGCGCGACGACGACGCTGTTCCAGAGATACCAGGGCACCTGCGTCGAGGTGAGCGCGAACCAGTAGTTCGCCGCCGTGGGATGCGATGGAATCCATCGCGGTGGAAATTCGTAGACGGCCGCTTTGCTCTTCAGCGACAGCGAGAGAAGCCAGAGCTGCGGGGCGACGAATGCGGCGGCGACGGCGGCCAGCGCGGCCACGAATGGCCACCGCCGCATGCCGGATCGCCGCCGGGTATAGAACGCAGAGCTCGCAAGAATCGCACGTTCTCGAATCACACGCTCTCCCGTCGCCACATCAACCGCACCGCCACCCACGCCAGCGACAGATTCACCGCGAGCATCACCACTGCAACCGCGGCCGCCTTGGACGGATCGAGATCGAAGAACGCGAGCCGATACATGAACAGCGAGATGACTTCCGTGCTGCGCGCCGGACCGCCGCCGGTGAGCGGCATGATCAGATCGAATGTATTGAACGTCGCGATCGTGATCAGCACCGCGTTCAGCGCAACGACCGGCGCAATCTCGGGCAGCATCACCCAGCGCAGCCGCTGCCACGCGCTCGCACCCTCGAGATCCGCGGCTTCGTGGCGCTCGCGCGGCACGCGCTGCAGGCCGGCGTGCTGCAGAACCATGCTGAACGCGCAGCCGCGCCAGATGTTCGCGGCGACGACCGAGACGAGCGCGAGGCGCGCGGACGAGAGCAGGGGCAGCGGTCCCGCGCCAACGCGGCTCAGATAGTAATTGATGATGCCCGCGCGGTTCTCGATCAGCAGAATCTTCCACATGACGCCCGCCAGCACGCCCGGCATCACCCACGCGCTGACGACGGCGACGCGCGCCGCGAGCGTCCCCGCGGCGCGGCGGCGGTGTGCGGCATCGATCAGCCACGCGAACCCGAGGCCGAGCCCGAGCTGCATCGTGACGGACGCCGCGACGAACACGAGCGTCACGGCGAGCATCGCGCGAAACTGCGGATCGAGCAGCAATGCGGCAATCGTGCGGCCATCGGCGGCGATACGCACGAGCTCGAGCATCGGGTACAACAGCAGCGTGGCGACGAGCGCGACCGCCGGCATGAGCCAGACGGCGAGCTGTCGATTCTCGCGCGCCACGCGCCACAACACGAAGAGGGCGAGGATGGCCACTCCGATTGCCGGCGCCCGGGCGACCGCACTCGGTCGGCGCGCGCGCGGAAGATTCGCGGCAGTCAGACGCGCGTGCTCGGCGCGCGCCGCGTCGAAGGCGCGATCGACCGCCGCGTCCGGCGCCTGCGCGCCCGAGATCACGTCGCCGATCGCAATCTGCAGCGCCTGCGAGATTGCGGGATACACCGCCACCAGCGGACGCGCCCGGCCGTACCGCAGCATCTCGCCGAAGCGCTGATACCAGCGATCGCGGCTGAAGAACGGATAGTCGCGGTACACGCTCCGGCGGGCGGGAAGATGACCCGTCGCCATGCTGATGCGTGCGGCATGATCGCGGCGCTCGACGTCGCGGATGAACTCGACGGCCGCACGGCGGCGTTCCCGGTCGCGGGTGAACACGACCCACACCCAGCCGCCGGTTCCCGTCGAGGGCGTTGCGCCGTTCGCCTGCGGAATCGGCGCGATTTCCCAGTTCGCGAAGTCCTCCGCGCGCAATCCCGCGCGCAGATCGTTCAGCTGCCAGTTGCCGCCGAGAAACATCGCCACGTCGCCCGCCGTCGCGGCGGCGGTCAGCTGCTGATAATCGTTGCTCGCGAGGACCGATGTCGGCGACGCGCCGCTGCGCACCGTCTCGCGGAGGAATTCGAACAGGCGAAGCATCCGCTCGCGATGCGGCGGCTCGCCGAAAATCGGACGCCCTTCGCCGTCGACGAGCTCTCCGCCCTGGCCCCAGAACATCGCCAGATGATCGAAGACCGTCGCCTCCCAGCGTCCGGCGTTGTAGAGATACCCGGCGATGTGGCGCTCGCGCGCGACGCGGCTGGCGACGTCAATCAGCTCGTCCCACGTGCGCGGCGGCGTCGGCACGAGATCCCGGCGATAGAACAGCACGCGGCAGTCGGTCTCGTGCCACAGCCCGAACACGCGCCCGCTCGCGTCCGACAGCGTCGAAATGGTGAAGGGCAGAAAATCGCGCCGATCCTCCTCGGGCCAGTCATCGTTCAGCGGCTGCAGATAGCCGCCGGCGAGAAACAACGGCATCCAGAAGCTGTCGATCGATGCGATGTCGGGCAGGCGGCCGGCCTGCGCCGCGAGCTGCAGCTTCGCCTTGTGGAGCTCGAGCGCCGGCATCACCGACAACCGGAGCTGGACGTCCGGACGGGTCCGCGCCCACTCTTCGAAGATCGCGGTGAACGTGTCGGCGATCGCGGGCCGCGCGGCGAGGTGCGAGTAGTCCTGCTGCGCCCAGACGGTCAGCGTCGTTGGCGCATCGGGTCGGCCGATGCGGACCGGCGTGACGAGCGATTCGGCGGCGACGGCAATGAGAATCGCGGACGCGAGATCGGGCATACTCTGTCGATGCTACCGCCTCCGCCGCCCGACACTCGACCCTTCGACGTCGTCGGCATCGGCGCCACGTCGGTCGATTTCGTCTACCAGCTCCCCGCGTATCCCGCGCCGACCGCGTCGCTGGCGAAGATGCGCATCAGCCACCACTTCATCTCGTGCGGCGGCCAGGTCGCGACGGCGCTGGCGACGTGCGCGCGGCTGGGACTTCGCGCGAAGTTCATCGGCGTCACCGGCACCGACGACAACGCCAAGCGCGTGCGCCGCGATCTCGAGGAGCGCGGCATCGATCTCGGAGACGTGGTCATCCGCGATGTGTCGAATCAGTACGCCGTCATCCTCGTCGACGAGCACAGCGGCGAGCGGATCGTCCTGTGGGATCGCGACGATCGGCTGAAGCTCCGCGAGCGCGAGCTGCCGCCCGACCTCGCGTCGACGGCTCGCGTGGTCCACGTCGACGACGTCGACGTGAACGCGGCGATCCGGGCGGCGGGGATCGCGCGTGCCGGCGGCGCGGTCGTGACGAGCGACATCGACCGCCTCGACGATCGGACGATGGAGCTGGTGCAGGCGGTGACGTTTCCGATGTTCGCCGAGCACGTGCCGACCGCGCTGACCGGGGTCGCCGATCCGGCAGGCGCACTCCGCGCGCTGCGGCGCGTCCATCCCGGACTTCTCGTCGTGACGCTCGGCGTCGGCGGCGCGATGGCGCTCGAAGGAGACCGGCTGCATCATATGCCGGCGTTTTCGGTCGACGCAGTGGATACGACGGGGGCCGGCGACGTCTTCCGTGGCAGCTTCATCTACGCGTATCTCAACGGCTGGCCGATCGAGCAGACGCTGCGATTCGCGAATGCCGCCGCCGCCGTGAGCTGCACGAGGCTCGGTGCGATCGCCAGCGTGCCGTCGCTCGACGAAGCGGAGCGCCTCATCGCCGAGGCGACAGCCGCGCGGCAACGGCACGGTAGCGCGAGCCCTTCAGGCGAGCGTCGCCGCGCCACGCTCGGCTGAAAGCCTCGCGCTACTGGTGCGGCACAATCGGCGCGATCGCTTCGCTCAGCACGCGCCCCGACGTCAACGGAAGCGTGACGCCGGCCAGGAACGCGAGCGTCGGCGCGACGTCGGTCGGCGACACGCGCATCAGATACTCACCCTTCGCGATCCCCGCCCCCATGAACATGACCGGCACGTGCGTGTCGTACTGATAGCCCGATCCATGCGTCGTCGTGTTCAGCGACTCGATCCAGTACGGCTTGAACAGGATCATGATGTCGCCGCTGCGTCCCTGGAAGAAGCTGAGCGCCGACTGGCGTCCCGCGGAATCGCCATCGAAATGATTCGCGGCGAGCTCGTCGCGCGTGATCACGCGAAGCACACCGGGCACGGTCTTCAGATCGGCGACGAGCGTCCGCATCGCGGTCGGATTCGCCTGCAGCCCTTCGTAGACGCCGGGCTCCAGGTACAAGTAGTCGTGGGCGAGCTGACTCACGTGCGTGCCGGCGCCGAGCGTTTTCGTCATCGACTCTTCGGCGCGCGCGATGAGCTCCTGCACCGAAATGCGGCCCGCATCGATCCCCTGCTGGATCGCACGCTCGGGCGTCGGGGCGACGCCGTGGTCGGCCGTCAGCGCCACGGTGTAGGCCCCGGGTCCGACGAGACGATCCAGGCCGGCGAACAGATCGCCGAGCGTTCGATCGAGACGGATCAGAATGTCCTGAGCTTCGTGGCTGAATGGACCGTAATCGTGCGCCACCTTGTCCAACGTCGAGAAGCCGATGCCGACGAAATGCGGCCCGCCCGTCGTGTAACCGATCTTTTCCGCGACATGGAGCGCCATCGACGCCAGGTATTCGTCAGCGAACGGACTGCTCTGCCATTGGTCGTAGAACACCTGATCGGGCAGTCCGCTCGGGCTCTTGAGGATGTGCGGAAATGTCTGCGTCATCTCGCCCTTCGTCCGCTGCAGACCAATCGCCGGACTCTCGTACAGGTATCGGTTCAGCGGCAGCGCACGATCCCACGTCCGGCCGAAATCCTTCTCGACCGGATGCGCCTTGATGTACTCGGCGACGCTGGCGACGGGGCCCGGCGAGAACGCCGTCGACGTCGCCCACGCCCCTGCGTCGTCGAACCACGCGACCGCGTCGGGCCTGTGTCCACCGAGCGCAATCGCCGAACGCGGCTTCAGCGAGAATGCAATCACGTGCGGCGACGGGCTCAGTTGCGCCCGGATTTCGTCGGCGAGCGTCGTCAACTGCATCCGCGCAGCGCTTTCGCCCATCGACGTCAGCGGCTTGCCGTAGCTGACGATGGTCGCATGCGAATCCTCGGTGCACGTCACCAGCTTTCGGAGATCGCGATCCCACCAGTTGTTGAGGACGAGGCCATGCTGCGACGGGAGGGCGCCGGTCGCGATGCTCGCGTGGCCGGGACAGGTGACGGTGTTGAAGTACGGATAGTAGGCCTCGCGAAACCAGGCGCCGTCGGTGACGAGACGGTGCAACCCCTTCGACCACTGCTGCTGATATCGATCGATGAGATCGGCGCGCAGCTGATCGACGACGACCAGGACGATCGCCTTCGGCGTGCGAGCGTCTGCGTGTAAAACCGCGGACGCGAGCAGGCAGGCGGCGGCGAGACATCGCTTCATGCCGCGTCTCCCCCGGGATGTGGAATCAATGGAAGCCTCGGATCGCGCGCAGGCCAGCTGTGACGGAACTCGGCGTACTGAGGATCGTCCGACGCCGCCATCGATCGCCGTGTGCCGGCGAGCACGTTCAGGTAGTACGCGTCGTGTCCGTACGCGGTGACGAACGGATGGTAGCCTTCGCGAACGATCACGAGGTCGCCGCCGCGGACGAGCATCGTCTGGTCACGCCGGCCGTCCGCGGTGTACACGCGATGGAACCCGTAGCCCTGCGGATGGCGAAAGCGGAAATAGTAGATCTCTTCGAGATCGGCCTCGGTCGGAGGACGATCGGTATCGTGTTTGTGCGGCGGATAGCTCGACCAGTTGCCGGCCGGCGTCAGCACTTCGCAGATCATGAGGCGATCGGCGGGAAACCGCGGCGGCAGAATGTCGATGATCTGGCGCGTTGCGTTGCCGCCGCCGCGGATCTCGAAGCCGCAGTCGCCCGGACCGACGAGCGCCGCGGCGCGGTCGACGGTTGAAGGCGCGCGGCACTCGGCGATCTCGGTCGGCGCGGTCGCGGTCAGGATGACCTTCGATCCACGCGGCACGTACAGCGCGTGAGGGTACGCGTCGAACACGCCGGCGCGCGGACCGAGCGTCCCTCGGCCGGCCCCGCCATCGCGCGTCGTCCACTCGACGCGACAGGCGCCCGACAAGAGCACGACACACATTTCCTGCCTGGCCGTCTTGGACTTCCACGTGTCGCCTTTGGCGAGCGTACGAACGGTGAACGAGATGAATTCCCACCGCGCGCGCGCGGGCGTCACCGCGATCGTCGGAGCGGAGCGTCCCGGCGGCACGCGCCGCGAACGCAGGTGAATCGACTCGTCGCGACGAGTCTTCATACGCGCTCCGCGGCCACGCCGCCGACGTCGACGCGCATGCCGGTATCGCACGCGCGCGTGGCCGCGACGGCAACGCGCAGCGCTTCCACGCCATCGTGAATCGTGACCGGCGCCGGACGTTCGCGGAGCACGTTCTGCGCGAAGTTCTGAAGCTGCAGCGTATAGGCGCGCTCGAACCGCTCCATGAAATACGGCACCGTGTCGTGCGCCACGTTGTTGCGCGTCATGACGAGCAGCGGCGTTTCGCGAATGTACCCCACGCGAATCGTACCCTCCGTGCCGAGCAGATCCGTGGAAATGTCGTAGCCGTAGCAGCCGTTGCGCGTCAGATCGACGACGCCGAGGCGGCCGTCGGAGAACGTCAGCGTCGCGATGACGTTGTCGCGATCGCCGACCGTGCCGAGCTCGGGAAACGCCAGCACGGCGCCCACCGCCTGCACGCTCGCGACGTCGCCCATGAACCACCGGGCGAGATCGAAGTCGTGAATCCCCATGTCGATGAAGATGCCGCCGCTGCTTTTCGGATCGGCATAGGTCAGGCTCGGCGGAAACGGATCGCGCGACGTCGACTTGAAGACGACGACGCGGCCGATTCGTCCTTCGTCGACCTGCCGCTTGGCGGCTGCGTATCCCGGATCGAAGCGCCGCATGAATCCCATCTGGAAGAAGACGCCGGTGCGCCGCTCGGCGTCCGCCATGTCGCCGGCCTCCGCGAGCGACAGCGCCGGCGGCTTCTCGCAGAAGGTCGGTTTCTGGGCCTCCAGCCCGGCGATTACCAGCGAGCGGTGCGTATGCGTCGGGCTGACGATGACCACTGCGTCGACCGCCGCGTCGTGAAGCAGTTCGTCGGGTCGATCGTAGGCGCGCGGTACGTCGAACTCGGCGGCGATCTCCTTCGCAAGCGCGCCGTTCGTGTCGGCTACGGCAACGAGCCGCGTCTCCGCGAGCCGCGAGCTCAAGTCGCGCGCGTACACGCGACCCAGCCGTCCCAGTCCGATCAGCCCTACACTCAGCCGCGTCATCATCTAATCCCAGCCCGAGCAACCAGTTTCACTTCTTCGTAACGAGCTCTATGCGAACACGAACGTCCGGCGGCACGGCCTCTCCTCGAAGCGCATGCACCGCGTTCTCCACGGCGACGCGTCCCATCTCGTCCGGAAACTGCGCCACCGACGCTGCCATCGTCCCATCCTCGATCGCTTTCCTGGCGTCGTCCACGGCGTCGAACCCGACGACACGGATTTTGCCGCTCTTGCCGGCGGCGCGAATCGCTTCAATGGCCCCGAGCGCCATCATATCGTTGCAGGCGAAGACGGTGTCGACGTCGGGGTGCGCCTGCAGCATGTTCTGGAACACATTGAATCCCTGATCGCGCTCCCAGTTCGCCGTCTGCGAGGCGACGATCTGCACGTCGGGCGTGTCTTTGACGGCGTCGCGGAATCCGCGAAGACGCGAATCTCCCGTCTCGTGACCCGGAATGCCTTCGAGCACCGCGACCTTCGCGCGCCCGCCGGAGGCGGAGGTGATGAACCGCCCGGCGATGCGGCCGCCCTCGTAATTGTCCGATCCGGTGAAGCTCGCGATCTTCGCTCCCGCCTCGCTCGAAGCGGCCGGATCGAGGCGCGTGTCGACGATGACCACGGGAATGTTGGCGCGGTTGGCTTTCACGACGGCCGGCACGACCTCCCTCGATCCGCTCGGCGTCAGACACAGCGCGTTGATGCCGGTCTGCAGCAGGTTCTCGATGATCTGCATCTGCCGCTCGACGTCGATCTCGCGATCGGCCGCCTGGACGACGAGATCGACGCCGAGCTTCTTCGCCGCGTCCTCCGCGCCGCGCTGCATGTCGTTGAAGAAGGGGCTGTTCAGCGTCTTGAGCACGAACGCAACGCGCGGCCTCCCGCTCGTCGTCGTTCCGCCGCGGTTGCAGGCAACGAACGACAGCGACGCAACGATCGCCAACGCCGTAGCGCAGCCCTTCAGGGCTGCCCCGTGACGGACGTCAGGCCTGAAGACCTGCGCTACGAGAATGCTCACCCGCGCTTCTCCTTCAACATCAGATCGACGAGCACCGCCGCGATGATCACGGCGCCGATGACCAGCTGCTGCAGGAACGACGAGACGCCGAGCAGATTCAGTCCGTTCCTCAGCACGCCCATGATCAGCGCGCCGACAATCGTGCCGCCGAGCGATCCTTCACCGCCGGTCAGGCTGGTGCCGCCGATCACCGTTGCGGCAATCGCGTCGAGCTCGTAGTTGATCCCGGCGATCGGCTGCGCGCTGTTCAGCCGCGCGGTCAGCAGCAGCGCCGCGATCGCGCTCGTCAGGCCCGAAACGCCGTACACGATCGTCTTGTGGAACCGGACCTCCACGCCAGACAGCCGCGTCGCCTCCTCGTTGCCGCCGATGCCGTACACGTAGCGTCCGAACCGCGTGCGCGACAGCACGAGCGCCGCGGCCGCGTAGATCGCGAGCGTGAAGACGATCGGCGATGGAACGCCGAGCACGTGCCCCGTCGCCAGCGAGCGAAAGCCGGACGAAAAACCTGAAACCGGCCGTCCGTCGGTGACGAGCAGCGCTGCGCCTCGCGCGACGCTCATCATGCCGAGCGTCATGATGAACGGCGGCAGCCGGCCGAGCGCGATCCCGAGGCCGTTGGCCAGGCCGGCCGCCGCGCCGACGCCGAATGACGCCGCAACCGCGAACGGCGCCGGCCATCCGCTTTTCAGCGCCTCCGCCAGGACGACGCCCGACAGCGCGAGCAGCGATCCGACCGACAGATCGATGCCGCCGGACACGATCACGTAAGTCATGCCGACCGCGACGATCGCGTTGATGGAGGTCTGCTCCATCACGTTGAGCGCGTTCGCGACGGTCAGGAAATGCGGCGTGAGGATCCACAGCAGCAGGCAGAGGCCGACGAGCCCGGCGAGAGTACCGAAGCGCCGGCCGGCGCCGCGAAACCGCAGCCCCGCCCGCGCCTGAATCCCAGTCTGACCGCGAGCCTGACCCTCAGCCTGACGACGAGCTTGACTCGCTGCGGTCAGCACGCGAGGCCGAGCGCCGCTTGCAGCACGCGCTCCTCGGATGCAGCGGACGCATCGAACTCCGCCTCGATCCGGCCGCGCCGCATCACGTAAATGCGATCGCTCATGCCGAGCACTTCCGGAAGCTCCGACGAAATCATCAGGATGCCGGCGCCGGCGTCGGTGAGACGGTTCATGAGCTCGTAGATTTCCACCTTCGCGCCGACGTCGACGCCACGCGTCGGCTCGTCCATGACGAACAGCTTCGCGTCGGCGGCAAGCGAGCGCGCGAGCACCACCTTCTGCTGCGTGCCGCCGCTCAGCCGCACGACGCGCTCGCCGGCATGCGGCGTCTTGATGCGCAGCTCGCCCACCCATCGATCCGCTTCGGCGCGCTCGGCGCGCCGCGACACGATGCCGCCGCGCGACCATCGCGCGAGGTTCGGCAGCCCGATATTCTCACAGACCGACAGCGTCATCACCAATCCATGGCGCTTGCGATCTTCCGGCAGAAAGCCGATGCCGGCGCGGATGGCGCGGCGCGGCGACGATGGCGGAACGGGACGCCCGTCCAGCACCACGTTTCCCGCCGACGGCGGATCGGCGCCGATGATGATGCGTGCGAGCTCGGTGCGGCCGGCGCCCATCAGTCCGGCGAGGCCGACGATCTCGCCGCGCCGCACGACGAGGCTCACGTCATTGACTACAGGGCCGCCTGATGGTCCGCACAGGTGGTCGATTCGAAGGAGCTCTTCGCCGATTGCCCCGCGGCGTCTCGGAAAGTGATCCCGCACGTCGCGGTTGGCCATGAGGCGGACGAGATCGCCTGTCGAAACGTCCGACAGCGTAAACGTGCCGACGTTTCGGCCATCGCGCAGCACGGTGACGCGATCGCCGATTTCGGTCAGCTCGCGCATGCGATGCGAGATGTACACGACGGCGACGCTGGCCGCGGTGACGCGGCGGATGACGCCGAAGAGCCGATCGATTTCGCGCACGGTCAGCGCAGATGTCGGCTCGTCCATGACGATGACGCGCGCATGGCGGAACAGCGCCTTGGCGACCTCCACCATCTGCTGCTCGGCGATGCCGAGACGATCGACGCGGCGCTGCGGATCGATGTCGAGCCCGGCGTCGCGAAGGCTCTGCCGCGCATCGGCTTCGAGGCGCCGGCGATCGATCCAGCCCGCGCGCGACGGCTCGTGGCCGAGCAGGATGTTCTCGGCAACCGTCAGCTGCGGAACGAGGCTGAGCTCCTGATAAATCGTCGCGATGCCGAGCGCCTGCGCGTCGCGCGGCGATCCGATCGACACCGGCCGGCCGTCGACGGTGATCTCGCCGGCGTCTCGGCGGTACGCGCCGCTGAGAATCTTCATCAGCGTCGACTTGCCGGCGCCGTTCTCGCCGAGCAGCACGTGCACTTCGCCCGCGCGCAGCGTGAAGTCGACGCCGTCGAGCGCGACGACGCCTGGGAATGCTTTCCGGATGCCGCGCATCGACAGGACGGGTGCCGTGGCGGGGTGAGTCATGACGACACAGAGTTACCCGAGAGCACAGAGGAAGTTAGCCACCGACACACAGTCGTATAGAGCAAAGCCCACGCAGAGATCGCTGAACACCGGCCTTCGCTCGCTGGCACCCACAAGCTTCGGCCGGCAAGCGCAGAGTGTGAATGCCGATCGGGTCGACGCGCCGGCCCTGCGTAGCAGACCGCTGGCGGACGAAACAGAATCCGCCGACAAGTCGCGGACGATCACGCGCGACTCGTCTACGGGATCCGTTTCGCCAGCCTACACCGCTTCGCGGTGCGCCGTCGACCCGAGTCGTCGCTGCGCCTCTGTGTCTCTGGGGCTGATCGAATCTCCGTGTCTCTCCTGTTCTCCGTGTCGTGTCCTCCGTGTGGTGGGCCGCGAGCGCGCGATTAGAAGTTCAGGCGAAACATGAACTGCATCTGCCGCGCGCTGCCGGTGCCGAAGTCCGGATTCGCCGGCCCGGTGATGCGCCCGAAGCTGGGACCTGATGAGATGTTCACATTCGGGTTCGCGAGATTCTGACGGTTGAACAGGTTGAAGATCTCCCACCGCACTTCAACGTTGCGATCCGCGCTCATCGCGAAGCGCCGCGTCAGCGCGAAATCGACCTGCGCCAGTCCCGGTCCGGTCAACAGGCTGCGCGGCGCGTTGCCCCAGCGGCCGCGAGCCGGCACGGCAAACACCGCCGGATTGATCCAGAGGTCGGGCGATTGTGCCGACGGCGGGACGAGCGGCACGCCCGGCACCAGGTCGGGACGCTGTTGACTGCCGCTCGTCGAGCTGTTGCCGCTGTTGCCGTCCGGCACGTCGGTACGCGCGCGCGTCACGAGGATCGTCAGTGGGCGGCCGCTCCGTATCTGGACCAGGCCGGACGCCTGCCACCCTCGCAGCACGCGTCCGGCGAGTCCGTCGACGGCCTGCGCAAGCGGCAGCTCGTACACCCAATTGGCGATCAGATTGTGCCGTACATCCTGCGCGCTGTCGCCCCAGTCGGCCTGAGGGTCACTCACGTTCTGCGGCGCATTGGCGTCGCCGCCTCCGATCGAACCGTCGTTCCTCGCCTGCGACAACATGTACTCCAGGCCGACGAGCAGCCCGCGGCTGAATCGACGGCGCAACAAGACCTGCATCGCGTTGAAGGTGGCTCTTCCGGTGTTCGACTTGATGTCCACCTGACCGAACGAGGGCAGCGGGCGCCGGCCGGTGGCCGGGTCGATGACGTTGACGAAGCTCCGCGAGAAGAGATTGTGAGCGCAGCTTCCGATGTAGCCGACCTGCAGGGTGAAATCGCCGCGCAATGCCTGCTGCACATTGGCGCTGTACTGTTCGACGTACAGATCGTGGCGATGCAGCGCGAGCGCGCGCGGCGAGCGGCCAGATGTCAGCGCCTGTGCAAGGAACGGGTCGATCGGATAGTTGAGCGTCGCAGCCTGCGTGCGGTCGAGGCCGATGCGATTTCCGGTATGCCGGCGCATCGAAGCGGTCGTTGCGCACGAAATTGTACGCCGTGCCGCGAAACCGGTTCGTGCGGCCTTCGAGATCAACTGCACGACGCCCCCACCCGCCGATCCCGTTTCCGCCGAATATTGCGACGAGCTGACGCGAAACTCCGCGATCGATTCCATGCTGATGATCAGGCGGGCGACGCTTTCCTGCTTCGGGTCTTTCACGCCCGTCGCATCCACGCCATCGAACGTCCAGTTGTTGTCGTCGACTAAGCGGCCTACGAAGCGGATGGAGGTGTGCGTGCCGGCGCCCGTGTTAATCGCGCCCGGCGCGAGCATCATCAGGCTCGACCAGTGTCGGCCGTTCAGCGGCAGCTCTTTGAGCTGCGTCGACTGGACGACGGTGGACAGCTCCGGCGACGTGCGTTCGACGAGAGGCGCCGCGCCGAGCACCGTCACGATCTCCTGCACCGGTCCGACTTCCAGCTTGATGTCGAGCGTCCGGCGCTCGCCGACGTCGAGCGTCACGTTTTCGAATCTCGCCGTCTTGAATCCCGAGAGCTCCGCACTCACGTCGTAGCGCCCCGCCGGCAGGTAGTTGATCACGTAGAGGCCCTGAACCGACGTGATCGCCTCGCGCTCGAGGCCCGTCTCTGCCGACCGGGCCTTCACCACGACACCAGGCATGACCCCGCCGCCGGCATCGACTGAAGCGCCGCGCCTGAGGGGCGCGCGTACGAGCGCGGTCAGGCGCCCGTCGACGTCGCGCCGTTTCGCATCGACGGCCTGAACGTGCTGGGCGCCGGCGACGCCTTCGCCGCTGGACTGTTATACGGAATGAGCTGTCGCCTCCTCTGTCCAAAGCGATCGCCCGCGCCTGGCATCAGTACTCGACGCGAACCATGAGCTGCATGCGGCGCGGCGTGCCGGTCCCAACCGCTCCAGCGTTCAACACGTTGGTGATGCGACCGAAGCTCGAGACGGCCGAGATGTTGGCTGCGGGGTTGGCGAAGATTGGTCGGTTGAACAGGTTGAACGCCTCGGCCCGGACCTTCACATTCATCTTTCCGCCGACTGGAGTGGTCTTTTCGAGCGCGCTGTCGACTTCCCAGAACCCGGGACCGCGAGCGACGTTTCGGCCAAGATTGCCCCATGTTCCTTTCGCCGGTACGGCAAAGGCGGCGGGATTGAACCAGTTGGTAATCGGCTGATCCGTCGTGTAGATCGGTACTCCCGGAACCAGATCCGGCCGCTGATTCCTGTTGTTGCCGTCCAGCATGTCCGCCGCTTTGCGGGTGACGGTAATGTTCACCGGAAGCCCGGTCCTGGCCGACAGAATTCCGCTCACCTGCCACCCGCCGATCAGGTTTCCCGCGGCGCCTTTCGCATTCCAATGGGTCCGCCCCGGGCCGATCGGAAGCTGGTACACCGAATTCATCACGACATTGTGTCGAACGTCGAAGTTTGCGCTGCTGCGATCGCATTCACGGCACGACGCATTTTCGACCTGCGCGGTTTCGCCGGTTCCGACCGAGCCGTCGGCGATCGCGTGCGACCAGATGTACTGCGTCTGCCACAGCCACCCGCTCGTGAACGACCGCTGCAGCGACGCGACGAAACTATGGAAGCTGCTGTTGCTGTCGTTGTACTTGATTTGGAACTGACCGAACTGTGGAATCGGTCGTTTGCCGGTGATCGGATCCTTGAGGTTGACCTGACGGCCGCCAAAGAGATTGCGCCCGACGCTGCCGATGTATCCGACCTGACCGGTGAAGTTATGCGCGACCTGCCGCTGGATCAGAAGGTCCCAGTTCTCGTAGTAGCCATCCTTCCGAGATCGGTCGATCCCCTTGGGGCTGGCACCTCGATCCTGCAGCAGTCCGAGAAACGGCGTGAGCGGATACGACAGATTGGAAACGTCCGCCGACGACAACGCAAATCGGGCCGCCGTGCTCTCGTGCGGATCGCTGAAGTCGTCGTTCTGGTTCGGACTGTAGTAGACCCCGAATCCGCTGCGGATGGTCGTTCTCCCGTCGGCTCCGCCGGGTACCCACGCGACGCTCAGACGCGGCGCGAAGTTATTGCGATCGGGCGAATACATCGGCGTGCCCGCGGGGCAGAATCCGCCGCACGCGAAGTCGACGACCGCGATGTGGCCGCTCGCCTCACTCATGACGGAGTAGTACTCGTAACGCACGCCCAGGTTCAGCGTGAGATTGGGACGAACCTTGAACTGATCCTGCGCGTATCCCATCCAGAAGCTACGACGCATCTGGCCGACGCCCAACAGACCATCCACACCGACCGAGTCGATTCGATTGTTCACGAAATCGTTCGGGCTGTTGAACGCGATGGTGGTCAGGGCGATGCCGACGCTTGTGTTGTCCAGCAGAATGCGCCTGACGTCCGCGCCCATCTTGACCGTGTGGCGTCCTCTGATGATGCTGAGATTGTCGCTCCAGGAAAACGTCGTCCCGACCTCCAGGTCGAGTTGGTCCGGACTCAGATCGGTGAAACCGGGCACGCTCTGCACGGCAACCGGAGCGGTCCCGAGCACCGGGTGGCGGAAGGGGGAACGGTTCATTCCGAATTTCGTTTCGTTGACGGCGTAGTCGGAGAACACGTGCATCGCCTGGACCACGAGATTCGAGGGGCGAATGGACTCGGTGTCTCGCGAGCCTATCGAATCGAACGGCTTGTCGATGAACGCGTCGTCGATGTTGTAGCGAACGAACAGCGACGTGCGATCGGTGGCGGTGTGGTCGACGCGGGCAGTCACGCTGTTCTCGCGAACCGAATTGACGCCGGCAGCAGTATAGAGGTCCGTGCTGGCATCGACGGGCGTCTGGCCAATCGGCCAGGCATCGAGAATCGGTTTGAGAACCGGAGAGCTCGCGAGTACTTTGGATCGAAATGCCGCGTTCGGCACGAAGCCGACGACGGTCTGCGTCAGGCTCTGTCGGATGCCTTCGTAATTCACGAAGAAGAACGTGCGATTCCTCGCAATCGGTCCGCCGAGGTTCGCACCGAACTGGTTCATGCGGAACGGAGGGATCTCCGAGGGGTCGAACGGCGAGCGCGCATCCAGCGCGTTGTCGCGAAAGAACTCGAAGGTTGCACCGTGAAGAACGTTCGTGCCGGTCTTCGAGACGGCGTTCACCTGCGCGCCGCCGGACGCGCCGCTTTCGGCCGTGTACACGGCCGACTCCACTCGAAACTCCGCGATCGATTCGAGCGAAATGTTCAGGCGCGCATCAGCCTTCTGACTTTGCTCCTGGACGCCGGTCGCATCGATGCCGTCGAAGGTGAAGTTGTTGTCGTCGCGTCCCCGTCCGACGAATCGGATGTCGCGTTGGCCGCCGCTGCCGGCATTGATGGCGCCCGGGGCGAGCGTCTCGAGCGTGGCCCAGTTGCGGCCGTTGATCGGAATGTCGTCGAGCTGCTGGTGCTCGAGAACCGCTCCCACCCGCGCGTTGGTGGTTTCGAGCGGCGCAACGGTGGCCTCTACTTGAAGCTCTTCCGAGACGGTTCCTAATTGAAGTTCCGCATCCATGGTACGAGTCTCGCCGACGAACAGCTGGATCCCAGTGACTTCGAATGTGCGAAATCCCGCACGGGAGATCGTGACGTCGTACGTTCCGATCGGTAAACCGGTGATGCTGTAAATCCCCGTCGGCCCCGTGTTCGCGGCTCTCTTGAGACCGGTCTCGCGTGAGACGACTTCGACACGTGCGTCCGCAACGACCGCTCGACTCGAGTCCATAACGGTCCCATTCAGGTTCGCCCGATCGACTTGCCCGTAGACAACGACGCCGCTAAACAGGGCGAGAATCGTCGCCAGTGCGAGCTCGGTGCGTGTTGCCATGGAGTAACCTCCTGAAACGTCGACCCTGCGGTCGAACGTCATCCCACGACTCGTTTGCGGCGCGTGAATTGTGCATCGGCGCGATGTGCGACGACATCGGTCCCTCCAGCGAAGCGGTTCGCTCGGCGAATTCGGGAGGAATGCCGGTTTCGCGGCGTTCTTACGCCATTGCGATGAGGCAAGTCAAACTATCACCGATGTGGCTTTGCTGAAACATAAGCGTGTTGTTAAACTTTCGTCGCAGCAGCCTGGGCCGCACGTGGCGCACCGCTTCGACATCCTCACGATGGGCCGCAGTTCGATCGACTTGTACGCGCACCAGATCGGTGTGCCCATCACGTCGGTCACGAGCTTCGATGCGTACGTCGGCGGGTGTCCGACGAACATCGCCGTCGGCGTCCGCCGCCTCGGTCTGCGATCGGCGCTGCTGACCGCGGTCGGCGACGATCAGGTCGGCGACTTCGTCCTGAGTTTTCTCACTCGCGAGGACGTCGACGTCAGCGCCACGCCGCGCAAGCGCGGAAAGCGCACCAGTGCGGTCGTCCTCACGATCCAGCCGCCGGACGCGTTTCCGCTGACGTTCTATCGCGAGGGCTGCGCCGATCGCGAACTGTCGCCGGAGGACGTCGACCGCGCGCCCCTCGCCGAGTCGGCAATCGTCGTCCTCACCGGGACCGGCCTCAGCCACGAGCCCGCGCGCGCGGCGACAATGTACGCGGCCCGTCGCGCGCGTGCCGCAGGATCGCGCGTCGTGGTCGATCTCGACTATCGCGCCGATCAGTGGCGCAGCCGCGAGGAGTACGAGTCGCAGGTCCTGCGGCTCGTCTCGCATGCGCACCTGGCGATCGGCACGGAAGACGAGCTCGCGGCCGCGACCGACGAGCGGGGACGCGCCGCCGCCGGCGCCGATCGGCTGCTCGCGGGCGGTCCGGACGCGTTCGTCCTGAAGCGCGGCGCCGAAGGGGCGCGCGTGTACGAGCGCGGTCAAGCGCCCGTCGACGTCGCACCGTTTCGCATCGAAGTCCTGAACGTGCTAGGCGCCGGCGACGCGTTTGCCGCCGGACTCTTGTACGGGCTGCGCCGCGGCTGGACGCTCGCTCGCGCGGCGCGCGTCGGCAACGCGACCGGCGCAATCATCGTCACGCGCCACGGCTGCGCCAATTTCATGCCAACGTGGCCCGAGGTCGAGGCGTTCGTCGCCTCGCATGGAGGATGGACGTGCGAACCTGCCGCCTGACCGTCGGTCAGGCGCTCGTGGAATTCCTGATCGCGCAGCGCAGCGCGCGCGACGGCCGGACGCAACCGGTGTTCGCCGGCGTGTTCGGCATCTTCGGCCACGGCAACGTCGCCGGGCTCGGCGAAGCGCTCCTCGCCGCGCGCGATCGCCTGCGCTTCGTCGTGCCGCGCAACGAGCAGGCGATGGTGCATACCGCGGCGGCGTTCGCCAAGATGCGCAACCGGCTGCAGACGCTCGCGTGCACGACGTCGATCGGTCCGGGCGCGACGAACATGCTGACCGCCGCCGCCGGCGCGACGATCAATCGCCTGCCGGTGCTGCTGCTGCCGGGCGACATCTTCGCGACGCGCCGCGCCGCGCCGGTCCTGCAGCAGCTCGAGTCGCCGGCCTCGCTCGATCAGTCGGTGAACGACTGCTTCAGGCCGGTGTCGAAGTTCTGGGATCGCATCAATCGTCCCGAGCAGCTTGCGGCGTCGCTCGTCGAAGCGATGCGGGTCCTGATGTCGCCGGGCGAGACGGGCGCCGTCACGCTGGCGCTGCCGCAGGACGTGCAGGCCGAGGCCTTCGATTTCCCCGAAGAGTTGTTCGCACCGCGAACGTGGATTGTGCCGCGGCTGCGCGCCGACGTCGCGCAGCTCGACGCCGCGGCGGCGAAGCTGAAATCGGCGGCGCGGCCGCTGATCGTGGCCGGCGGCGGCGTCATCTACAGCGAGGCGACCGGCGCGCTGCGCGATTTCGCCGGGCGGACCGGCATTGCCGTCGCCGAAACGCAGGCCGGCAAGGGAGCGCTGCCGTTCGATCATCCGCAGTCGGCGGGTGCCGTCGGCGTCACGGGCACGCTCACCGCGAACCGCCTTGCGCGCGACGCCGATGTCGTGCTCGTCGTCGGATCGCGCCTCAGCGACTTCACGACCGCATCGAACAGCGCGTTCGCCAATCCCGACGTCGCGTTCATCGCGATCAACGTCGCGGAGGTCGATGCGCACAAACGCAATGCGCTCGCGATCGTCGGCGACGCGCGCGTCGCGCTCGAAGAGCTCGCGGACCGCATGGCCGGGTATTGCGCCCCGGACGGGTACGCGCGCTCGCTGCGCGAGTGGAAAGCCGAATGGGAAGCGGAAACCGATCGCCTCTTTCGGGGACAGTCGACGCCGACGCTGACGCAGGCCGAAGTGATCGGCGTGCTCAACGCCGCGCTCGATCCGCGCGATGTCATCGTCTGCGCCGCCGGGAGCCTTCCCGGCGACCTGCACAAACTGTGGCGCACGCGCGACGAGAAGGGTTATCACCTCGAGTACGGCTACTCGTGCATGGGATACGAAATCGCGGGCGGCCTCGGCGTGAAGATGGCGGCGCCCGACCGTGAGGTCGTCGTCCTCGTCGGCGACGGATCGTATCTGATGATGGCGCAGGAGCTGGTCACCGCCGTGCAGGAAGGGATCAAGCTCACGGTCGTTCTCCTCGACAACCACGGCTTCTCGAGCATCGGCGGGCTGTCGGAGTCGGTCGGCTGCGGCGGATTCGGCACCGAGTATCGCCGCCGCTCGGCCAGCGGTCAGCTCGACGGCGATCACCTGTCGGTCGACTTCGCCGCCAACGCGGCGTCGCTCGGCGCGCGGGTGATCGCAGCCGGGGATCGCGCGTCGCTGTCCGGCGCGATCGCCGAGGCGCGCGCGAGCCGCGAGACGACCGTCGTCGTCGTGCCGGTCGATCGGAACGCGCGCGTCGGCGGCTACGAGTGCTGGTGGGACGTGCCGGTCGCCGAAACATCGACGCTCGAATCGGTCCGCCGCGCGCGGCAGCAGTACGACCGGGCGCGCGCGCGTCAGCGGCATCTTTTGTGAAATCGGGTAATTGGATAATTGAGTAATCTGGTAGTTTCAATTACCCGATTACCCGATCACCCGATTACTCGATTACCCGATTACCCGATCACCCGATGATGCGCGTCGCCAACGCGCCCTGCTCGTGGGGCGTTCTCGAGTTCGAATCGGGCGCCGCGGCGCCGTCACCCACGCAGGTCCTCGACGAGATCGCCGCGACCGGCTATGCGGGTACGGAGCTCGGCGACTGGGGCTTCTTCGGCACCGATCCCTCCAGCGTTCGCAGCGATCTCGCTCGCCGGCAGCTCGCACTCGTCGGCGCCTTCGTCGCGGTGCCGCTGACCGGCGCGGTTGGTCACGACGCCGACGTCGACACGGCGGTAAGGACCGCGCGTCTGCTCGCCGCCGCCAGCGACGCGCGGCCGCTGCTCGTGCTCGCGGATGCGACCGCGGCGGATCCGGCGCGCACGGCCAGGGCGGGCCGCATCGGAGTCACCGATCTGCTGCCGCCGGCCGACTGGGACGCGATCGGCCGCCGCGCGGAACGGATCGCGCGCGCCATCGCCGATGCGACGGGGCTGCGGACCGTCTTCCATCATCACTGCGCGACGTACGTCGAAACGCCAGACGAAATCGCCGCCCTGATGCAGCGCACTTCACCAGAGCTCCTCGGGCTCTGCCTCGACACAGGCCACGCCACGTACGGCGGCGGCGATCCGCTGTCGCTCCTGACGCAGTATCGCGATCGCGTCTGGCACGTGCACTTCAAGGACTGCTCGCGCGACGTCGCGTCGCGCGCGCGCGCGGAGCGGTGGGATTACCTCACGGCCATCCGTCACGGTCTGTTCTGCGAGCTCGGTCGAGGCTCGGTCGATTTCGCTGCGATGCTCGATCAGCTCAACGCGGCGCGCTACGACGGCTGGATTGTCGTGGAGCAGGATGTGCTGCCGTCGATGGGAACGCCCGCCGCAAGCGCGACGCGCAACCGGCGCTTCCTGACTCGGCTCGGCGTATAAACGAAAACACTTTTAACGGTGGACAGTCCGCTACTCGCCGATGACGCGCACCTGTTTCGTGCTACAGCCTGACGGCAGCCGATCCTGACGCGGCGGAATGTTGCCGAGATAACAATTCGGAATGACGTACATCCGCGCCGGGCCTGGCGGCGCGGCGGCACGCGCGGGCGGCTGGCGGCGCGACGGTTCGAGCGCGGCGCGATACGTCACCGTTTCGTTGGACTCGATCCGCACGTCGAACGCAACCGGCTCGTAGTCGGTCGCGCGGATTTCGACGCGATGGGGCCCCGGCGGCAGCAGCAGCACCCGCTGGTTGTCGATGTCCTCGATCGCGCCGACATAATACGAATCGACGAACACCTGCGCGGAGAGCGGCGTCACCGCGAACCGCAGCATGCCGGGAGGCGGGGCCGTCTCCGGATTCGCGCGAGCGGCGTCCGACGCCGAGGCCATGTCGCCGAGGTACGGTCCAGCGTATCCACCGGCAAAGCCGCCCACGAATCCGCCGAGCGGCTGATGAAAGCGCGACCGGAACGATTGGCGACCTGGAACACGGAACAGATCGCGCGGCGGATTGAAGCGATCCACCGGCATGAACGGAAATCCCGTCGTCAGGCCGCCGACCGGTTGCGGCGGCGGCTGTTGAAACGGCAGCACGGCGGGTGGCGGCATCGGCGGCCTCACCGGCGCTGCGCCGCGCTGCGGTCCGGCGGGCGCTGCCGGCGTGATCACCGTCGTTGGCTGCGGTGGCGCGACCGCCCTTCCAGGAACCACTCGCTGCGCGGCAGCAGCAGTCGGCAGCGCGATGACGAAGGCGACGACCAGATAACGCATGGCTCAGCCCGGACCTATCGTATCAGCTTCGTCGACGCGGCGCTCACCTGACGCTCGCCCGGCACAACCGACGGATTTCTGCCTCCGCTCGGCACATGGGTACACTACGCCTACGATGTTTTCGGTCATTCTCTTCGGTGTCATCGCCGTACTGATGGCGATCGACGTCACCATCGAGATCCGGAGCGGAGTGCCGCTGGGCCTCGAGTCGTTCGAGCTCGTCATCTTTCTGCTCGCGCTGGGCGGCATCGCCATTCACTGGTGGCGGCTTACCGAGGCGCGAGCTGAAGTCAAACGGTGGACGGAAGATGCGCGCCGATGGAACCAGGAGGCGCAGGACATCCTGCAGGGCCTTGGCGTCGCCATCGACCGGCAGTTCGATCGATGGGGTCTGTCGCCCGCAGAGCGCGAAATCGCGCTGCTTCAGCTCAAAGGTCTCCGGCACAAGGAGATTGCCGACCTCAGAAAGACGAGCGAGCGCACCGTTCGTCAGCAGGCGCTGTCCGTCTACAGAAAATCCGGCCTCAACGGCCGCAACGATCTTGCGGCATTCTTCCTCGAAGACCTTCTGCTGCCGGCCGGTACGTCGTCCGACGTACGCGCATCCGGCAGTTGAGCGATAGCTTTTTCCCCATCACTTCACTAGCTTTACAGCGCTGAGCCGATAGCGCCTGCGGCCCGAGCGAAGGCGCGCGGAGGAGAAAATGGATAAGGAGCGTTTTATGCGTCATGCAGTCGCGGTGTTGGCGATCGCCGGTCTGGCGGCCGCCGGATTGGTTCACGCGCAGGACGGCCCATATCGGTTCTCCAAGGAAATCGCGATCGGCGGCGAAGGGGGATGGGATTATCTGTCCGTCGATCCCGCCGCCCATCGGCTTTATGTCAGCCACGCGGCGAAAGTCGTCGTGATCGACACGCAGGCGAACAAAGTGGTCGGGGAAATCACCGATACGCCGGGCGTCCATGGCTTCGCCATCGCCGCCGACCTCGGCCGCGGCTTCTCCAGCAACGGCCGCGAGAACAAAGTGAGTATCGTCGATCTGAAGACGCTCAAGACGCTGCAGAAGGTCGACACCGGCGAGAATCCGGACGCGATTCTGTACGAGCCGTCGAAGAAAGAAGTGTACGCCTTCAACGGCCGAGGCAAATCGGCGACCGTGATAGACGCGCAGAGCGGAAAAGTCGTCACGACCATCCCGCTGGAGGGCAAGCCCGAGTCGGGACAGGCCGATTCGAAAGCGGGCAAGGTGTTCGTGAACATCGAGGATCTGAACGCGATCAAGGTGCTCGACATCGCGACGCACAAAGTGAGCGCCACGTGGCCGATCGCACCGGGCGAATCGGCGTCGGGCATGGCGATCGATCTGGACAATCACCGTCTCTTCCTCGGCTGCGACAACAAGTTGATGCTGATGGTCGACGCCGCGAACGGCAAAGTGATCTACAGCGTACCGATCGGGGAAGGAGTCGACTCCAACTGGTTCGATCCCGCAACGAAACTTGCGTTCGCGTCGAGCGGCGGCTCCGGTACGGTGACGATCGCGCGCGAGGACTCGCCGACTCTGCTGAAAGTCGTACAGACGCTGAAGACGACGCGCGGCGCCCGCACGATGGCGCTCGATCCGGTGACGCATACGATTTATCTGGCCGCCACGAACTACGAGCCGCAGGCGCCTGGATCGAAGGAGCGGCCGAAGGCGGTGCCCGGCTCGTTCAAAGTGCTCGTGTATCAGATGGTCAAAGGATCGTGATTCGATCGTCTCTCCTGGGTGCGGTTGTCGCCGTCGCCGTCGCCGCGCCAGCCTCCGCCCAGCCGCCGCCGCGCGACATCGCGCCGCTGACCCTTCAGGGCGCACTCGCGCAGGCACGCGCGAACAGCCAGCAGCTCCGCGCGGCGCTGACGACGGCGCAGCTGGCGGCGGAGGATCGTAAGCAGGCGCGCGCGGCGCTGCTGCCATCGCTCGGCGGTTTCATGCAGTACATCTATACGGAACCGAACGGCACGCCGTCGGGGGTCTTCGTCGCCAACGACGGTCCGCACGTGTACAACACGTGGGGCACGGTCCACGGCGACCTGATTGCGCCCGGCAAATGGGCCGATTACCGCGCGGCGGCCGCCGCCGAAGCGGTGGCGCGCGCGAAAGCCGACATCGCGACGCGTGGTCTGGTCGCGACCGTGGTTCAGAACTTCTACACGGTGGTCGCCACGCAGCGGAAAGCGGCGAGCGCTCAAACGAGTCTTGCCGAGGCGCAGCAGTTCCTGGACATCACGCAGCGTCAGGAACAGGGTGGGGAGGTCGCGCATTCCGACGTCGTCAAGGCGCAGATTCAGGTCGCTCAGCGCCAGCGTGACGCGCAGGACGCCGAGCTGAATGCGTTGAAGAGCCGCCTCGGGTTGTCGGTCCTCGTCTTTCCCGATTTTCGCGACACCTTTGCCGTCGTCGACGACCTGCAGACGGACGTCGCGCTGCCGGCGCTCGAGTCGGTGCAGACGACGGCGCGGCAGAGCAGTCCCGATGTGAGAGCGGCGGAAGCGTCGGTCCAGCAGGAAATGTCGAACGTGACGTCGGCGCGCAGCGCGCTGCTGCCGTCGCTCTCGTTCGATTACTGGTACGGGATCAACGCGAACCAGTTCGCGATCTACAACCCGGAAGGCGAGCGGCTGCTCGGATCGGTGTGGCAGGCGCAGCTGACCGTTCCGCTCTGGAACTGGGGCGCCACGCAAAGCAAGCTGCGGCAGGCACATCTGCGGCGCGACCTGGCGCAGGCCGAATTGACGCTCGCCCAGCGCGAGCTGCTCGCGAACGTCCGGACCTTCTACGCCGAAGCGCAGACGGCACAGTCGCAGGTCGCGTCGCTCCGCACGTCGCTCGATCTGGCCGCTGAAAGCCTCAGGCTCACCGTTCTCCGCTATCAGGCCGGCGAGGTGACCGTCCTCGAAGTGGTCGACGCGCAGACGACGTTGATCCAGGCGCGCAATGCGTACGACGACGGCCTGGTGCGGTACCGCGTCGCGCTCGCCACGCTGCAAACTCTCACGGGGATTCTGTAGCCATGCGTACCACCACTCGCTGCACGCTCTCGGCGCTCGCGGCGCTGTCGGCAATCGCCTGCCACGGCAAGGAGAAGGAGGCCGAGCCGGTCGTGCCGGTGCAGCTCTCGCCGGCGATTCGCGGCAGCATCCGGAACATCATCACCGCCGACGCGATTCTCTATCCACGCGATCAGGCGAACATCGTGCCGAAGATCAGCGCGCCCGTGAGGCGGTATCTCGTGCAGCGCGGCGATCACGTGAAGGCCAACCAGCTGCTCGCCGAGCTCGAGAACCGCGACCTGGCTGCGGCAGCGGCGGCGAGCCGCGGCCAGTACACGCAAGCCGAATCGAATCTCCGTACGACGGAGGCCTCCACGGTTCCCGAGGCGGTGACGAAAGCGCAGACCGATCTGGACGCCGCGCGGCAGTCGCTCGATGCCGCGCAGAAAGTGCTCGAGAGCCGTCAGGAGCTGTTCAGGCAGGGCGCCATCGCGAGGAAGCTCGTCGACGAGGCGCAGGTCTCGTACGCGCAGGCGAAGGGGCAATTCGAGACGGCGCAGCAACACCGGAACGCGCTGCAGAGCGTCGGGTCGCAGGAACAGATTCGCAGCGCGCAGGGACAGGTCGCGGCGGCGAAGGGCCAGTACGACGCGGCGCAGGCGCAGGTCGCCTACTCCGAGATTCGCAGTCCCGTCAACGGCGTCGTCACCGATCGACCGTTGTGGCCCGGCGAGATGGCGACGACGGACAAGCCCGTCTTGACCGTGATGGATATCTCCTCAGTCGTTGCGCGCATCAACATGTCGCAGGACCAGGCCAGAGACATTCAGGTCGGCGACGACGCGACGCTCACCGCCGAGGGCAGCGAGCCGATTCCCGCCAAGGTGACCGTCGTCAGTCCCGCCGTCGACGCCAACAGCACCACGGTGCAGGTGTGGGTCCAAGCGCCCAATCCAGGCGAACGGCTGCGCGCCGGCATGTCGGTTCATGCGGCAATCGTTGCGGCGACGATTGACGGCGCGACTCTCATTCCCGCAGCGGCGGTGCTCGGGAGCAACGAGGGCGGATCGAAAGTGATGGTGGTCGACGACAAGGACACGGCGCACGAGAGAAAAATCGAGATCGGCGTCAAGGAAGAAGATCTCGTGCAGGTCGTCGCCGGCGTGCAGCCGGGCGAACGCGTCGTCACCGTCGGCGGCCTCGGCCTCGAGGACAAGGCGAAGGTCCGCGTGTTGAAGCCCGGCGAGAGGCGCCCCGGAGAGGAAGAAGAGAAAGACGAGGACAAAGGGGAACCGAAGTAATGGCCGGCGAGCACTGGACCGCGCGTCACGGCAAGTCGATCATCTTCGTCATCCTGACCTTCGTCGCGGCGGGCATCTACCTCGCCATGACGATTCCGGTGGCGGTCTTTCCGGAAGTCGATTTTCCGCGCGTGCTCGTGGGCGTCGACAACGGCGTGGCGCCGATCGACCAGATGATGGTGACGATCACGCGACCGATCGAGGAAGCGGTCAACAGCGTCCAGGGCCTCGAGCGGGTGCAGTCGATCACGAGCCGCGGCTCGGCGGAAATCGATCTCTTCTTCTCGTGGAAGGTCGACATGTTCCAGACGCTCGAGCGCGTCAACGCGGCGCTCGCGCGCGTGCAGGCCGAAGTGCCCGCCACGGCGAAGCTGCGGGCCGACCGTCTGACGTTCGCCGCGTTTCCGATCATCGGTTATTCGCTCACGTCGGAGACCGTGCCGATGACGCGGCTGTGGGAGCTGGCGACCTACGAGCTCAAGCCGCGCCTGAACCGCATGCTCGGCGTCTCGACGATCGTCGTGCAGGGCGGCCAGGAGCCGGAGTTCGAGGTCCGTCCCGACCCGGCGAAGCTGCTGCAGACGCAGACGAACATTCCAGCGGTGCTCGACGCCATCGGCCGCAGCAACATGATCGATTCACCGGGCCTGTTCGAGAGCCGGCATCAGCTCGTGCTGAGCCTCGTCAGCGGCCAGGCGCGCACGATCGACGACATCTCGAACATCGTCGTGAAGACGACGGCGACGACGAATCTGCCGGTACGCATCGGCGACATCGCCACGGTGTCGCCGTCGGTCAAGCCGGTGTACGTCACGGTGACCGCGAACGCTAAGCCGGCGGTGCTGCTGAACGTGTTCCGCCAGCCGGACAGCAACACGGCCGCCGTCGCGGACGCGGTGCACGCCGAGGTCGATCGGATCCGCCGCGACCTCCCGAAAGGCGTCGATCTCCAGCCCTTCTACGATCAGTCGAACATCGTCAACGACTCGATCACGAGCGTGCGCGACGCCGTGCTCATCGGCCTCGTGCTGGCGTCGCTGATCATGGTGCTGTTCCTGCGCGACTGGGGCACGTCGCTCGTGGCGGGGCTCGTGATCCCGGCGACGCTCGCGGTCACCTTCGTCGCCCTGCGCGTGCTCGGCGAGAGCTTCAACCTGATGACGCTCGGCGGCCTCGCGGCGGCCGTCGGTCTCGTGATCGACGATGCGATCGTCGTCGTCGAGAACATCGTGATGCACCGCGACGGGGGCCAGTCGCGCGGCGACGCCATTCGCAGCGCGATTGCGGAAATTCGCGCGCCGCTGGTGGGCTCGACCATCACGCCGATCGTCGTCTTCCTGCCGCTCGTCTCGATCACCGGCGTGACCGGCACCTTCTTCCGCGCGCTCGCCGTGACCGTCGGCATGGCGCTGCTCACGTCGCTGGCGCTCGCGCTGACGTGGACGCCGACGCTCTCGTACTATTTCATCCGCGACCGCGAGACGACGGGAACGCCGCGGCGGCACGACGCGGTGCCACCGCGTCTGATGCGGGCGTACGAACGGACGCTGCGCACGGCGCTCAAGCGGCCGCTGATGCTGGTCATCGCCACGCTCGTCGTCGTGGCGGGCGCGTACGTCTGCTACCGTGCGCTCGGATCCGATCTGCTGCCCGAGATGGACGAGGGCGGCTTCATCCTCGACTACATCATGCCCGCGGGCTCGTCGCTCGAGGAAACCAATCGCGTGCTGGTGGGCGTCGAGCAGATTCTTCGATCGACGCCGGAAGTGGAAGGCACGTCGAGGCGGACCGGGCTGCAGCTGGGTCTGGCCGCCGTGACCGAGACGAACACGGGCGACATCGCGGTGAAGCTGAAGCCGAAGCGCGATCGCGCATCGGATCAGGTCATCGGCGAGCTGCGCGGGAAGATCAGGGCAGCGTACCCGATGCTCGACATCGAGTTCGTCCAGCTCCTGCAGGACATGATCGGCGACCTGACCAGCGCGCCCGAGCCGATCGCCATCAAGATGTTCTCGCAGGATCCCAAGCTTCTGCAGCAGTGGGCGCCACGCGTCGGCGACGCGATCAAGAAGATTCCGGGCGTGGTCGACGTCCTCGACGGGATCGAGAACACCGTCAGCGGCCCGGCGACGCTGTTCCACGTCGACCCGGTCATCGCCGCACGCTCGGGATTCACGCCGCAGGAAATCGAAGTCGACGTGAGCGCGATCATGCAGGGCGAGCCGGCGCAGACGCCGCTCGTGCTCAACGATCGCCCGTATACGATTCGCGTGCGGTTCCCCGAATCGACGCGTTCGTCGGTCGACGCCATCAGGAACACGCTCCTCGTCAGCGCGACCGGAAAGACCGGCACGCTCGGATCGCTGTCGACAATCGAAGAGATTCCGGGGCAGAACGAAGTGCGCCGGGAGAATCTGCAGCGCAACGTCACCGTCACCGCGCGGCTCGAGGACGTCGATCTCGGCGCCGGCATCGCCACCGTCCAGAAGACGCTCGCGGATCTCAACATGCCCCCGGCGATCCGCATCGCGTACGGCGGTCAGTACGCCGAGCAGCAGCAGTCGTTCCACGATCTGCTGGTCGTGCTGGTCCTCGCCATCCTCCTCGTGTTCACGGTGCTGCTCTTCGAGTTCGGCAGCTTCGCCGCGCCGATCGCGATCCTCGCGTCCGCCGTTCTCTCCACGGCGGGAGTCTTCCTCGCGCTTCTCGTCACACGGACGACGTTCAACCTGTCGTCGTTCATGGGCGTGATCATGGTCGTCGGGATCGTCGCGAAGAACGGCATCCTGCTGCTCGATGCCGATCAGCGGTTCAGGCGCGAGGGATTGCCGGCCGAAGAGAGCATGATACGCGCCGGCGAGCGGCGGCTGCGGCCGATCATGATGACGGCGCTCGCGACGGTGGCCGGGATGATTCCGCTGGCGCTCGCAATCGGCGCCGGATCTCAGATGCTGCAGCCGCTGGCGATCGCCGTCATCGGCGGGATCATCGCGTCAATGGTGCTGTCGCTCGTGATTACACCGGCCGTGCACTACTACCTGGCGGATTAGGATTCCTTCTTCTTCTTCACGACGCGCTTCCGCGTGCCGGCCGCCTTGTGCGGCGCCGGCTCGCTGGTCGCCTGCAGCGTGACGAGCCGGGTGGAGAACGTGCGGCGGCCGTGCTCGTCGAAGTCGATCACCGTGTGGTGTTCGTTGACCTCGACCAGAGTGCCCGCTCCGTAGGTGGGCTGGACGACGCGGTCGCCTTTGGACCAGTTTTTCATGGTTGTCTTTTCGGTCGTTTACTCGCGGGGCCGGTTCGTCTCGACGCTCTCGCCCCGGGGCTCGCCTCTTGTTGACTACCAGCGCGGCTCGCGGCGTCCGCCGCTGCCACCGCCGCCGCCGCGGTTGCCGCCGAACCCGCCGCCGCCAAATCCGCCTTCCGGCTTCGGCCGCGCTTCGTTGACCGTCAGCGCGCGTCCCCCGAGCTGATACTGATTGAACTGCGTCGCGGCCTTCTGCGCTTCCTCGTCGGTGGCCATCTCGACGAACGCAAAACCGCGCGCGCGGCCCGTTGCGGCGTCGCGCATCACGCGCACCGATTCGACGTTGCCCGCCTGACTGAACAGCTCCTGGAGCTCTGCCTCTCCAGTCGTGTAGGGGATGTTGCCGACGTATAGCCTGCGACCCATACGCTCTATCCTCTCCTCGCCGGTGGCGGCACGTCGGCTAAGCAATCACGGGGAGAGAGCGAGTCGGGAACTAGCCTCTCGGCGCTGGCTAACCAGGCGGGACTGACCACCAAGGCCGCGTAGTCTACTCAATGCTTGACAGGGGAAGCAAGTCGCCGCCCCTATAATCGCGTGCATGCCCGCTGGCACGATCGCGCTCGGCTCCGAGCGGCTGCTTGCCTCCAATCGCCTCGACGGCGCCCGCGTCGGCATCGTCTGCAATCCGGCCTCGGTCGACCGCGAGCTTGCGCAGGTGGCGGACCGGCTCGCGGCGCATCCGCGCGCGCGACTCGCCGCGATCTTCGGTCCCCAGCACGGCTTCCGTTCCGACGTGCAGGACAACATGGTCGAGACGCGCCACGCGCACGACGAGATCCGCCGCGTGCCGATCTATTCGCTCTACAGCGAAACGCGCGAGCCCACGGCCGAGATGCTGCGCGATTTGGACGTGCTCGTCATCGACCTGCAGGACGTCGGCGTGCGGATTTACACCTACATCTACACGATGGCGAACTGCCTGAAGGCCGCGCGCAGGCACGGTCTGAAAGTCATCGTGTGCGATCGCCCGAATCCGATTGGCGGCATGCAGATCGAGGGTCCGGTGCTCGTGCCGGGGAACGAATCGTTCGTCGGGATGTACCCGATTCCGATGCGCCACGGCCTGACCATCGGCGAGCTCGCGCGATTGTTCAACGAGCACTTCGCCATCGGCGCCGATCTCGAGGTCGTCGTGATGGAGGGGTGGCGGCGCGAGATGTACTTCGACGACACGCGCCGCACGTGGATCATCTCGTCGCCGAACATCCCGACGTTCGAGACGACGCTCGTGTACCCGGGGACCGTCCTGTTCGAAGGCACGAACATCTCTGAAGGGCGCGGCACGACGCGGCCGTTCGAGCTCGTCGGCGCGCCGTGGGTCGTCGCCGAACGGTTCGCCGATGTGATGAACCGGAGGAATCTGCCGGGCGTGTTCTTTCGTCCGGCGCTCTTCGAGCCGACGTTCCACAAGCACGCCGGCAAGGCGTGCGCCGGCTGTCAGATTCACGTGCTCGATCGACGCACGTTCCGCCCGGTCGAGTCGGCCGTCGCGCTCCTCGAATCGTTCCGTGCCGCCGATCGCGATCGATTCAACTGGCGCGATCCGCCGTACGAGTACGAGCACGAACGCAACCCGTTCGACGTCCTGGCCGGATCGCCGACGCTGCGGGAACAGCTCGAAAGCGGCGTCACGTCCGACGAAGTCGTCCGCTCGTGGGAATCGAGCGTGAAGGAGTTCGAGGCGATTCGAAGGCGCTTCTTGCTGTACTCGTAGTTAGCACTCTTCACACGCTCGCTCACTCCCTCACCTCGGCACGCCGCGTGATTTCGAATCTGGCACGCGTGCGGCGGCCGAACCGGCATCCCTGACCAAGCGCTTACAAACGCGCCACTTGGCAGCGACCTGTGTGTGCGACGGCCGCCGCACGTCTTACGAATCGGTCACGAAGGTACAGATTTCGTGCTGGGGGAGCCATGAAGGTCAGACGTCCATCCGCGGCGATTGCCGCGACCGCCTTCGCCGCCGGCGCATCCTTATTGATAGTCGCGTCGAGTCGATCGATCAGCGCGCAGGCCGAGAGCTGGACGCCGCCGCACAGGATGCTCCTGACGCCGGAGCGGGCGCTCGCGATGATCGTGGCGAGCGATCGACACCTCGAGTACGTGCCGGGCGAAGTGCTCGTGCGATTCCGTCCCGGAGTCAGCGTGGCCGGACAGCAGCGCGCGCTGACGGCGCTGCGCAGCAGACCGGCGCCGGCCGGCCTGCGGTGGATCGGCGACACGGCGCTGGTGACCGATCCCGTCGAGCGCGACGCGACGATCCTCGCCGTGCAGTTGAACGCACAGCCCGAAGTCGCCGAAGCCGAACCGAACTACCTCTATCGCATCAGCAACACGCCCAACGATCCCGGCTTCATGCAGCGCCAGTGGAACCTCGCGGCGCTCGACATGCCGCGCGCGTGGGACATCAATCCGGGCGCCAGCGACAACCTCACCGTCGCGGTCGTCGACACCGGCATTACCGCGGTCACCCGTTCGTACTCGTTTCTCACCTGGAATGGGCGGACGACGCAGCAGGTCTCGGTGCCGTACGGAATCAGTCCCGATTTCAGCGCGGCCAGGCTCGTCACGCCGCGCGATTTCGTGTTCTGGGACGGCCCGGTGCTCGACATGCACGGCCACGGCACGCACGTCGCGTCGACGATCGGCGAGGACACGAACAACTCGCTCGCCGAAGCGGGCATCGCCTACCGCGTGAAGCTGATGCCGGTGAAAGTGTGCGTCGGTTTCTGGGAAGTGCAGTTCGTGATGACCGCCACTGGGTATCGCGGCTTCGTCCCGACCGACTCGGGAGGGTGTGCGACGTCGGAGATCGTGGAAGGGATCCGGTACGCGGCCGACAACGGTGCGAAGGTCATCAATCTAAGCCTCGGGGGTCCGGAGCCGTCGGCGACGCTGCGCGACGCGTTGAACTACGCCGTCGGCAAGGGCGCCTTCATCGCGATCGCGATGGGCAACGAATACGAAGACGGCAACCCGACCGAGTACCCCGCGGCGTACGCCGCCGAGATCGACGGCGTGATGTCGGTCGGTGCCGTTGGTCCGTCCCTGAAACGCGCGTACTACTCGAGCACCGGCCCTCACATCGAAATCTCCGCGCCCGGCGGCAACGACCGCGAAGGCGGCGCGACCGCGATGATCTGGCAGGCGACGATCCTCCGCGCCGACTCGTCGCCGGTGACGGTTCTGTCGCCGCGCTTCGATCGATACGCGGAATCAGCGTTCGAAGGGACCTCGATGGCGTCGCCGCACGTCGCCGGCGTCGCCGCGCTGATCATGAGCCAGGGCGTGACGAGTCCGGCCGTCGTCGAAGCCCTGATCACGAAGACCGCGCTCCCGCTCGGCGCGCCGGACGCGGACACACCGGGACGCAACCGGGAATACGGATACGGACTCGTTCAGCCGCGCGCGGCGCTGCGCGGCTTCGGTCTGGCGAAGTGAGGCGGGTATGAACACCATTCATCGCACGTTCATCCGGATCGCATGGATCTCGTGCGCGATCGTCGTGTCAGCGGCCGCGGCGAGGGCTGAGACGCAGGTTCGTGTCACGGTGGATCGTTCGACGATCTGGACCGCCGACTTTCAGACGCCGGCGGCAGTCGTCGACAGCGGCACGATGCTCACCGTCGTCGCCGAGCGGAAAGACTGGTACGAAGTCCTCGTTCCGGAAACCACGGACCCGGCGCGCGCGGCGCAACACGGGTTCATCTTCAAGTCGTTCGTCACGAAGTCGACGGTTGCAGCGCCTCGAGCGGAGACCGACTCGTCCCGGTTCGGCGTCGCCGGCTTCGCGCAGTTCGGCTATTCCCGGTTCGCGGCGCAGAACAGCTTTCAGGCTATTCTCGGACACCCCGACGGCGGCATCTACGGCGGCGGCGGCGAAATGCGTCTCGGACGCGGATTGTTCATCAGCGCGTCGGTCGACCGCTTCGAGCAGACCGGCCAGCGGGCGATCGTCGCGGATGGTCAGGTCTTCAACGTCGCCGTATCGGACACGATCGCGCTGACGGCGTTGGCGGGCACGGCCGGCTGGCGCTTCGCGAACGAGCACGTCACGCCGTACTTCGGCGGCGGACTCGGGCAGCTTCACTACCGCGAGACGTCGGGCTTCGCCGATCCCGGCGAAGACGTCGACTCGCGGTTCCGCAGCTACCACGTGCTCGGCGGCGTCGAAGTCCGAAACGGCTGGGTCGCGACCGCGTTCGAAGCGGAATATTCGCGCGTGCCCGACGCGATCGGTTTCGGCGGCGCGTCGGCGGCGTTCCATGAATCAGATCTCGGCGGCGTCGTCGGGCGCGTCAAGGTCCTGGTCGGACGCTAAGCGCGAGACGCCGCTCTTTTGCACGCACTTCGAGCCCGACTCGGCTACACTCCCGCCGACATCGACTTGAACACGTCCGCCATTCGCGGAGGATCTCATGAGACTTCTGGCGCTGCTTGGTGTGTCGCTGGCCGTCGGGTTCCTTCAGGGAGCGGCTGTCCAGAAGCCGGCGGGATGCGACGGCCTGGGGAACGTGCAGTTCGTCTGTGGTCTCGCTGGTCCCGAGGATCTCGTCGTCGTGCCGGGCGACCAAATGGTCATTGCCTCCGGCGATGCCGCGCCGGGTGCGATAACCCTGATCAACGTCAGGAACAAGACGACGACTCCGCTGTACCCGAGCGCCTCGCTCGAGCAACGACTCGACGCGAAGACGTACGATTCATGCCCCGGTCCGATCGATCCTGAAGAGAAAGACAAGTTCCGGGCGCACGGTCTGTTCCTCCGTCCTGGCAGGAACGCGGTCCATACGCTGTACGTTGTCCATCACGGCAACAGGGAGTCGATCGAGGTTTTCGAGTTCGACACGCGTCGGAAGGCGCCGGCGTTGACGTGGGTGGGCTGTGCCGTCGCGCCCGAGCCGATCGGCCTGAACTCTGTCGTTGCGCTGCCCGAAGGCGGCTTCGCGACGACGAATTTTCAGCCGCGAGGCGCCGCGCGCGGACGCGCCAACATGCAGGCAGGCGAGAAAAACGGCGAGCTCTGGGAGTGGCACACCGCGACAGGGTGGAAGATCGTGCCAGGCAGCGAAGCGTCCGGCGCGAACGGCATCGAGATCTCGAAAGACGGCAAGTGGTTCTACATGGCCGGCTGGGGCAGCCAGACGTTCATTCGATTCTCGCGCGGCCAGACGCCTGTCAAGCGCGATGAGATTCCGGTCGGCTTCCGGCTCGACAATCTTCGGTGGGCGCCCGATGGTTCGCTGATCGGCGCCGGGCAGCAGATCCCGGAGGCGGGCGGGTTCGCGATGGCCACGTCACGCGTGATCAAGATCAATCCGAATACCCTGAAGGTCCAGGATCTCATTCGATACCCATACAACGATACATTCAACTTCTCGACCGTCGCGATTCAGCTCGGAAAGGAAATCTGGGTTGGATCGGTGCGCGGCGACCGTGTCGCGCGGTTTCCGGCGCCGACGTCGAGCGGTTCCTCTTGATCCGTTAATCCGTCCGCAGCGCGTCGAGGGGACTGAGGCGCGCGGCGCGGCGCGCGGGAATCCAGCACGCAAACAGCGCGACGCTCATCAGTATCAGCGTCGTCGTCGCAATCACGCCAGGATCGCGCGGACCGACGCCGTACAACAGCGACTCGATGGCTCGGCCGCCGGCGAGCGCGACGCCAAGGCCTACCACCGCGCCGCCGAGCGCGACGGTCGCTCCCTGCCTCACGATCATGGCGCCGACGCTGCGCGGCTCCGCGCCGAGGGCCATTCGGATGCCGATCTCGCCAGTACGTTGGCTCACCACGTACGACATCACGCCGTAGATACCGATCACGCCGAGCGCCAGCGTGACACTCGCCGCAATCGCCAGCAGGACCATCGTGAATGCCATCTGCGCCGAAGCGCGGTCGAGCGTCTCCTCCAGCGTGCGGACCTGCGCGATGGCGACGTCTCTGTCGACTCCATCGATCGCGCCGCGCACCGACGGCAGCAGCGCGGCCGGCGGCGTCGCGGAACGCACGACGTAACCCATCACCGAAGTGTCGGGACCGATCAATGCGATCGCTGGAATGCCGGGTCCGCCGGCGATGGACATCGGCATGAACACCTGAGGAATGGCATCGGTTTCCTCCAGCGCGCGCGTGGGCGTGTTCGAGACGATGCCGACGATGGTCAGCCACGTGAGGGTCGGCTGCCGGCCGGGGCGCGCGGGCGCGCGATTCGAGGCCACGTGCTGGCCGATTGGATCCTGGTTCGCGAAATACCGCTTCGCCATTGACTCGCTGACGACGACCACCGGCTCGTTCCGCTCGACGTCGCCTTTATCGATACCGCGACCGCGGACGATCCGCATGCCCATCGCCTCGAAATAGCCGCCCGCGACCGCGACAAACGACGCGATCGGCGGCGGCGCAACGTTCGAATACGTTCGACCTTCGATCCGCAGCGTGTTGCCGAAACATCCGCCGGCAAGCGGCAGGCACGTGGACGCCGACGCGGCGGCGACGCCGGGCAGCGACGCCAGCCGGTCGAGCATTGCGCGATGCGCCGCGACGGCCGCTTCGCGCGTGCGATAGTCGCGTTCGGGCAATCCGATGACGAACGTCAGCGCGGATCGCGCGTCGAACCCGGGGTCGAGGGCCCGCAGCTTCTGAAAGCTGCGGACCATGAGACCCGAGGAGACGAGCAGCACCAGCGCGAGCGCGACCTGTCCGGCCATCAACACATGGCGCATGCGGTGGCGGCTGCGGCTTGCCGTCGTGCCTCGCCCGATCTCGTGCAACGAGGTCGCAAGCTCGGCTCCACGCCACAGGGGAATCGCGCCGAACGACAGCGCCGCAATCGTGCTCAAGGCCAGCGCAAACGCGAGCGTCATCGCGCCGAGGCGAATTTCATGCAGGCGCGGAAGCGTCGCCGGTCCGTGCGCGACGAGCAGACCGACGGCCCCTGCGGCAACCGCCAGACCGAGAACGCCGCCGGCGAGCGACAGCAGCGCGCTCTCGCTGAGGAAGTAGCGAACGATCCCGAGTCGGCTTGCACCGAGCGCCCTGCGAACGGCGATCTCGCGCTGGCGCGCGTCGGATCGCACCAGGAACAGATTCGCCACGTTCGCCGACGCCACGAGCATCACGACGCCGACCGAGGCGAGCAGAAACCACAGCGCACGGGCAACGCCGCCGACTGTCGCGTCTATCAGCGTTCTGCCGGTGAAGACGAGCCCCGTTTCGACGTTCCCGATGGCATGGAGGTCCCCCGGAAAGGCATTCACGACGTCGCCGATCAGACCGTTCAATTCTGCGCGCGCGCCGTCGAGCGACACGCCGTTCCGCAGCCGCGCGACGCCCTTGTAGCCCCACAGTCCGAAGCCCATCTCTCGCGCCAGCGGTTCGGCAATCCACATGTCGACGCGTGGATCCGGAAACGCGAACGAGGCCGGCATCACGCCAATCACTTGTGTGGATACGCCGCCGACCGTCAACATGCGTCCGACGATTCGGGCATCGCTGCCGTACCGCCTCGCCCACAGTCCGTGCGACAGCACTGCGACTGGTGATGCGCCAGGCCGGCCTTCTTCGGAGGTGAACCATCGCCCGGCCGCCGGCGCCACGCGCAGCACGGACGCGAGCGAAGTGCTCGCGCGCGCGAGACGAATGCGCTCCGGATCGCCGTCGCCGGTGAGCGTCATGTCGAACGTCCGGTAGATCGCAAGCGTCTCGAGCGTGCGCGAGCGTGCGGCGTACTGAAAGTAGAGGCCCTGCGTCAGCCCCATCCCGGCCGGAAAGCGGAGGCGCTCGGAGCCATGGTCCAGCTCGATGAGCCGGTTGGATTCCGGATACGGCAGCGGGTTCAGCAGCACGCTCTGGACGACGGCGAAAATAGACGCGTTCGCGCCGATCGCCAGCGCCAGGGTGAGTATGGCCGTGAGAGTGAAGAGCGGCGCACGCACCAGCCGTCGAGCCGCGTGCAGAATCTCCTGGCGGATCGCGTCCATGGGTTCATTGGACGACGCGGGATGGCTATTCGTTTGGGCTCGGGGTTCGGGGTCTTGGTTCCGGGTTTGGGGTTCGGGGTCGAGCTGCGATCGGGATCTGCTCGGCGGGGTGTGGGCGCCGAGCAGATCTCGAGTCGCAGTCGCGCGATCGCCGCGTTACGGATTCTTCGAAACGGAATTCGCCGTGACCGACGAACCGGTCGATGTCGTCGAGCCCTGCACGTTCTTAAAGGCGATCGTGTCCGGAGTCGCGCCGCTCGTGCTCCCCCAGATGACCGTCTTGCCCGACGACGTGCCGACCGTGTCGCTGCCCCAGATGACCGTATCGGCCCACGACTGCGGATCGCTCCAGACAGTGTTGCTGCCCCAGATCACCGTGTCGCTCCAGGTGACCTGACTGCCCCAGATGACGGTCGACGCCCACGCGGGCTGATTGTACGAAACGGTGCTGCCCCAGATCACCGTGCTGCCCCAGATGACGGTCTGATTCCAGCTGTAATAGTCGCCGCCGATCTTCGTCCACGGCGAAGGCGGGGTGGTGAGCCACATCGTGCCCTGCGGCGCCGCGGTGTTGACGGTGCGCCCCAGATCGATGGCGCCCTTCGTGTTCAGCGAACCGGCGCCCTTTCTGAGCGGGTCGTACTCGATGCCTGCGTCGTCGTGAATCGACAGCGCGGTATGCTGCAGGATGGCTTTGACGCTGTTCGGCGTCAGCGACGGACGCGCCGGGTACCCATTGGCGTATCGATTGGCCTCGAGCATCAGCGCAATCGAGCCGGTCGTCACCGCAGTTGCCATGCTGGTGCCGCTCAGCAGCATGTAGTCGTCATCGTCGGCCTTCAAACTCGGGTACGTCTGGTACAGGTATCCGTTCCTCGCGGCTGTCGCGACGATGTTATGGCCCGGGCTGACGATATCCGGCTTCGCGTACGCGTCGTACCAGGTTGGACCTGCCGAACTGTAGTCCGCGATTCGATCGTCGTCGCGCGGCACCGTATTCTGGATCTTGACCGCTCCGACGGTGATCGCCGACGGTGCGTTGCCGGGCGACGTGATGCCGGCATATCCCGGCTCGCCGGTCTTCGGGTTCTTGCCGTAGTTGCCGGCCGCAGCAACGACGACGATTCCCGCTCGCGACGCGCGTTCAACCGCTTGCACGAGCGGGTCGGACGACGCCGGCTCGTAGATCGGATGGCCGAGCGACAGGTTGATGATGTCGATACCAAGCGTCGATTTGTTGGCGACCGCGAAGTCGACCGCGCGGATCACGTCGCTCGTGAGACCCGCACCGGTTTTGTCGAGCACTTTGAGGATGACGAACTTCACCTTCGGCGCGAGCCCGCGGTACGTCGAGTCGTACGAGTTCGCGCCGGAGCTGCCGATCGTGCCGGCCACGTGCGTCCCGTGACCGTACTCGTCGGACAGCGGCGCGGCAACGGACGCTCCGTTTCTGAAATCGTAAGATGCGACCACCCGGTTGTAGAAGTCCGAGGAGTTTTCCAGCCCCGAATCGATGACCGCCACGCCGATGCCTTTACCCGTCCAGCTCGTGCTGTCGACGCCAAGCGTCTGCCGCAGGATCGCTGGCGAGACGACCGGCCCTGACGTGTCTGCGCCGCCCGGCAAGATGATCCCGAGAACGTTCACGACGGCGCCAAGGAGTCCTCCGACCACGCCGCCGAGAAGGCCGTGGGCGCGGACGACTGCGTCGCGTGAGACCGAGACGACGCCGTCGTGGCTTCCGAACGTCTCGAGGTCCTCGCCGCGAACGACGGCCGTGATGGCGTCGATCGAATCATGTTCCGCGAGAATTTGATCGCCGCGTGCGGCGAGCGCGCTGCGCACCGCAGACCGCGAACCGGGACGGACGCTGATGATGACGCGCTGCGGATCGCGCGAGCCCGCGTCGGCTGCCGCCTGCAGGCTGAGGTCGAGCCGCAGATGCTTCCGCGCGGTGCGTGAGGTGGCTGTCGTGTTCGTGCTCGTACCAGCGAGCGCGACGACGGCGACACCAACTGCGATACACGTATTGCGAAACCAGATCGTCATACTGTTCCAGTCATTGGAAAGAGAGAAGTAATCACTCGGGATTGAATGGCAATGCTTGCGCCAGCGGCCGCGTGACCGCATCGACGCGCTAAACGTCAACGAGCCAAACGCTTAACCAGTCCCCCTGCTAATTTCGTCAGAAGTGCAGCCGCGTGCATCGATGATCTGTTTTTCGACGCGGCCGATGAAGGACTCTATCGAACTGTTGCGCTCATTGACGTTATCGACGAAGCGCGATTCTGAGACATGCGTGCGTCGTTTCGGGACGCCGTCGGCACCAGCCCGGTGTCGGCCATCACGCGCGCGGCGGCCTCGACGAGGCGTTTGTGGCGCTCGTCGAACGCGTTCGGCGCAGCCGCATAGAAGCTGAGCACGCCGCTCGTGCGCCCGTGCGCGTCGACGCGCACCGCCAGCGCGCTTCGCAGCGGGCTCTGCTCGCGGACTGCGGCATCGAGATCCAGCCGCGCATCCGAATTCAGAATGGTTTGACCCGTCGCCGCGACCCAGCCGCTGAGCCGCTCGCCCAGAGGAATCGGCTCCATCGGATCTCCCGTCGCCGCCGGATCGGACGCGTAGATCGCAACGAGCGCATCGTCGGCAACGTCGTAGGCGTAGAGCACGAATGCCGAGGCCGGAAGCTGCTTGCTCAAGTGAGCCCAGAGCAGCTCGCCGAGCGCGGGCGGTGGAGTGGCGGCAGCGGCGCGTCCGAGATCGAAGAACGCTCGAAGATGCTGCGCGTCGCCCCACGGCTCGCCGGCGTCGTGACCTGCGCCCGCCGGCGCCGTCGCGGTCGATGCGGTCCGCTTGACCGGCTTCGGCGACGGCGCGGCGACTCCAGCTCCGTGAAGCGAAAAGAACATATCGACCACGCGCGGGTCGTACATCGTTCCGCGCCGGTCCGCGACGATCTGAAGCGCGTCGGCGTCGCTCAGACGCGGACGGTACGGCCGGTCGGAGGTGAGCGCGTCGAAGCAGTCGACGACGGCGAGGATCCGCGCGCCGATCGGAATCGTGTCGCCGGTGAGGCCGTCCGGATAACCTTTCCCGTCCCAGTTCTCGTGATGGTGGCGCACGATCGGCGTGACGGCGTACGGAAAGCCGATCACCGACAGAATGTCGGCGCCGATCGCCGCGTGCCGCTTCATGATTTCGTACTCGGCGGGCGTGAGCCTGCCCGGCTTGTTCAGGATGTGCTCCGGAATTGCGAGCTTGCCCACATCGTGCAGCAGCGCCGCGGCCTTGATGGCCTGGATCTCGCCGTCATCGTCGACCTGCAGCGCCTGCGCGAGGCGCACCGCCTCGTCCTGCACCCGGCGCACGTGGTCGTGCGTCACCTGATCCTTCGCATCGACCGCCTGCGCGAGCGCTTCGATGGCGGCGACGTATACGCGATTGACCTTCCCGAGATGGTTGATTTGATCCTGCGCGCGGCCGAGCGCGTGCCGACACGTCATGTACAGGATCAGCGGCAGCGGCGCGATGAGCAGGAGCACGTCGAACCGGTTCAGGAGCGTGAGCACCAAGAAGAGCATGGCGCCGAACACGCCGCCGAAATAGCTGACCCACAGGCCAAGGAAGTGCTCGCGCCAGACCGAGATCACCGGCTTTTTCCGTTCGAAGCCGACCGCAGTCGCGACGATGCCGGTGTTCAACCCGAAGTCGATGGCGCCGAACAGCGCGAGCAGCCCGAGCAGACGAGGCGCCGCGAACGAGCCTTCGAGCAGCGGCCGGCTCCCGGCCAGCGCGAAGAACACCTGCGTGGCACTCCACATCGCGATCGCCGCCGTCGACACGTTGAAGAGAACGCGGTGCGCCGTCTTGCGGCTGAAGACCATGCGATACGACAGCACGAGCGCGTCGAGCGCAGCGGTCGCGGCGCCGGCGGAAGGCCCGAACAACAGACCGGTCGAGAAAATGAAGGTGTCGGAGATCGAAAAGCTGATCGGCATCTCGGGGATGCGCAGCGTCGCCCATCCGCTGGCGGCGGTGAGCAGGACGAGGATCAGCCATTCGATGCCGACGGGATGGACGACGAGATCTCGAATGGAGTATGCGAGCACCGCGACGCCGGCACACGTGATGCCGACGACGTACATCGTGCCGCGCCCGGGCGATCGGGCGGGTTCCTGGGCCATCGGTACCTTTATCGGCGGTCCGGGCGGGTCGCTATTCCCCGACGGCGCTCGCGGGGAATCAGCGTGAAACGGCGTGCAGCGCTGGCAACTTACTTCTTTTTGTTCTTGCGCGCCGCGTCGAGCGCCACCTGGATCTGCTCGGCGTGCTTATGGGCGTGGGAGGAGTAGATCTCGAGCCAGCGTTCGGTCGAGTACGAGCCGTGCTCGGTGTGCGTGCCTTGACGACGCCAGTCGGCGTCGGCCATTCGTTCGAGCAGTTCGGCCGTCGTGCGCCGCGCCGCCTTGAACGCGTCGAGCGACGCTTCGGTCGGGCGATCGGCGTAGTGCAGCTTTCGCGCGAACTCGTCCTGATCGAAGCCGACGATCTGCGGATTGTCGACGACCAGCAGAAGGCGGAGGCGGATTGCCGCGGTCATCTCGCTGTCGGCGAGGTGATGCACGACTTCGCGGGCCGACCACTTGCCCGGCTTCGGATGAACGTCCAGCTCCTCGTCGGTCGCGCCGGTCAGCGCTTCGGACACTACTCGATAGCCGTCTTTGTACATCGCGATCAACTTCTTGCGGGTCTCGGAATCCATCGCAGTGTCACCGCTCCTGATCATGTTCGCCTCATAGCGGGGGCCGTCGTGTTCGCTTCACTAGCCACGTGTCTTCGCGATCCCCGGCGCGGCGGCTTCCTGCGGCGTGGCCGGCTCGAGATGATGCGTCACGAGGTGCGCGCGCAGACGCTCGAACGCTTCGGCCGGCGTGTCGCATTTCGTGAGCAGCCCCAGATCGGCCTCGGCGATCGCACCCCACTCGGCCATCGGTTTGAAATGAAGCACGTGCGACCAGTAGTCGCGGCCGTACAGGATGACTTCGATCTTCTTCGACAGCTTGTCGGTCTGCACGAGGGTGAGGATCTCGAACAGCTCGTCGCACGTGCCGAAGCCGCCGGGGAAAATGACGAGCGCCTTCGCCAGGTACGCGAACCAGAACTTGCGCATGAAGAAGTAATGAAACTCGAAATGCAGCCCCTCGGTGATGTACGGATTGGCGCCCTGTTCGAACGGCAGCCGGATGTTGAGGCCGATCGTCTTCCCGCCCGCTTCACGCGCGCCGCGGTTGGCGGCCTCCATGATGCCGGGGCCGCCGCCGGAGGTGACGACGAAGCGATGATTCTCCGACTGCAGGGTGAGACTCCACGACGTCAGCAGCCGCGCGAGCTCGCGCGCGTCCTCGTAGTAGCGCGCCCACTCGACCGCCTTGCGGCTCTTGGTCAGCTCCTGTTCGTACTTCGCGTCGGCGCTGCGGTCGCCGCGCGCCCGCAGCGTCTGCAGCGCGCGCTCGGCGCGCTCGCGGCTGTCGACGCGCGCCGATCCGAAGAAGACGACCGTGTCCTGAATCTTCTGATCCTTGAAACGCCTGAGCGGCTCGAGGTACTCCGAGAGAATGCGAATCGGGCGCGCCTCGTCGCTCTCGAGGAAGTCTGGCGACAAGTACGCCATCGGCTGCTGCGACATAACGGCAATGTATCATCACAATGCTATGATTCGCCTTCCTATGCGCCAACTTCTGTTGTCGGGTCTTGTCGCCGCGACGCTGCTGACCTTCGGCGCCGACGCGCAGCAGCCCGTTTCGACACCATCGATCCATGCGAAACAAAACCGCCGGCTGATCATCCGCAACGCGATGATCATCTACGGCAACGCGAAGCCCGCGTACGGGCCGATGGACATCCTCGTCGAGGACGGACGCATCGCCACGATCACCGCGTCGGGCGAGCGGCTGTCGCGCATCGCCGCGTCGGCGAACGACGCCGTCATCGACGCCGCGGGCAAGTACGTGATGCCGGGCATCGTCAACGCGCACATGCACTGGCACGAGGAGCGGCAGCCGGGCGTGCCGCAGCCGATTCAGTACGAGCGGAACCTCTACCTCGCCGCGGGCGTCACGACCGCGCGCGAGGTCGGCGGCGACTTCGACAAGTCGAAGCGGTGGCAGGCCGAGAGCAACGCGCACGCGATCGTCGCGCCGCGGATTCTCGTGTACCCGTTCGTCAGCAAGGGCCGCACCGGGGCGCCTGGTGAAATCCGCCAGTGGATCCGCGACATCAAGCAGCGCGGCGCCGACGGCCTCAAGATCATCGGCATGGATCGCGATCAGCTCGAAGCGATCATGGACGAGGCGCACAAGCTCGGATTGCGCACGGCGACGCACATCGCGGTCGAAGAAACGACGGCGAAGGATTACGTCGAGCTCGGCGTCAATTCAATCGAGCACTTCTACGGCGTCGCCGACGCCGCGCTCAACGGCGTCCAGGATTTCCCGCCGGAAATGAATTATGCGGACGAGATCCACCGGTTCGCGCGCGCGGGCGAGCTGTACGCGCAGGCGGATCCGCAGAAGCTCCACAAAGTGATCGACATGATGGTCGAGCGCCACGTCGCGTGGGATCCGACCTTCTCGATCTACGAAGCGAGCCGCGATCTGGTGCGCGCGCAGAACCAGCCGTGGTTCCGCGACTACCTGCATCCGTCGATGGAGGAATACTTCAAGGGCTCGCTCGACAACCACGGCTCGTACTTCTTCGGCTGGACCGGCACGCAGGAAGCGCGCTGGAAACAGCAATACCGCGTCTGGATGGACGCGGTGCGCGAGTTCGCGAACAAAGGCGGCCTCGTCACCACCGGGGACGATGCCGGCTACATCTTCTCGATGTACGGCTTCGGCATCTCGCGCGAGCTGGAGCTGCACGAGGAAGCGGGCTTCCACCCGCTGGAGGTCATCGAGCACGCGACCTGGAACGGCGCGCGCCTGATCGGCATGGAGGATCGGCTGGGCAAGGTCCGCGAAGGATTCGTCGCCGATCTGCTCGTCGTGAACGGCAACCCGCTGGAGAATCTGAAGCTGCTGAATCCGTACGGCGCCGACGTGATGCTGCTGAACGGCAGGTCCGCCTCGAACTACGCGCCGATCGGCCCGAACGACAAGGTGCAGAACATCCGCGCCGGCGGCATCGAGTGGACGATCAAGGACGGCATCCCGTACCACGTGCCGACGCTGATGCGCGAAGTCAAAGAGATGGTCTCGCGCGCGCGGTCCGAGCGGGTGCGCACGACGGCGGGCCAGCCGTGAAGCCGACGGTGACCACTTCGGCGCGGCGGCCCCAGCTCGACGTCTCGACGCGGATCGCCGCGCCGGCGCCAATCGTGCTGAAAGCGTTCTTCGAACCCGAGGCGCTGACAGCCTGGTGGCAGGTGACCCGTTCGGTGACCACGCCCCGCATTCTCGGCCCGTACGTCGTCGAATGGGAGCCGACCCATTTCCGCGACGAGATCCTCGGCCGGCTCGGCGGCGTGTTCCGCGGGGTAGTGATGCAGTTCGATCCCCGCGAAGGCTTCTTCGTCGCGGAAGCGTTCTGGCTGCCGCCCGACGGCGAGCCCATCGGGCCGATGGCGCTGCAGGTGACCGTGCGCGCCGAACCCGGCGGCACGCTGGTGCGCGTCTTTCAGAGCGGGTTCGAGGAGAGCGAACGCTGGCGGCGGTACTACGACGTGATCAGCCACGGGTGGGAGCGCGCGCTGGCGGCGCTCAAGTCGCTGCTCGAGCACTGACTTTCTCCACGACGCCGCAAAGCGCTTCACGCCGCAGGACATCTTTGCACGTTCTCGCCTTCTGCGCGGCGGCGATCGTCGCGACGTGGCCGCTGATTCTCCATCCCGCGCGAACCATCGCCGGCGGCCTCGGCGATCCGCTGCTCAACACGTTCATCCTCGCGTGGGACGCCGACCGCGCCCGCCATCTGTTCCGCGGCTTGTGGGACGCGCCGTTCCTGTACCCGCATCGCCATACGCTCGCCTATTCCGAGCATCTGCTCGGCATCGCGCTGTTCACGACGCCAGTCGAATGGATCTCGCGTAATCCAATCCTCACCTATAACGTCGCGTACATCTCGTCGTACGCGCTGGCCGGGTTCGGAATGTTCCTGCTCGTGCGGTCGCTCGTCGGGCGAACCGACGCCGCCGTGCTCGCCGGGCTCGGCTTCGAGCTGACGCCGTATCGACTGGCGCAGACGACACATCTGCAGGTCTTGATGAACGGGTGGATGCCGATCGGATTATGGGCGCTGCACGAGTACTTCCGAACCGGATCGCGCCGCTGGCTCGCGGCGTTCGCGGCGGCGTTCATCCTGCTCGGATTGTCGAACGGCTATTACTTCTATTTCTTTTCGATCCCGGCCGGCGTCGTCGTCGCCGTCGAGATGGTGCGCTGGCCCAACCGGCGCGCGCGGACGGCGATCGATCTGCTGGCGGCCGCGCTCGTCGTCGTCGCCGTCGTGGCGCCGATTGCGTGGGTATACTTCCGGCTTCAGCGGGAGGCCGGCTTCGTTCGCAGCGACGAAGAGCTCGCGGGCCTCAGCGCGCGCCTCGGCGATTACTTCCGCGTTCCGCACGGTGGCTGGACGTGGCGCGGTCTGCTGATCGTCGGCGGCGGCGAGCGAGAGCTCTTCCACGGCTTCATCGTCATCGGGTTCGCCGCGCTCGGAGCGCTCGCGGTCAGGTCGAGGAGCGTTGCGACGTATGTCGTCGTCACCGCGCTCGCCGTATGGCTGTCGATGGGTCCGGGCGGCGGACCGCTCTACAAATGGTTGTTCCGCATCGTTCCCGGCTTCAACGGACTGCGCGTGCCGGCGCGCTTCTCGTCGGTCGCCATCGTCGGGCTCGCCGTGCTCGCGGGCGCCGGTTTGGCATGGGTCCTCGCGCGTCTGCCGCGGCGCGCCGGCGTCGCATGGACGATCGCGATCGCTGGAATCATCGTGCTCGAAGGGCAGCACGGCGTCGGGTTGGCCGACGTGCCGGCGGCAAACGTGAAGAGCTGGGACCGCGTCGCGTACGAATGGCTGCAGGCGCAGCCGGCCGGCGCCGCCATCGAGCTCCCGATCACGCAGCAGGATGATTTTCATCCTTTCACGCTCACGTATCAGCTCGAAGCGCTGCGGCACGGGCATCCGATCGTGAATGGCTACAGCGGGTGGAAGTCGATGCTGCAGGAGCTCCTCGGCGGCGCCGCCTCGCCGCTCCGCGATCCCTCATTGATCGGTCGCACGCTCGAAGGACTGCAAGCGATCGGCGTGCGATACGTGTTGCTCCACGAGGGCACATTCCCCGCGCAAGGCGATGCCGTCGTCCTGGTTGACGCGATTCACAGCACGCGCGCGCAGATTGCCGAAGAACAACGGTTCGGTCGGACGTGGGCGTGGCGCCTTCGCGGCGCGTCACCGGTATCGGATGACGGACGGCTGAGCCGCATCGATCCGAGCGTGGTCTCGCTCGACGCCTCGCAGCAGCAGGGACGGCTGCCGCTGCTCGTCGACGGCGATCGCGACACGCGGTGGATCAGCGGCGATCCGCAGAGCGGCGGCGAGTGGCTCGCGGTCCACCTTTCACGCCCGATCGACGTCGGGCGCGTCCAGCTCGCGACCGCGGAACGGAGCCTCGGCGACTATCCGAGACGCTTGAAGATCGAATCGATAGACGAAGCCGCGCATACGCGCGTCCTGTTCGATGATGCGATCGTCGATCGGCTCATCGAAGCGATGGCGATCGACGAGCGGTACCCGGTGATGAACATCGATCTGCCGCCGAATCGGACGGCGACGCTCAGGATTGCGCAGACCGGTCACGCAGTATCGTGGTGGGCCGTGCATGAATTGGGGATCTGGGAAAGAGAGCCGTGAGGACGCGCTCGCGGCGTCAACCGCTCGCGCGTGTCTAGGCTAAATGAGAATCGATTTGATCGTCACTCGTACCGCAACGCAACCATTGGGTCCACTTTCGTTGCCCGCCGCGCCGGAATGTAGCAAGCCAGCAGCGCTGCCCCCACGAGGAGCAGTGTCACGCCTCCGAAAGTCAGCGGATCGGTGGCAGTCACGCCAAAGAGCAGCGACTCCACGGTGCGCGTCAGCGCCAGCGCGCCGGCGATCCCGATCGCCACGCCGGTAAAGATCGTCCGCAGCCCCTGGCGCAGGACCATCGTCAGCACGTCGCCAGTGGCCGCGCCGAGCGCGACGCGCACGCCGATTTCGCGCGTGCGGCGGCTCACGGAATACGCCATCACGCCGAACACGCCGCTCGTCGCGAGCAGGAGTGCCGTGACGCCGAAGAATCCGACGAGGATGACGTTGAACCTTCGCGAGCCGAGCGACGCGGAATAGACCTGCGAGAACGTCCGGAACCGCGACGGAATCTCGGGGGCGAGGTCGTGCAGGATGCCGCGCGCCGCCGACGTCACCGACTGCGTGTCCGCATCGCTCAGCATCGTCACGGTGATCGCGGAGCGCGGACGCTGGAACAGATTCACGTACACGGTCGGACGCGGCGGCGCGTCGAGGCCGTACTCGTGCGTGTCGCCGACGATGCCGACGATTGTCAGCAGACGCAGGTCGCCGTCCATGTTGCCGAATTCGATCGTGTGACCGATCGGATCCTGATTCGGCCAGCGCTCGCGCGCGAGCGACTCGCTGATCACGGTTACGTGCGGCGCGTTCGCGCCGTCGCGCTCGTCGAAGATGCGTCCTCGAATGAGCGGGATGCCGAGCGCCTGGAAGTAGCCGTCCGTGGCGACGCAGAAGTCCGCGATGCCGATCCGCTCTTTCTGCCGGAACAGCGCGCCGATGTCGCCCATCGTCTTCGGGATCTCGTTCGGCGTCACCAGGGCAAACATCCCGTCAGGCAGGCCGCCATCGAGCGGGAGAGCGCTCGCCGCGCCGACCTTGCGCACGCCCGGAATCCGCCCGAGCCGATCGAGCAGGTTCGCAAAGAACAGCGCCTGCCCCGCCTTGGCCTTGAGATCCGTCGCCCACGGCAGCGAGACGTCCATCGTCAGCACGTTGTCGACGCGGAAGCCGGGATTGACGTCGAGCACTTTCATCAAGCTGCGTCCGAGGAGGCCTGCGCCGATCACGAGCACCAGCGTGATCGCCATCTGCGCCGCGACGATGACGCGGCCGAGACGTTGGCTGCCCTGCGAACCTGCGTTGCCGCGAGTGCCCTCGCCGAGCCGATCGCGCGGATCGCGCGAGGTCGCGCGGAGGGCGGTGAACGCGCCGAGTCCGACGGCGACCGCCGCGGACAGAAGGAACGCGAACGCGAGCACGGGCACATTGATCGCGACGCTGTCCAGCCGCGGCAGATTCGCCGGCGCCAGCGCGACGAGCAGCGCCACGCCTTCGAGCGCAAGGAGCAGCCCCAGCACGCCGCCCGCGATCGACAGCAGGAACGCGTCGGTGAGGAACTGACGGACCAGCCGTCCGCGCGCCGCGCCGAGCGCGCTGCGGATCGCCAGCTCGCGCTCGCGTACGGCGAGCTGCGCCAGCATCAGGTTCGCGACGTTCGCGCACGCGACCAGCAGCAGGAATCCGACGGCGCCGAGCAGCACCAGCAACGGCGATCGCGCTTTGCCCGTCATCGATTCCCGCAGCGGGACGACGAGTCCGTCTTTGAGGAGGTAGTCGCCCTGCTCCGTCGACGCGTCGTGAATCCGACGCGCGATCGCGCTGATGTCGCGATTCGCCTGGTCGACCGTCACGCCGTCACGCAGGCGGGCGACGGCCCTGTGGTTGTGCGACGTCCGGCTCGGATTCTCGCCGCCGAGATCGGTCGGCACCCAGAACTCAACCTCCGCCGGAAAGTGGAATCCGGCCGGCAGCACGCCGATCACCGAGAAGCTCGTGCCGTCGATCTTCAGGTGAACCCGCGAGAGATCGCGCGCCGATCCGAGGTACTGACTCCAGTATCCGGAGCCGACGAGCACAGTGGGCGCGGCGCCCTTGGTCGCGTCCGCGCCCACGAAACCGCGACCGACGATCGGCTGCACGCCGAACACCTTGAGAAAGTCGGCCGACACGCGTCCGACGACCGCGCGCGTCGGCGGCGATGCTCCCGATACCGTCGCGATGGCTCCGCCGTACTTCGCAATCGCCTGGAAGCTGCCGTTCTGATCGCGGAAGTCGTCGAAGTTGGGATCCGCCAGGGCCGTCGGCCGGCCCTTTGACGTGACCTCGAAGACGGCGACGATCCGATCGGGATCGGCGTACGGCAGCGGCCGCAGCAGCACGCCGTATACGACGCTGAAGATCGCCGTCGTCGCACCGATGCCAAGCGCCAGCGTGAGGACGGCGACGGCGGTGAAGCCGGGATTCTTGCCGAGCTGCCGAAGAGCGTAGCGGCAATCGGAGAGCACGGAGCGGAGCCAGTTGCCAAGGCGGCCTTCGCGAACCTGTTCTTTCACCTGCTCGATACCCCCTCGTCCACGCCTACCTCCACACAACGATTCATCGCCTGAATCCGAGTGAGCGCGCTCGTCGAAGTGTGGCGCCCACGGCAGCCGCGCCCGCGACGAGCGCGGCGGCGCCGTACGTCACGGGACCGGGAGGCTGCGGGACTTTGGCGCGGGCAATATCGGTCGTGGCGCGGCGGCGCGCCAGCTCCAGGACCAGGCTCTCCTCTCCGCGCGCCATCGCCCAGCGGTGGTTCGCTTCGAAGATTGGCTTCAGCAGGAACGACAGGTTGCGCAGCAGCGGCTTCTCGGCGCGGATACGCCAGTCGTACGCGACGTCGACGTACGGACCGCTCTCGTCGAACGTCCAGACGCCGACGCCCTCGAAGTCGCCGTTGGCGACGATCGTGAAGCCGTACGGATATCGTGACTCCACGACCTCGAACTCCCACGTCAGCGTGTACGGCAGCCACCCTTTCGTGTGCAGGCGCACGCGCCGCCCGACGCCGCGCGCGTCAGGCGGGCGGAGCTCCTGCACGTCGAGGTATACCGACGGCCACCACCGTGCGAGCGCGAGCGGGTCGCCGAGGACGTCGGCGATCTCGCCGCACGTCCCCTCGATCCGCCAGGTGGTGAGAAACTGATACTGGTTGTTCAAGGTTGACTGGTCGGCGCCGAGATCGGCTTGCCGTCGGTGTCGAGGAAGGTGATGTGGCTGAACGCGCCGAGCTGATCCTTCACCTTCGCGTAGTCGCCGACGATCGCGATCACGGAGTTCTCCGACCCGAGAAGCGTGTGCGCCGCGCTCTTCACCTGCGCGGCGGTCACGGCGGCGATCTTCGCGCCGTAGCTCTCCGGATAGTCCTTCGGCAGGTCGAACACGTACACATTATTCAATACGCTCGACAGCCCGGCCTGGGTCGCCGTCTGGATCGGGAAGATGCCGCGCAGGTACTGCTTCGCGCCCTGCAGCTCCGCCCCTTCGCTCCCCTCCTCGCGCATCTTGTCGATCTCCTTGAAGACCTCGCTGAGCGTCGCGCCCGTCACTTCGTTGCGGACGTCGGCCGAGAAGCGGTAGAAGCCGGCGTCGGCGAAGCCGTTGAGGATCGAGCCCGGAGAATAGGTGTAGCCCTTCTCCTCGCGGATGTTGCGCACGATGCGCGAGTTGAACGCGCCGCCGTAAATCGCGTTGGCCAGCGACAGCTCGTACCAGCGCGGATCGCTGCGCTTGACGGCGATGTTCCCGAGCGCGATGGACGACTGAATGCTGTTCGGCCGCTGGACGAAGTAGACCCGGCGTCCCTCGATCGACGGCGGCGTGGCGTAGGTCGGCTTCGGCACGTCACCGCGGGTCCACACGCCGAACGATTTCTCGGCCGCCGTCAGCACGGCGTTCGCATCGACCGCGCCGACGACGAGCAGGAACGCGTTGTTCGGCCGGTAGTGTTCGCGATGGAACTCCTCCAGCTTCGCGCGGTCGATCGCCCGCAGCGACGCCTCGGTCTCGCTCGTTCTCGCGTAGGGATGCTCGCCGAAGAGCGCGCGGCGGAATTCGCGGTTCGCGAGGAACTGCGGCGATGCCTTCTGCTGCGCCACGTTCTGCAGCCGCTGCTGCTTCAGGATCGCGACCTCGTCGGGGGGCATCGTCGGGTTCATCGCGACGTCGGCCACGAGATCGATCAGCTGCGGCGCGAACTCCGCGAGGCCGCGCGCCGACAGCGACGAGTAGTCCTGCGAGACGGCAGCGGACAGCGATCCGCCCATGCCGAAGAACTGACGCCGGATCTCGCGGCTCGTCCGCGTCTTCGTGCCTTCCTGCACGATGTCGGCGGTGAGCGCCGCCAGCCCGGTGAGGATCGCGGGATCGCTGGAATATCCGGACCGAACGGTGAGCGTCACCGACACTTTCGGTACGATTTCCTGTCGCGTGACGATGACGCGCAGGCCGTTGGCCAGTGTTTTCTCGACGCGCGGCGCGAGCTGGAACGGACGCTCCGGCCCGGCGGCTGGACGTTCGGCTTGAGCCGCGGCGCTCGATGCGATCGCGAGAGCGGTGAGGCAAACGGCAAGCGTTTTCACTTCGTGCCTCCTTCCGGACGACGATCGATCGACGTGCGATTGGCCGGCACCAGATATTTTTTCGCGGCGGTTTGAACCTCCGCCGTCGTCACTCTGTCGAGCTCCGTCAAAATCGTGTTGATGCGGTTCGGGTCGTCGTCATAGAGCGCCAGCGCCGCGAGCAGGTCGGAGCGGCCGAAGCCGCCCTCGAGGTTTTCGAGAAACGACGATCGGAAGTTGACCTTCGCCTGCCGCAGCTCGTCTTCGGTGATGCCGTGCTCCTGCACCGCGGTAATCACCTTGTCGACCACCTTCAGCACATCGTCGCCCTTGAGATCCGGACGGTAGTCGACGCGGAACGTATAGAGCATCGGCCCGTTGTAGTCGAAGTTGTTGCCCAGGCCGTAGTTGAAGCCGCCCGAAACCTCCGAGGCGACCTGATTCTCCTTGATGAGCGCCTGATACAGCTTCGCGCTCTCGTCGCTGACGAGCAGCGGATCGAGCAGCGACAGCGCGAAGAAGTCGCGCGTCATCCGATCGGGCAGGTGATAGCCGAACGCGAGCGCCGGCGTGCGCGCGAGCTTGTCGGACTCGCTGAACTTCTTCTCGGCCGATTGCGGCGGCTCGCCGATGTCGGGGCGCGGCGGCAGCTGGCGAGACGCGATGCCGCCGAAGTGTTTTTCGGCCAGACGCACGACCTCGTCCGGCGTCGCATCGCCGACGACGACCACGACCGCGTTGTTCGGCGCGTAATAGGTGTCGAAGAACTTCTGCACGTCCTCAATCGTCGCGGCCTGAATGTCCGCCAGGTCGCCGTAGAAGTTGTGGGCGTTGAACCAGTTCGTGTTCGCGCGCTGCGGCAGCCCGAGCCATTCGAACGCGCCGTACGGCTGGTTCAGCACGTTGACGCGCACCTCTTCGCTGACGACGTCCTTCTGGTTCTGCAGATTCTCGGGCGTGATCTTCAGCGAACGCATGCGGTCCGCCTCGAGCCACATCGCGAGCTCGAGCGCGTTGGACGGCATCAGCTCGAAGTAGTTCGTGTGATCGAACCGCGTCGACCCGTTCAACGTGCCGCCGTTCTCGTTGACGATGCGGACGTGCTCGAACTTGTTGACGTGCTCGGAGCCCTGAAACATCAGGTGCTCGAACAAATGGGCGAACCCGGTGCGATTCCGCGGCTCGATGCGGAAGCCGATCCGGTACATCACTTCCACCGTCACCACGGGCGCCGTATGGTTCTCGCTGATCACCACACGCAGGCCGTTCGGCAGTTTGCGGTAGACGACTGGAACGCTGAACGTCGCGCTCGTTCCCGGCAGGGACGTCCGCGTCGGCGGCTGCGCGGCCGGCACGCCGGCCGCGAGCGCCGCGAGGCAGATGGACAGAATGCAGATGCGCACGAAGCGGGAATTTACCATACGGCGTTTAGACGATAGCTGCCGAGCACGAGATTGCTCGAACGCGGGAATTGTCGCTGTCCAGCCGTCCCACCAACGGACGCCGCAGGCGGATGCCGTGCGCTTCGACACGAAAGGCCACGAAACCGTGCACCCGGGCGCTTCAGCACTGCCCCCGCCGACGGCAGGTCACGCGGGTTGGGCACGCCGGATACAAACCACCGAGACACAGAGCGCCCAGAGCGCCCGGTTCGACGGCGTCGCGAAGCGACGCACGCCGGCCTGCTGCGCAGGCCGGCCGTCGAACCGATCGGCGTTTACCGGCGTGCCCCGTTGTCCGCCCTCTGTATCTCTGCGTCTGTGTCTCTGTGGTTTGACGTCGTGGACGTGAATCGAGCGTGACGAGTCACGATCATGTCGAGGGATCAATTCGCCCCATATCGAGCTGTGCGGCGCGTCCGGCGAACGCGGGCGTAGGGCCGGTCCAGCGCAGGTCGTCGACCGATTCGAACAGCGGAATGTCGGTTCGCAGCGTCGCGAGATCGCGAAACAGGAACGCGCGGTCGCGCTCGCGGACGAGCGTGAGCGCGAGGCGACCTGGATTGGCGGCGTTGACGCCCCACTCGCGCGCGTCGGACGGAATCGCCTCGAGGTGACCGAAGCGCGCGAGCACAGCGGCGGCCGATTTCGCGCCCCAGCCCGCCAGACCGGGATAGCCGTCGGCCGCGTCGCCGACGAGCGCGAGATAGTCGGGAATGGACGCCGGCGGCACGCCGAACCTGGCGACGACGCCGGCTTCGTCGCGAATCGCGCGCGTGCGGCGGTTCATCTGGACCACGCGCGTTCCGCGAACGCATTGGGACAGATCCTTGTCAGGCGTGCAGATGATCACGCGTTCGACGTCCGGATCGAGCGCCGCTCCCGCCGCTGCGGCCGCAAGCGCATCGTCGGCTTCGTATTCGATCATCGGCCACACTGCGACGCCGAGATCGACCAGCGCATCCTCGAGCAGTTGGAACTGATCCAGAAGATCCGGATCGATGCCGTCGCCGGTTTTGTACGCCGGCCACAGCCGGTTGCGGAACGACTCGATGACGTGATCGGTAGCGACGCCGATATGCGTCGCGCCGCCGTTGATCATTCCGAGGACGGACAGGAGCACCCCACGGACGGCGGCGACTTCGCGCCCCTCGCGGTCGCGTGCGCGCGGCATCGCGTAGTAATGGCGGAACAGCTCGTACGTGCCATCGACCAGGTACACCTCACGCATACGGCTTGATGCCACGGCCCACGAACGCGCCCATCAACCGTCTGCGGAGCTCGTTGGCGACCTTCCCCTGATTGAGCGGCAGCGTCTTGAACTTCACCTGCACCGTCGCGGCGCCGTCGGCGAGCGACGTGACGCCGGCAATCTCTAGCGGCGCGAGCACGATCGGCTGCCAGACCGGATCGCGCTCCATCGACACGCCTACTTCGCGAATCGTCCCCATCACGCGATCGATGTTCTCGCTGTACGCGACGCGCGTCTCGACGACGGCGTACGCGAACTGTTTGCTGAGATTCGCCAGCGCGGTGATGGTGCCGTTGGGAAACACCTGCACCGCGCCCTCGCCGTCGCGCAGGATGATCGTCCGCAGGTTGATCTGCTCGACCGTGCCGGCGACGCCGTTGATGCGCGCCAGATCGCCGATGCGCACCTGATCCTCGAGGATGAGGAAGAAGCCGGAGATGACGTCGCGCACGAGGTTCTGGGCGCCGAAGCCGATGGCGAGGCCCGCGATGCCCGCGCCCGTGAGAATCGGGACGATGTCGATCGACAGCTCGCGCAGCAGCATCAGGACGGCGACGAAGCCGACGACCGCCGTCGTCAGGCTCGTGAGGATGCCGCCGAGCGTTGCGGCGCGGCGCTGCCATTCGAGATCGGTGGTGGCGTGGCTCCGCGTCAGCTTGAACTGCAGGTGCTCGACGACGAGGTTGGCGGCACGAATGACGATGAACGCGCCCGCGGCGATGATGACGACGTTGATGCCGTGCGTCGCCGACCAGCGCGCGACCTCGCGCGGATCCCACCGCGGCTCGCTGAGGCCGAACCGCGACAGCGCGAGCGACACGCTCGCGAGCGCCGCGACGCCGTAGGCGAGCAGCGTCAGCGCGCGAATCAGCTGCCGCGCGCGCGCGTGCACGGCGGCGCGATTCTCGGCGCCGACCATTTCGAGCGCGTCGAGGAGGCGATGGACGATCGCGTGCGCGGCGCGGACAACGAGCGCGGCGACGACGAAGGCGACGACCACGGCGACGATCGTGGTGTAGCGAATCGACGGCATCAGAGTCGCTGGATTTTAAGGTAGTTCGCGTCGCTGCGCGCCAGATCCGGGCTGATGCTGACGAGGACGACCGTCGCGCCCGCCGCGACGAGCCCGCGCGCGACGAGCTGCTGGGCGATGAGCGTCCCGACGGCGTCGACGTTCTCGCCGATCTCGGTGCAGAGCGGCGCGACGCCGTGGTAGATCGCGAGGCGCCGCGCGGTGTCGTCGCGATCGGTCGTCGCGATGATCGGCGCCCGCGGCCGCAGCGCCGACAGCCGCCGCGCCGTGCCGCCGCCGCGCGTCACCGCGACGATCGCCGCCGCCTCGCCCCGCGTCGACAACGTCACCGCCGCCTCGCAGATCGCCTGCGCGTGATCGCGCGTCGGCGGCCGGCGGACGAACGGCAGCGGATCGATAGCGGGAGTCAGCTCCGCCTCCACGACAATCGACGCCAGCATCTGCACCGTCCGCGCCGGATAGGCGCCCACCGCTGTCTCGCCCGACAGCATGACGGCGTCGACGCCATCGGTGACGGCGCTCGCCGCGTCGTTGACTTCCGCGCGCGTCGGGCGCGGCTCGGTCGTCATCGACTCGAGCACCTGCGTGGCGACGATGACCGGGATGCCCTGCGCGCGCGCGGCGCGCGTGATTTCCTTCTGCGCGCGCGGCACCCGCTCGAGCGGCATCTCGACCCCGAGATCGCCGCGCGCGATCATCACCGCGTCGCTCGCCGACAGGATGTCGTCGAGATGATCCAGCGCCTGCGGCCGCTCCAGTTTGGCGACGAGTGGCACGTCGCCGGCTCGCGCATCGCGGAGCAGCTGCCGGCCCCGCCTCAGATCGTCCGCGGTCTGGACGAAGCTGAGGGCGACGAGGTCGACGCCCAGCGACAGGCCGAACGCGAGATCGTCGACGTCCTTCGGCGTGATCGCCGACGTCGGCAGCGGGACGCCGGGCGCGTTGATCCCCTTGTGCTCGCCGATCTGCCCGCCCTCTATCACCGTCGTCTTGATTTCGCGGCCGTCGGCCGAATCGACACGCAGCTCCACCATGCCGTCAGCGAGCAGCAGCCGATCGCCGGGATGAACGCTCTTCGCAAGCCCGTCGAAGGTGGTAGAGATGCGGCCGGGCCGCCCCACGAAATCTCCCGTCGCGATGGCCAGCGCGCTGCCCGCCGTCACCACGAGCGGCCTGCGCCCTTCGAGCGGACCGGTGCGGATCTTCGGTCCGCCGAGATCCTGCAGCACGGCGACCACGCGCCTGGCGCGCTGCGCGGCCGCGCGAATCCGCTCGAACGTGGCCGCGTGGCTGTCGTGCGTGCCGTGCGAGAAGTTCAGTCGAAAGATGTCGGTGCCGGCGGCGATGAGCGCGTCGATCATCGCGTCGCTGTCGCTCGCCGGACCCACGGTCGCAATGATCTTCGTGTGACGCATGGACGGTTGGTTGCTGGTTGCTCCTCGCTGGTTGCTGGAAACGAGCGACTACAATTGGATTATGGGGCAGATCGTACCCGACGCCGTCGAGCGATATCTTGCGAGCCTGAATCGCGCGGGCGACGCGGTCGTCGACGACATCGCTCGCGCGGGCGCCGCGCGTGAGCTTCCGCTCGTCGACGCGGAAGTCGGCGCGCTGCTGCAGGTGCTCGCCACCGCGGTCGGCGCCACGAAGATCCTCGAGATCGGCACCGCGATCGGCTACTCGGGCATCTGGCTCGCGCGCGCGCTGCCGCCGGGCGGCATGCTGCTGACGATGGAAATGGATCCCGAGCGCGCGCGCGAAGCGCGCGGGAATTTCACGCGCGCCGGCCTGGCCGATCGCGTCACCGTGATCGTCGGCGACGCCGAACGGATGATCGCCAAAGTCGCCGGACCCTTCGACCTGATTTTTCAGGATGGCGACAAACATCTGTATGTGCCGCTGCTGGATCGGTTAGTCTCTCTGCTTCGTCCGGGCGGGCTGCTCGTCACCGACAACGTGTTGTGGGACGGGGAAGTCGTGCCGGGATTCGTCCGGAAGCCGGCGCGCGATCCCGCCGACACGCGCGCCATCGCGGAATACAACGAACGCACGGCCGCGCATCCGGCGCTCGTCACGGCGATCGTGCCGCTGCGCGACGGCGTGTCGATCTCGGTGAAAACGATGGAGCGCGACAAGGATGGAGCGCGAGGCTTTAGCCGAGCGAACGTATGACGATTGAAGACTGGCTGAAAGCCGCCGTCGCCGACGCCGAGCGGCGCGGCATGCCCGAGCTCAAACCACTGCTCGAAGCGATCGCGCGCGCGACGCGGGCGCTGCGCGCGGCCGATTTCGCAGACGACGCGGCCCCGCGATGACGATCGAGGAGCTGGGCAAGGCGCTGCGCGCGCGCGACACCTCGGCGGAAGAAATCACCGAGCGGTGCCTGCAGCGCATCGAGGCCGACAACGCGCGCCTGAACGCGTTCATCCTCGTGATGGCCGACCAGGCGCGGCAGCAGGCGCAGGCGCTGGACCGCGAGCTCGCGGCCGGACGCGATCGCGGTCCGCTGCACGGCGTGCCCGTTTCCATCAAAGATCTGCTCGACGTCCGCGGCACGCCGACGACCGCGGCGTCGCGCGTGCGCGACGGCCACGTCGCCGAGCACGACGCGCCGGCGATTGCGCATCTGCGCCAGGCCGGCGTCATCTTCATCGGCAAGACGAACCTGCACGAGTTCGCGTTCGGCACGACGAGCGACGATTCGGCGTTCGGACCCGTCCGCAATCCGCACGATCCCTCGCGATCGCCGGGCGGATCGAGCGGCGGATCGGCGGCGAGCGTCGCCGCCGGCATGGCGCTCGCCACGATTGGCACCGATACGGGCGGTTCCATTCGCATCCCCGCCGCGGCGTGCGGCATCGTCGGATTGAAGCCGACGTACGGCGAGGTGTCGACCGAAGGCGTCGTGCCGCTCTCGCGCCCCCTGGATCACGTGGGGCCGCTCACGCAGAGCGTGGCCGATGCGTTTTTCGTACACCACGCGCTCCAGGGCGATCACATCGCGGCGACGCCGGCGCCGATGCCGCTGACCGGCGTGCGGCTCGCCGTGCCGCGCGCGTACTTCTGCGATCTGCTCGACGACGACGTGCGCGCGCGGTTCGAGGAGGCGCTCGGCCGCCTGCGATCCGCGGGCGCGCACGTCGACGACATCGCGATCCATCACGCGAACGACATCGGTCCCGTGTATCTGCACCTCACGCTGGCGGACGCGGCGGCCTATCACGCGGCCACACTCGATCGGATGCCGGAACGCTACACGCCGAACGTGCGGTTGCGGCTCGAAACAGGACGATACGTGCTGGCGGAAGATTACGTGCGCGCGCTCGCGGGACGCGACGTGCTGCGGCGGGAAGTGGATGCGGCGCTGGCGCAGCACGATGTCCTCGCGCTGCCGACGCTGCCGATTCCGGCGCCGCTCATCGGGGCCACGTCGGTCCAGGTGGGATCGCGAAGCGACTCGGTGCGGAACCTCATGCTGCGTTTGACGCAGCTGTTCAATCTGACCGGTCATCCGGCGATGTCGATTCCGGCCGGCACGACCGCCGCGGCGTTACCGTGCGGCGTGCAGCTCGTCGGCTGCCGCGCGCAAACCGATGCGCTCCTGCGCATCGCTCTGGCGTGCGAAGCCCACATCAATCCGGTCCGCACCGCCGTCTGACTCAGCCGTCGACGTTGACAGGGTCCGACACCGGTCCTACGTGTCGGACCCCTCCAATCACGCCGTCGGAAGGTCGCCCCGTTCGGGAGGACCCGGCGGACGGATGTCCGGCGGGCCGGCCGGCGGCGGAATATCCGGCGGCGGAACGGGCTTCACGTCCGGCGGCGGCTTGTCGATCGGGTCCGGCGGCCGCGGGATGTCCGGTCTCTGAGGTTGCTCGAGCATGGTGATTGGTACGAGTGCAAATCGCTCGCCTGTGATTGGGGCGCTCCGCTCTAGGGTTGCTGGGCGCTTCGACGAAAAGTGCTCAGCGCTTCGCTGCGGTGCTCGACGGCTCGCTGCACGATGCTCGGCTGTACGGTACTAAGCGACGTCTCCTCGAGGTGCGACTTCACGTGCGACGCCGTCCGCTGGCGATCAGACCGAGCAGACCGGACCCAATCAGGAGTATTGACGCTGGTTCTGGCGTCGGGCTCACCGCCAGGGGTTCGGTCTGAAGGATCAGGGATGCTGGACGGAAACCACTGCCGGAGAAGATGCCATCAACTTCTGAGCTGGCGCTGCCGCTGAGTAACCTTCCGCCGATTGAGAAGAACGAACCAGCGTTCGCCGCGATATCGGCAAACGCGGCCGCATTCAATGCGAACGTGAGAGGAGCATTATTCACTCGAGGTACTTCGTACGTTCCGTATGTAGTGCCCGCTCCTAAGTCCGTAAAGATCGCGGTGCTCGAGCCGGTGTTGTTGTTTAGAACGGCGGCCGGCGTCGTCACGTCGAACAAACCCAGCGTTTCGCCAAGTGATGAGTCACCAGCATAGTCGGCACTGTTTACGATTAGTGATGCCCCGATAATCGCCTGTGTGGCCAACGCGACATGTCGCAAGTCGAACGTGAAGAAGCTGCGAAATTCTGTCGAAAACGAAAAACCCGTGAAGTAATTCGTATTGACATTGGAATTGCCGCTGGCCGCATTATCGGCCATCCACCATCCCTGATTGAAAACACCGGCCGTAAAGCGACTATCCGACGTCGAGAGCGCGATTGAATCGGCTCTCGCCGGAGTACTCATGACAATCGCGAGCAGCACGCAAGTAAAGACGGTGAGCCGCATACGCATGTCCTGAACCCTCCCTAGGCGAAACTCGTCCCCTGACAGCCCGCCCAAAACACTGGTGCTAATCCGCTCGACGCTCCTCTGAACCCGAGCACTGCGGTGCCGAACAGCGCGAGCCTGGTGTGCGGGGCGTCCTCGTGCGATCGCTCACCAGCCGCCGAACCAACGGGATGGGAAACGTTGTGCTCATAAACGCGTTCTCGAGTAACGAATAGAGAAGGCAGCGACGCTGCGATACCGTGGCACTCCGGCTGCGCCACGAAGGTGCAAAGTGGGGTCCGCAACCGGAGAGATTGGGCTCGGACCGTCCGGCGCGGTAAGAAAGGTCGGATGTAGTACAGGCCTTCAGGCCCGATGCGCCGATTACCGCAGTTGTTTGACGTATCGAACGATTTCCGCGCTGAATCCGGTTCGTTCGTACAACGATCGCGCCTGCGTGTTCTCGAGAAACACGTTGAGCGTGAACAGCGAGTAGCCCTGAGCGCGGGCCCACTCCTCGGATGCCGTGATGAGTCTCTCGCCGACGCCGCACCCTCGCGCTTCCGGCGAGATGACCAGATCGGCGATATGTCGACATCCCCGACGTGTGTAGTAGTCGGCTTCGCCGCACACGTGTGCGAACCCGAGCGGCTTGCCGCCGGAATCTTCCGCGATGAGGATGTGGCGCCCGGCGAGAGACCCTGAAGCGCGGCTGATCACGCGCGTGTCGGTCTCGATCATCTGCTGCTCGGTGCGCCAGGGCGGAGGACCGAACGCGGCAAGCTGCGGCACGAGCGCCAGCACGAAATCGGCATCACGCGAGGTCGCCACACGAACCGAAATATCTCGCATCGCACCAAGAACACAAAGACCGCAAAGAATCATGGAGTCCTTAGCCGAGCGGCATGCGGCGCTCACTCAGTCGGCGTGTACCCCAGCTTCAGCGTTCCCTGCTTCGCGCCGTTGACCGATCCCGACGTCAGCCATTCGAGTGACGCGCGGAACAACGGCAGATGGTTTCGTTCCCACATCGCGTTGTGCGACGAGCAGGCGAGATCGAGAAACACTTTCTGCGTCGCGCCCAGATCGGCGAACAGCTCGCGGACGCGATCGGGCGGCACCTGCTTGTCGTGAACGCCGGCGACGAGCATCGTCGGCACCGTCGTCTTCGATACCGCCGCCTGATTCCATCCCCACACGGCGGTGGCCGGCGCGCGGCGGACGCCCGGTCCCCATGTGGCGCCAACGGGATCCGACGCGAGCAGCGCCGACCAGACGACGTCGCTCGTCGCGCGATCGTACTGATCCGGGCAGCCGACCTGCCGATCCCAGTTCGCGATGAACTCGTCGTGCGACTGCGTGTTCATCGGCACGCCATCGGGCGGCATCTTCGCGGGCGCCGACGTCGGGCCCGCGCGGTTGTAGGCGGGCGCGAGCAGCACGAGCTTGTCGACCTTCTCGGGATGCTGCGCCGTGTAGCCGCCGGCACGCGGACCGCCGAGCGACCACCCGAACAGGCTGACGCGATCGACGTGGCGCAGCGCGCGCACGTAGTCGACGGCGCCGTTGATGTCGTTCCAGTCGGACTGAATCGTGGTCAGCTGATGCGGATAGCTCGGCTCGCACGGTGCGCTGACGAATGGCGCCTGACGATCTTTCGCGAGGTTGCACGGATCGTTCATCGGCGCCGGCCGCGTCGATCGGCCATAGCCTTCCGTGTCCATCGAGAAGACGTCGAAGCCGGCGCGCGCGAGGAACGCCATCCAGCTGTAATCCTGATGCGGCACGTCGAAGGCAACCTCCGCCGGCGTGCCGGCGCCGTGCACGAACAGCACGACGCGGTCGCCAAGCGACCCGCCGCGAAGCGCCGTGCCGGCCTGCACGCGCTCGCGGACGTACACCTGCGCCGGCTGACCGGCAATCGCCGGCACGGTTGACTGGATGCGGACGTAATGATCGATCGTCAGCAGTTTCTGACCGTCGTCGGCGAACGCGAGCGGCGCGAAGAGGACGGCGAGCACGAGTGCGAAGCGCATAGATCCTCCGGTGCGGTTTCCAGTCCGGCTCACGCCGTCGCTCGACGAAGCCCGGGACCGATATTCTGCTACACATCGAGGCCGATCGCGCGCATCAGCGCCAGCGCGTTGCTGTGCTCGACGACGCCGGGCCGCATCCGGTAGTCGAACACCATGCGGCCGTCCTCGAGGCGATCCTCGAAGTGCATGTTCACCGCGGCAGACCCGAGCCGCGCCGGCAGTTCCGTCAGCGCCAGATCGTGCGTGGTCACGAGCCCGACGGCGCCGGCCTCGACGAGGGCGCGCACGATCGCTTCCGCGCCGATGCGCCGGTCGTACGAATTGGTGCCGTGCAGGATTTCGTCGAGCAGGAACAGCAGCGGCGTCGGTCCGCGCGCCGACTCGACGATCGCGCGGATGCGCAGAATCTCGCTGTAGAACCGCGACTGTCCCGCCTCGAGTGAGTCGTCTATTCGAAGAGTCGCGCCGAGGACGAGCGGCGAGACGGTCAGGCTCGCGGCCCGAATCGGGGCGCCGGCCAGCGCGAGCACGACGTTCACGCCCACCGAGCGAAGCCACGTGCTCTTCCCCGACATATTCGACCCGCTCACGATGACCACGCGCGGTGCGGCGCCGTGTGTCCCGCCGAGACGCACGTCATTTCGCACCGACACGTTGTCGCCGAGCAGCGGGTGCCCGAGGCCTTCGGCGTCGAAGACCGGACCGTCCGCCGACAGCGCCGGGAAAGGATCGGCCGGATGCTCGTACGCGTAGGTCGCCAGCGCCGACAGCGCCTCGATCTCGCCGACGATGCGCAGCCAATCGGCAACGGCGGCGCCGTTCAGCGCGTGCCAGCGATCGATGGCGATCGCCAACTGCTCGGGGACGAGCAGCGCGCGCGTGATCGGCATGAAGAAGAGGTTGTGCATCGATCCTTCGAGCAGCGACACGAGCTGCTCGAGGCGAGCGATGGCGCGCGAGGCGCTCTCGGCGCCGCCCTGCGGCGATTTGAGGCCTCCCCGCAGCGCCGTCAGCCGCGGGGCCGTGAACGGCTCGCGCTCGATGCGATCGGCGAGCGCGGCCAGAATCTTCAGATCGTCGGCCGGCTTTCCGATTCGCTCGATGATGCCGTGCAGCGCATGACGCCAGTTCCACACGACGATTCCCTCGACGAACAGCCAGGCAATGAGCGCGGTCCATGGCAGGACGTCGAAGTACCCGAGAAGCGTGAGGGCAATCGTGACGATCACGCAGGCGATGAAGAGCGAACGCACCGAGGGAGGAAACGCCTCCGGCGGCGACGCGGCCCACCGCGCCAGCGATCCGGTGCGGCTGATTTCTCGCTCGGCGGCAATCACGGCCACCTCCTCGCGGAGATCGAGCCTTGCCCGCAGCTCGTCGACCGCGGCCTGACGCGCCCGCACCTCGCCGAGGGCGGCGCCGCGCTTCAGCCAGTCGGCCAGCGTCGATTCGCCCGCCTCGGTCACGGCGGTGTTGAGCAGCTCGAAGAGCGACGCGCGGCCGAACAGATCGAGATCGCGCGCATACGGATGTCCCTCGGCGAAGACGGCGCCGTCGCGGCCGACTCCGGCCCAGTGGCCGGCCAACCGGTCGATGCCGCGCTCGTAAAGACGGGCGGCGCGCCGCGCGCGTTCAGCGCGCTCGAGCAGACGCGCGTGAACGACGACGAGCGCACCGAACACGATGGCGCCCGCGAGCGGCCACCAGGGCGAGACCATCGCGCGTCCAAATGCGAGCCAGAGCAGGAGCGCCACCGATGCCGCGACCAGCAGTCGAAGATTCGAGATGCGGAAGTGTGTGCGATCGAAATCGGCGATGCGCTCTCGCCGCGCGTTGAGACGCCGCTCGTATTCGGCGACAGGCTGCCAGACCTGAAGGCCTTTGGTGCCAGAGTCTGTCACGGTAACGCTACGACGGTCCGTCACTGTGCCGCAGCCCGTCAGGGCTGCCTCGGCTGACTCGCCAGCAACTGGCGCGCGATCGTCACGTAGTGATCGGCGGCGGCGTGCAGCTCCGCAATGGAAACGAACTCGTCAGCCGTGTGCGCCGCGTGAATCGATCCTGGGCCGAACAGCAGCGGCTCGCCCCACTTCGACAGGAACGGGATGTCGGTCGTGTACGGAAACACGGCGGCGTCGAATCCAGGGACCGTCGTGAGACGGATGGGCGGGACGTCGAGAATATGTTCGATCGCCACACGCCGTTCGAGCGGCGCGATCGCGCGGCGCACGGCGTCCGCGTCGCTGACCGTCCGGAACATCACTTCCGCCTCGGCGGACGGCGAGACCACATTCGGCGCGACGCCGCCGTCGATCAAACCGACCGTGTAATGCGTGCGGCCGAGGACGTGGTCGTCCGGCAGATCGATCGACCGCAGCTCCACGAGCGCGTCGATCAGCTTGTCGATGGCCGATTCGCCCAGCTCGGGGAACGAGGAATGCGCGGCGCGGCCGCTCGCGCGGAGCCGCACGCGCAGAATGCCGCGCGTCGCCAGGCCGAGCCGGTTGTCGGTCGGCTCGCCGTCGATCAGGAATTGCGATCCATTCGCCGCCTCGTTGGCCCTGCGCGCTCCGTCGCTGCCGCGCTCCTCGCCGACGACGAACAGGAGCCCGACGCGCGTCTCGCCGTCGCGGCGCAGCCGATCGGCGGCGGCGACCTGCGCGGCGAGAATGCCTTTCGCGTCGCACGATCCGCGGCCGTAGAGGCGATCGCCGTCGACGCGGCTGGGAAAGAACGGCGGGACGCAGTCGATGTGGGTGGAGAAGACGAGGAACGGATCGTCGGTCCGTACGATCACATTGAACCGCGTCGAATCGATCGGCTGTTCGGTGACAACGAATCCGATGCGGGCCAGGTAATCGGCGAGCCAGCGCGCCGCGTCGCCTTCGCGGCCTGTCGTCGAATCGATGTCGATGAGGGCACGCGTCAGCGCGACAATATCGACCGCCACGCGCGTCACACTGCGATCCTGGCCACCACAATCAACGCAGAGCACACAGGGCAAGACCCGATCTGCGTTCTGGGCGGTCTCTGCGTTGATCGTAAGACGATTACCGGATCCACGCTTCGAGCTCCGTGTGCGTGTCGGTGCGCGAGTCGCGGTACTTCACGATGACCGGCGTCGCAAGCGAGAGTCGCCACTCGAGCCCCTTCCCCGCGCTCACGGCGCGCGCGCCAGGCACGACGACCGCGCCTTCGGGAACGACGAGCGGCCGATCGGCCGTCGGTCTGATGATGTCGCCGCGCACCAGATCGTACACCGGCGTCGACCCGGTCAGGACGGTGCCGGCGGCGATGACGGCGCGGGCCTTGACGATCGCGCCTTCGTACACCCCCGTGTTGCCGCCGATCAGCGCATCGTCTTCGATGATGACGGGCAGCGCGCCGACCGGCTCGATGACGCCGCCGATTTGCGCGCCGGCGCTGACGTGAACGCGGGCGCCGACCTGCGCACACGACCCGACGAGCGCGTGAGAATCGACGAGCGACTGCTCGCCGACGTACGCGCCGATGTTGATGTACATCGGCGGCATGCAGATGACGCCGGGCGCGACGTACGCGCCGTCGCGGACCGCCGACCCGCCCGGCACGATTCGCACGCCGGCGGCGAGCCCGGGCCGTTTCAACGGGAGCGTGTCCTTGTCGTAAAACGGCCAGCGGCCGTGATCCATCGACACGTCGGCGGTGTCGCCGAACCTGAATCCGAGCAGGATGCCCTGCTTCACCCACGTGTTCACGCGCCAGCCGACCGGGCTCGACGCGTCGGGCTCCGCCGCGCGCACCTGACCCGACGACAGCGCCTCGCGCAGCTGCGCGAAGGTGGCTCGCACGGCGTCGCGATCGACCGACGCGCCGGCGGCGACGTGAGCGGCAATCTGATCGGAGAGAGAGATCACACGAGCGCCGGCTTCACCAGATTGAGTTCTTTCAGGGCCTTCAAGATCTTCTCGCGCGATTCGGGCTTCGGCGGACACATCGGGAGGCGATAGGTTTCCTCGAGCAACCCCATTGCGGCCATCGCGGCTTTCACCGGGACGGGATTGGCCTCGATGAAATTGATCTGCATCAGCGCGACGATCCGGTCGTGGACGGCTCTCGCCGCGGCGAAATCGTTTCTCTCCGCGGCCTCCACCATCTGCGCCATCTCCGCCGGAATCTCGTTCGAGGCGACCGAGATGATGCCGCGACCGCCGACCGACATCAGCGGCAGCGTCAGCGCATCGTCTCCTGAAAGGACGAGGAAGCTGTCCGGGACGCTGCGGCAGACGTCGACCATTTGCGTCACGTTGCCCGACGCTTCCTTCACGCCGACGATGTTCGGGATTTGCGCGAGCCGCGCAAGCGTCGCGATTTCCAAGTTCACGCCGGTGCGGCCGGGCACGTTGTACACGACGATCGGCAGCGCCGTGCTGTCCGCGATCGCCTTGTAGTGCTGATACAACCCTTCCTGTGTCGGCTTGTTGTAGTACGGAGTGACCGACAGGAAACCCGAGGCGCCGCGCTTCTCCATCTCACGCGCCAGCTCGATCACTTCCTTCGTGTTGTAGCCGCCCGCGCCCGCGAGGATCGGCACGCGTCCACCGGCCTCGGCGACGAGAATCTCGACGATGCGCAGCTTTTCCGCGTCGGTCAGCGTCGGGCTCTCGCCCGTCGTGCCGCAGGGACACAGGAAGTGGATGCCGGCATCAATCTGCCGGCGGCCGAGGCGCCGAACGGCCGCTTCGTCGAGTGCAGCGCTCTTGGTGAACGGCGTGACGAGCGCGGTGCCGACTCCTGTAAATGCTTGGCGCATGAAACACTCCCCTCAGGACTGCAACCCGAGGACGTCCTTCATCGTGAACCAGCCGCGCTTCCCGACAACCCACTTGGCCGCCGTGAGCGCGCCGCGCGCGAAGCCGGTGCGATCGCGTGCGGCGTGCGCCAACGTGATCGTTTCGGCCGGACCGTCGAATCCAATCGTGTGCGTGCCGGGAATGAAACCGGCGCGCGTCGACGACACGTCAATCGGACGCGCAAACCCCGCCCGCTCCATCGTCTGCTTCAACAGGAGCGCGGTGCCCGACGGCGCATCCTTCTTCGCCGCATGATGCGCCTCGTGGACGAACGCCCCGAAGTCGGATTGCGCCGCGAACAGCGCCGCCGCCCGACCGGCGATCGCCTCGAACAGCACGACGCCGGTCGAGAAATTCGGCGCGACGACGGCGCCGATGCCGCCGTGGCCGACCGCCTCGCGCACGGCCGGCTCGTCCTTCTGCCATCCGGTCGTGCCGATCACGAGGTGAATCCCCCGCCGGGCGAGCACGGGCGCGTTCAACGCGACCACGTCGGGCGTCGAAAAATCGACGGCGACATCGACGCCGCGCCACCGTTCCGCATCCGGTCCGCCGCCGTGCATCGGCGACTGCGGATCGATCGCGCCGGCGACATCGAACCCGAATTCCGGCGCCAGAGCCTCGACCAGCCGTCCCATCTTGCCGTGGCCGACGAGGAGGATCTTCATCGCCGTTCGAAAAACTGCTGGTGCAACCGCGTCATCGCGTGCGGCACATCGCCGTCGCGCAAGACGAACGTGATGTTGCGCCTCGACGCCGCCTGCGACACGAGCCGGAGCGGCACGCGATCGAGCGCCGTCACCGCGCGCCCGAACAGCGTCGGATCCGTTCGGAGATTCTCTCCCACGGCGCAGATAATCGCCATCTCGCGCTCGCAGTTGACCTGCGCGAAATTGCGGAGGTTGTCGACGATGGCGTCCAGCCGGCGCGCGTCGTCCACGGTCACCGAGACGCTCACCTCCGACGTCGTCACGACGTCCACCGGCGTCTTGAATCGCTCGAACACCTCGAAGAGACGCCGAAGGAAGCCGTGCGCCATCAGCATGCGCGTCGACGTAATGTCGACAACGGTGACGTCGCGCTTGCAGGCAATCGCCGTCAGCTGACCGTCAGCCGCGCCGCCGTCGGCCGTGATGCGCGTGCCCGGCTGGTCCGGCCGTCGCGCGTTGAGGATGCGCACCGGGATGTTCCGGTCGACCGCCGGCAGGATCGTGCTCGGATGCAGCACCTTGGCGCCGAAATACGCCAGCTCGGACGCTTCGGCGAACGAGAGCTGCGGCACCACCCGCGGCTGCGGCACGATGCGCGGATCGGCGGTCAGCATGCCGTCGACATCGGTCCAGATCTGAATCTCGTCGACGCCGAGGCACGCGCCGAAGATCGCCGCCGAGTAATCCGATCCGCCGCGCCCCAGCGTCGTCGTCACGCCGTTCGACGTCGATCCGATGAAGCCGCCGAGCACGGCGACTCTGCAGCGCGAGGCATGCGGCGCCACCCGGTCCCGCGTGCGGTCGGCCGTTTCGAGCATGTCCGGAACGGCGGCGTTGTACTCCGAGTCGGTAACGATTACGCCGCGCGCGTCGACCCAGACGCTTTCGATCCGGTGATCGGCGATCGCGGCGGCGACGATCCGGCTGCTGACCACCTCGCCCGCGGCGAGAACAGCGTCGAGCGAGCGCGGCGACACCTCGCGCAGCACGGCGAGCGCGTGCACGAGACCGATCAGTTCCTCGAATTCCTGACGAACCTTTGCGACCGTTTCTGCGCGGCTCTCGCTGGTCACCGCCGACGCGACGGCGACGTGGCGATCGAGGAGCGCACGCAGCGCATCGGCCGCCCGATCGGCCTCGCCGTCTTCGGCCAGCCGCGCGACCTGCACGAGCTGATCGGTCACCTTCGCGAGCGCCGACACGACGACGACCGGCGCGTCGTCGCCGCCCTTCTGCGATTCGAGCTGATGTCGAACGATGCCAATCAGACGCTTGATTGCTTCGGGATCGGCGACGGAGGTGCCGCCGAACTTCATGACAACGCTCACGGTGAACCTCGATGGTCGGATGGGTCGCGTGAGTAATGTCGCACCCGACTCACAGGAATCCGTCCCGGTGCATCAGCTCAGCATTCAGAATCGCGACACCTGCCGCGCCGCGAATGGTGTTGTGGCCGAGCGCGATGAACTTGTAGTCAAGGATCGGACACGGACGCAGCCGCCCGATGGTGACCGTCATGCCGCGGCCACGGTCGACGTCGAGCGCAGGCTGGGGACGGTTGCGCTCGCGCAAGTACACGATCGGCTGCGCCGGCGCCGAGGGAAGGCCGTCGAGCGGCTTCGACGACATCCACGCGTCGATGAGATCCTCTTCCGACGGCCGGTGATCGAATCCGACGGAGATCGATTCGGTGTGCCCGTTCTGCACCGCCACGCGCGTCGTCTGAGCGCTGATGACGACCGGATGCGGATCGATGCGGCGATCGCCGATGCAGCCGAGAATCTTCTTCGTTTCGGTTTCGATCTTGTGCTCCTCGCCGTCGATGAACGGGATCACGTTGCCGAGGATGTCCCACGACGGCACGCCGGGATATCCCGCGCCGGAAATCGCCTGCAGCGTCGTGATCGTCACCTTGTTCAGACCGAACGGGCGCAGAGGCGCGAGCGCCATCGACAGCACGACGGTCGAGCAGTTGGGGTTGGTGACGATGCGTCCCTTCCAGCCGCGCGCCGCCTGGACCTTCAGCAGCCCGAGATGATCGCCGTTCACTTCCGGAATCAGCAGCGGAACGTCGGATTCCATACGGTAGTTGCGCGAGTTGCTGACGATGGTGTGTCCTGCCTGCGCGAATGTGCCCTCGATCTCGCCGGCGACCGACGAGTCGAGACCGGAGAAGACGAGCCGCGGCGCGCGTCCCGGCGTCGCGGCGTCGACGTCGAGATCGGCAACCGCGTCGGGAAGCGGCGTCGCGAGACGCCACGCACAGGCGTCGCGGTACTTCTTGCCTGCGGAGCGCTCGCTCGCGCCGAGCCATGCGACGCGGAACCACGGATGGTTCGAGAGCAGAGCAATGAACTGCTGGCCGACCATTCCGGTCGCGCCAAGGATGCCGATTTCTATCCGTTCAGTCTTCATGTTCGTCGCTCAAAAAAAAAGCCGACGCGGCGTGAACCGTGTCGGCTGCGTGATGGCTCGGTTGAAACTGGGTTGTTCAGCGCTCGATCACACAGCGACACGACCGGCCCGCTTTCGGCCGATGTGCTTGCGCGTGGTGCTCTTCGAACGCATGAGACGTGCAGTATAGAACGGGATGTGCACGAGGTCAAACGACGAGCGGCCAGTCGTCCTGCGGGCTCTCGAGCGTCTCCCGCACCTTCACGAGGAGCCCGTCCATGGTGAACGGCTTGTAGATGAACGGCGCCGCGCCGTCGATCCCGAAGCCGGCGACCGCCTCCTCGGAGTGGCCCGACATGAACAGCACGCGCGTTTCGGCGTGCATCGCGAGGACGCGCTCGGCGACGACCGGCCCGCTCATGCGCGGCATGACGACGTCGGCGAGCAGCAGATGGATGGCCGCCGCGTAGTTGCGCGCGATGGAGAGCACGTCTTCGCCGTTCGATCCCTCGAGGACGCCGTAGCCCGCCTTCCGCAGCGCGTGCGCGATGAGCGTCCGCAGATGGTTGTCGTCCTCGGCGACCAGGATCGTTTCCGACCCGAAGAGCAGCGACCCCGCGTCGCCCGCGTGCACGGCGACCTCCGCCGGATCGACCGCCGCGAGCCGCGGGAAATAGACGCGGAACGTGGTGCCGTGTCCGACGTCGGTCTCCACGTCGATCATGCCGCCCGCCTGCTGCACGATGCCGTACACGATCGCGAGCCCGAGGCCCGTTCCCTCGCCGACGCCTTTGGTCGTGAAGAACGGTTCGAAAATGCGCGACGCCGTCTGCGCGTCCATGCCGTGGCCCGAGTCGGCGACCGACAGGCACACGTGCTTGTGCGGAAGCGGCTCGCGCTGGATGTCGTTCACGGCGGCGGCCACGTCGACAACGCCGACCGCGATGCGCAGTGCCCCGCCGTTCGGCATCGCGTCGCGCGCGTTGATCACCAGGTTGAGCAGCACCTGCTCGATCTGCCCGCGGTCTGCGCGCACGTAGCCGACGTCGGGCTCGAACTCGGTCGTGAGCTGGATGTCCTCGCGGATCAGACGGCGCAGCATCTGCTCGGTGGAGGCGACGACCTGATCGATGGCGATCGGGCGCGCGTTGGTCGCCTGCCGCCGGCTGAACGTCAGCAGCTGCTTGGTGAGATCGCCGGCGCGATCCACCGCCGCGACGATCTCGGTCAGCTCTTCGTGACATGGATCGCGCGCCGTCACCTGCAGCAGCGCGAGCTCGCCGTAGCCCCTGATCGTCGTGAGGATGTTGTTGAAGTCGTGCGCGATGCCGCCGGCCAGGCGGCCGACGGCTTCCATTTTCTGTGTTTGCCGCAGCTCCTCGTGGCGCCGTTTGGCCTCTTCGGACCAGTGCCGCAGGCTCTCGGCCATGTCGTTGAACGCACGCGCGAGGACATGCGCCTCGGCGGTTCCGCGCACGGCGACACGCCGCGTCCAGTTCCCCGATGCGATGTCGCCCGCCGCCGCGGCGATGTCTTCGAGGGGACGGCTGACGCGCCGCGCGAACCCGAGCCCGCCGGCGAGCGCGACGACGAAGATGATGCCGCCGGCAAGCGCCAGCTGCCGCCGCAACCGGGCGAGGTAGCCGCGCGTCGGCGCCCAGTCCTGCAGGAGCAGCAGCCGCGCCGCATCGCTCGATCCGCCGTCGAGCAGGAACGGAAACGCTGACGCGACGTATTCGTTCTCGCCGAGCCGTTCCATCCGTGCGTTGCCATCGGTCGGCGTCATGCCGCCGTTCGCCACGCGTTCAGCCAGATCCGAGCGCTGCCGACCCGACAGGCTCGTGGCCGCAAGCCTTCGCCCGACGATGATGTTGACGTCGCAGTGCGTGATCTCGGCGAGCTGCGAGGCCGCCGTATCGTCGAGCGCGTAGCCGACGGTCAGCGAGCCGAGCGTGTCTTCCGCAAACCGGGCCGGCTCGGAGACGACGAGGAACAGCCGGTCGCGGACGTCGGTGATGTCACGGATCGACTCTCCGCGCGACGACGCCGACACGATGCGCTGAATCCGCGCGTCCGGCTGCATGTCGTAGGCAAGGCCGGCGCGCGCGATCGGCGCGCCGTCGCGCCCCGTCACCAGACAGAACGCGGCGTTCAGCTGCTGCCGGTATTCATCCACCATCACCTGCATCGTCGCCGCGTCGCGGACCAGGCGCGAGTCGGTCATGTGGGCGCGAAAGACGGGCAGCGACGTGACGAGCGTGGCCTGGGACGCGGCGAAGGCCGCGCGATCGTCCTGCAGGCGCCGCAGCGCCGAGCGCGCGGCGGCGAGCTCGGTCGACGCGCGCGCGAACGCGCCGTCGGTCACCACGCGCGTGGCAATCATCAGCGCCGTGATCAGCGCGAACGCCACCAGCAGCGTGAGCGCCACGATGACGTGCGTTTCGAGTCGGCGATGGACGCCGAGGCCCAGCTGCGCGCGGTTGAAGCGGTTCGGAGTCATCGGCTGCGCACCGACCATGTGACGGCCACGTCCAGCGCATTAGGCCGGTACCGGGGATCGCCGCTCTGATGCAGCACGTTGACCGTCAGCGACAACCCCTCGCTGACACGTACGCGCGCGCCGAGCGTTTCGCGGCTCAGATACTCGCCGGCGGCTTCGTTCAGGCCCTCGCGATCGAGGCGTTCGAAGCGCGCGATCGCCGTCACCGGCCCCATGTGCGTGCGGTGCACGATGACGTCGGCGTACCAACCAGTGCTCGTCGCGCCGTCGAAGGGTTGTCCGTCGACCCATTCACCGCGTAACTGGACGCCGCCCGACATCCACCGCGCGTCGATGCCTGTAAACGTCGCGCGTCCCGGCGCGATCGCTGCCGTCTCGATCGGCGATGTCCGCATGTAGCTGATGCCGGCGATGAAGCGGCCGGCGTAGCCCTGAACCCGAACGAGCGCATCGGCGCCGCCGCGGCGCCCGTGATCGCCGACGTCTGCCGGCGCGCCAACCGCCGCTTCGACCGTCAGCTTCGGCACGCCCGCGAGCACGCTGACGCCGTGTTCGAGAAAGGTGTTGGATACCACGAGGAATTCCGCGTAACGGATCGCCGGCGGCCGCAGAAAACCCCAGTACGCATGGTCGCTTCCGCTCGATATGCCGAAGGGCGGACGGAAACGTCCGCCGCGAACATCGACGATCGCCCCGCCCGGACGGAGCAGCCGCTCGCCGTACGCTTCGATCACGTCCAACCGCTTGCCGTACGGATATGCGGCGCCGAACGCGTCGCTCTCGACGTCGTCGCGCGATCGGCCGGCCCACGACAGCTCGCCGAAGAATCGCCATGCGCCTTTCGTCTCGCCGAACGCGCGGAGCTGCGCCGCCACCGCGGCGAGGTCGTCGGTCGAGTATCCGCCCGTCACGGCCGCCTCGGCCGTCAGCGACTGCGACGCCGCCTCACGAGGATGAATCACGCAGGCGAGGGACATGACCAGCACCAGCGCTCTCATTTCCACACGAGCGACAACGGTCCCCAGTCCGACGCCCACGTTCCGCTCAACTCGGCCGCGCCGGGGCGCCACGCGTGGTACGTGTAGCTTCCGCCAGGCGCTTCGCGAATCGTGAACGCGCCGTTCTCGTCGGCGTGCGCGAAATAAGGGGTGTCGACCGTCATCACGTACGCGGCCATGCCCGGATGGATGTTGCAGAAGATGCGGCTGAGACCCGGCTGATCGAACACGACCTGGCGCTCGGTGCCGACGGGATACGTCCCCAGATCGAATCGCTTGCCGTCGCGGTACGAGAACACGTTGTGGAAGACGCGGTCGTTGTTCGGAAAATCAACCGTCGACCCGACTCGGACGATGACGACGTGCGGCACGAAGGCCAGGTTGCGCTGGTCGAGGACCGCCCGCGGCCCGCCGGCGCGGGCGGCGGGCGCATTGGGCGCGTCGAGCCAGACGACGGCGTCAGGCACCGCGCGATCGCGGACGCGTGCAGTTCCGTGCAGGTCGGCCTCCGACTGCTGCTGGACTCTAGCGCGCAGGGCGGCACGCGCTGGCGCGGCGATGCACTGCATCGCCGAGGACACAGCGAGGATGAGCGCGCCGATGAGCGGAGCGTTGGCCTTCACGTAGATTGATGGGAGCGATCACTAGGATAACTGAGACCAACGGATTTCGCACGGGAGTGGCACGTACGTGCTACTGCAGTGTGGAGTGGTCAGTCTGCGGCGATCGGTGCCAACTTACAGGTATTTCAAGAGCCCGCTCAGCGCCTGGTACAAGACCTGCGCGAGTTGGCGCACGAGAGGCGTGACATCGCCTTCGTTCACCGCCGTGGCGACGGTGACCGGGTTGGTGAGGAACAGCCAGATCGTGGCCGCGGCCAGCGCGACGCTGACGAGCGCGATGCAGGAGAAGAGACTGACGCTGAGTTTCTGCAGCTGCATCAGACTTCAAGCACGATCTTGCCGAATTGATCCGACGCTTCCATCCGGCGCTGGGCCGCCGCGGCGTCGGCGAGCGGAAAGGTTCGATCGACGACCGGCTTCAGCTGTCCCGTGAAGAAGAATCGCGCCGCGCGCATCAGCTCGCCCTTCGTTCCCATGTACGAGCCGTGAATCGTCAGCTGTTTGGCGAAGAGCGCCTGCAGGTTGAGCGCGCCGCTGGCGCCAGTCGTCGCACCGCAGGTCACCAGCCGGCCGCCGCGCGCGAGGGACCGAACGCTCCTGGACCACGTGGCTTCGCCGACATGCTCTATGACGACATCGACTCCGCGCCGGTTCGTCAACCGCATGATCTCGGCGCTGATGTCCTGCGCGTAGTGATCGATCACCTCGCAGGCGCCGAGCGCGCGCGCACGCGCGAGCTTCTGCGCCGATCCGGCGGTGGCGAACACGCGCGCGCCGTGCATGCACGCGATCTGAGTGGCGGCCTGGCCGACGCCGCTGCCCGCGGCCAGCACGAGCACGTCGTCGCCGCGCTGCAGGCGCGCCAGCGTGATCAGCATATGCCACGCCGTGAGGAACGTCAGCGGAAAGGCAGCGGCTTCGACGAATCCGATCTCGTCCGGAATCGGAATCAGATTCTGCACCGGCACTTTCACGTACTCGGCGTAGCCGCCCGCGTGGCAGCGATATCCGAGCACTTCGTACCGCGGGCATTCGTTGTCCCTGTTCGAGAGGCACGCTTCGCAGCGGCCGCAGCTCACGCCGGGCTGCAGCATCACGCGGCGTCCGCACACCACGTCGGTCGCCTCCGCGGCGACCACTTCGCCCGCGACGTCACTGCCCGAGATGTGCGGCATCGGGAACTGCACGTTGGGAAGACCGCGGCGCTCCCAGATGTCGAGATGATTCAGCGCGCACGCGCGCACGCGGACGAGCACGTCGCCCGATTCGAGCTCGGGCTCGGGAGCATCTTCGAGGCGCAGCACGTCGGGACCGCCGTGCTCGTGGAAACGAACGGCTTTCATCGCTGGCCGGAACGGCCAGTCTATCAGAAGGTTTCCGGCAACAGGATCTGGGGATCGCCGAGGTCGAGCCGCGCGAGGTTCGCGCCGGCGGCGTCGGGATCGCCGACGATGAGCGTGAGGAGGCGCGCTGGATCGACGTGCCGCGTCATCACGCGCGACACCTCGTCGCAGGTGACACGCTCGATCGACGGAACGAAAGTGACGAAGTAGTCGTCGGGCAGGTCGTACAGCGCGAGCTGCATCACGGCGCGGGCAATCTGATCCGCCGTCTCGAAACTGCGCGCGTAGCCGCGCGTCAGCGCCGCCGTGCCGAGCGCGAGCTCCTCGGGCGTGACGGGCCGCGGACCACGGATGTCGGCGATTTCTCCGATCGCCTCGTGAATCGCTTCGGCGGTCGCCGTCGTCTGGACGCTGACCTGCAGAACGAACGGGCTCGGGAGGCGCCTGAATTCGAACGCGGTTCGCGCGCCGTAGGTGAAGCCTTTGTCCTCGCGCAGGTTCAGGTTGATGCGGCTGACGAACTGGCCGCCGAGGATCATGTTCGCGACGACGAGCGCATGGTAATCGGGCGTGTCGCGCGCCACGGTGACGTGACCGATGCGCAGCTCCGATTGCGGCGCCTTCGCGCGCGGCACCAGGGCCAGCCGGGGCGACCGTGGTAGCGCGCGGCTTTCGGCCGAGCGCTCAAAAGCGCGCCCTTCATCACCGGACCGCTCGCCTGAAAGGCTCGCGCTACCGGCCGACCAATCCGCGAACGCGTCCGACGCGATTCGCGCGATCTCGCCATGCGCGCAGTCGCCGACGGCAATCAGCGTCGCCGCCGACGGCCGGATCGCGCTCGCATGAAACGCGCGCACGTCGTCGACCGTCATCGCCGTCAGCGCCGACTCGCTCCCGATCGGCGCGTGGCCGTACGGATGGTCGCCGTAGAGCAACTTCAGAAAGGCCCGGTCCGCGACGGCCCCCGGCACGTCGCGAAGCTGGGTGAGGCGATGGAGCCGCAACTGGCGCACGCGATCGAAATCCGATTCGCGCAGCGCCGGCCTGACGACGACGTCCGACAGCAGCGCGAGCGCGCGATCGGTGAACCGGCTCAGCACGGTCGTGCTGACGACGATCGCGTCCGATCCGATATCGGTGTCGAACTGCGCGCCGATTCGCGCGAGCGCCTCGTGGACTTCGATTGCCGAGCGGTCGCCGCTCCCTTCGTCGAGCATGTCGGCCGTCGTCGCGGCGAGACCGTCCCTGCCCGGAGGATCGGCGGCCGCGCCGCAGCGCACGAGCAGCATCAGCGAAACGACCGGCACCTGCGCATGAGTGACGGTCCACAGGCCGAGGCCATTCGGCAGCGTCGACTTCTCGATCGAGGGAAAAGTGAATGGCTTGGCCGGGCCAGGCTCCGGCAGCCGCGACCGATCCACCATGACGGCGCGCCCGTCGACAGGCCCGGGGCGACCCGTCATGAAACCACCGCCAGGGTGGAGCCTCCGGCTGCGAGGTCGGCGCGGCCCCGCGGCACGATGCTGAGCGTGACGCGGCGCAAGGGATCGAGATACCGGGCGACCGCCTGTCGCAGCGACGACGCCGTGACGGCGTGGTAGCGCTCGAGATCGCGATCGAAGTAGGCCGGGTCGCCGAGAAAGACATTGTACGCGTTCAGCTGATCCGATTTCCCTCCGAAGCCGCCGATCGTCTGGAGCCGGAACACGAACTGCGCTTCCGCCTGCACGCGCCCGCGATCGATTTCATCGTCGGTCGGGCCTTCGGCAGCGAGCCGCGCGATCTCGTCCACGATCACCGCTTCGATCTCGTCGAGCGCATGGTCCGGCGCTGCCGTCGCCGTGATCTGCGCATAGCCCGCGATCTCGCGCGAGTTCTGCGATGCCGACACGTCGGTGGCGATGCGCTGCTCGAACACGAGCCGCCGGTACAGGCGCGACGTCTTGCCGTTGGCGAGCAGGTCGGTCGCGAGATCGAGGTCCGCGTCGCCGTCGGCGAACATCGCCGGCGTCAGCCACGCGAAATACAGCCGTGGCAGCTCCACTCGATCCTCGAAGAACAACCGCGTCTCGTCGGAGAGCGACGCGGACGCGCGGACCGGACCGACGCGGAGGCCGGCGTCAATTGTTCCGAAATACTGATCGACGAGCCCGAGCGCCTCGTCGGGATCGAAATCGCCGGCGAGCGCGAGCGAGGCGTTGGCCGGGTGATAGTAGCGACGGAAGAACGCGTGCACTTCGTCGAGCTGCACGGCCTGCAGGTCGGCGATCTCGCCGATCGTGGTCCAGTGGTACGGATGATCCGGCGGGAAGAGCGCGGCGAGCAGCGCCATCGGCGCGAGACCGTACGGGCGGTTCTCGTAGTTCTGGCGGCGCTCGTTCAGCACGACGTCGCGCTGGTTCGAGAACTTTGCCTCCGTGAGCGCCGGCAGCAGGAAGCCCATGCGGTCCGATTCCATCCACAGGGCGAGCTCGAGGGCGTTGGGCGGCACCACTTCCCAGTAGTTCGTGCGGTCGGCGTTGGTCGATCCATTGAGCGTCGCGCCGGCGCCCTGCAGCGGCTGGAAGAAGCCGCGATCGTGATGCTGCGACCCCTCGAACATCAGATGCTCGAACAGGTGCGCGAAACCGGTATGCCCCGGATGTTCGTTCTTCGATCCGACGTGGTACCAGACGTTGACCGCGACGATCGGACACCCGTGATCCTCGTGCAGGAGCACGTCGAGTCCATTGCCCAGCGTGTGCTTCGCGTACGACAGCTTCATTTGAAGTTGCCGCACGACAGCATCGAGCTGCCGTAGTAGGGATTGGCGATCGTATCGCCCTTCTGCAGCCACGGCTTCCGCTTCATCGGACAGTACGCCTGTCGCACGCCCTCGCCCGGCTTGAGATGCAGGCCGTCCACGTACGCGACGACGGCGTCGCTCAGCGTGCCGAACTTGTTGCGCGCGTCTTCGATATCGGTCGCCGACGCGAGCTGGACCGCCGCTGTGTCGATCTTCACCGCCGGCGAACCGAGCGCCGCAGCCGCGGTCGCAAGGTTCCCGGCATTGGCGCGGAGCTGATCGATCTTGTCGTTCGCGAGGCCGTCCTCGATCGCGAGGTACGGGTCGATGATCGACGCCGGCATCGTCGATCCGGCCGGCGGCGTATTGGATGTCTGCGGCGCGGCCATACCGCAGCTCATGGCGCCGATGCCGCCGGCGCCGCAGCCGAACGCGGCGATCGCCAATACGATTGCCAGCCCCCGGCCCCCAGCCCCCAACTCGAACGTCGCGAAGCGTTTCGTTCTCATCGCACCACCGTCAACGGAATCGTCGGCCGGTTGTAGCTCGCAATCGACACCTGCGCGGCGATGCGCTCCGCGGCCGACATGAACGCGCGCGCAGCCGGCGAATCGGGTTCGCTGATCATCAGCGGCACGCCGACGTCGCTCCCCTCGCGAATCGGCTGGTAGATCGGAATACGTCCGACGAACGGCACGCCCAGCTCCGCGGCCATCGTCTCGCCACCGCCGTGTCCGAAGATGTCCGCTTCGTGATGACAGCTGGGGCAGGCGAAGTAGCTCATGTTCTCGACGATGCCGAGCGGCGGAATATTGAGCTTCTTGAACATCGCGACCGCGCGCCGGCTGTCGGCGAGCGACACCTGCTGCGGCGTCGTGACGACGATCGCGCCGGCGACCGGTACGGTTTGACTCAAACTCAGCGACACGTCGCCGGTGCCCGGCGGCAAATCGACGACGAGATAGTCGAGATCGCTCCACCGCACCTCGCGGAAGAACTGCTGCAGCGCGCCGTGGAGCATCGGCCCGCGCCAGATGATCGGCGCATCGTCGGCCGTCAGGAATCCCATCGAGATGACCTTCAGTCCGTATTTTTCCGCCGGGATGATCTTCTGACCGTCGGTCGCCAGCTGCGTTTTCATCCCGAGCATGATCGGGACGTTCGGTCCGTAGATGTCGCCGTCGATGATGCCGACCTTGCCGCCGCACTTCGCGAGCGCGACCGCGAGGTTCACCGCGACCGTCGTCTTGCCGACGCCGCCTTTGCCCGCGCCGACGGCAATCACGTTCTTCACGCCGGGGAGCGGCTGACGCCCGCCGTCGGCGCCGACGGCTTCGCGCACCCTCGCGCTCATCTGCACGTCGACCGCCGAGACGCCCGGAAGCTGCATCACCGCGGCGCGCGACTGATCGCGCATCTGATCCTTCACCGGACACGCGGGCGTCGTCAGCTCGATCGTGAACGACACGCGCCCGCCGTCGATCTTCAGGTCCTTGACGAACCCGAGGCTGACGATGTCGCGATTGAGATCGGGATCGCGCACGATCTTGAGCGCCTCGAGCACCACTGCCTGTTCGACTTGCATAGGGTCAAGAATATCGTACACTCCGCCCGCATGCCCGATCCTTCGGCGTCGCCGAATCGCAGCGTGATGATCGTGCTCGCGTATCTGTGGCCGCTTGCGCTCGTCCCGCTGCTCCTCGAAAAAGACGACGCCGAGGTGCAATGGCACGCGAAGCACGGCGTGGTGCTGATGATCGCCGAGCTCTTGGTACTGTTCGCCTACATCATGGTGATGAGCCTCGTCAGCCTCGCGGCGTTCGGGCTCGGCTGCGTGCTGAGCCTGATGCTCGTCTTCGCCTGGATCGGGCTCATCGCACTGCACGTCGCCGCGATTCTGAAGGGCATCAACGGCGGCCGGTTGATCGTGCCGGGCGTCAGCGAATACGTGAACCGTTTTTGAAGACGTGAAAGCCAGGCTTTTCTCTGCGGTCTCTGCGATCTCTGCGTTCCTGATCCTCGCATTCACGGCCGAACCGATCGCAATCGCCGGCATCCACGCCTACCAGCGCACGCTCTCGCCGCTCGCCGCGCGCGCCGGCATCCGCTGCCGCTTCGTCCCGACGTGCAGCCGTTACGCGGAGATCGTCATTCGACGCGACGGCGTCATCCTCGGATCGTGGGAATCGCTCAAGCGCGTCGCGCGGTGTGGTCCGTGGACGTCTGACGGGACGATCGATCTTCCATTGCCGTAGCGCGAGGCGTTCAGCCGAGCGCAACCGTACGAACGCTCGCCAAACCGTACGAACGCTCGCCTAAACCGTACGAACGCTCGCCTAAAAGGCTCGCGCTACGTTGTAGGAGGCTCGGCGAACAGGATTTTTCCTTTTTCGTTGAGCAAGACCCACAGTGCGTACACGCCGAGCGCCGTTCCGTAGGGCAGCAGGAGCAGATCCACCGAGCCGAGACCCAGCGCGATGAGCCGCGCCCACGGACGCCGCCGCCGCAGCGGGACGCCGACGATCACGTGCGCCGCGCCCCAGAGCATCGCGATAATCGCCAGCGCGGTGAACACCGCCGCCGTGAGGCCTGCCGCGACCTGACCGCCGCCTCCCCCGCGGCTCGCCGACGCGATGAGCGCCACCGCGCCAACGCCGAGCGCGAGCGTCGACACGCCGACGAGCGCCGTCAGCAGCCCCCAGACGACGAAGAGGACGCCGAGGAAGTCAACGTGAGTCAGCATGGCGGACGGAGAATTGAGGAGCGCGGACGGCGGTGCCGGACGTGCGGTTGCGATCGCGAATCAGAGCGCAGCAGGACGGACCGCGATGCGGACTTCGACGCGGACCGATGACGAGTCGGGCGACGTGAGACGGAAACGAAAGCGGGCACCGTCGGCGACCCCGGGCGGTACGGACACGCGCACCGTATGCCGGAACTCCGCGTCCCCGGTGCCGCAACAGACGTGACACCGTTCGGTCCACGACTCGCCGCGGCCGCCGCAGCGCGAGCACGTGCTGCGCACCGGCACCTCGAGCGGCACCACGTGGCCGGCGATCGCTTCACGCGGCGACAGCGACACCTCGGCCTGCAGCACGCCGTCGTCGGCGACGCCAAGAAAGGCATCGCGCATCCGCTCGACGGCCGGGATGACCGACGGGAAATCGATTGCGATCTCGTCCGCGAACCAATCCTGCGACATCATCAACCCGGGACTTTTTCCTTTGCTCGCGGGGCCACCCCGCTCGCCTCGCTCGTGCGTTCGGCGCTCGCTCGAGCCGCCGGCGCTGCCCTCGCGTGTGTCAAGAACAGAACGCCGCAGCCGTTCGAAGAGTCCCGCTCAACGATAAGAGCCGATCTGCGGGTTGTCAAGACGACGCACGCGTGTTAAGTACAACAAGAATCATGCCTGAGACGAAGGAATGTCCTCTGTGCGGCGGCACGATGAAATATCGCATCACTCAGTCGACCGTGCACGTGCCGGGCAATCCAAATGCCAGCAAACCGACGACGCGCGAATGGGTCTGCCCTGACTGCGACTACTATGAGGAAGCCGAAGAGGAAGGAACGTGAAATGCTCGGCGCCCGTCGCTAGCGCGCGCCGATCGTCAGCAGAACTTCCTTGCGGAGCGTATCCTCGAACTCCTGAAAATTCAGCGCGGTCTCACATTCATCGCACAACACTTCGAGCACCGATGGCCGGCTTTCCTCGGAAACTTCCACTCGGCCGCCTTCGAGGTTGACGACGTGCATCTGCAGCGTCTTGACCAGAAAATTCCGGTCGTTGCCGCAATTGGGACAGGTCAACGTCACGTATAACTCCTTGGAAATTCGATTCTATGGCACGGTCGTTGCCATACGCAATGCAATAATGGCCAAATTCTGGTAGATTCGACGCGCATGCCATCAGAGTCCTATCAAGTTCACAGCGAAGCGCGCGGGCCGCATTGGATCGCCTGGGTGAGTCGGGACGGCAGCGGAAAGCCCGATCGCGCCGTTGTGCTCGTCGGCGCCACGCGCGACGAGGCCGAAGCCCGCGCCCGTCAGTGGGCGGAATCACAATAATCCGGGATACGACACCCGTCCGGCGTCAACGCGCGCAAAATCAGTGAGGGTGTGCGAGGGCGCGGACGACGCGGATGCGATGTGCCGCACCTCTATGCCGCGTGCGACCAGAGCGTCGGCAACGAGCTGCCGATGGCATCGCCACCACAGCGCCTCTGCACACATGATCGCAACGCGGGCCTGAAGGGCCCGCGCCACATTTCCGGTCGGGACCGCCCCTTCAGCCCGCGCCACATCTTCATGTAGCTGTGGGGTGGCCCTTTGAACGCTCATCACATCGTTATCGAGCTGTGGGGCGGCCCTTTCAGGGCCGCCACGCGCCCAATCGATCAACTCTTCGAGCGCGCGAGCGAACTCAGCGGTTTGCATGTAGTCGGCGTAGCCACGGAAGCCTTCGTGGCGCCAGCCGGTGTTCGTCGAGTCGCGCTTCGGTTTTCTGAGACCGCCAAGTCCGGGAAAGTGCCGATAGGCGACGTCCTCCGCGGGCAGCGACCGCGCGAGCGCGTCGCCGGCGAAATGCGGATGGCGCCGCGATTTCGGCACGGTCCGGATGTCGGCGAGCCGGTTGATGCCATGCGAATGCAGCAGCGCGATGAAGTCGTCGAGCGATCGCGTCGAATGCCCGATGGTGAAGATGGTCACGTGAAGATGGTCACCGTGAAGATCGTCACGCGAAATCGTCCTCGACGGTCGTGTTCGCCGACTTGCGGGCGAAGATGCGCGGCGCAGCTGCCGGGGCCGAGGCGGCCGCGCGCACGAACATCGCCTTGACGCTCGCTGGCAACACCTCTCCGAGGCTGCCGCGGCCGGTGCGACACACGCCGTCCTCGACCGATGCGGACAGGTACAATCGATCGCGGGCGCGAGTAAGCGCAACGTACAGCAAACGTTTCGTCTCCTCGCGTTCGCGCGCCGACGTTTCTTCGTCCGCCTCGGACTGATAATCGGCAATCGACACCGACGCGTCAGAGGTCGCGCTGTCGGCGCCCGCCGAGACACGAATGGGCGGCCGCACGCCGCCGGCGCCACGCCCCATGTTGACGACGAACACGATCGGAAACTCGAGGCCCTTCGCCGCGTGGACCGTCATCAGGCTCACCGCGTCGGACGCGTCGATTGGCGCGTTCGACTCGTCGCCGACGGCAAGGCGTTCGAGGTGGTCGGCAACCCGCGCGAGCGTCTGATAGCCGCGGTTCTCGGCGCGGCGGATCATCGCGCGGAGCTTCTTCAGGTTCTCGCGCGCCTGGCGGCTGCGCGTGCCGCGGATTTCGTAGGCATACGCGCTCTCGCGCATCACGCGATCGAGAATTCCCGACGGCGTGAGCCGGTCGACCCACGACAGCCACCGAGGAATCGCGCGGCGCGCCTGATCGAGGACGCGGCGATCCTCGCCGCCGAGCGCCGCGACGGCCTGCGGCGTATCGGAACTGGTGAGTGCCGCCGCCAGATCGCGTCCCAACGCCGCCATCGCCGTGTCGGACAATCGCACGACTCTCGACCGCAGCAGCGCGGCCGCGCGAAGGTCCGAAAGCGGATCGGCGAGGTAGCGCAGAACGGCGAGGGCGTCCTGAATTTCGTCGGCGTCGAAGAAGCCGAGGCCTTTGTAGACGTACGTGGAAACGCCCCGCCGCTCGAGCGCCGATTCGAAGTCGCGATGGCTGTCGCGCGAGCGCAACAGGATGGCGATGTCGGCCGGCTGCGCGCCGCGCGCGACGCCAGTCGTCCGGTCGCGAACGGTGGCGCCCGACAGCAGGCGCACGATCTCGTCGGCGACGAGCTCCGCGTTCGCCTTCGCGCTCTCGGCGGCGATGACAGTAGGGACGGGGCTTGCTCCGCCCGCAGTCGCCGCCGCGCGTGCACCCGTCGCCAGTCCCGAGGGTCGAGCAGCCTCGACTCCTACGGCAGACATGGGAAACCGGTCGCGCTCGTCGTACCTGAACGCGTCGCTCCGCGTCGACGCCGACTCTCGTGCGATCGCCTCGAAGACGTCGTTGACGAACGAGAGGATCTCCGGCGCCGCGCGGAAACTGACCGTAATCGCCTGGCGAGGCTGACTTCCGGGACGCAAACCCTCGATGAACGCCCCCGCTTCGTCGACGACCGATACATCCGCGTCGCGAAATCCATAGATCGACTGCTTGCGGTCGCCGACGATGAAGATCGAGGGCCGGATCGCATCGTCGGCGGCGCCAAATCCCTCGCCCCAGCTCCTGACGAGCTGCAGCACGAGATCCCATTGCGCGCGGCTCGTGTCCTGGAACTCGTCGACCAGCACGTGTCGATACCGCGCCTCGAGGCGCAGCCGGCTTTCCGCGAACTCGTCGAGATCGTTCAGCAGCTTGACCGCGCGCTCGAGCACGCCGGAGAAGTCGAGGAGCGCGTGCGCATCGAGCGTCCGTTGATATTGGCGCAGCGCGACCGCGAAGATGCGCCACACGCCGCGCGACATCACGGCGTTCAGATCCCGGCGGAACCCTTTGATGGCGTCGGCCACCGGCTCCGCAATCCGTGCCGCCGTCGCGCGATGACGCCGCCAGGCGTCGTCGGTGCAGCAATCGGTCGCTTTGAACGGCGTCCCGGCGAACTTGTCGCCGCGCGGTTTGCCGTCCTGGGTAAGAAAGTACGCCCGCAAACGATCGATGAGACTTCGAAATGCAGCCTGGCGCTCGCGGCCCTGAAAGGGCCGCGCCACATCATCGTGTAAGGGCCGCGCCACATCATGGTGTTCAGGTTGTGGGGCGGGCCTTTCAGTCTGGCCCGATGCGGCCTTGTCAGCGTCACTGCGAGGTGGAGCGGGCCTCTCGGGCCCGCCAGACAACCCTCGAATATCCTCCGCCAGCATCGCAAACTGCGGATGACGGATCGGTCCATCATCGAGGAACACGTCGAGCCCGTCGCGAACTCCCGCGAAGATGTCGCGCAGCCTGGCCGCCGCTGACTCGCACGCTTTCTCCGCTGTGAGACCACGCGGACCACGCTGGAGGAACCGGCGCAGCGCCTGCGGCGCGACGAGACGCCGATCGAGCAGCGCGGCAATGCCGGCGCGCAGCCGCCGCTCGCCAAGCTGCGCGAAGACGAGAGCGACATCCTCGTCGTCCCTCGCAATGCCGCGGCAGATCCTGAACGTGCGATCCAGCGATTCTTCGACGAGGCGCGGGATGTCGGTGTCGGCCGCGAGATCGAATCCGGGATCGACGTCGGCTTCGAGCGGGAACTCGCGCAGCAGCGACAGGCAGAACGCGTCGATCGTCGAGATGGCGATGTCGCCGAGCCGCTCCTTCAGCTCGCGCCACCGCGCGGCATCGAATTCGGACAGGCGGCTCGCTTCCTCGAGGCGATCGATGATCCGCTGCCGCATCTCGGCCGCAGCCTTGCGGGTGAACGTCATCGCCAGGATGTGATCCGGTTCGACGCCGGCTCGCAGCAGGTTCACGTACCGCTCGACGAGGACGCGCGTCTTGCCCGTGCCCGCCGACGCCTCGAGGACGATGTTCTCGGTCGGATCGACCGCGCGGCGGCGCGCGTCCTCATCTATCAAGTAGGGGCGGACCAATGTGTCCGCCCCCTGTGCTACATCGTCGAACGGAAGCATCGGCTCAGACTTCACCGACGTAGTCCTTCCGACAAACCGACGCGAACGTGCAGGTTTCGCACCGGAAAACGTCGTCGGGTGTCGGCGGGAACTCGCCCAGCGCGATTCGATCGATGGTATCGGCGAGGCGCTGCTGCGCGGCGGCCATCACTTCATCGCGTTTGGCCGGCGTCGGAAAGAGCGGCACGACGCGCCTCGGCCCTTTGAAGGCGAGGTACGCGGCCTCGCCAAGTGTCCACCGTCGGCCGCGATGCGATCCGAGACGCTGCTCCGCGCACACGCCGTAGATGGACAGCTGCAGGGCGCGAGCGCGATCCGGCGGCCATCCCAGCTTGTAATCAATCAGCCTGAACGTTCCATCCTCGAGAAGATCGAGCCGATCGGCCTTCCCTTTCAACGCGATCGTCCGCGGGCCATTGCTCGTCGCGATCGTGAACTCGCCTTCGAGACGGTGCTCGAGCAGGCGTTCGACGACCGGGATGGGACGCTCGGCTTCCATGCGGAACACGGCCTCGCCCAGACCAGCCGCGGCTGACGATCCGAGCAATCGCGTCCGCTCGAGACCGGCTTCGGCCGGCGACAGAGGGGCGAGCAGCCGCTCGACGACGTCGGCAAAGAGCAGCCGCGCCTCCTCGAGCCGGCCGGCGTCGATGGCGCGGTGGCCGGCATCCTGCCACGCCTTGAAGAACTGCGCGAACACTTCGTGGATGAACTGTCCCTGCCGCCGCGGATCCATCACCTCTTCATCGTCGGGATCCTCGTCGAGGGCGAGCACGTGTTGCGCGAAAAACCTGAACGGACAGCCCAGATACGTTTCCAGCGCGCTCACCGACCAGGCGCGCGCTGGCTGGCGGCCGATCGATCCGTGAAACGACGGCGAGTCGAGCGAGGCGCCGGCAACGCGCCGCGACGCCCATTCATGCGTGACGCCATCGAACGGCGCAAGCGTCGGCGGTTCCTGCGACAGCGCCTCGTCGACGAAGATGCGAGCGTAATCGATCGAGCCGGCCGCGACCGACGATAGACCAGCGCGGCGAATCTCGTCGAGCTGCATCGAACGCATGACGAGCGCATCGTCGTCCAGCGTGAACGTCGACACCACCGTACGGCGTGCGGGCGACGCGAGCAGCTCCAGAAATCGCGCGTCCGCGGCCGCGCGGCGGTCCTTCTCCGTGGGCCAGCCGAGCGACTTGAGGATGCCCGGTGGATAAAAGATGTTGCGCCGCGGCTTTTCGGGCCATTCGTTCTCGACCACGCCGACGATCGTCAGATCGTCGAAGTCGCCGTAGCGCGCCGCCTGATCGTCGAGGAACTGCACCGCCTCGTGGGCCGACGGCGCATCGACGCTGAAGGTCTGCTCTTCGACGATCCGTCTGACGGCGACGCGAAGGTTCTCGATCGTCCACGACGGTTCGTCCTGCGACGCGTGCGCGCCGGCCAGTGCGGTCAGCGCTTCGACAATCGCCGCCCGCGCGCGGCGCTCGTTCGACGCAAACGGATCCTCGTCCGCGAGGGGCCGAACATGCGACGCCCAGAAGTCGAGCAGAAGGCGAACCTGCTGTGATGCCGGACGCGGACTCGCCAGCGGCGCCAGCTCGCGGGCAGCGGCGACAACCGCACGACGCGCGGCACGTGCCGACCAGTCCCGCCCATCCTGCCCTTTCCGCCCCTCGCGGCTGTCCGCCCCCTCCAGCCCTTCCAGCTTCTCCAATCCCCCGAGATATCGCGCGTCGCTCAACGCGCGGTTGAAGGCGCTCGTCATCTCACGCGTCACCTCACAGCCTTCGTCGAAGAAGACGAGGTGCGGCGATCGAAGAAGCGACACGAGAGCGTCGCGTGTGAAGTCCGATACGACCGCTTCGAGCACGAGATCGAACGCGGCGGCTGTCGGCTGGCTGGCCAGCGGCAGCGCGTCGGCGGTTTGATACGGGATGTTCGCTGCGCCGAACACTTCGGCCGCGAGATAAAGATAAGGAAGCGGACGCTTGTACACGACGGCGGTCCGCGACAACGGCACGGCTTCACCACGCCGCCGGTTCGCTTTGATTATCCGTACGACTGTGACCAGCTCTTCTTCCCGGTCGCGGTGGCTCCACCACGGATGCTCGGGATTCGGGATTTGGGATTCGGGGTTCGCCAGCCTTTCTGAACGCTCGGGATTCGGGATTTGGGATTCGGGATTCGTAGGCTTCGTTGAGATATCTGATGGCGGCACGACGACGACTGGGTTTGCGAATCTCGAATCCCGAATCCCAAATTCCGACACGTCCGCAATCCCAGGCAGCCATCCGTGCAGGCGCTCGTGGAAACCCGAACGCAGCACTCCTTCGGTGCAAACGATGTCGATCGATTCCAGGTTGGGAATCCTGGAAAGGAGATCGAAGTCGGCGACATACAGGCCGTTGTCGTCCGCAATCCAGTCGGCGACGGTCACGATGATGCGCCGGATCGGATCGGCGAGCGGTTGGCGGATCAACTGCTCACGCAGCAGGTGTTCGTCACAACCGCCCGATTCGCGAACGCGGCGCTCGTACTCGCGGAACGTGGCAGCCAGAAACCGCGTCTGCTGACGCATCCGCCCGGCGCCGCGATCGACCTCCGCGTCTGCCCCGTCGAGCGCACCTTCTATGAGCGCTTCGAACCGCGACACCTGCTGCGATTGCCGGCGCAGCTGATCGTAGAAGCGCAGCATCTCGGCCACCAGGCCGGGACGAAGCTCGAAAGAGATCTCGATGCCGCTGGATGCAGTCGCGAGCGCGGCAGCCTGCGCGATGACGTCGCGCTCGATCGCCATCAGCCAGCGCGGAGGGTTGGACAGTTTGGTGCGCAGATGTTCGTACAATTCATCGCGGGTCATCGGGCAGGGGAGGACGTGCGTGTCCGCCCCTCGGCCGAGACGTCGGTCGGCCCCGACAAATGTCAGTTCGAGCTGGCGCGCGGCGCTGCGTGTTGGAACCAACACGATGGGTTCGGGGTTCCGGATTTCGGGTTCGGGGTTCTTGGTACTGGGTTCGGGGTTCGAGAGCGACAGAATGGCGCGGCGGAAGGCGTGCAGATCGGAAACGCGGACGAGACGCGTCTGGCGAGGAGTAATCACCTCAGTTGCGGCAGACGGAGCAGCGACTGGATATCGGTGCGGGCCTTCGCGCCGAGCATCAACGCGCCGGCCGCGGCCGACGAAGCGTCCCACGCGCGCGTCATGTCGCCCGCAATCGTCGCCTCGCGCCGGATCGACGCTGCGCTGTTGGCGAGCTGAACCGCGCTCATCAGCAGGGCATGTGCTGCGGCGAGCTCCTCGGGCGGCACGATCGCTGATGCGAGCGTGACAATGCGCGCGGACAGTCGCTCGATCGCCGCGAGGCTTTCCGCCGACGATCCCGACAACGCCCTGATCGCTTCGAGCGATGGCTTCAGCTGCGCGAAGAGATCCATCGGCTGCCGGATCGCCGCGCGATATTCGTACAGCACGGGCGCGCGCATCTGCCATCGATCGCGCGCGAGCTGCAGACGACGTGCGGCATCGAGCTTCTCCTCGACGACCGCGAGCAGGGCGTTGACCGCTTCCGGACGCCTCTCGCCGAGCAGTCGGTCGCGCTGCTGGACCGTTCGGACCAATCGCTCGAGGCCGCGGACGTCGGCATTGCCGGCGCGGTAGTTGGCGAGGCTGATGAAACGCGTCGTCAGAAGCTTGTACGAACGATCGACGCGCAGTTCGGTCTGCACGGCGGCCTCGATCTCCGGTCGTCTCGTCGCGACCCAGGCAGCCGGTAGCGCGTCCTTGTCGCGATCGATCGATATCAGCGCGGCGCTCAGCAGCGACGTCCGCTCCGACGCGTTCTCGACGACCCGCGCGGCGGTGAGGACATGTTCGATCGCTTCCTGCGGCGTCGGCGGCGGCAGCAGCGGCTCGGGCAGCGTCGGCGGATCGACGAAGGCCGCGAAGCTCAAATCGAATCGGCCGGGCGTGCCGGTGGATGCGCGCAGGTCGGCAATCGCTTCGTCGAGCATCGCGAGCATCTGCCGCACCTCGCCCGCCCGGTACCCGTAGTGCGACAGGGGCCATTCGCTCAGCGTCCTGCGCGCCGACTCGGCAATACTCAAGCGCCTGGTCGGATCGTTCGTCAGCGTGACGTCGTTGAGCGCCTGCGCGATGTCGTTCGACAGCACCGCGTAGTCGTTCTCGGCCTGCGTTCGAATGTAATGCTCCGATCGCGCCGACGCCGCGTAGCGATCGGTCCGATCCCAGTCGACGCGATCGGCGGCGATCGTCACGAGGTGAAGCGGCGGATTCGGCGACACGGCCGTCGGCATCGAGAAGACGACGCGGTCGGCGACGCGCGCCGGCTCGCCGTAGCTGACGAGCGACGTACCGTCCTTCATGAACACGCGCAGCAGCGTCGGTTCGTCAGCCGACTCAGCGGTTCGCGCCGCGATCAGACACGCGACGGCGCACACCGCCACGATCGTTCGCTTCAACATCGATGGTGCAAGCGTATCACAGCGTGCGGCTGTGGAAATCCTGTGCACGAGTCGTGAATTTCCTGTTGACGGGACGAGATCGAAAATTTTTTTTCGACGGGCCGCTTCGAAAAATTCGCGCGCCGCCGACTGTGCGCGCGCTTTCGTCGGTCGCTTCGCTTGATCGCGTGGTCGGGACGCGTAGAATGCGTGTCGCTCGCTCGGATTCCCATTCATTCTCGGCGGCATCGTGATCCACGACGTACATCGCTTCGAACATTCGATCGCCGGGCGCCCGTACCTGATCGAGGTGGCGGCGGTGGCCAAGGACCGCTGGCGCGCGTACATCGTGCGGCTGCCCGGAATGCCGACGGCGCTGATGCCGTTCTACGGCAGCACACCCGACGAAGCCGCGCAGCACCTGAGCGCGTGGCTCGCGCGCGCGTACGAGCGCGCCTCGAAGGCCGCCGGGACAGTGTAGGATCGGGGCATGAAAGCCCCAGCCGTCCGCGCGGCCGCGATCGTCGTGGCGGTCGTCGCGCTGTCGCTTCCACTCCACGGCCAGTTGCAGCCGCGCACGCCCGACTTCGAGCGCCAGGCGCAGGACCAGGCCGAGATCGATCGTACGTGGCGCGAGGCGAGCGCCGGCCACATGCAGATGGAAAAGATCACCTACCGCAGCAGCGTGGGCGACCTCGACGTCCCGGCGTTCGTGTTCCAGCCGGTCAGGCTGCGCGGCGCGAAGGGACATCCTGCGCTGGTATGGGTGCACGAGAACATCCGCGGTCATCTTTATAGCCACTACATTCCGTACATCCGCGAAGCGACGGCAAGAGGCTATATCGTCATTGCGCCGGAGTATCGCGGCAGCGTCGGGTACGGCAAGGCGTTCTACGACGCGATTGACTACGGTGGCAACGAAGTCGACGACGTCGTGACGGCGGTCGAGGTGTTGAAGACGAAATACTCCGCAGTGGATCCGTCGCGCATCGGCATCATCGGCTGGAGTCACGGCGGCATGATCACATTGCTGTCGGTGCTGCGCAACGAAAGCGCATTCAAAGCGGCGGTGGCGATGGTACCGGTGACGAATCTCTTTCAGCGGCTCGCGTGGAAGGGCGTCGAGAAGCAGCATCAGGCGATCGATCCGGCGAACCGCTACGGCGGGCTGCCGCACGAGAAGCCGGATGTCTACAAGGAGCGGTCGCCGCTGTACAACATCGACAAGCTGCAGATTCCGCTCTACGTCGGCGTCACGAAGAACGATCAGGACGTGAACATCGAAGAGGACATGCAGCTCGTCGACGCGCTCCGGGCGCGGAAGCCGCTGCTGGCCGAGACGATGGTGTACGACAACCCGCTCGGCGGCCACACGTTCGATCGCCGCGTCGATCCGAAGACATGGCAGCCCGAGAACACGCGCGAGCAGCGCGACTCGTGGAACCGCGTGTGGACGTTCCTCGACTGGAACCTCGATCCGTTCCACGACGCGGCGACGGCGATCCAGCCGAGCGCGACGCTGCAGTCGCGCGCGCCGCAGCGGTAGTCAGGTTCCGTGCGGTCGCCGGTCACCTTCCCATGGCCGAGATCGGCCGGGTACGTTTCGTGGCGCGGCCGCCCTTCAAGCCTTCGAGCCGTCCGCGCGCGAAGGCATTCGATTTTTCGGAACGCGCCCGGCGCGGAGCCCGGCCGTTAACTCCATCGGCGTGCTTCAAGTCGAGCAGGATGGTCCGATTTAGTCCGTGACGGTCGGCTCAACGAGTTCCTGCTCCGCATCGCAGACCACATTCCACCGCCGTACGACCTTGTCGTCGAAGACTCCTGCCTTCCGTGAAACCGTATACTTGACCCCGTCATGTATGCGCAAGATCCGATACATGGTGGCACCCTCGTGTGTAACGTCCCGCGTCGGTTGGGCGGAGGCGTCAGGTCCGCGGCCCGGCCAAAAGGCCGTTCGGCAGATGTCTTTTCGGATACTTGAGCGTTCAGGTAGGCGGGCATGATGCCTGCATGAATACGGGCCGTCGCCGGGCGAGGCTCATGCGCTCGACGTCCCCGACAAAATTTTTTCGAGAGGTTCGATGACGCATGTGTTGTCGGGCTATCAGACCGTAACTCACTGAAATGCGTCGACGTCATCGAGCCATGGGAGCGCTGGCCGATTTGGATCAGCTTCCAGGAATCTGCATCTTCAGGACCGCCATCACCAGGAATGGAGTCGAGACCCGAACACATGTTCGCGCCGGCCGGGGAGACGACTGCCTGCTGAGTGAGGAAGCGGGACTGCTTGCGAGTTTGCCGTGCGGCTGACCGCGCGCACGTAGGGAGGTGTGATGTGTACGCGCAGGAGCCGGTGCAGATCCTGATCGTCGACGACCATCGCGACAACCTCCTCGCGCTCGAGGCGCTCCTGTCGCCGCTCGGCCATCGCATTCTGCAGGCTCAGTCCGGCTGCGCGGCGCTCAAAGTTCTCCTAGAGGAGGACGTTGCCCTGATGCTCCTCGACGTCACGATGCCCGACGTCGATGGGTACGGCGTCGCAGAGCTGATTCGCGGCCGCCCGGCCAACAGGGACACACCGATTATTTTCATCACCGCCAACCCGAACAGCGCGTCTGCCGCCTTCAAGGGTTATTCGGTCGGCGCCGTCGACTACATCTTCAAGCCGATGTCGAGCGACGTGCTCATCTCGAAAGTCAACGTGTTCGTCGATTTGTATAGGCGCTCGCGGGCGCTCAGGTGCCAGGCCGAGGACCTCCGGCGCGCGCACGACGCGCTCGACCTTCGGGTTCGCGAGCGGACCGAGCAACTCGCGCGGACGAACCAGCGGCTGAAGGCTGCAATCGCTCAGCGCCGCCGCGGAGAAGCTGAGCGCGCGGAGCTGCTGCGGCGCGAACAGAGCGCGCGCCGCGAGGCCGAACGCGTCAACCGCATGAAGGATGAATTCCTGGCCACGTTGTCGCACGAGCTGCGCACGCCGCTCAACGCGATGCTCGGCTGGGCGCAACTGCTCGAAACGGGCCAGCTCGAGCCCGATCGTCTGCAGCGCGCCGTGGGCGTCATCAAGAACAACGCCATTGCGCAGAAACAGCTGATCGAGGACATCCTCGATGTGTCGCGGATCGTGAACGGCAAGATGGTCCTGAACGTGTCGAGCGTCGACATCGGCCAGATCATTGGCAGCGCGCTCGACGCGCTGCGGCCCGCCGCCGAAGCGAAGCGCATCACAATCACGACCGACGTTCCCGCCGTGCCCGAGACGTGCGGCGATCGCGACCGGCTGCAGCAAATCGTCTGGAACCTCCTGTCGAACGCGATCAAGTTCACTCCACGGGACGGTCGGGTCGACGTACGAGCGGAGAATCTCGGCGCCGACCTGCGCATCGTGGTGTCCGACAACGGGCGCGGCATCGCGCCGGCCTTTCTCCCGCACATTTTCGACCGGTTCTCGCAGGCCGACAGCAGCGTGACGCGCGCCCATGGCGGTCTCGGGCTGGGTATGGCGATCGTCCGTCATCTCGCCGAGCTCCACGGCGGGACCGTCCACGCGGAGAGCGAGGGCGAGAATCAGGGCGCCACATTCGTCGTGACGCTGCCGATTCGCGCGTACGAGAAACCGCCCGACCCGCCCCCGCCCACGCCGCGGCAGGAGACGCAGGAGGAGGTGCCCTGGGCGGAGCTGCCGAGTCTCGACGGCGTGAGCGTGCTCGTTGTCGACAACGAGCTCGACGCGCGGCAGATTGCCGCCGCCATGCTGTTGCAGAAAGGCGCGAAGGTGACGGAAGCCGCGTCGGCGGAAGAAGCACTCAAGCTCGCGGCCCGCAGCGCGTTCGATCTGATCGTCAGCGACATTGCGATGCCGGTGACCGACGGCTACGAGATGATGCGGAGGCTGCGGCAGGAGAGTTGCCGTTTCGTTCCGGCCATCGCCCTCACCGCCTGCGTGACTCCTGACGACATCGCGATGGCGCTTTCCGTCGGCTACCAGCGATATCTGCCGAAACCGCTGAGCGCGGCGGCGCTGATCAGAACTGCGGCGGAGCTCGCACGACCACCCGATGACCAGCGATCACGCACGGCGCGGTCGGGCGCCCGTACGCGGCGATCGCCAATCGCGCCTGTGTGATCGACAGCTGCGTATCCGCCCAATCTCATGGGGACATCAATGGCCACCGCCACCGCGACCATCGAACACGTTGACGCGAAGCAGCTCCTTCAGGTCCTGACGCGCTACAAACGCGGCGATTTCACCGCGCGCGTGCCCGTCGATCGGACCGGCGTCGCAGGGAAGATCTACGACACGGTGAACGACATCATCGAACAGAACCAGAAGCTCGCTGGCGAGCTGCAGCGCATCAGCAACATCGTCGGCAAGGCGGGCCACATGCAGCAGCGCGCGTCGCTCGCCGGCGCCAGCGGCGGCTGGGCGCAGTCGATCGACGCGCTGAACACGCTGGTGAACGACATGGCGCAGCCGACGACGGAAGTGGCGCGAGTGATCGGCGCCGTGGCGAAGGGCGATTTGTCTCAAACGATGGCGCTGGAGATCGAGGGCCGGCCGCTGACCGGCGAGTTCCTGCGGATGGCGAACGTGGTGAACACGATGGTCGCTCAGCTCGGAACGTTCGCATCCGAGGTGACGCGGGTGGCGCGCGAGGTCGGCACCGACGGCAAGCTTGGCGGTCAGGCAGTTGTCAAAGGCGTCGCCGGCACGTGGAAGGACCTTACCGACAATGTGAACTTCATGGCGGCGCACCTGACGAGTCAGGTCCGTAACATCGCGGAGGTGACGACGGCTGTCGCGCGCGGCGATCTCTCGCGCAAGATCACGGTCGACGTGAAGGGCGAGATCCTCGAGCTCAAGAACACGATCAACACGATGGTCGATCAGCTGTCTTCGTTCGCATCGGAAGTGACTCGCGTCGCGCGCGAAGTCGGTACCGACGGTAAGCTCGGCGGCCAGGCGACAGTCAGGGGCGTCGGCGGCGTCTGGAAGGATCTGACCGACAACGTCAACACGCTCGCCGGCAACCTGACCGTGCAGCTGCGCGACGTATCGAAGGTCGCGACGGCCATCGCCAGGGGAGACCTGACGCAGAAGATCACCGTCGATGTCCGCGGCGAGCTTCTGCAGACCAAGAACGTCGTCAATACGATGCTCGATCAGCTCAACGCGTTCGCGTCGGAAGTCACGCGCGTCGCGCGCGAGGTCGGCACGGAAGGCAAGCTCGGCGGCCAGGCGGTCGTGAAGGGCGCGGCCGGGACGTGGAAGGATCTCACCGACAACGTCAACTTCATGGCGAACAACCTGACCAATCAGGTCCGCGGCATCGCCCGCGTCGTCACGGAGGTGGCCAACGGAAATCTCCGGCGCAAACTGGTGCTCGAAGCCAAAGGGGAGATCGAGCAGCTCGCCGCGACGATCAACGGCATGATCGATACGCTGGCGACGTTTGCCGACCAGGTCACGACCGTCGCGCGCGAGGTCGGCGTCGAAGGCCGGCTGGGTGGACAGGCAAGCGTGCCTGGCGCAGCCGGCACGTGGCGGGACTTGGTCGACAACGTCAACCGGCTGGCGGCGAACCTCACGATCCAGGTCCGCGCGATCGCCGACGTGGCCACCGCAGTCACCAAGGGCAACCTGTCTCAATCGATCGATGTGGACGCACTGGGCGAGGTGGCGGCGCTCAAGGACAACATCAACGCGATGATCCGGAACCTGCGCGAGACGACCGAGGAGAATAAAGCGCAGGATTGGTTGAAGACGAACCTGGCAAAGTTCACCTGGCTGCTGCAGGGACAGCGCGACCTTGCCACTGTGTCACGCGTGATCCTCTCCGAGCTCGCCCCGGTCGTGCAGGCGCAGCACGGCGTGTTCTACGTCAACGAGGGCGACGGAGCGCCGGACCTCAAACTGGTCGCGAGCTACGCGTACATACAGCGCAAGCATATCGCCAACCGCTTCAAGGCCGGCGAGGGTCTGGTCGGACAATGCGCGCTCGAGCGCTCACCGATTCTGGTCACCGACGTGCCCGACGACTACGTCCAGATTTCGTCGGGCCTCGGGGAAGCCAAGCCGCTCAACATCGTCGTGCTGCCAGTACTATTCGAGAACGACGTCAAAGCAGTGATCGAGCTCGCCTCGTTCCACTGCTTCTCGGAGATCCAACTGTCGTTCCTGAATCAGCTCACCGAGAGCATCGGCATCGTCCTCAATACGATCGCCGCGATGACGCGGACAGAAGAACTGCTGAAGCAGTCGCAATCGCTCACCAATGAACTCACTACGCGTCAGCGGGAGCTGAGCGAGACCAACGTCCGCCTCGAGGAGCAGGCGCGATCGCTTCAGGCATCGGAGGAGCGGCTCCGGCAGCAGCAGGACGAGCTGCAACAGACGAACGAGGAGCTGGAACAGCAGCAGCAGGAACTGCAGCAGACCAACGAGGAGCTGGAAGAGAAGGCGGAGCTGCTCGCGAAGCAGAATCGTGAAGTCGAGAACAAGAACCGCGAGATCGAGCTGGCGCGCGCGGCGATCGAAGAGAAGGCGGAGCAGCTGGCGTTGACTTCGAAGTACAAGTCCGAGTTTCTCGCGAACATGTCGCACGAGCTGCGGACGCCGCTCAACAGCCTGCTCATCCTGTCCAAGATGCTGGCCGAGAACCCGGACGGCAATCTCAGCTCGAAGCAGCTGGAGTTCGCCACCGCCATCAACTCCTCCGGCGCGGAGCTGCTCGGGCTGATCGACGAGATTCTCGATCTCGCAAAGATCGAGTCGGGGACGATGCACCCGACGATCCAGCCGCTGCTGACGGCGGATCTGTGCGACCAAATCGAACGGATGTTCCGACAGCTCGCGACGGCGAAGGGTCTCCATTTCGGAATTACCGTCGCGTCCGACGTGCCGCCGACGATCGACACGGACGCGCAGTGGCTGCAGCGGATTCTAAAGAACCTGCTGTCGAACGCGTTCAAGTTCACCGAGAGCGGTGGCGTCAGGCTCGAGATCTCGGTCGCCCGCGAGTGGACGCCGAGCGATGCGCTGGTCGAACTGGCTCCGGCCGCAGTGGCGTTCTCCGTCATCGACACGGGCATCGGCATTCCGCCGGAGAAGCACAAGATCGTCTTCGAGGCGTTCCAGCAGGCGGACGGCACGACCGGCCGGAAGTACGGCGGCACCGGGCTGGGCCTGTCGATCAGCCAAGAGCTCGCGCGGCTGCTCGGCGGCGACATCAGGCTGAGGAGCGCCGTGGGCCAGGGCAGCACCTTCACGCTCCACGTGCCGCAAATACGCGACGCACTGGCCGGCCTCCGGCTGGACGACGGGTTGTCGACGCCGACAGAAGTGTATGGCGGCGTGCGTCACATGCAGCAGTCGGCGGCGCTTTCGGCCGTCCTCGAGCACGAGCTGATGCCGGACTTCGCCGACGACCGCGGCGTGATCGCGGCCGGGGACAAGGTGGTGTTGATTGTCGAAGACGACCACGCCCTCGCGCCGACCCTGCTCGAAGTGGCGCGGCAAATGGGATTTCGCGGGATTGTCACTTCTCGCGGCGACGCGGCTCTGGCGCTCGCGCATCGCCATCGGCCTGACGCGATTACGCTCGACATCCAGTTGGCGGCGACAGACGGGTGGCGCGTGCTCGATCGGCTCAAGCACGATCCGGCGACGCGTCATATTCCGGTACACATCATCTCAATCGCCGATGAGCGGCAGCGCGCGCTCAAGCAGGGCGCCTTCGCGCACCTGACGAAGCCCGTGACGCGGGATGCGCTCGAACGCACGTTCACGAGCATCCGCGCGTTCATCGAGCGGCGCGTCAAAAACCTGCTCGTCGTCGAAGACGACGACGTCGAGCGCTCGAGCATCGTGGAGCTGATCGGCAACGACGATGTTCACGTGACCGCCGTCGCGACAGGCGAGGAGGCGCTCGACGCGATCGAACAGAAACCATACGACTGCATGGTGCTCGACCTGGGCCTCTCGGACATGAGCGGCTTCGAGCTGCTGGAGGAGCTGCGGAAGCGCGAGCGTCTCGGCCAACTGCCGGTCATCGTGTACACAGGAAAGGCATTGAGCAAACGGGAGGAGGCGAAGTTGCGGCGCGTCGCGGAGACGATCATCGTCAAGGACGTGAAGTCGCCCGATCGCCTGCTCGACGAGACGACGCTCTTCCTGCACCGCGTCCAGGAGAACCTGCCGGAGGAGAAGCGGCGCATGTTGGACCAGATCCGCCACGCCGACCCTACGCTCGCCGGTCGGACCGTGCTCATCGTGGACGACGATCTCCGGAATACGTTCGCGCTGGCGAGCGCGCTCGAGCAGTACCAGATGCAGGTCGTCCCCGCGGAGAACGGCCGGGACGCCATCGAGATTCTGAAGAGCCGGCCCGCGATCGACGTGGTGCTGATGGACGTCATGATGCCGGAGATGGACGGGTACGAGGCGACGCGCGCTATCCGTGCGCTGCCGCAGTTCCACCGGCTGCCGGTCATTGCGCTCACCGCGAAGGCGATGCCGGGCGACCGCGACTTGTGCATCGACGCCGGCGCCTCGGATTACATCACGAAGCCCGTGGACACCGATCAGTTGATCTCGCTGCTTCGGGTCTGGCTGTATCGATAAGCCGTGGCGGCGACCACTCCGACGGCAACGGCGGGCCAGGCAATCGAGGAGGTCGAAACCGATCTCCTGCTCGACGCCGTGTACCGCCTTCGCGGTTTCGACTTCCGCGACTACGCGCGGGGGTCGCTGCGGAGGCGGATTCAGAACCGGCTGCGGGCGGAGAAGGTCCACACCATCACGGGCCTGCTCGACAAAATCATCCACGACGCGTCGTGCATGGACCGATTCGTCGATGGCCTTTCGGTGAACGTGAGCTCGATGTTCCGCGATCCCGGGTTCTTTCGCGCACTGCGGGCGCAGGCGCTGCCGGTGCTGCGCACGTGGCCGTATATCCGAATCTGGCTGGCCGGGTGTGCAATGGGCGAGGAGGTCTATTCAGTCGCGATCGCGCTCGAGGAGGAAGGGCTCGTCCGGCGCTGCCGGATTTACGCAACCGACATCAACGAAACCCTCCTGGAAAGGGCGCGCGAGGGAATCTACCCGCTCGGTCTCATGCAGCGATGCACGCAGAACTACATCCAGGCGGGCGGGTCGCGGTCGTTCTCCGAGTACTACACTGCCGCGTATAACAACGCGATCTTCAGGCCGGCGCTGCGCGAGCAGATCGTGTTCGCGAAGCACAACCTCGTCACCGACGGTCCGTTCAACGAATTCCACCTGATTCTGTGCCGCAACGTGATGATCTATTTCAATCAGCGGCTGCAGGATCGCGTGCACCACGTGTTGTACGAGAGCCTCGCCAACTTCGGCATGCTCGGCCTCGGCGCCAAGGAGACGCTGTCGTTCACGCCGTTGGAGGGCAAGTACGAAGCCCTCGACGCGCCGCACCGGCTCTATCGCCGGGTGATCTGATTTCCGCGAATCAGATGTGCGCAGTTGGAACCCTCTGCGAAATGCTTCAGGCCAGCGAGCGATGCGTGCGCGAATACCGGTTTGAAGTCGATGTGCCCGGTGCCGACGGGCACGAGGGCGCGATCTGTCGGTGAATGCGCGGCGTTGTCATCTCAAGCCGTACGTGCCGCACGTCCTCGCGTGGGTTGTTAACGGTGTCGCGCCGAAGCTCGTCGAACTGTCGCTGGCCGCTCGATTCGTTCGTCAGGCCCGACACGTGTCGCTGGAGCAAGGGCAGCCATGAAGTGTCCGAAGACGCTCCAACCCGTTCACCGAGTGCGTTTCCTCAGCTCCCCAAGGGTCTGCGTCCCGGCCTCAGGGTTCCTACGAGGATCTGTTCGTGGAAGCCATCGGGAATGCCGATCCCGCGACGCGCCGCAGTCTCTTGTGTTGGGTCGCGATGATGCTGTTCGGCGTCGCAATCTGGTTCGTTAGCTCACTCTTCAGCGGACGCCGTTGACGCACACTACGTAGAACCTGCGTGCGCCTTCCGGATCGGAACAGTCGAAGTGAAGATTGGTGGACCAGACCAGAGTGAGATGGAATCGAATCGCGCTCTGTGTCAGACGCGTCGACGCAGCAAGAGCCGGTGCGTCGTGACGGCTCACGGCTCCCTGTGCGTCAGGCCGTACAGCGGCCTCCGCTTCGCCGGCGCAACGTCGAGAGCCTCTGGCAGATTAGCGAACGTTGCTGTCGCTCGACGAAAGACGCCGCTACTGCAGATGCGCTGAGCGACGGCGGTAGCGGCAGAACACCCCGGCCAGCCCGGTGCCGAGCAGCAGCAACGACGCGGGCTCCGGCGTCGGCGCCGCATCCGCTGGCGAGAAATCGAACGTGAACGCGAAGACGCTTCTAGCGATACCCGAGGGTGGAAAGGCATGCGATGCGCTCCCATTCAGCAGGAACGCGTACTTGCCAGGCGTGAGCAATCCCGTGGCCGAGCGATTGGAAGCGCTGCTCCCGCCGTTGAAGGGCATGGGGGCGGATATGTCGAACACAGGAGGGCCATTTTCCTCGCCATCCTCGTCCCGCCCGGTATCGACGAACAGGGTAGCGAACAAACTATCCGAACAATTGCCGCAGGGGACCGAGCGGGATGCCGCGAAGGTACCGTCGAACGTGTAGCTCACAGGCGACGCGACGGTGAAGTCAGTTTCAAATACGGAAGCCCCAAGGTAAAACCCCGGCCCGGGCTGGCCCCCGATCGAGCGAAAACGCCTGGCCCCCTATGGGCGAAAACGAGTGGCCTACTATAGGGCGGTAACTGACAGGAGTTCCGTCCAAATGGCGAAGACAGCTATGTTTCTCGCAGGGATGTTCTTTGGAGGAGCCATCGATCACGTCATCCTGGCAGCCGCCGGCCGCACCGAAACGCCGTACGGTCTGCATTCCGGAGTGACCGGAAATTGGGCGTTGGCTGCGCTCGATCTCGCGGTTGCTGGAGCCTGCTGGGCGGCGCATCGAGCGCTTGAACGTCGTCGCGCGATGACAGGGTGATCCGTTCGCGTTGATGACGTCGCGGCTTTTGGCCGAAAGGGTGCGCAGCGACACCGGCTTGCGGCGTCTTCACTTCGTTCGTTCTCAAGCTGGTCGTCCACGCGGCCATCTACCAAATCCGGACGTGGCATTTCGGTCTGAAGCGCGAACCGGCGCTGGTGCCAGCGTCGCGGTGCAAGGCGAGCATTGATAAGACGCGGACTGTTATCGCCAACCCAAAACGAACACAAACAGGCCACAGGTGATGAATCCCGCGAAGAGCACGATCCAGCCGAACGTTCGCCTCGGTTTGAGGCGGTACCACATGTAATAGCTGCCAAGGACCATCACAAGGAGGCCGATTGCGAGTGCGTCCATCGCAAAGACCCACAGCGACGTCAACAGCCAGTCGCGAGAAGAGGTCGGATTGTTGTACCGCGAACCGCTGAACGTATGTGAGATCCTGAGCGCCGACCACACACTCCGTTCGATTTCCTGAACTGTCGCTCGTCTTTGTGCCAGGTCAACTCGGACCTGGACCGCTCGTCGTGGAATCGCGATGTTGAAATCGAACCTGCCCGGACGCTGCGGCGGGCATTCGACTTCGCCTGTCAGACCAAGTTGACGCATGACGTCTTCGGCCCTGACGAGGTCGGAGTCGCCGATCGGCGGATCGATTGTCCGCTCGTACGGAGGATTCGGTTCGTTCGGAATGCGCGACAGAGCCCAGCGCGGATGATTGAGCAGGAGGCCGGTGAAGGAGAACAGCCATAGAAACAGGAGAAAGTAGAGTCCGAGGTAGAAATGGAGCTTGCGATTCCACGTCTCGAGAACCAGCCCAAGCCGGCGGCTGCGATTAGAAGGCGAGACCATACAGAAAACCGAAGAAGGTCACCGCTCCCGCACCAAGCAAGGCCAGCCCGATTCGACGCTCCGCCTTCATCGCAAACCACAGGTACAACCCGGTCGCCGAAACAAAGAGGACGAGATAAACGGTCGCATCAGTGAGCCATCGCCACACCCGCGTCCAGAACCAGTTCCCGCGCAGATCCGCGTTGTGCGGTCCAGGACTTTTGTGCAAGTACGCGATGGATTCCAGTATGGCTGTCTGACGCCGCGAGACCACCGCGGCCCGCTTCGAGACGTCGACTTCAACAACAGTCTCGACGCCCGGCTTGGAAACCGGGAGGATGACGCGTTGCGCATTGGGAACGTAGCGGACGAAACCGATCTCGCCTGTCACGCCGACCTGGCTGACGATATCTCTGGCGCGATCGACCGCCTCGCGCCCTCTCGCGCTTTCCAATCCCGCGGGAATGGTCAGGTCGTGAAACGTTTCGACCGTCGTGGACGCGCTCGTGTCGACCTTGGCGTGATTCAAGAAGAACACGCTGACAGCGAACGCGATCACGAACGGACTGACGAACAAGCCCAAATAAAGATGGAAATCGCGCGTCCACCGATAGAGCGTCTTCTCTCCGCTGCTCTGGGCCATCACGCGCCGTTGATGACGGGCGAAGTAGTTCGCCATCGCACCATCCATTACTTCAGGATACGTCAGACCCTCGCAGCACAGCTACGCCCGGCGTTCAACAGCGCGTATTCATAATCGCGACTTATGCACAGTCGTCCTCGCACGAGTCAAGGATCGTCGCCGTCATTGAATAGGGTAGAATCCGGTTATGTCTCGCGGAGCGAACATGATTACTGCGGCAGTGCTTGCGCTTGCCGTCGCAGGCCTGCCGGTCCTGCTGAATCAGTGCGCCGCATCGTGCGAGGCGCAGCATGAAGCAGCCGCGAGCACGCCCAGCTGCCATCATGCGAGCTCGACAGGAACGCGCATGGGCCATGTGCCGATTCCGTGCGGTCATGACCACGATGGCGCGTTAGTTCCGGCCGTCAAGAGCGCGCCGCCGAGTGCCGCGTTCGAGTCGATCGTACTTATTCATATCGCACGCGCGTCTTTCATCTCGTCGGTGGCCGAGGGACGTCTGGCCGACGACGCTCCACAAGGATCTTCTTCCGCTCTCAACACACAGGCGCTGCCTCTTCGAATCTAGACACACGAAATTTCAATGCTTTGTGTATCGCATCCGCTGATGCGTTGACCTACGTGTGTCTTCGTCAAAGAGGAGCATTTCATGGTGTCCAGTCGGCGCCAGGACGCTCTGGTGCTGTGTCTGGTCGGCGTTCTTCTCGCGTCCCGCGACGCACGCGCGCAAAGCGCGGCTGATTCGACGTCCGGTCGCGGCGGGAACGCCGATCAACACGAACAGATGCAGATGAATATGAACAACGGCTGGCAGCTGATGCAGGACGGGATCGTGTTCGCTGAATTCAATCACCAGGGAGGCCCTCGCGGCGGCAACGAGTTCGTCGTGCCGAACTGGTGGATGGGCATGGCGAGTCGCGAGATGCCCCGCGGACGTCTGACGCTGACGAGCATGCTCAGTCTCGACCCGGCGACGGTCGGAAAGGATGGCTACCGCGAGATCCTGCAGGCCGGCGAGGCGATCGACGGACATCCGCTGATCGACCGACAGCATCCGCACGACCTGTTCATGCAGCTGGCGGCCGTCTGGCGAATGCCTTTGACGCAGTCGACTGGCTTCACGCTCGCGGGTGGTCCCGTTGGCGAGCCGGCACTCGGGCCCGTGGCGTTCATGCACCGCGCGTCCGCCGCAGACAATCCGACCGCGCCGCTCGGTCATCACACGTTCGACTCCACACATATCGCGTTTGGCGTCGTCACGGCCGCCGTCGATCACGGCCCGTTCGTCGTCGAGGGATCGGTGTTCAACGGCCGTGAGCCCGATGAGAATCGTTGGGATTTCGATTTCGGTCGGTTCGATTCCGTGTCGGGTCGGGTCTGGTATAGACCGAGCGACGAATGGGAGTTCCAAGCGTCGAGTGGCCGCCTCAAGACGCCTGAGGAATTGGAGCCCGGAGACATCGTGCGCTCGACGCTCTCTGCGTCGTGGACGCAGAAGAATGGGGCGGCGATCTCGTCGGTGACAGCCGGCTACGGCCGCAATAAAACGGATCACGGCGCGCGCAACGCGTTCTTCGTCGAAGGGGCGCGCCACATCGATATGAATACCGTCTACGCGCGGTTCGAAGCACTGCAGGTCGAAACGGCGCTTCTCCAGACGGACGTCGTCGTCAACGGACCAGCAGCCGATGTGAAGGATCCGGCGATCGCGTTCACGGTCGGCGGCGTACGCGACTTCCTCAGTGTGCGCGGATTCGAAGGCGGCATCGGCGCCGACGTGACGTTCTACGGCGTCCCCGACACGTTGCAGCCGATCTACACGTCGCATCCTCTCTCGTTTCACGTGTTCGTCCGGCTACGACCGCCTGCCGCATCGATGGGTCGGATGTGGAACATGCGGATGTCACAGCCGATGGTGGGCCACCAGATGCCATGAGCGCCGCTGTCAATCCACGATTTCGCGCCAGACGGCGCGAAGGAGCTCAAAAGGATCACTGACGAAGTTAGCCGGCGACGTCGAATGACGCTGTTTCACATCAGGAGGAGTGTATGAAGATTCATATCATCGCGGGGGCGATCTCGACGTTGATCGCTACCAGCGCCTTCGCAGCGGAACAAACGTGGACGGGCGTGATCAGCGACAAGATGTGCGGCGCCGATCAGAAGAAGATGGGCGGTAAGATGTCCGATGGCGACTGCACGCAGGCGTGCGCGAAAGGCGGCGCGCCGTACGTCCTCGTGTCCGAGGGCAAGGTCTACCAGGTGACGAACCACGACGCGGACCTGCGCACGCACGCGGGTCACACGGTGCACCTAACGGGCGAGTTCAAAGGCGACACCATCAGAGTGTCGAAAATCGAGATGCCCAAGGATGGCCCGAAGTAGGTGGACCCGATCGACGAACCGGAGACCGCGGCCTCTGGTTCGTCGGACTCTCCTCAACGCTACGGACGTCGGAGCTGCCCGTTCGGGCGCTGTCAGCGTCGGTCTGAAGCTTTGACCATCAGCGATCAGCTGTGTGGCGGTCAGAATAATCGTGGTCATCCGCGAACCTCAGAATCGAAATGTGTACTGCACTTTCGCGGAACCGCGGTCGAAGCTTGGCTCGAAACGGTTGTCGTCGAGCGCCCGAACCCAACCGCGATTCAGCACCAGGAACAAATCGTTTCCCGGTTGCAAAATCCATCGAAACCGGCTTTGCAGACCGGCAATGCGAGACTCGTTGTCGTACTGCACCAGATTCGCCCATGACACATCAGCCGTGAAGTTGTAATCGGCCCTGGCCGTGATCACCTGTGTATAAAACGTGCCCTGCGGCAGCACGACGTCGTTCCGCTCCGTTCGCGCCGATAGGGCGACGTGCGTGTTGGGCTTCAGCGTAACGCCGAACTCGAGCTGGCGCCGCGTCCCGCCGTAGAAGCCTCCCCACCACAACGCCGCGTCGACGACCCACGCGCGCTTGGTGGCCGTATTCGCCTCCGCGCGAAAGCGCGTCCACTGATAGGAACCTGCCGGCACGATGATGCCCGTGGCAATCTCGAACGGCTCGTCGAGGTGCTCGAACTCCGGGATGTAATTCCATTCGAGATGTTCGCCGGATTCGGTGCGTGTGTTGAACGGCGCGGTAAACACGCGCCAGTTTTCCAAGCGGTTCTCGAGGTTGCTGACGTACGTCGGACGGAACTCGAAAAAGAACTGCCGGATGCCCCACCCTTCGGGTCGCGGCTGGAATGCCATATTCAAGTCTGTCTTGCGGATGCCGACACGCGGAACAAAACCGAGCGCGGGCTGGAAATTCTCGCCGATTTGCTTCCAGCTGAGCGCGAGGTCCCAGCGATCGTTCGGATAGTCAATCGTGAATCCGCCGGCGGTTCCTCGGGTCTTGCTCACCTGATCGTCGGTGCCGAGCACGTACATTGCCAGCGACAGATTCTTGTTTCCTCGAAACGTCGACGTGGCGAACCGCGCATCGGCACCGATCAGCGTGTTGCCGCCGCCGGTGGGATTGCCATGCGTCACAATTCCGCCGATCCACGACTGCTGCAGGATGTTTCTGCTGACTCGCGCCGCCATCAGGTTCTGCCGCGTCACCATTCCTTCCGGTAAACCGACGTCCGATCGCGCGCCGGTCTCGACGTCGAGCACGCCGATGTTGTAGTCGGACTGCCGTCCCGTAAGTTTGACGCCGGCACGCAGCGGCACCGTGAGGTTGTCATCGGTCGTGCTCTCGACCAGACCAATCCGGCGGCTGAAGAACGGGCGGATATCGGTCGTGTTCGCCAGGCCAGCAACGTCGAACACTCCCGCACCCTCGAGGAAGAACGTCCGCTTCTCGGGAAAGAACAGCGGAAACCGGGTGAGGTTGACCTGGCGAATATCGGCCTCGGTTTCGGCGAAATCGGTGTTGACGGTCACCGCGGCATTCAAATTCGACGTGACGTTTTTGAAGATGTCGATACCGCCCGTGAACGTGCCGTCGCTGTTCTCGGCACCGCCAGAGACATAGGGGCGGACATCGAGACCGAGGCCTTGCCGAAGGCCGTCGAGGCCTTCCAGCCGACCGGCTTCAGCAAGGTTGCCGATCCAGATGTTCTGCCGCGGCGCCGCCCATCGATCGGTTTCCTGTCGCCGTTTGATCTGACGTTCGACGTTGAAGCCCCAGACCGACTGCCCCGGCTTGAACCGGAGCGTCTTGAACGGGATTTCGATTTCGGCGATCCAGCCCTCCTCGGAGATACGCGCGGCGGCGTTCCAGATACCGTCCCAGTCAGAACTGAGGGTTTCGCTGTTGTTCGAGACCTGACCGTCGGCGCGAGCGCCCGCAGGATTCACCTGAAAGAAGAAGCCGTTTCGGTGATCGAAAAATGGATCGAGGATGACCGTGATCCGATCATCCACCTCGAGGTTCGCATCGCGCGTGAGTTGTGTGGAGACAATCTCTCGCGGGGACCGATCGTGGCTGACGACTCCAATGTAGAGCGCGTCGTCGTTGTACAGGACGCGGACGACCGTGTCTTCGGACGGCTCGTTGTTCTCCACGGGCTCCCGTTGACGCAGCACGCCGATAGGCGGAGCCCGCTGCCATGCGGGTTCGTCGAGACGGCCGTCAAGTCGGATCGCCTCAGTCGTCCTAAGAGCGATCGCGACCGGCGAGTCGCCCTGCGGCCGGCCAGGCTCTTGGGGGGCGGCTCTGACGATCAAGCCGCTCGTCACGACTAGAAGAAGAGCGCACGCAGACCGGATCATCGCGGAGCGAACCGTCAGCGAGCAGCGTAAATGCGAATCTCTGCTTTCTGGCTACCCCGATGGGGCACAGCGAGATAGAGGCGATTCTGCTCTGGAACGAACAGCGACGTCCGGGCGCCCGCGGCGGTGGCGATGTGCGCAAGGCGTGCGAAGCGGTTCGCGTCCTGATTCTGGAATACGTCGATGAATCCTTCGCCGCCGCTGACGTACAACCGCTTCCGCGCCGCATCGTAAAAGAGATCGTCCGTGTCGCCGACGATGTCGAAGGAACCCACTTCCTTGCCGCCTGTCGTGTCGTAGACGAGCGCTTTCGCCGGGCGCCGGCACCCGACGAACAGCCGATGGTTCGCTTCATCGAGGGCCATCGGGAAATTCGCTTTCGCAGCGATAACGGGCCAGGTTGCGACGACCCTCATCGCGCCGCGATCCACGACGGCGATCTGATCCGCGTTCGGCACATTCACGAAGATGCGAGCGCCTGATCGTTCGAGTTGAAACGATTCGGGATGGCCGGCGAGCTTCACGTCGGCGAGCTTCTTGGCGCCGGAAGGATCGATGCTCGCAAGAGCGCCATTACCGAATCCGACGTACAGCCGCTTTGCGGACACGTCATACCGAACGTTGTCGGAATCGTCCCCGAGTCGAACCGACGGACCCGCGCGATAGTCGCCGGCGTTCAAGAACTGGAGACCCTCACCCTGTCCGTTCGCGACCGCCACCAGCTTCGCGTCCGACACGACCGCGATTCCCTGGGGCTCGTGGAATCCTGGGACACTCTTCATGTGCGTGCCAGCCTTGACGTCGAGCACTTCGACGGTGTTGTTGCCGAGCGCGGCCACGAACAGCCGTTGGCTAGTCGCATCGAACGCCAAATGATCGATTCGGCCTTCGACATGCGGCAGTTCGATCGATCGCACAAGCGTGAGCGGCTCCTGCGCGGACGGCAATTGCATGGCAAAGAGGACCACAGCGATGACAATCAGGACACGCATCACACTTCGTCTCCTCATTGTTCCACTGCGGCGATGACTCCCCACGAACGCCACGACACGAGTGGGTGTCTCCATGACTCACCGTGCGGCGATTGAGAAATCGTCGAATGCAATCACCGAGTCGGCTTTCGTCCACAAGCCAACCTTGCCGGCGTCCTTGAAGGTCTGATCTGTCGCGTCCAGGACCTTCCGATCGTCGTAGGTGACGACGAAATGATCGCCGGTGACTTCGACTCGAAGCGTGTGCCACATATTCGAAGCTACCTTTACGCTCTGATTCCGGAACGCTTGCCGCCGTCCGTTCACAACGTGGTAAATCGTGCAGTTGTCCTCCAGCGCGTTGCAGCGAGTGATGTAGTAGTTGTTCTGATCGCGATAGCGCCAGACGAGACCCGCGCCCTGATCGCCTTTGCCGGATATCGGTTTGAATCGGACCGAGAGATCCACGTCCTTCGCCGTGACATCGTTGTAGATGGCGACGGGAAAGCGATAGTCGGTCCTGTCGGCGTCCGTTTGCACAAGGACGTTCCCGTGTCCCCCATCGTCCTTCCTGACAATCCAGACGCCCGGCTTTCCCTGCCCGGTCAACGCGAATGAAAAACCTTTCGGCGGCTTCCCAGCTTCATCCTGCTCGAAACCAACGTTGACGGTCTGTCCCACAACGGCCACGGCACTCAGGACGAAGAATGCCGCGATGAGCGAAGGTCTGGCATGATCCATAAGAACCCTCCGGTCTTGCACGTCCTCGCTAGCCGGGCTTGGCCGGCTGCACGTTCACCTTGGCGCCTTCGCGAATCTCGTCGGTACCGCGTCGAACGATCGTGTCGCCGTCCTTGAGCGGTCCGAATACTTCGACGAGGTCGCCGATTCGCGCGCCGCGGCCGACATTCACCCATTGAGCGACGCCGTTGTTCACCCGAATCACGAAAGTCCGTTCGGTAGTCGTGACGATACTCGTCGGAGGCACGAGCAGCGAGGGTTGTGGTCGCCGCACCGGCCATTGCACCTCGGGGTACATTCCTGCGCTGAGCCGCAGGTCCGGATTCCTGACGTCGAGCTCGATCGACATCGATCGCGTTTTCTCGTCGAGGTCGTGAGACATCAAGTTGAACACGCCGTAAAAGGTTTCCCCTGGATAGGCCGGCACCGTGAACGGTACCCGCGCGCCCTTCACCATGGCGCCGACGAGCGCTTCAGGCACTGCGACGATGAGGCGCAGCCGCGAGACCTGGTGCAAGCGAAGGAGCGGCGTCGTGGCGGATCCGGGACCGACGAGCGCGCCAGGATGCACATTCCGCTCGATGATGATGCCGTCAAACGGTGCCTTGATCGTGAGGTACTGCTGCAGATCCTTCACGGCTTGCACCTGCGCCTGAGCGGCCTTGATCGAATCGTCGTACGAGCGCACGAGCGCTTGTGCGGCTTCCATCGTCTTCTGCGCCACGACGACGTCGTTTTCGGCGACGACGCCTGGAGTGGCGGAGGCGGCTTTCAACCGGTCGTACGTACTCTGCGCACCGGCAAGCTTCGCCGCGGCTTCCGCGCGTTGCAGCTCGAGCGCCTGCGCCTTTGATTGAGCTTCGAGCACCTGCGATTGCATCTCGGGCGCTTCGAGCGTCGCGAGCAGCTGGCCCTTCCTCACGGCACTCCCGCGATCGACGTTCACCGCCTTCACGAAGCCAGTGACCTTGGCGTGGATCGGCACGGCGAGGTACGGCTGGAACTCGCCAGGGAGCTTGACCTGCCGCTCTACCGCTTTCGAAACCACACGGACGACTTCGACTGGCGCTTGCGCCCTTGCCGTCGCAGCCGCACACGCCAGCGTCAAAGCGATGAACTCGTCACGCAACCTATTTGAGCGGGTCATAGTATTTGCTCGACGGATCATCTGGATGGAGCGTCGGTGACAGCGTGCGGACTCGCGCCTGCACGAGGGTGTACACGGCCGGAAGCACAACGAGTGTAGCCAGCGTCGCCATGAACAGGCCGCCGATGACGGCTCGACCGAGCGGCGCGGTTTGCGCGCGCTCGCCGGTACCGATCGCCAGCGGGATCATGCCGGCGATCATCGCGGTAGCAGTCATCAGAATGGCTCGGAGCCGGCCGCGACCGCCTTCGATGGCGGCATCGCGGACCGATGCGCCCTCTCGGCGTGCGTTTTCGGCGAATGTGACCAACAGAATCGCGTTCGCGACCGAAATGCCTATGGCCATGATCGCGCCCATGAACGACTGCACGTTCAATGTCGTGCCCGTCACGAGCAGCATCAGCAGCACCCCGCAGATGACGGCCGGCACGGCAGACACCACGGCGAACGCGAGCCGGAATGATTGGAAGTTCGCCGCGAGCAGGAGAAAGATCACCAGGATCGACAGCAGCAGTCCGCTTCGCAGGCCGGCGAGCGTCTCTTCGAATGCCGGCACCTGGCCACGGTCGTTCACCGTGACGCCACGAGGCGGTGTGCCCGCGCGCGCGATCGCCTGCCGTATCTCGCCGACGACCTGTCCCAACGGCTTGCCGTGAATGTTCGCGGTGAAACTGACGACCCGCTGCATGTTGTATCGATCCACCTCACCAGGCACGGTTCCGTAGTCCACGGTCGCCACATCGGACACGAGCGGCCGTCCAACACTGCCATCGCCTGTTCGTGACATCACCGGCAGGTCGGAGACATCTTCGATCGATGCCATTTTGGCTTGGGGAATTTCGACCTGAATCTGAAAGCCGTTTCCGCTTCCGGGATCGCGCCAGAAATTCAGGTCCGTGTACCGACTCGATGACGTCGCCGCAACGAGCGACCTGCCGACGTCAGTAGGCGTCACGCCAAATTGTCCGGCCCGCTCGCGGTTGATCTGGATTTGGAGCGATGGATAATCCAGCGGCTGTGCGTATTGCAGATCGCGCAGCGCGTCGATCTTCACGAGCTCTGCCCGGACCTTCTCTGCAAAGCCGCGGCTCGCCGCCAATGCCGGCCCTTGTACCGCCACCTCGATTGGCGTCGGCGATCCAAAACTCATCACCTGGCTGATGATGTCGGCCGCCTCGAACGAGACGGCGACGTTCGGGAGCGCCTCCTTCAGGTCGTGACGCAGTTGTTCCTTCAGCGCTTCGGTCACCGGAGGCGCGTTCGGTTTGAGCGAGACGCCGATCACCGCCTCGTGCTGGCCGCTCGCGAACAGATAGATCGTGTTGATCGGATAGTTGGGCGTCTGCACACCGATGAACCCGGTCGTGATCTCGACGTTCTTCGGTCCGACCAGGTTCTTGATCACGTCCATCGCCTTCATCTCGATGAGTTCGGTGCGCTCGAGACGCGTGCCGGTCGGCGCGCGCAATCGCAACTGCAACTGCTTCGTCTCCACAGCTGGAAAGATCTCGGTGCCGAGTCGCGGGTAGAGAAGCACGATGAATGCGATCGTCACGAGCAGGTAGACACCGACCACCAGCCACTGCAGACGGAGTATCGAATCGAGGCGATCGCGATATGACCCGCGCAGCCGCTCGAAGAAGCGGGCATCCTTGCCATGTCCAGCCTTGAGCATCCACGTCGACAGCACGGGCACCAGTGTGCTCGACAGCACGTACGAGGAAATCATCGCGAATCCGACTGCCAGCGAGAGCGGCACGAAGAGCTGCCGGCCGACGCCGGCCATGAACAGCGCCGGAATGAACACCGAGAGCACGCACAGCATCGAGAGCAGGCGCGCCGTGATCGTCTTCTGGCACGCGTCGATGACCGCTCGCGCTCTCGACATGCCGCTCACCAGATGCGTGTGGATGTTCTCGATCTCCACGGTGGCTTCGTCGACCAGGATGCCCACGGCGAGCGCAAGACCACCGAGAGTCATGATGTTGATCGTCTGGCCGGTCACCCACAAACACACTACCGCCGAGAGAATCGAGAACGGAATCGTGATCACGACAATCAAAGCACTTCGCAGGTCGCGAAGGAAGATCAGCACCATCAACCCAGTCAGAACCGCGCCCAACAGCGCTTCCCCGATCAAGCCGTTGAGCGCTCCAACGACGTAGCGCGACTGGTCGAAGACGAGATCGATCTTGACGTCCTCCGGTGCGACATTGCGCATCGCCGGCAGAGCCTGACGCACGTTTCGGATCACATCCAGCGTGGACGCGTCGGCCCGTTTGGTGACCGGAATGTAGACCGTACGCTTGTCGTCGACGTGCGCGAACCCGACAACGATGTCGGCTGTGTCGGTGATCGTGCCGACATCCCGCAAGTACACGGTCGGCCCTGTCCCGATGCGAAGCGGCGCGTCGAGCAATTCCTGAATGTTGCCGCCGAGCGTGGCGTTCGTCGAGGCAATACGAATGAGGTCGCCGGTCCGAACGTTCCCCGATGGCAGCACCGTCGTGGCCCGATTCACCGCGTAGACGACTTCGTCTGGCGACAGTCGATACTGCCGAAGCTTCTCGGGGTCGACGCGTACGACGATCGTGCGCTGACTGCCGCCAAACGGCGGTGGCGCGGACACGCCCGGCAGCGTGGCAAAAATGGGGCGCACGCGGTTGAGCGCGACGTCCTGCATTTCGGGCACGCTTCGCGTGGAGCTCGAAAACACCAATTGCGCGACCGGAACACTGCCCGCATCGAACCGCATGATGAACGGCGGCACGGCGCCAGGTGGCATGAAGGCCCGCGCGCGGTTGACGTACCCGACCACTTCACCCATCGCCTGACTCATGTCGGTGTCGGGGTGAAACACCAGCTTCATCAACGCGATGCCCTGAATGTTCTTCGACTCGACGTGTTCGATGCCCGTGATGTAGAGGAAGTGATACTCGTAGTAGTACGTCAGGTACCCTTCCATCTGCGACGGATCCATACCGCCGTACGGCTGCGCGACGTAGATAGCAGGTGCGCCGAGCTGCGGGAAAATATCCACCTTCATCTGCCGAATCGCCATGATCGAGGTGAGTGCGACGGCAATCACCGCCACGAGTATGGTGATCGGCCGGCGCATGGCCGTGAACACTAACCACATGATCGATCTCCGTGTAAATCGGTCGTGCTACTTGATCTTGTCCACAAACGACGTGAGATCGCCCCGAGCCTGAGCGGCGGCCAGCAATGCGCGCCAGACGCCGAGCCGCGCCACGGCATCGTCCGCTTCGGCCTGCGCCAGCAGACGCTGCGCTTCTGCCACTTCGGTGACGCTGGCCAACCCACTCTGGTACCGCGCCCGCGCCTGGCTCTCGCCGGCGGTCGCCGCTTCACGCTCGACCGGGGTGTTTCGCGCGATTTCCGTCGCGGCTTTCAACAACGCGCGCGCTTTCGCATCCTGCGTCGTCAGGTTCTGGATCGTTTGTTCGTACCTCGCGCTCTCGGCCAGGTCGTTCTGTGCTTCGACTCGTTTTCGCGCGTTGATTGCGAAGAGATCGAATGCCGCAAATCTCACTGACGCCCCGAGCGCCCAATTGGGCACATGAGGCCAGAGCCCGGTGCCCAACGACGGAATACCCGGAACGTCCGCGCCGGTCCCACGTCCCGCGAACGCCGACTCCACCGTGACCGTCGGGTAGTAGGCCCGATCGAGCCCGCGTTCGCGCGCGCGGACCGCGTCGACGCTCGCCTCGCCCGCTTGCGCTGCCGGGTGAGATTTGACGTCCACCGGGCCGGTCGTCACATCAGGCAGTGTCGTCAACGGACCGGCCACCAGTTGCGGTGACGCGCCGGCGGCACCGATCGCGTCGGCCAACGCGGCGCGGGCGAGATCGGCGACCTGATTCGCCTGACTGAGCTGATTCCTCGCGACGGCCAGTTCCGCCTCGGCGCGCGACTGATCGGCGCCAGGACGCAGCTGATTCTGCGTCAGTGTGCGAACGGCGTTTGCGAACACCTGGAGCCGATCGACGTTCGCCCGCGCGGCCCGGACACCTTCATCCGCGGCGAGCACGGTGAGAAACGCGTCGGCCGCTGCAGACGCCACATCCAGTTCGGTGAGCGCCATCTGCGCCTTCGCGAGAGACGTCTGTGCACGCGCGACTTCGACGCCGGCTTTCCGTTGTCCAAAATCGACGGCTTCCCATGACAGCAGGACGCCGGCCGCGCTCCCCCACACACCGTCGTACGATCGGGTGCCGAGAACCGGGCCCGAGATCGGCGGGACGATCGACTGCGGAAGCAGCAAGCCGAACACGTTGTTGGTCGTCGCTCGATTCACCTGCCACACCATGTCGAGGCGCGGCAGATAGGCGGTGCGGGCAACGGCAACCGCTTCTTCCGCCGCCTGAGCACGGGCGCGACGTTCCTTGATGGCGGGGTAGCTTTTCAGCGCGGCCTGGATCGCATCGTTCAGCGTCAGAGGTTCCGGGCGAGCAGTCTGCGCGATCGCGCGAACAGGGTTCACCAGACACGCCAGTACAGCCAAGCCACTCAACCAGTGCCAGGGACGACCCACGAAGCCTCCACGCATCAAGCTCCTCCTCGTCGTCGAACAATCGCACGGACGCGCCGGTTCGGCGCTCATCGAACATTGACCACATACGCATACGAAGGCGTCGTAAATCGGCAATCCAACGCGCAAACGTTCGTCACCAGAGAGACCCAGACACGCAAGCCCCTATTGCTTGGTGCCGGAGCCGGTCTTCGTTTTGCCCAACTCGCTCACCGCCGCCTTGAACCCTGTCGCGAGCTTGTCGGCCGGTCCGGTCCCCCAATAGTGCAGGAAATAGATCGTCGGTCTCGTGTCGGTCATGTGGTGATGGATCGCCACAACCTCGAGGCCGTTCTTCCGCAGCGCCTTGAGCACCGGTGTCACTTCGTTCGCGAGCATCGCGACGTCGCCGGCAATCGCGGCATTGTCGTTGGTCCCGACGAACGCGGCCCAGGTGTTCAGCCCCATGCGCGCGTTGATCGGCGCGCCCATTTCGGTGAGCTTCAGATCGTCTCGGCCGATCGTGATTTTGTAGACGGCTCCCGTCTGTTCGCCTTGGGTGCCGACGATCTGCGCGAGTTTGGCGGTGTCGATCTGGGGTGTCAATGTGGCTGGCGCCGCCGGAGTCGTCGCCGGCCGGCTCGTGCCCTTGCCAATCAGATCGAGCGCGGGCTTCACCTTACGCGCGAGGTCTGCCGGCTTTCCGTGACCATGCACATGCATGTAGAGCATGCGCGGTTCGTCAAAGAAGAAATGATTGTGTAGCGCGGTAACATCGAGTCCGTTGTCGAGCAACGCGGACATGACGGGATTCACCTCGTCTTGCGTCAGCACGAGATCGCCCATCATCACGTCCATGCCGCCTGTGCCTTTCGTCATCGCGATCCACCCGCCGAACCCAAATGGCGTCGGCGTTTTCACGTTCGCAACCGTGACGCTGACGTCATTCCGCGGGATGTTGACCTTCAGAACGTTCGCTTTGTAGTCGCCTTGTTTCCCGAGCGCCGTCAGGACTTGCTGATACTCGGCGGGAACATCCTGCGCCGCCGCGGCGGATGTGAAGCACACGGACAGCACGGCCCAGATTGTTGCAAAGCGTTTCATGCGTCTCCTCCCATGCGTTGAGTTGCGTGTTCCTGATGTTCAACGATCGTCCCGGTGCGGGCCGGCAGCACAATTTCAAAGATCGACCCGCCGTTGGTGCCTTCTTTGACAGAGATGGACCCGCCGTTCGCTTCGACGGCCCAGCGCGCGATGGCCAGTCCGAGTCCGGTACCACCGGCATCCCGTGACCTGGCTTCGTCCAGGCGAAAGAAGCGGTCGAAGATTCGCTCGCGATGTTCAGCCGCGATACCCGGTCCTTGATCGGCCACGGCAAGAATCGCGCGGTCTCGGTCCGCGTGAATCCGAACCTCGATCGAGGAACCGCGAGGGCTGTACTTAATCGCGTTGTCCACGACATTCGTGATCGCCTCTCGCAGAACCAGCCGATCAGCAGTCACCGAGATGTTTGCCGCTTGCTCGATCCTGAGACGTTGATTCCGCTCTTCGGCGAGGATACCCAGCGACGACACGACATCACGTGCGAGCTGACCCAAGTCGACTGACTCTCGAGACAGACGGACCGTCCCCGCATCTCCGTACGACAGCCGCAGCAGGGTGTCGACGAGCGTCGTCAGCCGATCGACCTCTTCGAGCATGCTACCCATCGCCTCCTTGTATTCCGCAGGCGTCCGGGTCTCGTGCAATCCGATCTCACCGATGCCGCGAATCACTGAGAGCGGTGTTCGCAGCTCGTGCGACGCGTCAGCGGTAAAGCGGCGGAGTTGGTCGAATGACGATTCGAGGCGGGCAAATGTGTCGTTGATGACGGCAGCCAACCGGCCAATCTCGTCGTGCTGGTTCGAAACCGACAGTCGTTCATGCAGACGATCGGCCGTAATCCGCCTCGCTTCCGACGCCAGATGGTCGATCGGCGTGAGCGCGCGGCGCGCGAGCACATAGCCGCCAATGCCGGCGAGTGCGACGACGAGCGGCAGGCCGAGCACGAGCACGACCAGAATTTCCCAGAGCTGTGTACGCAAGCGGTCTTCAGACCGGGACACTCTCAACACGACCGCACGCCCGCCGACCAACGATGTGCCCGTGAGCGTTCGCCATCGGCTTCCGTTGGTCACAACCGATTCATACCGAGGCGTCGTTGTCGCAGCGGCGATGGCGACGGCCGGCAATGCGACAGACGCACTCGAACGGTAGATCGGCTCGCCGCCAGCGGACCACACATCGCTACCGCGGGCTTCGTCGTTGTCCGGGTCGTGATGGCGATCGCCCGACCACGCGATGCGACCGTCAGGAGCCGGCGCGAGAAAGCCTTCGGCCGTTTCGAAGTCGTCGTGCAGCTGGTCGTCGAGCTGCTCGAGGAACTCGTGGCGCACGGCCACGAACGTCGCCGTGGCGTAGACGACCATCATCAGGAACAGTACGACCGTGTACCAGCCGGTGAGGCGAACGCGAATCGAGGGTGTGGACCACCAGTGCATCAGGGCTCGCCCTCTCTCAACACGAACCCCACGCCGCGAACCGTGTGAATAAGCCGTGCGCCGCCTTCGTTGTCGACTTTCCTGCGGAGCCGGGTCATCTGCACGTCGATCACGTTGTCGAGCGGCGTCGCGCGGCGCGGCTCTTTCCAGACCTCACGCGCCAGCATTTCCCGCGAGACGAGATGGCCCTGATGTCGAAGCAGATACTCCAGCAGCTCGAATTCGCGCGCGGTCAGATCGAGCAGCGCATCACCGCGCGTGGCGCGGCGCGTCACGAGGTCCAGTTCCAGGTCGGCAGCCTTCAAACGAAGCACGTCGGACGGCCGGCCACGGCGAAGGAGGGCGCGAATCCGCGCGAGCAGCTCCGGCAACGCGAATGGCTTGACCAGGTAATCGTCGGCGCCCAGGTCGAGGCCGAGCACGCGATCGTCCACGCCGTCACGGGCGGTCAGAATCAGGACTGGCGTCTCGATGTGCCACTGCCTCAGCGTCTGCAGGATTTCGAGTCCGCTCCGACCTGGCAGCATCAAGTCCAGGACGACGAGGTCGAACACCTCCGCATTCGCGCGAAAGAACCCGTCTTCACCAGTCGCCGCCACGACGACGTCGTAGTGCTCCGCCTGCAGCGCCGACGCGAGGATCTGCGCGAGTTTTCGCTCGTCTTCGACGACCAGGACACGCACTACCCGAATGTTACCGGGCTGGCTTCGACCCGTTCCTGACTTTTCTGTCAGGCAGGACGCTCATGCGTCGCCGGTCAGCGGTGAGTTGGGCTTCTTGACGGCGAGCGTTCGCGCGGGTTTCGCGAAGGACGGATTCCGCCTCCAGAAACGGCATCGCAAGGAGTCGCGGAAGCGACGACGACCGTACCGGGTCCGCGTCGTCCAGACCGTAAACCACTGAGGACGCGTGCTCGGTCGGCATAAAGGTTCCAAACATGCGGTCGTAGATCGACAGCACGTTGCCGTCGTTCGAATTCGTCTCGGAGCTGTCGCGCGAATGATGGATTTTGTGGACGTTCGGGGTCACCCAGACCACAGACAGCACGCGGTCGAGTGGTGCCCATAGCCGGATATTGGCGTGCTCGACGAGACCACGGGACCGATTTCTCTTCGTCGTGATTTTGTGTTTTCGTGGCGACACGCCTTTAACGCGCGAGACCGCGAACATGACAGACGCGACGAACGCCACGCGGGCCAGACGATTCAGCCGGGGCATCTTCAGCTCCCTCAAAACACGAACTTCGTCGCGATCTGAATCAATCGTGGTGATGCGGCGGCGACGATTTGGCCGAACGTCGAGCTGGTAATGTTGCCATCCACGGCGCCCGCACCGTAGAACTGCGGCTGGTTGAGCACGTTGAAGGCTTCCACGCGAACCTGCAGCGACTTGTTCGGCGTCAGGCTTACGTTCTTGATCAATGCCATATCAAAGTTCTGAATTCCGGGTCCATAGCAGAAGCGGCGAGGAGCGCTCCCGATCTCGCCGAGGGCTGGAAGACTGAAGCACGACGTATTGAACGCGGGGCCCTTCGCAGGGTCGCGATTAACCTGCAGATCGCAGCCGAGCGAGTAGTTGGGGGTGTCGACCAGGTTGTTGTTCACGCCGTTGCCGAACGTACCGAGCAATGACGTGTCGGCACTGTTGTAGAGCGTGACCGGAAATCCGGAACTGAACCGCGTCGTCCCAGAAATCGTCCAGCGTTCGGTCCACTCGTTGCGACGTCCGAATAGCCTGCCAAACGGCAGGTCATAGTTGTAGCTCACGACGAAGTTGTGCCGCATGTCGAACGCCGACGGCGCTTCTGACCGATGAATGTCGAACGGATTCACTTGTTCACCGAGGTTCGAGGCCACATCGACGGATTTGCTCAGGGTGTACCCAGCTTGGACGGAGGCGTTCCCACGTGTGTACCGAAGATTCAACTCGAGCGCGTTGTATCGCGAGTACCCTGTCGTCTCCTGCCGCGTCATCGTTCCGTAGTCCGGACCGAGCGGTCCTCTGGTGCCGTTGATCACCTGGCCGTCCTTCGTGACGAAGATTCCGTTCTCCGCGAATGGGCCGCACGTGGGGCTGCCCGGCGCCACTTGATCGGGCTGACTGACGCTGAGGCAGAGGGCAGCATTACCCGGATTTGCCTGGCGGATGACCAGGATGTTGTGTCCGCGGCTGCCGACGTAACTTGCCGTCGCAACGGCGTTGGCCGCCAATTCGCGCTGCACCGAGAGCATGTAGTTCTCGGAGTACGGCGTCTTGTTGTCATTGCCGAAGAACGGATCCGCGTTGACAGGAATGAACTTCGACCAGTCGATGTTCGAGACCGGGTTGCCCGCGGACGCGCCCAGCGGTGGGGGCGGAAACGGAAACCGCTGACCGTTGTTCGTCCCATCGGCCGCGGTGACGAACGGCGTCTCGAACAGGGGCGGCGCCGGACTCAAGTAGTTGTACCCATACGGCGGCACGCCGTACATGATGCCGGCGGAGAGACCCTGGAATGCTGTGTAGAAAATCCCGTAGCTGCCCCTCACGCTGAACTTCTCACTCGGTGCGTAGGCGATGCCGACCCGCGGCGCCACGTTGTCCCAGCGCGTTGGCGAGAGGCCCCGACCGATCCCGGGATCGCCCGGAACCACAAGACCGAGCGGTGCACCTGGAAACACCACGGAGTTCTGGCCGGGCACGATCGTCTGAATCTGATTGTCGCGTTCGTACCATGGCTGCATGACGTCCCATCTCATTCCGTAGTTGAACGTCACACGCGATCCGATTCGCCAGCTGTCCTGCGCGAACAGCGCGCCGTACTTGTTACGCAGGTGGAAGACTCCTCCGGTCGATTGGATGTAGTTGCTCGGGATCCCGAGCAGGAAATCTGCAAAATCGCTCCCCGTTTCCGTGCCGGCAAAAGTAAACGTGCCGTTGAACGTCGCGTTAGGATCGAGCTCCACCTGCGAGAACTGGAACTGTCCGCCCACTTTCACCGTGTGCGTGCCGAACACCTTCGAGAGGCTGTCGTTGAAATTGAACGTCTGATTGACTTGGTTCACGCCGGTGATCGTGACACCCATCGTCAACGCGTCGAACGCGATGTTCTCGACGCCTTCGAGCTCCGGTGCCTGGACGACGATCCCCGGCGTGGCGGGCCCGGTCACGAATCCCTGCGAGGCGAGACTGACACCCCGCCCACCGTTCGGGAATCCGACGTTGTTCGCATTCCGCGTGAACGTCGCGTGAAATTCGTTCACCGCGCCGTTGCGCATCACGGTGTTATCACCCACCGCAAAGAGCTGCGCGCGCCCCAGGGTCAGTGCGTCGAAGCCAGGTACGTTGGCGCCGCCCTGCTGACCCGGATACGGATTATCGAGTCGATAGTCGTCGAAGAAGTAGTACCCCGACAGCAGCCCGAGGCGGCTGTTGCCGTCCACACGGTACGCAAACTTGTCGTCGCGTACGGTCTTCGCGAAGGCGCCCGTCGAAAACAGATTCTCGCCGCTGTTGGGCGGCGGGATGTACTGCAGCAGACGCTGAGCAGGCGATGACCACGCCTGTTGAGGGATCATCGCGTTCGGCAGCACGCACTGCGCAGCCGTCGTGCATCCGGGGAAGTAGTAGGGCTCGCCCGGCGACACCGCGTACCCAAGCCGCTGCGACAGCAGGTTCGCCCAGTACCGACCGTTCACCGTCCCTGTCAGCGAGCTCGCAACATCGGCGAAGTTCCCGGCGCGCTCTGCGCCGGATGGAACCGGAATGAGTCCGGTCTCAATCCCTTGCGTGGTCCGAGTCGCTTCGTAATCGGCAAAGAAGAACACCTTCTGCCGCTTGAGCGGTCCCCCAATAGTCCCGCCCGGTTGATTCTGGTTGAATGTGGCTCGCTCCGGCGAAAAGTAGTTCCTCGCGTCGAGCGCGGTGTTGCGAAAGAACTCGAACATGTCGCCGTGCAACATATCGCTGCCCGACTTGGTGACGACGTTGATGATGCCGCCATTGTAGTTACCGTGCTCGGGATCGAAGTTGTTCGTCAGGACGCGGAACTCATCGATCGAGTCGAGGTTCGGCACGACCGCTGTGCCGCCGTTCATGTGCTCCTGGACGTCGCCACCATTCACGAGAAAGCCATTCGCGGTTTCGCGCTGGCCACTGACCGACACATTACCCGCGTTGAGCTGTCCGGACGGCGCGATCGTGCCGGTCACGCCCGCCATGATCACCGAGTTGGCCTGGATCGTCGTCGTCGGTATGACGCCGGGCTGAATCGATAACAGATCCGTGTAGCTGCGCCCGTTCAATGAGAGTGTGGTCATCGTCTGTGCGGGTACGACTTCGCCGAGCTGGGTCGAGATCGTGTCAACGCGAATTTGATTCGCCGTGACGGTCACGGTCTCCGATTGGGATCCGATCTCGAGCGTGGCATTGACCTGCAGCGCGGCGTCCGTGTCGACCACGACGCCGGCCCGCCTGAGAGGTTTGAATCCCTCGATTTGAAAGGTGAGGTCATACCGGCCGACGGGCAGCTTGGGCAGCGAATAGAAGCCCTGTGCGTCGGTGACGACCACGACTTGCGTGCCGAGTACCGTGTTCATCGCCGTCACGGTGACGCCCGGCGTGACACCACCGGTCGGATCCTTGACGGTCCCTGAAATGCTGCCCCCCACTTGAGCCGAAACACCGGCGACCAAGGTTCCGAAGACCAGCAAGACAACAATTCCGAAACGGGTCGCGGCCAACGGCCCGGACCCCATCACCGACTGTCTCACGTCGAAGAACCTCCTCAGGATTGGCGCAACTTGGCCTGCTGAGCACCGATGAGAAACTCCAAGCCGAAGGCACCAAACCGCTCACGAATCGTCAGCATCGGCGTATTCGCTGCGGCGCGGCTCGAGCAGTGTGTTCCGGTCAGTAACTGGTCGCGCACCGGTCAGTGCGCCGCGCACGCACACAAACGCGGTCAATTTCCGCATCGTAGTCGCGCTGCTCCGCTTCGTTCACCTGAAGAGTCTCTGAACTTTTCGTCATGTGATCGTCCTGCTGGGCGGCGAGGCCGGACTGCGTGTCGGTTTTCAGAGCGCATCTGAACGTCAGCGCCGTTCACCGTCTACGTTCTGTTCGCACCTGGCGATGCGTGGCGCGCCGGCACGGGCGATTCAGGAGCTCGCCGGACATCAGGACCTGACGACGACGCAGCGGTACATGCATCTGAGTCCCGCCGCGATCGAAGGCGCGATTCGGCTGCTCGATTTGCCGAAAAACGCACGCGAACGTGGAGATTTTGGAGACGGCGGGAGGTGTAATTACTAAGGTCGGTACGCTGGAAGAGGATAGTGGTGGTCTACCGAAAATGAGTAACGATCGGTCACCCGTCCAGGTAACAGCGCGTGGCCGCACCTCCTGAAAGCTCGATCAGCTTCCGAACGGGGTTGAGAGCTGTGGATGCCCAGCGTCCAGAATCCTCAACTCGGATGGGACGCGGCGGGCGCCGCGTCACGAGGGTCGCAGGCATCGATGGAGGACCGCGTCGCCCCCTTTTGACGATCTGCGTTCCCTGAACCGCCAGCCTGTATTACAAGCAAACATCCCACGCACAATAGCTCGACAATTCTTGCACTCGAACGGTTGAGCGCGCTACGCCACGACAGATACCGTCAGGCCATGCGGAACCATAACTGATGCAGTTGCTAGTATTTGTCCGAATCAAGAACAGTCTGTCGTCCCCGAACGCGCTTCGAGGTACAGAAAATGCACAAAGGCCGCGCCGAGCTGGCAGAAATGAGGGCGAAAACGCCTTCGGCCTCTGCGAGCCAAACCTTCCCTGGTCAACCCACCGCTTTCGCCCAGGAGGCAGCCCATGCTACGTCAGATCGTCTCAGCAATAAGAAAAGCGAGAAGCAGTAATGGAGCGAGCGCAGCCGCGATCGTGATCGCCGTCGCAATATTCATCAAGACGGCGGTGGCGGTGCACGACACGGGACGGTTTCAGCTGGATGGGGACGCGTCGTCATTCACGAACACGGTGGGGACTCCCTCAGCATCAGACGACTGGGACAAGGTCTGTAATGAGGTGACCGGTGGCGGAGTGGCCGGTTGTGGGACGACGTCGGTCACCACCGGTTCGCCCGCGAACGCCGTGGCGTGGACGACGGACAACCTCGTAGGCGACGGGCCGTCGTTGAATGCCACGACGTTCACGGGCGGGGGCTCGAAGGACCCGATAGACATCAACAACTGGGCCTGGTCGGACGGAGTAGGCGGGCTGCCGGACAAGGACAACCTGCTGCATGCCTTCGCGGTCCGCTACTCGCTGGCCCCCACCCCGCCGGGCGGGAGCTGTCCAAATGGCACCGGCGGTGTGGGTCAGCCGCCCTTCGATTCGACCAAGCCGTGCGTGGTGCTGTTCTTCGGCTCGGATCGCCTCGACAACAGCGGCGACGCGCAGCAGGGGTTCTGGTTCTTCCAGAACGCGA
>Ga0209474_10000025_pt1 | contig 167142 bp, 150 predicted proteins | sample GraSoiAngelo_145_FD_185902 | JGI IMG/M metagenome (GOLD analysis project Ga0209474, IMG submission 185902) | Grasslands soil microbial communities from the Angelo Coastal Reserve, California, USA - 14_1009_05_20cm (SPAdes) (version 2) | ecosystem: Environmental > Terrestrial > Soil >... | reverse complement strand
CGGCCGGCGCGCGCGCAGCGCGAAGCCGGGGAGGCGTCACGGATCAAGCGCGTGGGGGTACAGGCCCCACGCGCAAGTGAAAGAGCGCCTGCGGCCACGCCGACGGCCGGCGCGCGCGCAGCGCGAAGCCGGGGAGGCGTCACGGATCAAGCGCGTGGGGGTGGGGCCCCACACGCAAGTGAAAGAGATGAGGACGCTATGGGTGACCGACGTTCACGACGTGATTTTCTCAAGGCCGTCGCCGCGGGCACGGCGATGACACCGACGATCCTGCGCGCGCAGGCTCCGTCTGCTGCGCAGCGCGTTTCGGCGAACGACCGGATTCGCCTTGCCGCGATCGGCGCGGGCATTCGCGGCCAGCAGGACGTGCGCTCGGCGTTGAAGACGTCTGGCATCGAGCTGGTGGCGGTTGCCGACGTCTACGAAGGACGGCTCACGCTCGCGAAAGAGCTCTGGGGCGCTCACCTCTTCACGACGCGCGACTACAGGGAAGTGTTGTCGCGGCCGGATGTCGATGCCGTCGTCGTCGCGGCGCCGGATCACTGGCACATGCCGATGACGATCGACGCGATGAAGGCGGGCAAGGACGTGTACGTCGAGAAGCCGATGGTCCAGCAGCTCGACGAGGGAGCGCGCGTGATCGAGGCCGCGCGGCAGACCGGCCGCGTCCTGCAGGTAGGCAGCCAGCACCCGAGCTCCATCGTGTACGCGAAGGCGCGCGAGCTGTTCCGCGCGGGCGCCATCGGGGAGCTGAATCTCGTCGAGGCGTGGATCAATCGCAACTCGCCGACCGGCGCGTGGCAGTACTCGATTCCGCCCGATGCGTCGCCGCAGACGATCGACTGGGACCGCTTCCTCGGGCGCGCCCCAAAGCGGCCGTTCGATCCGATCCGCGCGTTCCGCTGGCGCAACTACCGAGAGTACGGCACCGGCATCCCGGGCGATCTGTTCGTCCACCTGTTCACCGCCATTCATTTCGTGCTCGATGCGTCCGGTCCCACGCGCGCAATCGCGAGCGGCGGCCTCCGGCACTGGCACGACGGCCGCGACGTCCCGGATGTCATGCTCGCGATGTACGACTATCCGAAGACGTCGTCGCATCCGGCATTCACCGTCTCGCTGAAAGTCAACTTCGCCGAAGGCGCCGGCGACAACACGACGTTTCGTTTCGTCGGTCCCGACGGCGTTCTCACGATCGGCGACAATACGGTGACGCTGTCGCGGCGCCCGCCGGCGAAGGAACCGGGCGAAACGAGCGAGACGTTCGCGAAGGCGACGCAGCAGGAGTTCCTGAAGGAGTATCGCGCGAAGTACCCCGACGTGCCCGAGCTTAGGCCGCGCAGCGACGAAATGTTCAACGCGCCACAGCGGTACAACAGCACCGACGATCATTTCCGAAACTTCTTCGAGGCGATGCGCACGCGGCGCCCGGTCGTCGAAGATGCGGTGTTCGGGCTGCGCGCGGCCGGTCCCGCGCTGCTGGCGAACGAGAGCTATTTCGAGAACCGCGCGATGCGATGGGATCCGGACAAGATGGTCCGGCTGAAGGCGGATTCCACGGCGGAGGACCATCGGTAGGCGACGCCACCGCGGACGTGTTCCATGCGCACACCAACGATGATCGCCGTCAGCATCATAGTCGTCGCGGGCCTTGCAGCCGACGACAAGACGATGACGAACACGCTCACCGCGAAAGAGAAGGCCGACGGCTGGCGCCTGCTGTTCGACGGCAGAACGACCGCCGGCTGGCGCGGCTTTCGGCAGCAACAGATGCCGGCCGGCTGGCGCGTCGTCGACGGCGCGCTGACGCGCGTCGCCGCGGCCACCGACATCGTCACGAACGACGAGTTCGGCGATTTCGAGCTGACGGTGGACTGGAACCTGGCGTCGAACGGCAACAGCGGCATCTTCTATCGCGTCACCGAAGACGACGATGTCATGTGGCACACGGCGCCCGAGTATCAGATCATCGACAACGCGTACAACAAGGAGCCGTTGAAACCGGCGCAGCTCGCCGGCGCCAACTACGATCTCGATCCGCCGTCGCGTGACGCGACGAGGCCGATCGGCTCGTGGAACGCGACGCGGCTGGTGGTCCGCGGTCCGCACGTCGAACACTGGTTGAATGGGGTGAAGGTGGTCGAGTACGAGCTCTGGAGCGCCGGCTGGGAGCGGCGCGTGCGCGAGAGCAAGTTCAAGGACTTCCCACGCTATGCACGCGCCCGCCGTGGACGCATCGGCCTGCAGGATCACGGCGATCGCGTCGCCTTCCGCAATATGAAGATTCGCGAGCTGAAATAACGCCAAGGACACGAAGGACACGCACCTGGAGGCAGCCATGGCGAGCGAGTGTGAAGTATCGCGGCGCGCGTTTGTCGCCGGAGTGTCCGCTTTCGTCTTCGGCGCGTGGACCGATCCACCGGCGGTCACGAAGCGCGTCGAGAAGCTGTACAAGATCGCCGGCTGCAGGCAGCCCAACGATCTTCAGTTCGTCGCGGAGCGGGGCGAAGGGGTCCCCGCGCCGCGCGTCCGGGGGGCAGGGGCCCCCGGAGTAAGCAACGCCTTGTGGGTGCTCGATCAGGTCGATCCCAACAAAGCGTTCGAGGTGCGCCCCGAAGACGGCTCGATCATTCAAGAGCTGCAGACCGAATCGATTCACGGCAGCGGCATCACGTACGGCAACGGCGCGCTGTGGATCTCGTCGACGAAGATGGCGGATCCGAAGATGCCGCCCCGGACGTTGAAGGTCGATCCGAAGAGCGGCAAGACGCTGAAGTCGTGGGTGACGCCGGGATCGGGCCTGTACGGAAAAATCACGCCGAAGTCGACGCCGTCCGGCGCGCACGGATTGAAGTGGGTGGACGGCAAGTACTGGATGGCCGTTCCGGCTTCCGGAAAACTGTTCCTCATGGAACCAGAGACGGGAGAGATCGTTCGATCGATTCCGGCGCCGGGCGTCCGGACGCATGGCCTCGCGTGGGACAACGGTTTTCTGTGGTGCGTCGAGTCGGACGGACGCGTGATCTACAAGCTCGATCCATCCAACGGCCGAGCGCTCGAGCGGATCCAGCTGACGCGCGAGGATCCCGAGCCGCACGGCCTCGACATCCACGACGGCGTCTTGTGGTACTGCGACGCCGCGAGCGGTTGGATTTGTCGGCTCGTCTAGAGACGTTGTGGATTCCTACTGAACCAACGCTGGACTCAACTGCCCCACCGAGACAATTCGGCTCGGCGCGATCAGCAATCGCGGCGACGAATCAGCCGCGCGGAGTGGACATGACTAGACTCACCGGATTCATTGTCTCGAGCCTCTTGTGCCTGCCGATCGCGTCTGCCGCGCAGGAGCCGCCGATCACGTTGAGAGCAGACGTCGTCATCGACGGGACCGGCAACACGCTCCGAAACACGAACATCGTCGTGCAGGGCACCAAGATCCAGTCGGTCGGCCAGACCACCGCGCAAGGTCCGGTCTACGACCTCCGCGCGCTCACCGTGATGCCCGGCTGGATCGACACGCACGCGCACATCAGCGGCCACTTCGACCGCAAGACCGGGCGGCTGCCGGAGCAGGGATCCGAAACACCGCAGCAGACGATGCTCTACACGGCGGGGAACGCGTACCGCACGCTGCTCGCCGGCTTCACGGCGGTGCAGAGTCCCGGCGCCGAAGTCGACAAGGATCTTCGCGACTGGATTGCCGACCGGATTATTCCCGGACCACGCATCCTGACCTCGCTCAGGGCGATTACGGACAAGACCGGGACACCGGAGCAGATTCGCGCGTTCGTACGAAAGGCCGCGGCCGACGGCGCCGACGTCATCAAGCTGTTCGCCACGTCGAGCATCCGGGACGGCGGAGAACAGACGATGAGCGATGCGCAGATCCAGGCTGCGTGCAGCGAGGCGCATGCGCGAGGCAAGCGGGCGATGGTGCACGCCCAGGGACCCGAGGGCGCGAAAGCGGCCATCCTCGCCGGCTGCAACTCGATCGAGCACGGCAACCGGCTGACCAACGAGGTGCTCGACCTGATGGCGCAGCGTCAGGTCTACTTCGATCCGAACTTCGGGCTGCTGCTGCACAACTACCTGGAGAACAAGGCGAAGTTCATCGGCCGCGGCAATTACAACGAGCAGGGCTTCAAGTTCATGGAGGAAGGCATCCCGATCGGGATCGACACATTCAAGCGCGCGCTGACGCGAAAGATTCCGATCGTCTTCGGCACGGACGCTGTCGCCGGTGCGAACGGCCGCAACTACGAGGAGTTCGTCTACCGGGTGCGCGACGGCGGACAGCCGCCGATGGACGCGATTCTGGCGGCGACGTCGACCGCTGCGCGATCGCTCGCCCTCGACAAGACGATCGGCACGATTGCTCCGGGCTTGGACGCCGACATCATCGCGACCGACGGCAACCCGCTCCAGGACATCACGGCCGTGCGGCGCGTGGTCTTCGTGATGAAAGGCGGCACGGTCTACAAGAACGTGGCCGGCGCCCGGACTCCAGGAACGAGAACATCATCGGCGGAGTTCAGCCTACGTTGATCGGTCGCATGAATCGGTGATGCCGTTGCTCCGCATCGAAAAACAAATGGCGGATTCCGATTGCGAGAAGGCGGACTATTATCCGCGCGCCGGCCACATGAAGTACACGCGTCGCGACTTCTTCGAGGCCGCCGGGGCCATCGTCGCCGCGGCGGGGGGCGGCTGCTCGAGACGGCCAGCAACGGCAAACCGCGTTTCGGGCGCTACAGGCGTGGAGCTGGGCGTCGAGGGCGCCGCGCTGCCGGATTATTCGCACGATCTCGAGCGATACCTCGTCCGACTCGCGAGCGACGCGCGCGCGCGGCGCCAGCAGGCGATCAACGCGATTTCCACGCCGCAGGGAATCGCGGACCGAGCAAAATTCGTCACCGAACAGGTCTGGAAGATGCTCGGCGGACCTTTGGAGCGGTTTCCCCTCAATCCTCGCGTCACGGGCACCCTTGACCGACCCGGCTATCGCATCGAGAAGCTGACCTTCGAAAGCCGGCCACGACTCTACGTCACCGCGAACCTCTATCTGCCGGCCGCGGCTGGACGCCATCCGGCGATCCTCGGGCCACTCGGCCATTCGACGAACGGCAAGGCGTGGCCAAGCTATCAGAGGTTGTTCTCGAATCTGGCGCGCAAGGGTTACGTGGTCCTGGCCTACGACCCGTTCGGACAGGGCGAGCGCATCGAGTACCCAGGAACACACGCCGGTCGGTCGGCGATCGGCGGTGGCGGAACGAGCGAGCACGAGTATGCCGGACGCCGTCTTATTCTGCTCGGCGCCAACTTCAGTCTGTTCCGCGTGTGGGACGGCATCCGCGGGATCGACTTCCTGCTGACGCGCGCAGAAGTCGATCCCGAGCGGATCGGCTGCTGCGGACAGTCGGGCGGCGGAACGCTGACGCAATTCCTGGCGGCGCTCGACAGTCGCATCCGCGTCGCCGTCGTGTCGGAGGGCAACACCGAGAACGTGGCGCATGCCGACGTCGAGCCGCCCGGTTCTGCCGACGATGCGGAGCAGAACATCGTGCCGGCGCTCTCTTACGGGATCGATCGTGCGGACTTGCTGTATGCCTTCGCGCCGAAGCCGCTGCTCATGACGGTGACGCTTCACGATGCTGGCCACACCTATTCGCCCGAGTACGTCGACAGCTCGCTCGATCTCTTACAGGAGTACAGACGCGCGTACAGCCTGCTGGCGGCCGATGATCGCGTGTCGCTTCAGGTCACCACCGAACAGCATGGATACGTCTACGAGCTGCGCCGCGCGACCTATGCCTGGTTCAACCGCTGGTTCGAGATGAAGAACACCGACGACGAAGAGGTCTCACAGGACGTGGAGCCGGACGAGACGCTCTTTGTCACGCCGACAGGGTTCGTCACCACTTCGTTCGGCGGCGAGACGGCGCTGTCGCTGACGCGGCAGATGGCCGCCGCCGTCCGGAGACCGCCCGCGGCAGGCGCGGACGACATGCGTAAGCGCATTCACGCCGCGCTTGGCATCGAGGCGTCGCGTGGCGAAGCGCCGGCGAGCCGCGTGCTGGCCACGATTCGCAAGCCCGGCTATCGGGCGGAACAGTTCGAGTTCACGAGCGATCGAGACATTCGTATTCCAGGCTGGCTGCTCACGCCGGACAAGGCGGGATCATCAACGCCGACCGTGCTCTACGTCGGCGAGGCGGCCGCGTGGAGTTCGGTCGCCGAAGACGGGTTCGCCGAGCAGCTGTGCAAGAAGGGCGGATGCCGCGTCGCGACGATGGACGTCCGTGGACGCGGCGATTGCGCGATCGCCTATCCGCAGCGCGGTCGGTTCTACTTTTCAAATCGCATCTCCAATGAGGCCTACCTGACCTGGTTCACATTGATCCTCGGCCGGCCGCTTCTTGGTGGACAGGTGTACGACACGCTTCGGGCCTTGGACTATCTCGGATCGCGATCCGACATCGCCGGCGCCGTCTCACTCGTGGGCGACGGACCGCACGGCGTGATCGCGCTCTATGCCGCGGCGCTCGATGAGCGCGTTCGCGGTGTCGCCCTGCGGCAGACCGTGACGGACTATCGTTCACTCGCCGTCGCCGAGCGCTATACACAGCCGTTCGGGATCTACGCGTACGGACTTCTGCGCGAATTCGATCTGCCGGAGGTGGCAGGCGCCGTCGGACCGCGCTCGGTGCTGCTGCTTGATCCCGCGACGCCGCTTGGCGAACCGGCCGGCGCTGCGGCTCGGGATCTCTACAGAGACGTGCCGAACGCCAGCGTGCAAGCCGAAGACGGTGAAGACCCAGTACAGATCTTGGCGGTCTGGACTGGGGGACACGTGTCGAGATGACCAGCGCGGTCACCCGATCGCACGCGCAGCGGCAGCCGCGACGATGACACTCATGCTTGCGACGTTCTCTCGATCGTCCTTGCGATGTTTCTCTCGATCGTCCCCCGCGCCCGCGGTCTCCCACGACGGTTGGCCACGTCCGTGCGCTCTTGCCGAAGCCTGCGCCATGGAACGACTCCGCCGAGTCGCGACCGTCGATGATCGCGACACGGCGAGTCGCAACCGGCGGCCGTCAGCCGCGGCAGTTGGTAGTCGTGGAATCGATGCTCGAGGTGATATCGCCATTGGCGGTGACGGTCATGCGAAGCATCTGGATCATGTCCCAGTTGTCGATGGATCCCGGTCCCTTCATCCGCATCTTGATCCGGATCGTGAACTCACCAGCACCTGATGTGGCCTGGACGTTGAACAGATCGTTCTCGGAGAACGGGTAGTTCGTCGCGGTCACTTGTCCGACGCCGGCTCCCTTCGACACGATCCCGAAGTTGATATGAAGTCCACCCGCGTTGTCGAATTTGAAGTTTGAGGTGATCGTTTGAAGGCCGTTCATGTCTACCAACTCGTTCGTGCACGTGTTGAGAATCGAAGTAGAGAAGGGCACCGTCGTCGTAGTGCTCTGCGCCGAAGCGGCTTTCGGCAACGCACAGACGACGACGGCGCACAGAATTCCGATTGAGCGACCGACCTTGGTTGCGATCATCCTGAACATCTCCTCTGAGTGTGCCGGCAAGAAGCGCGACACGGGTTTACGAGTGCCGTGTTGCGCGGCGAGCGCAAACAGCGTTCACCGCACTACGAGCATTCGAGCAAGTCGTACCCAAGCTGTGCCGCGTCTCGAATCGCCTGTGGAAGGGTCGCGTTGTTGATGACGCTTAGCAGCGCACTGCACACCGCCGTCGTTCCGCCGCCGTGGCCACTGCCTTTCGCCTCGAGCCGCGCCGTGGAAGCCGCGAGCCCCGACGCTAGCATCACGGCCATCGTCACGGCCGCGCCGAATCTGCTCATTCGCTTCACGCATCCTCCTACTTTGTGAATCGCCGATCGGTGTTCATTCCCGAGACACCGTCGGCGTGGTAGCGACAGGTGCTACGGTCCTCCTTGAAGACCGTAACGCGGTTTTGTCTGCCGTACGGATGACAATTGTCCTGCGCCTGGGAGAATTCGCGAATAGACCGAAGGTCTGAGGGCGTCGAGATCCCACAGGACCTAAGTCCTAGCCAATTTTGTGACGGGTGGCAGAAGAGACTCGAGATCGGACACACGTACTAAAATGACACTCTGAACACCGGCACTCGTCACGCCGTTTCGGTGCGCTCGGCGCGCGCGAGCCTTTCAGTTGGTCCTTGCGGGTTTCAAAGATCCCGACATGAATGTCGCGCGGGGACGGGCTCAAGGCGTCCGACCCGCGAGGAAGCGGTCGACGCGCGCCGCGACATCTTTCAAGTACATCGGGTCGCCGGCCGGTAATTCCGTCGTGAAGGCACCGCGGTAGCCGACGTCGGTGAACGCCCGGTGGACGGCGAGCCAGTCGATGTCGCCTTCGCCGAGGTTCTTCCACGCGAACCGGCCGTTCGCGCGATCGAGCTGGAAATCCTTCAGGTGCACTTTGGCGATGCGCGCGCCGAGCGCACGGATCCAGTCCTGCGGGTACCCGTAAAACACCACGTTGCCGACGTCGAAATAGGCTTTCAGCCACGGCGAATCGACCTCGTCGACGTAGCGCGCGAATTCGAGCGGGCTGAGGAGGAACTTGTTCCACACTTCCTCGACGGCGACGATCACTTTCAGATCCTTCGCCACCGGCAGCAGCCGTTCACGAATGACCTTCTGCGATCGGGTCCACGCGTCGCGATACGAGGTCGATCCATCGACGACAGCCGGAACGAGGAGAACGGTGTCGGCGCCCCACGCGGCCGCGTTGCGCAGCGACGTCTCCATCCCGGCGACGCTGCGATTGACGACATCGCGATCGGCGGCCGAGAGCGGGAACCGCCAGTGATCGGCGTTCATCACCGAATGCACGCGCAGCCCGGTTTTCGCCGACGCCTCGCGAACCTCGGCGACTTCCTCTGCCCGCGACGTCGTCTGCATCTCGACCGCATCGAACCCGGCGTCGCGCGCGATCGCGAACCGCCCGGCGTACGCGACATCCTTCGGCAGCATCGTGATGAGAACGGCTTTAGGGCCGACACGCTGGTCGGCTCCTACGAGTGGTGCGACCGCGCCGGCCGCGAGCGTTTGCAGGAAGGTGCGGCGGTTTATCACACGTCACCCGTTCGCATGCGCTCTTTGAGCAGATCCATCGTCCGCCACGCCATGGCGAGGATCGACCAGGTGGTGTTCTGGGTACCGCCACACACGAACGGCGCGGCGTCGGCGAGGTACACGTTCTTCACATCGTGCAGGCGGCACGATGGATCCGTGACCGACGTCTTCGGGTCGCGACCCATGCGAGCCGTCCCGATCTCGTGAATCGACCATCCGGGCGGAAGCGGCTCGCGCTCGATCTTGATGTCCTCGGCATGCGCCGCCATCAGCATCTCCTCGATCGAGTCGGCCATGTCCTTCGCCATCTTCAGCTCGTTGTCGCCGAACCGGTAGTCGAAGCGCAGCACCGGGATGCCCCACGCGTCCTTCACGTCGCGATCGAGCATCACGCGGTTCTCTTTTCGCGGCAGCACCTCGCCGAATCCGCCGAAGCTGATGATCGCGGGATAGTACTTGCGCACGCTCGACTTGAATGACTTCCCGTATCCCGGCATGTCGTGCGCCATGCTCGGGTAGTCGGCGCAGCCGCCGCCGCCCTGGAAGTGATAGCCGCGAATGAAGTCGGGATGGCGATCCGTGATGTTGCGGAACCGCGGAATGTACGGCGCGACGGGACGGCCGTCGTCGAGCGTCGTCTCGGTGCCGATTCGCGCCGGGATGTAGCCGCTGCCGCGAATCCCCATGACGTGCTCGCTCAGGTAGCAGCCGAGTAGCCCGGACGAGTTGCCGAGGCCGTCCGGATACGCGCGCGTTCGGGAATTGAGCAGGATACGGGTCGAATCGAGCGTGCCCGCGCCGAGGACGACGACGCGCGCCGGGAAGTCGAGCACCTCGCGCGTGTTCGCGTCGATGACGCGGACGCCCGTCGCGATGTTGGTCGCGTCGTCGATGAGCACCTCGGAAACGATCGAGTACGGACGGATCGTCAGGTTGCCGGAGTCGCGCGCCGGATAGACGAGCGCCGTCGGCGAGTGAAACGCCGCTCCGATGTTGCAGCCGCGCCCGCAGCGGCCGCGTCCCGCGCACTTCGCGCGGTACTTGTTGAGCACGCCGTCCGTCGTGACACCCGCGCGCCCCGGAATGTAGTGGCGCCCCATCTTCGCGATCGCGCGCTTGAAGGCGACTTCGACGCAATTGAGCTTGTACGGACGCTGGAAGATACCGTCGGGCACCTGCTCGAGCCCTTCCTTCGTCCCCGAGCAGCCGAGCAGCACGTCGACCTTGTCGTAGTACGGCTTGACGTCGTCGTACGAGATCGGCCAATCGACGTCGAATCCGTCGCGGCTCGCGGCGTTGAACTGCAGCGGACCGTAGCGCAGCGCCCCGCGACCCCAGAAATTCGTCCTGCCGCCGAGCACGCGCGCGCGAACCCACGCGTAGGGCGTGCCGGTCGTCGGATGCTGCCGCTCGTCGACGACCCAGTTCCGCGTGAACGTGTTGCCCGAGTACGACAGCACCTTCTTCGATTTCTCGAACGCGGGATTGTTCCCGTACGGTCGATCGAGGAAGTTGTATTCGGCGACGGCGATCGGACGCTCGCCCGGCGGCAGCCGATTGCGCCGCATCGACGCATACGGCCATTCCATCGTTCGATACTCGGTGCGCTCGTCGATCAGCCGGCCCGCTTCGAGCAACAGCACCTTGATGCCGGCCATCGCGAGCTGATAAGCGGCCATGCCCCCGGCCGCGCCGCTGCCGACGACGATCACGTCCCAGCGATCGGTGCCCGGTTTGATCGCAGCCGCGAGCCGTCGCGACTCCCCAGCGACGTTGCCGAGATCGAGCGTCAGGGTTCGATCGGTCTGCATCATGGTCTTTCTGAGATTGCTGATTGCGGATTGCTGATCGCTGATTGAATTGTTGATTGGTTGCGGACTGGACTGCGAAGCAATCAGCAATCAATCAGCGATCAATCAATAATCTGAAATCTGAAATCTGCAATTTCATTCGACGCGTTTCTGTCCACACTGCGGGCAATCCTTGCCGTCCTCGGTCTCGCAGCCGACGAATTCGCGCAGGAACTTGTTGCCCTTGTAGCGCAGCTCCTGGTGGATGCCGATCTCCGACGTGTAATAGCCGCGAATCGTCGCCTGCTTGGCCATCACGAAAAATTCTTCGAGCGCGCTCTGCGGCGCGATCTCGTTGCGGCTGATGTTGTGGAGGATGGCGTCGGACTGAGCGGCAATGAGCTCGACGAACGGCGTCCTGAAGCGGGCCGTCGCCTCGGCGTCGAGCGCCGCCACGCCGCCGATCCACCGCAGCATCTGCTCCGGCTCCGACTCGCTGAGCAAGAGGTCGATGTAGTCGGCGACCCGCGCCTGCTTCGCGCCGGGAGAGCGATCGTCGGCGGGGATGATCATCTCGACGAGCGCCTCGAGCGTCTGGAACTGCGGCGGCGTGAGAACCTTCGGCTGGGGCGCGGCGTTCGCCTCCTGAATCCGAGCGAACGCGAGCAGCCCTTCATCGGATAACCATGGCAGCGCCGCGACGGTTCCGACGCCTGCGCCGAACGCTTTCAGCGCGGCGCGGCGGCTGATTTTTCCCTGCTGAGTCTCAGCGTTTTGCACGGCCACATCATCCTGCGGTGGGACGGCGAGATCAAGAAACCTGTTGAGCGCATGCCAATCGTCCTTTCGTCATAGCGACGAGCAGTAGCGCCGTGCCGAGCCCGATCAGCGCAAGCAGCGTAACCATCGAAATCTGCGCGCGCGGCTCAACGCCGGCGAGCAGTCCCGCCAGCCAACGCGATACCGTATTGAAAGCGGCGTGGCTGGCGACCGCGGCGATGACGCTGAAGCCGGCGAGGTTGACGCTGAACGTGAGGATCACGGACAGGCCGGTCATGATCTGCTTATCGCTGTCCAGTGCCGCGACGTAGCGTCAGTACCCGATCACCGCTGACACCGGTCCACCGCTCACGCTGGCCGTCAGGCCACTGGACGACAACGGCGCTGACGGCCGCCGACGATCCGAGCCCGAAATGCACACGCACGTCGCTTGCCGACAGGTAGCTGCCATCCGTCCTCACGCGGCGCCAGAGCGTGGGACGGCCCGATCGCTCGACGCCGACCCAGCTGCCGATGCCGAATCGATTCGCCGGCCGCTCGTCGAGACGCACCTGAATCCAGTGATTCCGCGCGCCAGTCTGGTTGAGGAGCAGCCGCACCGGCCCGTTGTTGTTCGTGAACACGATGTCGACGTCGCCGTCGTTGTCGATGTCGCCGAATGCCGCGCCTCTGCTGATCTCGGCGCGTGCGAAGGCAGGACCCGCGGACGCGCTCGTCTCCTCGAAGCGTCCCGTGCCGCTGTTCCGGAAAAGCTGATTCCTCATCCGGTACGGCGCCGGCTGCCCGCGAAGCGACTCCACGATGTTGACGGCGCCATTGGCGACGAACAGATCCGGCCACCCGTCGTTGTCGTAATCGATCCAGTCGGTGCCGAAGCCGGTGAACCGCGCGGTCAGCGACGCGAGACCGCTTCGCACCCTCGCGTCCTCGAAGTTGCCGCGGCCGTCGTTCACGTACAGCACCGACGTCTCTCCGACGATGTTCGTGACGAACAGATCTTCGTCGCCGTCGAGATCGAAGTCTCCCGACGCGACGCCCATGCTCCCTTCGGGGTTGCCTTCCGAATTCAACGCCGCGCCGGAGAGCGGTCCTTCGTCGACGAACGTGCCGTCGTGGCGATTGAGCCAGAGCTGATTCGGCGTGCCGTCGTTCGCCACGTACGCGTCGAGCCAGCCATCGCCGTTGTAGTCGCCGACGGCCACGCCGAGTCCCGCTCCGTACGCTTTGCTGATGCCAGCCGCCGCCGTGACGTCGACGAAGTGTCCTCTGCCGTCATTTCGAAACAGCCGCGCGGGAACGGGCCGATAGACGCGCGGACTGCAGTAGTCGCGCGTGCCGACCGGGTCGTTGCACAGCTTGTTCGCGGCCGCCGTGAAGTCGACGTAGCGAGCGACGAACAGATCCAGATACCCGTCGCGGTCGTAATCGAAGAACGCCGCGCTGGTGCTCCATGCCGAGTCGCTGATGCCGGCCTGCCTGGTCACGTCGGTGAACGTGCCGTTGCCGTTGTTGTGCAGAAGCGCGATCGAGCCGAACGACGTGACGAGCAGGTCGAGGTAGCCGTCGTTGTCGTAGTCGCCCACGGCCGCGCCCATGCCGTAGCCGCGAATCCCGGCGCCGGAGCGTTCGGTCACGTCGGTGAAGTGCAGCGTGCGCCGGCTGTCCGCGCCGATCGTCAGGTCGTTGCGAAAGAGGCGGCTGGTTGGAGCCTCGCGCGCCGGGCTGGGCAGCGCGCCACCCTGAACGAGGAACACGTCGAGGTCGCCGTCGTTGTCGTAGTCGAAGAGCGCGACGCCGGCGCCCATCATCTCCGGCAGGTAGTAGTTGCCGGTCGCGCCGTTGACATGCGTGAAGGCGAGACCGGTCGCGGCCGCAGACTCGATGAAGATCGGATCGTCGGCTGCGGGCAAATGCGGCCTCGCCACGAGCTCATAGCCCGCGAACCCCACGAAAAGACAAAACACACGAAAACTCATTTCCAATGCTCGCTCGGGCCGCAGGCGCTTCATTTTCCTATGCTCGCGGGGCCCCACCCCCGCTCGCTCTCACTCGGCGCCGCGGCTTCGCCGCGGTCCCCTCCGGCGCCTCGCTCGGGCCGCAGGCGCTTCATTTCAATCGCGCGAGATCGCGCTCGATGGCAGCTGCGAGCTCGCTCTGCCCGTACTGCAGCGCAAGCTGCCGGGCATCGGTCGCCCACTTGATCCCCTCGTCGCGGTGGCCCGCTCTCACGTGCGCCGTCGCGAGCGCGAACAGGTATCGCGGCGCCTCGGCGTCGCGCGGTTCGGTCAGCTTCGCGAGCTCGCCAATCGCTTCGTCATTGCGTTCCAGTGCGATGAGCATCCGTCCCAGGTTGAATCGGGCGAGCCGGAACGTCGGTTGACTGTCGAAGGCCTGGCGATACGCGGCAGCCGCTTCTTCGAAGCGGCGCTCGCGCTCGAGGATTTGCCCGAGGTTGTTGTGGGCCTGCGCGTGACGCGGGTTGATCGCAATCGCCTGCCGGTAAGCGTCGGCAGCGTCCGCCCATCTCTCCTGCAGGCCGAGCAGCACGCCGTAGTCGTAATGCGCGTCGCCGAGATTGAAGCCGAGCGCCACGACCGCGCGATAGTGCTCTTCGGCCTTCGCCCAGTTGCCTTGCCTGCCATAGAGCGAGATGAGGTTCGCATGCGCCTGAGCGATCGTCGGATCGATGGCCAGCGCCGCTTCGTGCGCGGCGATTGCGCCGGCGGCATCGCCAGCCTCCGCGAGCCTGAGTCCCTGCTCGAGCCGCGTCTGCGCATCGTCGCGCAGCGCGCTGACGCTGCGAAGCACCGGATCGTCGATTGCCGGCCAGCGCGATCCGTATTGCTGATGACGCTCGAGCGCTCGCTTTGCTTCGTCCTGGTGTCCGAGCGCTCGATACGACAGCGCAAGGACGTAGTACGCGGCGCCCCATTCCGGAAAGAGCGCCACCGCGCGCTCGAGATGCCGCACCGCCGCGTCATGCTGGTTTCTCGCCGCGGCGATCCTGGCCAGACCAAATTCCGCAGCTGGCTCGGACGCCGGCTCGTGCCGCAGCGCCTCGAACAGCGGCTGTGCGCGATCGAAATCGCCGACGTCGAGGAGCGACTCGGCGAGCTTCACGCGCGCCGGGAGATAGTTTGGCGACACTCGAAGCGCCTGCTCCAGACGCCGCACCGCTTCGTCGTTTCGAGCGAGACGCTGCAGCACGACCGCATCGAGATACAGCCACTCGAACGCGCCCGGCGCGAGCGCCTGCGCGCGGATGTACGTCTCGTGGGCGGCGCCCCACTGCTCCCATGCCTGCAGCGTTTGCGCGAGCTTACTTACGGCATCGGCGTCTCCCGGTCGCGCGTTCGCGACTTCGTACACGGGCGACACCGCCTGGCGCGTGGGAGTTGGGTAGGAATCGAGGGAGAGATGGGGCAGCGGCGGCAGCGTTGTCTGCGCCGCCGCAGACAACGCCACCGCCAGGCCCACGAAGAACACGCTAGAAGCTGAAACGCAGCCCGAGGCGAACCTGACGTTCCGGATAGAAGGCTACTCCGTTGTTGTTTCTGACGGCCGTAATCTGTCCGAACGTGCCGGAGGTCACGTCATTTTGCGGGTTCTGGAATACGCCGCTGTTGAACAGGTTCCCGATTTCGACGCGCGCTTCCAGCCGCCGCTGGGCGCCCATCGGGAAGATGCGGAACACGGACAGATCGAGGTCGTTGCCGCCGGGCCCGTAGAACTGGTTCCGGCCGGTGTTGCCGAACCGAACGCCCGTCGGCTGGACGAACGCGCTTGTGTCGAAGAACGTTCCGTTCGGCGCGGCATCGCCGCGAACCGTGTACGAGCCGACCAGATCGGCCGTCTGCTGATTGCTCGGCGTGTTGACCGACGCACCGTTGTTGGCCGTCATCGTAAAAGGTTCGCCACTAAATGCCGCGAACATCCCGTTGAACTGCCAGTCGCTGGCCAGCGCCCTCGCGATGCTGCCGTAGCCATTGCCTTTCCCCTGCCACGGCAGCGCGTATACGAATCCGACCTGCAGGTTGTGTCTCCGATCGAACCCCGCGGGCGCCCAATTGCGATCGAGCTGGCTCGGCGTGTTGAACGAAAGCGTGGCTCTGCCATCGTTGTCGCTTTCGTTCATGGCCTTCGCCAGCGTGTAAGCGCCTTTGAGCAGGAACCCGTGCGTGAACGGTTTGTTGACCGCGACCTGCAGCGAGTCGTAACGCGTCCGCAGACGCTGACCCCACGAGTCGAGCCTGATGATGCGTCCCAGCGACGCGTACGGCCGGCTCGCATCGCCGCCGCCGAGGGTCAGCGGAGCATTGATGTCCAGGGCCGCGTATCCGCCGACACCTTTGGCGCCGACGTAGCCGACGTCAACGGTCGTGCTGAACGCCAGAAGCCGCTGGAACGCGATATTCCAGGTATGGACGTAACCGCGGTCGATGTTGTTGATCTCGGGCGTGTACTCCGCCGCGGAACGATCGAGCGGCACGCGCCCCGAGCTGAGATCGGGCCCGACGATTTTCGGGATGCCCTGCTGGAGTGTCGCGTAGGGCGCGAACGACTCGGCGTTCTGGAAGGTCGACGCGATCGTGATCGGGTAGTCGTTGTCGCCGCGGACGGCCCGCGCCCAGGCCTGCGCGTTGTAGGTGATGCCGTAGCCGGTGCGGAATACGGTGCTGTCGTTGATCCGGTAGGTGCCGCCCACGCGCGGCGCGAAATTATTCAGACCAGCCTTCATGCCGTTCGTCTGCGGGTTTCCTCCTCGCCCGGCGACGATGACGTCGAGCTGGCGCGCGAAGTCAGGGTTCGACAGATCGAGCCGGTCGAGCCCCCGCCCGTCTGCGCGATGCATGATCGGGTACACCTCCCACCGGAGCCCGAGGTCCAGCGTCAGCTTCGTGGTCGGCGTCCATCGGTCGCGGAAGTACAGGGCGTGCTGCCACTCGCGCGACGTCATCAGCTCGTTCTGCACGCTCTTTTGGACTCTGCCGACCTCCCCAAGGAGAAACGAGGCGTACGCGTTGTAGAAGTTGGCGGTCTGGCCGCCGCGCAGCCCGGTCGTGTTCGCGTTGAAAAGGAATTGTCCGCGGGGGTTGCCGGTTTCCGGCTGCCAGTGATCGAGATACAGGAAATTCAGGAAGTACCCGCCGCGGAAGTCGTGCTGCCCCGCAACCTTGGTGAGGTTGGTGGCAATCGAGTACGTCCGCTCGTCGCGGAAGATCGGGTTCCAGCCGTCGCGGTTGCCCAGTTGGCTGAAGAAGCCTGACGTCGTGCCGCCGAACTGGAACTCGGGATATCCCGCGTAGCGCTGGTCGCCGATGCCCTGGTCGTTGGTGCCGGGAATCCCAAGGACGTCGAGGCCGAAGTTGCCGGCATTGAAATCGGGCCCGAGCACGTCCTGCTTCTGGCGCGAGAACCCGAACGTCTGGTCCATCAACACCGTCGGGCTCAGCGTCCACGTCTGACCGGCCGTGACCTGGTAGACCTTCGTGTTCCCGCCGCTGCCTTTCACAGTAGGAACGCCGAGATAGTTCGACAGGTCGTCGACGACGGCATGCATGTGGCTGAACTTGGCCCAGATCTGGTGCGCCGACGTCCGGTTCCAGTTCACCTTCCCGTCGTAATTCTCGCGGTCCACCGCGCGATCTTCCGGGCGTTGATAATTGTTCGTCAGTCCGCCGGCACCGATGCCTTGAATGTTTGGCAGCGGGAACAGATTCAGAATCTTCAGAGCGATCGGGTTCATCATGCCGAGCGGAATCTGATTGTTCGCGAACGCCTGTCGCCCGGTGCCGTCGGCATTGCCCGTGAGCGGGTTGTAGATCTGCTGCAGCGACCCGTTCGTGTTGAACGCTTTGCTGAAGTCTCCGGCCCGGAGCGCGGCGTCCGGCACGGTGAAGAACGTGAACAGGCTCTGCCGCCTCTTGTAGCCTTCGAACGATCCGAAGAAGAAGACGCTATTGCGCTTGATCGGCCCGCCGAGCGTGGCGCCGTAGTTATTGGTCTTGACCGGCAGCTTGTCGGGCGCCGGGCCGACGCCGAAGAAGTAGGGCTTGGCGTTCAGTTTCTCGTTGTTGAAGTACTCGATCGCCGAGCCCTTGAAATTATTCGTGCCCGACTTGGTGATGACCGTCACCGCGGCGCCGCCCGCCATCCCCTGCTCCGCATCGAAGCTGCTGGTCGACACGTCGACCGTATCGACCGTCTCGGCCGGCGACACGTACATGAGATGGTTCGGCAGCCAGATGTTCATGTTCGTCGCGCCGTCGGTGCGCGTCGAGTTCTGCGTGTTCGGCTGCCCGTTCACGTTCGTCGCCAGCGACCGCGCGGGCGTGTCGGTTTCCGCGTTGCCGAATGCCATCGGCGTCGTGCCGGGCGCCAGATTGAGAAGCGCCTGATAGTTCCGGTACCGATTGAGCGGCATCTGAGTGATCGCGTCGGACTTCAGCTGTGTGTGCACGTCCGACTTGTCGGTCTGCAGAATCGGCGACTCGCCGACCACCATGACCGTCTCGGAAACGGCGCCGACCTCCATCGTGACGTCGACGCGGGCGATCTCGTTGATCGTCACCGGCACGTTGTTCCGGGCCACGTCGCGGAACCCCGCCAGCGTCACCTTCACGTCGTACGGACCCGGCAGCACGTTGATGATGCTGTACGCGCCTTCCGAGTTGGTCGTCGTCTCGCGCGTGAGGTTGGTGTCCCTGTTGACGATCGTGACGGTGGCGCCGGGCATGACCGCTCCCGTCCCGTCGCGGACGACGCCGACGACGCTGCCGTAGAGGATTTGCGCTTCAGCGATGGTGGCCAGGCCGACGGCGAGAACCGACGCGGCGAGGATCCGCACACACAACCTGAGCGGAGACAGTCGAATGGGAACGCTCACAAATCCCTCCTCCTGATCTGCCTACGGTGTTGCAACAGCCGCGCGCCCGAGCGCGCACGAAGTGCGCACTTTAAAACATGGTCCGCGCTCCGATGTCAAGAGATGTAACGCGCTAAGTGCGAAAGATAGCGGCATTTCCCGCCAGTGCGAGCCAGTCGATCTGAAAAACTGGATCTTGATTTAACAAAATCCTTATCGTCACGACGCGCATGGAGGCACGCTCGTGACGCACGACCTGAACAGGCTCGATCGCCCGGCGACATCAGCGAATCAGGTGCTTGTCGTATCCGGCCGCGACCAGTTCTTCGTACGCCGTCCACACGTCGTCTGGAATTTCCTGATGGATCTGAAAGCCTTTGGCGGCGTACACGCGGATTCGCTGCAAGTCGCCAACCATGATGCTGATGATGTCGTCGGGTGTCAGCGCGGGGTGTGAGTAGCGCGTCAGATACTCGTTCATCGACAGCTGCGGCGACGTCACCAGAACTTCCTTCTCGGGCCAGACCTTTCTGAAGGTTGCGTAGCTGCGGCGCTCCATGTACGGCTTCTGCACGACGAGGAACGTGTGCGGGTCGAGCCCTCGTTCGGCCAGCAGCCGCTTCGTGAACAGAACGTTCTCGCCGGTGTTCGTCGATCGATTCTCGATGAGAATCTGCTGCGGCGGCACGCCCATCCCGATGGCGATGCGCGCGAACTGATCCGCCTCGGGTTCGCGCCACAGACGATGGGTGATCGATCCGAGGCCGCCGGCAAAAATGAGAAGCGGCGCGCTCTTCTGCAGGAAGAGCTCGGCTCCGCGCCTGGCGACGATCGTGTCGTGACTGCACAGGACGAGGATGGCGTCGGCGGGCGACAGTTCATGATTCAGATGGTGGTAGCGCCAGATCGTTTCGGCCAGCGCGTCGATTCGAGCGTTCGAAATGTGCGTCACCGCTCCGGCTTGAACGTTCTCGCGAGATACCGGAGCAGCACGGGCAAATCCTGCTCGGACAGCAGCGCGCCTTCGTTCAACATCGCGTCCAGAACCTCGAGCCATCCCTCCGCGCTTCGTCCCTGGCGCCGGACGCGCATCAGGTCGTGGCACTGCGTGCACGTGTTGAGGAGGATCTCCTTGCCCGGTCCGTCCGGTAGCGCCCCGTGCATGCGCGCCAGGTATTCGACGAGCACCGGGACGTCGTCCTTCGCGACCTCGGCGCCCTGCTCGATCATCGATTCCACTTCGCTCGTCCACCCTTTTTCGTCGAGCGCATGAGTATCGATCGGCCGCAGGTCGTGACACGTCCGGCAGCTCGCGTTCATGATCTGCTCGCCCTTCTCGGGCTGAGGCGAGTCCTGATAAGCGGCGGCCGCAACGACAAAGGTCAACGCAAAGATCGCAAAGACCGAAAACACAATCTCTAACCCCTAATCCCTAATCCCTCCCGCAAGCGGCGTCATGCCCGAGGCCAGCGTTCGGTTGAACGCGGGCACGTCCTGCTCCATCACCCGCTTGTATTCCAACCTGACTGCGGCGAGATCCTTGTCGATACCCTCCATGACCGAGACCGACGTGTCGGTCGGCGGAAAATCGGATCCGCCGGCGACGTCGCCCGCGCCCGGACCGACTTCGCCGTTCAGCCAGATCAGATTCATGTAGATGCGGTACGCCTGCTGAAAATACTTGTCGTCGCTCGTCATCTGCGCCGGCTCGAGGATCTTCGACTCGACGTCGAACAGCTTCTTGTCCATGTCGGCGATTTGTTTCAGCACCGCCGCCTTGTCCTTGTCACCGGTGAACGCCTTTCGCATGTCCTCGAGCTGCTTGCGCATCACTTCGATCGAGTTGACCATGTCGGCCGACGCGGTGATGTTGTCGCGCAGTCGAAGCTGCAGCTTGACCGACAGATCGAGATCGGCCTGCGACGACGCAACTTTTGGGTCCTTCAGGATTTCAATCGGCTGTGTGAGCGACTGTCCGTCGACCGTCAGCTTCACCGTGTACTTTCCCGGCGCGACGATCGGCCCCACCTGCGCCGGCTCCAGACCCCAATGCGTAACCGGACGCGTGTCCTGCCCGCGGAATCGCGGCTCCTCCCAGATGTGCGGATTGTCAGCCGGCGTCGTCCTGAGTTGCACCAGTCGCGGCGCGTCCCACCTCAAGTCCCAGCTCGCGCGGTTGAAGCCGGCGCGCGACTGCGTACGCAGGTCGCGGACGACCTTGCCGTCTGCGTCGACGATCTGCAGCTGCACCGGTTCCCGCGGCGCCGACTTCAGCGTGTAGTTGATGATGCCCCGGCCGCGCTGCGACCATCGATACGCCGTCCGCGGCGCGAACAGCTTCGTCTCGTCGGTCGTCGTTCGCAGCTCCTGCTCGAGCGGCGTGATGTCGTCGAGCACGTAGAGGCCGCGTCCGTACGTCGAGACGACCACGTCGTGGAACTGTTTCTGCACGACGATCCAGCTGACCGGCGCGTGCGGCAGCCCGGCCGACAGCTCAGTCCAGTGCGCTCCTTCATCCGTCGAGTAGAAGAACCCGTGGCCTGTGCCGGCGAACAGCATCCCGCGTTTGTTCGGGTTCTCCGCGACGGCTTTCACGTATGACAGCGGATGGCCGTCCGGCAGGTCGCCGTTGATTCGCGACCAGCTCGCGCCGTAATCGGCGGTCTTGAAAATGTACGGCTCGCGGCTGTCCATCAGATGGGCGTCGACGGCGACGTACGCGGTACCGGCGTCGAAGTGCGACGGCTCGATCTTCGACACGACGCCCCAGGCCGGCAGCGCGGCGACGTTCTTCGTCACGTCGCTCCATTTGGCGCCGCCGTCGCGCGTTATCCAGAGCTTGCCGTCGTTGGTTCCCGCCCACACGACGCCTTTCTGAACTTCGGAGAACGCGATCGCGAACACGACCTCCCCCGCGAACTGACCGAGGTTGTCGCCGACGATGCCGCCGGACGGCACGATGCGCGCGCGGTCCTGTGTGGAGAGATCGGGACTGATGATCTTCCAGCTCTGGCCCGCGTTGGTGGTCTGGAAGATCACGTTGCAGCCGTACAACACGCTGTTGTGATCGAAGGGATCGATGGCGAGCGGCGCCGACCAGTGACAACGGTATTTCGCGTCGGGCGGCGGCGAGTCGAGCGTAATCATCGACGGCGCCACCGAGCGCGCGGTCCTGGTCCGCGCGTCGTACCGCGTGACCTTGTTGCCGTAGCACGTCGCCCAGACGATGTTGGCATCCGCGGGATCGGGAACGGTGAAGCCCGACTCGCAGCCGCCGAGGCCGTGCTCCCACGTGTTGCCGAGCCCGTTGAAGCCGGCGCCCGCGCCTTCGGCCGCCCACGCCGCTCCGCGCATCGTGCCATCGTCCTGCATGTTGCTGTACACGAAGTACGGCACCTGCGTGTCGACCGCCACGTGATACATCTGCCCGATCGGCAGCGTGACGCGCTGAATGCTGCGGCCGTGCTGCTGTGTGATGCTGAGACCCGCATCGTGCGTGATCACGAAGCGCTCCGCGTTCTTCGGATCCCACCAGATGTCGTGGTTGTCGCCGCCCCAGTTGATCCGCTCCTCGAACGTGCGCCCGCCGTCGGTGGATTGCCAGAACGAGCTGTTCGAGACGAGCACTTCGTCCTCGTTCACGGGCGAAACGGCAAGATGGACGTAATAGCCGGCGCGGCCGATCAGCGCGCGCTGCCAGTTGACGACGCGCCACGTGCTGCCGCCGTCGTCCGAGCGCCACAACGATCCCTGGTCCGACGTCTGGATCAACGCATAGACGCGACTGGAATCGTTCGGCGCGACCGCGACGTCAATCTTTCCAAGCGGCGATCGCGGCAACCCTTCGACTCGCCGCTCATCCTCACCCCGCCCGCGAAGGGACTCGCTCAGGGCAGGTCCCAGTCGCACCCACGTCGTACCGCCGTCGGTGGACTTGTACACGCCGCTGCCTGGTCCTCCGCTCAGCTCGGCCCATGGATGCATCTCCACCTGCCACGTACCCGCGAACAGCGTCCGCGGATTTTTCGTGTCCATCGACAGACCCGAGCAGCCGGTGTTCTCGTCGACGAACAGCACGCGGTCCCAGTGCTGACCGCCGTCGGTGGTGCGGAATACGCCGCGCTCTGCCTGCCTGCCTGTCATGCGGCCGATCGCGCACGCGAAGACGATGTCGGGATTGGTGGGGTGAACGAGGATGCGGCCGATGCGGCCCGTCTCGTCGAGGCCCATGTGCGTCCAGGTGCGGCCAGCGTCGAGCGACTTATAAACACCGTCGCCGATGACGTCGCTGTCGCGGATCGCCCACGCCTCTCCAGTACCCGCCCAGACGATGCTCGAGTCGGACGGCGCGACGGCAAGCGCGCCGATGGCCGTGACGGCCAAGGCGTCCGACACCGGCGTCCATCGCACGCCGCCGTCGGTCGTCTTCCATACGCCGCCGGATGCGGCGCCGGCGTAGTACGTGAATGGATCGCCCGCCACGCCGGCGATCGAGGCGACGCGGTTGCCGACGGCGGGACCGACGAAGCGGAATGCCAGACCGTCAGGGGTCGCGCCGCCGCCGCGACGCTGGGCGAGCGATACGGTTACGCTGAGCGACGCAATCGCGAGAATGGGCAGAATTCTCTTCATGTCACAGCCAACTTTTTTCACTCGCGTGGAGTCCCACCTTTATTTATTGCGGCGGGGACCCACCCCCGCCACTGTTGCTCGGCGCATATGCGCCTCGCAACGGCTCAAGGCTGTCACGCGCAGACGCGCGCGGGCCGTAGCCCGCGCGCGTATCTAGAACAGAACGTCGCCTCATCCGATTATGTTCTTCACCACAAACCAGATGTTCGCAGGACGCTCCGCGAGACGGCGCATATACCACGGGAACCAGTACTCGCCGTACGCGATCAGCACGCGCAGCGGACGTCCCGCTCGCACGAGCTGCTCCTGCAGCGGACGCTGAATGCCGTACAGCATCGCGTACTCGTATGCCGACTTCGGCACGAGGTGTTGATCGATGAACGACGCGAGTCTGTCGACGAGCACCGGGTCGTGCGTGGCGATGTGCAGCAGCGTGCCGGCCTGCAGCGCGTCGCCGCGCAGCATCCTGCACGAGAGCTTGTAGAAATTCTCGTCCACGTCCGCCTTCTTCGGGAAGGCGATCGTCGCCGGCTCCAGATACGCCCCCTTCACGAGACGGATGGCCGATCCGAGCGGCAGCAGATCCTCGATATCCTTTTCCGTGCGGTAAAGATACGCCTGCAGCGCGATGCCGACGAAGCGCGACCCAGCGCGCGCCCGCCGGAACAGCTCGAGCGTCGCGTCGACGTATGGCGAGCTCTCCATGTCGATCCAGACGAAGTTGCTGCGTGCCGCCGCGCGATCGACCAGCCGCTGCAGATTGCGGAAGCACAACTCCTTGTCGAGATCGAGCCCGAGCTGCGTCGGCTTCACGGAGATCTGTACGCGCAGTCCGGCGGCTTGCACCCTGTCCATGACATCGAGATAGTGGCGCGTCACTTCTTCGGCTTCGTCGAGCCGCGTCAGGTTCTCGCCGAGCTTCGTGAAGATCGTGCCGACGCCTTGCGCCTGCTGCGCGGCGGCGGCGCGCATCGCGTCTTCGAGGTGCTCGCCCGGCATGAACCTCGACACCGATCGGCGGACGAACGCCGTTTTCGTCGCGCGCTCGCGCAGCCACCGGTTCGTCGACATCGCGAGCAATGCCTTGCGGGCTAGAGACATGAAGTTGCTGATTGACTGCGATCCCATTGGAGTTCGAATCTGCAACCAATCAAGAATCTGAAATCTGCAATCAGCGATCTCAGCATCAGAGAACACCCTTGATCAAACCCCCATCGACCTGCACCGACGCTCCGGTGATGTACGACGCGGCATCGGACAGCAAGAATGCCGCCGCCCGTCCGAAATCCACGGGCTGGCCGTATCGACCAATGGGAATGCTCGCGAGCGCGCGCGACTGCACCTCGCCGACGCTGATGCCGTTCTTCTTCGCGTTCACCTCGTCGAGCCACCGCACGCGATCGGTCTCGATGCGGCCGGGAATCAGCTGGTTGACGCGGATGCGGCTCGGAGCGAGCTCGAGCGACAGCGTCTTGGCGAGCGCCGACACCGAGGCCCGTAGCACGTTCGACAGCGCGAGATTCACGATCGGCTCCTTCACGGACGACGAGGTGCCGACGAGAATCGATCCGCCGCCGCGCGTCTGCATCGACGGCACGGCGAGCCGCACGAGCCGGACGACGCTCATCAGCAGTGATTCGAACGCCGCCTGCCACGCCGCATCGTCGAACGACACCGCGGCGCCGGCGGGCGGTCCGCCGGTGTTGCAGAACAGGAGATCGACGCCGCCGAACTCGCGCAGCGTCGTCGCGTGCCACTGGCCGATCGCGTCGCGGTTGCTGAGATCGGCCGCAACGGCGACCGCGCGCGAACCGGTCTCGCGCTGAATCGTTCCGGCCGCGCCGCGGATCGCGTCATGGTCGCGCGACGCCATCGAGACCGACGCGCCTTCCGCCGCCAGCGCGCGCGCCACCGCGTATCCGAGCCCTTTGCTCGCGCCGCCAACCATCGCGATTTTGTTCTTGAGACCGAGATCCATGGCTTCCTGTCACAAGTACGAAGTGTGAAGTACGAAGTGTGAAGTACGAAGTTCGAAGGTGCGTCGTGCTGGTGTACTTCACCGCTTCGACCTTCTTACTTCGAACTTCTTACTTCCTCCTGCGCGGAAGAGCGACACGACCTTCACCAGGGCCACCTCGCTCGTCACGCCGAGCGCGGTGAATCCGTCGACGCCGTCGGCGATGAAGAGATCGACGATCCGACGGAGGCTGTCGAGGTCGACGTCACCGGAAGCTGAGAAGGGCGTGGGCAGGACCGAGAAGACGCCGCCGAACGGCATGTCGCGATTAATGGTACACGAATTGAAGAGTCAGACCGTGTGGCCGTTCGAACGATCGCAACCGTCGTGCTCGCCGCATCGATGACCATCGTTGCCCTGCGCGAGAGCGCGCTCCTCGTGACGCCGATCCTCGTCAGCGTTCTGGCGGCGTACGCACTCGAGCCAGCCGTCGAGCTGTTCATGCGCGCGGGTCTTTCCCGGATCGCCGGCGCAGCTGTGGTGTATCTGCTGCTGGCCGTCGCCGCAGGAAGCCTCGCGCGAACCACCGTCGATCAAATCGACGCCTTCCTCGCCGATCTGCCCGGCGCGGTTCGCGAACTGCAACGCGCGATCACGGAGGATTTGCCGGGCGGCGCAGGTCCGTCGGTGTTCGATCACGTGCGTCGCGCCGCAGGGGAGCTCGCCACGGTAGCGTCAAAGCCGCCGCCAGGCGTCACCAGCGTCGAGCCGGTGAAGCGGCGCTTCGATCTCCGCGCCTACCTGATGAACGCTCCGTACGGAATCGCCTCGATCGGGGGGCGCATCGTCGTCGTCACGCTGCTCACGTTCCTGCTGCTCGCCGGCGGCGATTCGTACAAGCGCAAGCTGATCGCGCTTGGCGGCTCGCAGGCCGACGAGCGCAGGGTGACGCTCGACGTGCTCCACACGATCGATCGTCAGATCGAGCGATACCTGCTCGCCCGCCTGCTGATCAGCGTCATCGTCGCGGGCGCCACCGCGGCCGGACTTTCGTACGTCGGCGTATCGCATGCTGTCGTGTGGGGCGCGCTCGCGGGCGCATTCAACGTGCTGCCCCTCATCGGACCGACGGCGGCGATCGTCCTCATCACACTCGCGGCCCTCCTGCAGTTTCGCGAGCTGGCGCCGACGGCGGCCGCGGGCGCAATCGCGACCGCTGTGGCCGTCATCGAAGGCAACCTGGTCACGCCGTGGCTGACCGGCCGCGCGGGCGAGCTCAACACGGTCGCAATATTCGTCTCGGTCCTGTTCTGGGGATGGCTCTGGGGGATCTGGGGACTGCTGCTTGCCGTTCCGATCATGGTCTCGATCAAGGCCGCAGCCGATCGCATCGAAGCCCTGCAGCCGCTCGGAGAATTGCTCGGACGGTAAGACGCACCCCCCTATCACAACGACGGGCCGGAGACGCGCGGCAAGTGGCAGCGCCGTTGCACCAGTATCGCCGAATCGCTCGCCCGCTCGAACGCGAGCCTCATGCGATGAACCGTTGATCTCCGGATGAGGGGTGCATATGCGACGCAGATTCAAAGGCGTGAGCGTGAGGATGTGGTTCAAATGAAGACGGCGACGATTCTCGTGTTGGCGGGCGCTCTGCTCGGAGTGGCCGTTGCGTCGCTCGTCGTTCCACCGGCGATGGCGTGGTACACGTCGCCTGGAGGGCTTCCGCAGGGAGCGCAGGTCCAGGCCATCGTCCAAATCCCGGAGGTGATCCGCTACGCGACGTCGCATCTGATCCGCGGTCAGATGATTGGCGGAGCGATCGGCGCTGCTCTCGGATTGATTCTGGGAATCTTCGTGAACGTCGATTCGCGACGACCGCATCGCGTGGCTGCCGCCGAATCGGCTGCGCCCGCACCGCCGCCGCGCCGGAAGGTCGGCGCGTAAGACACGTACACAGGATGACGGGCACGAGAGCATCGCGCAGCCCTGCCTCTGCGCGCCGCTCTGTGCCCTCTGTCTGTTGCGCTGTGCCCTTGGGCCTGGGCTTCGGCCTTGCCCCCCGGCCTCTAGTGTCCGCCCGCAACTTTTGACGTTTGTCTTATCCGTTCGCCGGCCGCACCGTCACGAAGATCTCGCTGCCTTTGCGGTTGATAAGGAGCAGCGTCGGTCGATCGGTCGTCTTGCGAATCGCTGCGCGCAGATCGTCCACCGTCTTCACCGGCTGGCGATTCACCGATTCGATGACGTCGCCCGATTGAATCCCGGCGTCGGCGGCACGGCTATCCGGAACGACATCCTTGACGACGAGCCCGTTCGCATCTTTCGAGATGCCGAGCTCGGACGCAACGTCGGGCGTGAGTGGCGCCACGGAGACGCCGAGCGCTGCCTTGTCATCGCTGGGGCTGTCGGATTCGCTGTCGCCGTTTCGGCGCGCCAGCTTGTCGGCGCTCAGCTCTTCGAGCTTTACCGTCACGTGACGCTCGGTGCCGTCGCGAACGATCGTCAGATCCGCGTTCGTGCCGGGTCCCGCGCTCGCGATGCGGTTGCGCAACGAGTTGAAGTCGTGCACCGCCTCGCCGTTGAGCGCCGTGATGACGTCGCCCTGCTTCACGCCGGCGCGATCCGCCGCGCTGCCAGCCGAGACCGACCCGACAATCACTCCGCCGGGGTGTTTGAGTCCGAGGTTCGCGGCCATGTCCGACGTGACGTTCTGCACCGAGACGCCGAGCTGCGCGCGCGTGACCTTGCCCTTCGTCCGCAGCTGCTCCATCACGTTCTTCGCCATGTTCGCCGGAATCGCGAAGCCGATCCCGATGTTGCCGTCGGAGTTGGACAGGATCTGCGAATTGATGCCGACGAGCTCGCCCTTCGTGTTGACGAGCGCGCCGCCCGAGTTGCCATGATTGATCGGCGCGTCGGTCTGCAGGAAGTCTTCGTAGCTGCCGTCGCCGGTGTTCGTCGACCGGCTCTTCGCGCTGATGATGCCCATCGTCACCGTCTGTCCGACGCCGAGCGGATTGCCCACGGCGAGCACGACGTCGCCCACTTTGACCGCATCGGAATTGCCGAGCGCGATCGCTTTCAAGTCGCTGGCGTTGATCTTGAGCAGCGCGAGGTCGCTCGGCTTGTCGGTGCCGATCACCTTGGCGCTCAGCGTGCGGCCGTCGGTCAGATCGACTTTGATTTCATCGGCGCCGTCGACGACGTGGTAATTCGTCAGGATGTAGCCGTCGGTCGTCACGATGACGCCCGATCCGAGCGCGCGCTGTTTGAAGCTGCGCGGCGTCGTGCCGCGGCGTCCCTGTCCGAACTGCCGGCCGAAGAACTGTCCGAAGAAGTCGTCGTCGGGCAACTGGAACTGCGTGGGGGAAACCTTTGCCTTCCCCTCTGCGTGAATCGTCACCACGGCCGGCGCGACCACGTCGACGACGTCGGCGTAGGAATCGCGTCCGCCAGCAACGGCGTGCGTGATAGGAGTCGTCACGGTCGCAACGTGCGCGGTGGTCTGGCCGTCGGCGGCAATCGTTCGCCAGGCGGCGCCGCCGATCAGGAGCCCTGATGCCAGCACCGCGATCGCCGTCCGCGCGACCCGTTTGCTGATGGAGTAGTTGTCGTTCATCGCTTTCCCTCTTTTCCTATGCTCGCGGGGCCCCACCCCGCTCGCCTTCACTCGGCGGCCCGGCTTCGCCGGGCTTCCCTCCGGCGCCTCGCTCAAGCCGCAGGCGCTTTTGTGCTCGCGGGGCTTCGCTCCGCTTTTGTTCTCTGTCTATTAGACGGGAGGCTTTCTGTCTGGCCGGTTACCGGAACATTACAAACGTGAAAGGGTGCAGGGCGATCCTTTATCCGAGCGGCAATAACACTGTAAACGTCGATCCCCGGCCGGGCTCGCTCGTCACGCCGACCGTTCCGCCATGGGCCTCGACAATCGCCTTGACAAGGCTCAGCCCGAGACCGAGGCCGCGTTCGGCGCGGCTCGTGTCGCCGCGAAACAGCCGGTCCCAGATGCGCGAGACCTCGTCGGGCGTAATGCCGGCGCCGGTGTCGCGGACTTCGAGCACCGCGCGATCGCCGTCGCGGCGGACGTGCACGTCAACGCGCCCGCCGGCAGGCGTGTACTTCACCGCGTTGTCGATCAGGTTGGCGGCGACCTGTTCCAGACGCGTCCGATCGCCGTCGACGACGACATCCTCCGGTGGAGTCCGGCTCGCGCCGGATGCCGCTGATGATGCCGGGGATGCTGCGGATGCCGGCGGTCGAGAGACGTGAAGCGAGACGCCCTTGGCTTCCGCCACCTCACGATAGAGATCGACGGCGCGATCGACGACTTCCGCGAGCCTCACAGGCTCGCGCTGCAGCTGCATTGCGCCGCTCTCGGCTTCTGAAATGTCCATCAGCGTGTTGAGCATCACCAGCACGCGATCCGCTTCTTCGACGCAGTCGGCCAGCGCCTCGCGGTACCGCTCGATGTCCGGGGGCGCCGCCAGCGCCATTTCCGCCGTACCGCGCAGCCGCGTCAGCGGAGTTCGCAGGTCGTGCGAGACGTTGTCGAGCGCGCCGCGCATCGCGGCCACCAGTCCCTCGATCTTGTCAAGCATCGCGTTGAACAAGGTCGTCAGCTCGTCGAGGGCGTCATTGCTGCCAGGTGTTCCGGCAACCGGCACGCGCTGATCGGTCCTGCCCGTACGAATGATCCGGCGGACCGCTTGAGTGAGCCGGCGGATCGGGTACGCCGCCGACTGCGTGGCCAACCAGCCTCCGCTCAGCGCGATGACGACCATCGTCAGCGTCACGATGCCGAGCACGGCGCGGAACCGGGCGAGCAGATCGTCGCGCGCGTCGCTGCTCTTCCCCACCTGGACCAGCGTGCCGTCCGGCAGCCGCAGCTGCGCCGTCTCGAGCGTCGAGGGATTCCAGCCGTCGGTGTTACTGAGGACGAGCGCTTCGGATCGGCGCGAGACGACGCGCACGAACAGCCGCTCGGGCGCCGTGCGTTGTTCGGCGCGGACCGTGTCGGCAAGGCCGTCGATGCCGCCGCGGGCGTACGCCGCGGTGTACTCGCCGAGCTTCGAGTCGAGAATCTGGCGGTCTCGCTGCTCGAGCGACATCGCTGTCAGGTAGTAGGTGAGCAGCACGATCGCGATCGAGCCGGCGACGAAGAGCGTCGCGTACCACAGCGCGATGCGCAGGCCGAATTTAGGCGCGGAGGACATAGCCGACTCCGCGCACGGTGTGCAGCAGCTTGGTCTCGAACGGCTTGTCGATCTTCTCGCGCAGCCGGCTGACGAGCACGTCGACGATGTTCGTCTGGGGATCGAAGTTGTACTCCCACACGTGCGAGAGGATCATCGTCTTCGAGACGACACGGCCGGCGTTGCGCATCAGGTATTCGAGGAGCGCGAACTCGCGCGGGCGGACGTCGATGACCTTGCCGGCGCGCGTCACGCGCCGCGACAGCAGATCGAGGACCAGGTCGGCGACGGTCAGCGTCGTCGGCTCCGGCGCGCGGGAGGCGCGGCGCACGAGCGCCTGCACGCGCGCGAGCAGCTCGGAGAACGCGAACGGCTTGGTGAGGTAATCGTCGCCGCCGGTCTGCAGGCCGCGGACGCGATCGTCGACCGAGCGCCGCGCGCTCAGAATGAGCACAGGGGTCGCCACGCCGCGCCGCCGCAGCTCTTCGATGAGCGACAGGCCGTCGCGCTTCGGCAGCATCAGGTCGACGATCGCGGTGTCGTACGGTTGATCGAGCGCCGCGATCAGGCCCGCTTCGCCATCCGCGAACTGGTCGACGGCGAACCCGGCTTCGCGCAGTCCGCGCGCGACGAACTCGGCGATGGTCGCGTCGTCCTCGACGAGCAAAGCACGCACGACCGCATCATACCGATGGCGCCTCTGTCCACGAAAATCTCGAAAGCACGAAAACGGTTGCTTCGTGGCCCCGACGGCGCGGCGCTATCGAGGTGGAGCGCCCTGTGGCGCCGCGCGCAGATACTGCGGAGGCCACGGCACCGTGTGCCCGAGCTCGCGGGCGGCGCGCAGCGGGAAGTACGGATCGCGCAGCAGCTCCCGCGCCATGAGCACGCAGTCGGCCTTGCCGCTCGCGACGATCGCGTGCGCCTGCGCCGCGTCTGTGATCAGACCCACCGCACCGGTCGGGATGCCGGCCTCGCGTCGAACGCGCTCGGCGAACGGCACCTGGTATCCGGGCCCGAGCGGAATCTTCGCATCGGCGACGCCGCCGCCCGACGAGCAATCGATGAGATCGGCGCCTCGCGCCTTCAGGCGCCGCGCGAGCTCGACGGTCTGCTCGATGTCCCATCCGCCTTCTTTCCAGTCGGTGCACGAGAGCCGTACGGAGAGCGGCAGCCGTTCCGGCCACACGGTGCGAACGGCGTCGACGACGTCGAGGCAGAACCGCACGCGGCCGTCGTACGGCCCGCCGTACTCATCGGTCCGCGTGTTGATGAGCGGCGAGAGAAATTCGTGGATCAGATATCCATGCGCCGCGTGGATTTCGACGACGTCGAACCCGGCGTGCAGCGCGCGAAGCGCCGCGGTGCGAAACGCGGCGACGACCGCGCCGATGTCCTTCGCCGACAGCAGGCACGGCACGGGATAGTTCGGCGCGAACGGCTCGTTCGTCGGCGCCACTGCTTCCCATCCGCCGTCCTCGCGCCGGACCTCACCCGGCGGTTCCCATGGACGTCTGGTGCTCGCCTTCCGTCCCGCATGCGCGAGTTGAATGCCGGCCAGCGTCTTCTGCGCGTGAATGAACCTGACGATGCGCGCGAGGCCGGCGACGTGTCCCTCGTCGTAGATGCCGAGATCCTGCGGGCTGATCCGTCCCGCAGCCGTCACCGCCGTCGCCTCGGTGAACACGAGCGCCGCGCCGCCCACGGCGCGGCTGCCCAGATGCACGAAGTGCCAGTCGGTCGAGAAGCCGTCCACGCTCGAGTACTGACACATGGGCGAGACGACGAGTCGATTCTGGAGCGTCAGCGAGCGCAGGACGAGCGGATCGAACAGGTGCGGCATACGTTAAATGCAACCACGAACCACGAAAACACGAAAGTACGAAACGCACGAACGATCGTTTGACGTCGGTCGTGCTTTCGCGTGTTTCGCGTTCGTGGGTTTTGCGCCTAGGACCGCGCGTCGGATGTGGTCAGTACCGGCTCGCCGGCGATCGGCAGCTCGATCGTGAACGTCGTCGTGCCGCGATCGCCCTTCGTCGTGAAGAACGGCTCGAAGGTGTGCCCCTGGATCGATTCGGGCATGCCGCAGCGGTATCGCTGACGACGAGGCACGGCATCGCATCGCCCGCGTTGAGGGCGAGACTCACGATCACCTGTTCGAGATGACGCGGGTCCACTCTGATCGGGAGCACTTCGGAATTGAACCATCGAACGTCGCCGTCGCCCTGCGCGTGTCGTCGTGGCTCGTGACCGCGCGGCCGACGTCGACGTTCGACGGATCGCAGAACGTGTCGGCACCGCGCGCCGGCAGCGCACGCGCTTGCACGGAGAGCGCAGGGAGGAGCCGGTGGCGCACGGTGCCGAGACACGTCATGGCTCGGCACCATTGCGAGCGCAGTGCCACGCGCGCCGCACGCACGCAGGTGGAACCGGTTTGCCGATGTTATCCGCCCGCGATCCGTACGAATGGAAACGCAGGTGGCTTTTCGGGCGCGCCCGTTCCACGCGACGGTCAGCGCGACGCGTTTGCCACGCCTTCGTCGTGTCGGGAAATCGGCCGGCGCCGACGACTTTTACACTGTGGATGGATTCGCGCGCTCGCCTGAAAGGCTCGCGCTACAGATAGCGCGGACAAGCACGGCGCAGCCGGCACGAACAACCGGGGCGTCGCCAGTACGAACAACCGGGGCGTAGCGCGAGGCTTTCAGCCGAGCGTCCTCAACCCAACAGACAAGATGTCGTCGCGTGAAACCAGCACGACGATGGCGGCCGCCGGAGCGGCGAGGTTCGCGGTTCCCCGATCTATGCCGTCACCGCTGGAATGCGTACGAGAGCTTGACGAAGAACTGGCGATCGAGCTTCTCGAGGCGATTCTGGTTCGACAACTGACGGTCATCGCCGTAGCCGACGAACATCACCGACTGCCAGTTGATCTTGTACGCGAAGAGCGCGGAGCCGCCGAAGTCGCCGGACCGCGCATCGACGGCGTCCAGAAACAGCGAGGGATCGCGGACCGTCGACACGTACTGGAAGATGATGCGGACGAACATGCGCGGCGTGAACATATAGATGCCTTTCACGCGCGACACCCGTTGCGTGAACAGATGACGGCTGACGGCGGCCGCGTCGTCCACGTTCAACAGCCGCGTGTTTTCGATGAGCGAGAGCTCGAGGGCGTCACTTGGCTGCAGCGTCGCGCTCAGGTTGACGGTCGCCCCGCGGCCGGGCCGTCCGTTCGCGAAGTCGATCTCCTGTCCCAGCGCGCCGTCGGCGCCAATCCGCTTGACGGCGCGCGACGGGCTGAAGTGTACGAAGTACGCGAACTGCTTCCGCTCGATGACCGCATCGCGCGCCCTCGCCCAGTCGTCGAAGAACCGGAACTGCATGAACCCGTTCCCTTTCGTGTCCATTCCCAGCCCGGGCTGGACGAAGCGCTCGACGACCGCGCCCGATCGGTCGACGATGTAGTCCATGTCGATGAACGTGCGCTGGCGCGAGAGAAAATTCTTCGGATGGACGGTCCAGCCGGTAACGCCGAACAGTTCCCGGACGCCGACCTGCGGAACGAACCCGGCGTCGGCGCGAAACCCGTCCGCGAGATCCTTGTACAGCGTGAACCAGTCGAGGTGCGTCGTATTGTGGCTCCAGTTCGTCATCAGCGCGTGACCCGTGAGCCGCTGCCCGTTCCATTGGTCAGCCACGTCGGGCCGGTTCGGCGTGCGGCTCTCGCTGAACAACAGCTGTCCGGTGACTGCGTCGTGGCCCGATGGCCGCCACTGAAAGTCCGGCCCGGCGACGCGGTTGTGGCCGTTGCCGCCATGGGCTTCGCGATCGGTCACGAGCGCTCCGATCGATGACAGTCCGATGTCGCGCTTCGCGCGCGCCAGGAGCACCGTCGAGGCGAAGTCCTGCGTGGCGAACGACGAGTCGTTCTCACCCGGCAGAATCGCGCTCCCGCCGCCGGCGTCCTCGGCCACCAGCGCGGTGTAGCGGACGCCCGCTTCTTTCCCGGTGAGGCGCCCGCCCCAGGTCGCCGACGCGATCGTCCGCGTGTAGACCGCCTGAATCGGCGTTTGAAAGAGGTCGACGCCTTCGAGAAAGAACGGACGCTTCTCCGGAAAGAAGAGCGCGAAGCGTTCGTTCGCCGAGATCTGCGCCGTGTCGGACTCGACCTGCGAGAAATCGGGCTTGAGGGCGAGATCGATCGCGTTGTCGGCATTCGGCGTGAACTTCAGGTCGAGGCCCACGCGCCCCTTCACCGCGCCGTTCACGAGCGGCGTGCCGAGCGCGTCGCTGGGCGCGTGTGCTCCTTCGCTCGCGCTCACGTACGGCGCCGTCACGAGGTGGCCGCCCGACGGCAAATGCTCGAGGCCGACGAGCCGGTTCTCACGGCACACGGCGCAGTTGCCGTCGCGCGGAAACCGCGTCGAGGTGATCTGGTACCGGTATTGGCGCGGGTAGTTGCGAAACAGGATGATGCCCCACGTCTGCGGGTCGATGCTCTTGTAGCGAAGCGACGAGAACGGGATGCGAATCTCCAGCGTCCAGCCATGCTCGGTGATGCGCGTGGCGGAGTCCCAGAAGAAATCGGGCGCCGGATTTTCGCCCGATCCGTCGTCGGTGACGGCATCGTACTGAACATTGTGCGCGTTCACGAAGAACTCGGTCGCCGTATGGAAGCTGCCGAGGCTGTCGAGGAAGAGGCCGCCGAAGTCGTCGCTCTGGCCGTTGAGGCTGTCGTGATCGCCGAGCGGCGCCCGAATGGCGGAAGGATTCGGATCGTCGAATTCGAACCCGACGTACAAGAACCGATCGTCGTAGGTCAGATAGCCGACGCTCCGGACTGGCGGGACGACGTTGTCGCCCGGATTGATCTCGTACCACTTCTCGACGCGCGTGGCGTTGCGCCATCCTTCGTCGGACAGATCGCCGTCGACGAGGATCGAGCCGGGCGCGCGTGAGATGCGAATCGTCTCGCCGGCCAGCGATGACTGCGCGTCGGCCGGCGCCGCTCCCAGGAGCGCCAGCCCCGCGATCGCCACCACGGCCGTGCTCTGCATTCGTAGTACTCTACTGAGTTGCGATGTCGACGAAAGGGCTTTCAGTGAAAGTTCCGTTGATCCTGTTCTTCATAACGGCAAGCGCGACCCTGAAGTTCCCGGCGCCCGTCTTCGGCCAGTCGGCGACGCCCGGAATGCTGCAGATGCGTTCGTCCGTGCAATCGTTCCTCGGCGGCGTGCCGGCGGGAGACCGGACCGCCGACGCGATCACGATTCCCGTCCTCGACGCGATCCGGCGTGCGCTGGACCACAACCTCGGCGTCCTGACGGCCGAGGACGATCTCGGCCGCGCGCAGGGGGCGCGGTGGCGCGCGCTCAGCGATCAGTTGCCGAACGTCGGCGCCCGCGTCTCTGAGACGCGCCAGAAGCTGAACCTTGCCGCCTTCGGCTTCGGCACCTTCGAGACCCCGACCGCGAACTTTCCCAACATCGTCGGGCCGTTCAACGTGTTCGACGCGCGCGTCAATCTTTCGCAGGCGATCTTCGATCTGCACGCGATCAACAACACGCGCGCCGAGAATCACAATGTCGAAGCGGCGCGGCTGGTGCGAAAGAGCGCGCGCGATCTGGTGATCAACGTGGCCGGAACCGTCTACGTACAGGCGCTGGCCGCCGCCGCGCGCGCCGATTCCGCGCGCGCGCAACGCGACACGGCACAGGCGCTCTACAACACGTCGGTGGATCTCAAGACCAACGGCCTCGTCGCCGGCATCGACGTGCTGCGCTCACAGGTCCAGCTCAGCACGGAGACGCAGCGTCTGACGGCCGCGTCGAACGACGCGGAGAAGGTGAAGCTGCAGCTCGCGAGAATCATCGGCCTGCCGCTCGGCCAGGCCTTTCAGCTCGATCCGCGACTGCCCGAGCTGCCCGACCCCACGATGGCGCTCGAGCAGGCGGTCGAACAGGCGTATCGCCAGCGAGCCGATTATCAGGCGGCGCTCGAGCGCGTGAAGGCTGCCGAGGCGGCGCGCCAGGCGATCGTCGGCGAAGCGCTGCCGTCGGTGCGCGTCAACGCCGATTACGGCGAGATCGGCCTCACCGCCGCCTCGGCGCAGGCGACGTACAGCGTCATCGGCGCCGTCAACATCCCGATCTTCCAGGGAGGACGGCTGCAGGGGCGGCTGCTCGAAGCCGACGCCGACATCCGCAGCCGGCGCGCGCAGGCCGAAGACATGAAAGCCTCGATTTATTACGAGGTGCGGGACGCGTTCCTCGATTTGCAGGCGACCGCCCTGCAACTGCAGACCGCGACGCAGGCGCGCGACCTCGCGGCGCAGCAGCTCACGCAGGCGCGCGACCGGTTCGCGGCCGGTGTGGCGAGCAACATCGAAGTCGTTCAGGCGCAGGAAGCGGTCGCGCTGGCCAACGAGCAGGCCATCAACGCCAGATTCGGGTACGACCTTGCGAAAGGCGCGCTAATCCGCGGCACCGGCACCACCGAAGAAATCCTGCGGCAGCTTGTCGGAGGCATCCGCTGATGGCGCGCGCTCGACTGCTCATCGCCGTCGTTATCGTCCTGTTGATTGGCGCCGGCGTCTGGTACTGGCTCACTCGCGGACGCGAATCGACCGACGACGCGCAGATCGATTCGCATGTGACGCAGGTATCCGCGCGCGTCGCGGGCACGCTCGTCAAGGTCGCGGTCGACGATAACCAGACGGTCGACGCCGGCGCGATGCTCGTCGAGCTCGATCCCCGCGACTACCAGGTGGCCGTCGACCGCGCGCGCGCGGAGCTCGCCGATGCGGAAGCGGCCGCACAGGCGGCGCAGACGAACGTGCCGATCACGTCGACGACGGCGTCGAGCAACATCTTGACGGCGCGCGGCGGCGTGGCCCAGGCGCAAAGCGGCATCGTCGCGGCCGAGCACGAAGTGGCGGCCGCGCGGGCGCGGCTGACGGCCGCACAAGCGAAGCTGCGCGAGGCTGAGGCGAACGCGACCAAGGCGACGCGCGACGTGGAGCGCCTGCGCGGTCTGCTGGCGAAGGACGAAGTGTCGCAGCAGCAGTTCGACGCAGCGGTCGCCGCAGCCGATGCACAGCGCGCCGCGGCGGATTCGTCAGGCTCGCAGGTCGCGGAAGCGGAGGCCGGCGTCCCGGCAGCCCAGAGCAAGCTGATGCAGGCGCGCGCGGCCGAGCAGCAGGCGCACGCCGAGCTGCAGTCGGCGCAGACGGCGCCGCAGCAGGTGCTGGCGACGAAGGCGCGCGCGTCGGCCGCCGAGGCGCACGTGCAGCAGGCGCGCGCGAACCTCGCGCAGGCGGAGCTGAACCTGCAGTACGCCACGGTAAAAGCGCCCATTCGCGGCGTCGTGTCGAGAAAAGGGATCAATGCGGGCCAGGTCGTGCAGGCCGGTCAGCCGCTGCTCGCGATTGTCGACGTCGATCACGTGTGGGTGACGGCGAACTTCAAGGAAACACAGCTGCGGAACATGCGCGCCGGTCAGAACGCGACTGTCGACGTCGACGCGTACGGCGGCCGCGAGTACAAGGGCAGGGTCGACAGCATCGCCGGCGCCACCGGCGCGCGCTTCAGCCTGCTGCCGCCGGAAAATGCGACCGGCAACTTCGTGAAGGTCGTCCAGCGTGTCCCGGTGAAAATCGCGTTAGATCCGGGTCAGGATCCTGAGCATCTGCTAAGGCCGGGGATGTCTGTGACACCGACGGTGTTCACAAGATGAGTCAGGCAGGAAGGGCGGGAGAGGCAGGAGTGGCGGCCGTTCCCGCCCTTCCCGCCTCTCCTGCCCCGCATCACCCCCACGTCAACCCCTGGATCATCGCTATATCCGTGATGTTCGCCACATTCATGGAGGTGCTCGACACCACGGTGGTCAACGTGTCGCTGCCGCACATCGCCGGCAGCCTTTCAGCGAGCATCGACGAGGCGACGTGGGTGCTGACGTCGTATCTGGTTGCGAACGCGATCATCCTGCCGATGACCGGATGGCTGGCGAGTGTCTTCGGGCGAAAGCGGCTGCTGATGGCGTCGGTGGTGGGCTTCACGGCGTCGTCCTTTCTCTGCGGGCTCGCGCCGAACCTCGGTTCGTTGATTGTTTTCAGGATCCTGCAGGGCGCAACCGGCGGCGCGCTCCAGCCGCTGTCTCAGGCCGTGCTGCTCGAAGCGTTCCCGCCGCACGAACGCGGCAAGGCGATGGGCTTCTGGGGGCAGGGCATCGTCGTCGCGCCGATTCTCGGACCGGTCCTCGGCGGCTGGCTCACGGACAACTACAGCTGGCGGTGGGTCTTCTACATCAACATTCCAGTCGGCATCGCCTCGATTGTGATGACGAAGCTCTTTGTATTCGATCCGCCGTACCTCCGCCGGGAGACGGGAAGAATCGATTATTGGGGCCTTGGGATGCTGGCAGTCGGCATTGGCGCGCTGCAATTCGTGCTCGACAAGGGACAAGAAGAAGATTGGTTTGCGTCGAACACCATTACCACGCTCGCGATTATCGCGGTCGTCACGCTCATTGCCCTCGTCTACCACGAGCTGACAACCGAGCATCCGGTCGTGGATCTGCGCGTGTTCAAAGAGCGCAGCTACGCGGTTGGCGTCTTCCTGATGACGGTGCTCGGCTTTGTGCTGTATGGCAGCCTCGTGCTGCTGCCAATCATGCTGCAGACGCTCCTCGGCTACCCCTCGCTTCAGGCCGGCATCGCCATGGCGCCGCGCGGCCTCGGCGCGTTACTGATGATGCAGGTCACCGGTCAGCTGACGGGCCGCATGGACGCGCGCAAGCTGCTCACAGCCGGTCTGCTGATCGGCGGGATGACGCTGCTCTGGCTAGCGCAGCTCAATCTGCAGGCTGGCTACTGGGACATCTTCTGGCCGCAGATCATTCAGGGCGCGGGGATGTCGCTCCTGTTCGTCCCGCTGACGACCGTGACGATGGATCCGATTCCGCGCGAGCGGATGGGCAACGCGACGAGCCTCTTCAATCTGATGCGCAACATCGGCGGCAGCATCGGCATCGCGACGACGGGCACGATGCTGTCGCGCCACGCGCAGTCGACGACCGCGCTCCTCGGCCGCAACGTCACGTCGTACGATCCGGCGGCGCAGACGATGCTCGCGCAGCTGAAAGGCGCGTTCATGGCCGCGGGCGCCGACGCGATGACGGCAACGCAGCGCGCGTACGCCGCGATGTTCGGGATGGTGCAGCGTCAGGCCACGATGGTGTCGTTCGTGGGGATTTTCCAACTGCTCGGCGTGCTGTTCATCGCGCTCGTGCCGCTGGTGCTGTTGATGAAGCGTCCGCGGCGCGCGCCGTCGCCGGAGGCCGCAGGCCACTGAACCTCCAGAATCGTGTAGCGCGAGACTTTAGCCGAGCGTCGGCCGCGGCGGCCCGCGCTCGCCTGAAAGGCTCGCGCTACACGTGCGAATCGCGCTAGCCCGCTTTCCGATGCTCGATTGCGCGATGCGCGCGGACGGTATCCTCGGCGAGCTTGTCCTTCAGCCAGATGCGTTCGACCGCCGGATACGCGGCGGCGAGCGGCAGCGCGATGAGCGCGCCGATGACGCCGGCGATCTCGGCGCCGACGGCGAACGCGAGGATGACGGCGAGATTCGACAGCTTCAATCGATCGCCGTACACGTACGGGCTGATCAAGTAATTCTCGACGGCGTGATACGCGACGTACAAAACTGCGACGAGGAACGCCGTCGAGCCCGAGACCGTCATCGCGAGCAGCACCGCCGGCACCGAAGAGCAGATGAAGCCGAGCACCGGAATGAAGTCGAACACGCCGGCAAGGAGCGCGAGCAGCAGCGCGGCCGGCACTTTCAGAACCGACAGCACGATCAGCGTGAACAGGGTCGCGAAGAGCGACGTCGCGACGTTGCCGGCGACGTAGCCGAAAATCACGCGCTCGCATTCATCGAGCGTCTCGCCGACCTTCTCGCGCTTCGCCACGGGCACGAACGCCACGAGCCAGTCGCGCGTGCGGCGCCCTTCGATGAGGAAATACACCGTCAGGATGAACCCGAGCGCGGCGACGATCACCGCCGACGCCGCCGAGCGGGCGACCCGCAGCGCGTACGGCGCGATCCGTGACTGAATCTCGCCGCCGCTCTTCGCGCCGGCCGACGCGCGCGACCACGACGGCAGCTTGTCGATGGTCTGCCGCTCGAAATCGGTGAGGTGCTGCCCCGCGTACTGCGCCTGATCGCTCAGCGACGACCACGTCATCCACAGAAAACCGCCGACGAGGCTGAGCAGGATGAGGCTGACTATCGCGGTCGCTCCCCACCGCGGCAGGCGGCGGCGCTCGAACCAGCGCACGATGGGGTTCAGCGTAACCGCGAGCAGAATCGCGACGAGGACGACGAGCACGATTTGATAGAGCTGGATCCACAGCCAGACCAGCGCAACCGCCGCGATCAACTTGATTAGCGTCTTCCAGCTGACCTCGACGATCGTGCGGCGACGGAGAGAATCTGGCATCTCGACTGCATTTGCGAGCATGGAGTATGCCGTCAGCCAGCGTCGACGCGGGTAGTCGACCGGTCGTCGCCGGCGTCGGCATCTCGCATCCCGACCGCGTGCTCTTTCCGGACCCGAAGACGACCAAGCTCGACCTTGCGCACTATTACGAATCGGTCGCCGACTGGATCCTCCCTCACGTGGTCGACCGTCCGCTGACGCTCGTCCGCTGTCCGACCGGCGTCGGCGCCGCCAGCGGCAAGCGCGGCGACGAGTGCTTCTTCATGAAGCACTCGAAGGTGTGGGCGCCGCCGGCGCTGCGCCGCGTCCGCATCCGCGAGAAAACGAAAGTCGGCGAATACCTCATCGCCGACTCGCTGGCCGCGCTGGTGGGCCTCGTGCAGATGGACGTCCTCGAAATTCATACGTGGAACTCGTGCTTCGCGCGCATCGAGCAGCCGGACCGCATCGTCATCGACCTCGATCCCGGCGAAGACGTGGAATGGCCTTCCGTCGTCGCCGCCGCGCGGCTCGTCCGTCAGCTGCTATCGGTCGTCGACCTCGAGAGCTTCGTGAAGACCACCGGCGGACGCGGGCTGCACGTCGTGGTGCCACTGACGCCATCAGCCGACTGGTCGCAGTGCCTCGACTTCGCGCGCGCGTTCGCGCAGTGGCTCGTGCGCCGTCAGCCCGAGATGTTCACCGAGCGATTCGGCAAGGCCGGACGTCAGGACAAGATTCTCGTCGACTACCTGCGTAACAACCGCACGAACACGTCGATTGCCGCGTACTCGACGCGCGCGCGCCCTCCGGCGCCGGTATCGGTGCCGCTCGCCTGGAGCGAGCTCTCCCCGACGCGTCTGCCGGCTCGCTTCACCATCCACACGGTGCCCGCACGACTTGAACGGCTGCGCACCGATCCGTGGAAGGCCTATCGGCGAACAAAGCAGCGCATTCGCGCATCCGCCATTCCGGCGATGGAAGGCATGTAGACTGATCGCGTGCGGTCCCCGCTGGTGGCGCGGCCCTCTCAGGGCCGCGATCGCGGGCCTAAAAGGCGCGCGCTACATCTGATTACCATCGTCGCGTTCGCGGCCGGCGTAGCCGCGCAAACCGACACACGGCCGTCGTTTTCCGAGTGGCTTGCCGGCGTCCGGACCGAAGCGTTGTCGCGCGGCATCCGGCAGGAGATCGTCGACGAGGCGCTGTCGAACATCGAGGAGCCGTTGCCGGTGGTCATCGAGCGCGATCGAACGCAGGCCGAGCGGATCCTGCCGCTCGAGACCTACGTCGCCCGCCGGCTCAAGCCGAAATTCATCCGGACTGCGCGTGAGAGATTCGAGAAGCATCGCGCCCTGCTGACCGAGGTCGGCGAGGCCTACGGCGTCTCGCCACGCATCATCGTCGCCATCTGGGGGCTGGAGACCAACTTCGGCGGCTTCAGCGGCGTCCGGCCGACGATTGTGGCGCTGGCGACGCTCGCGTGGGATCCGCGGCGGTCGACGTTCTTCCGGGGCGAGCTGTTCAACGCGCTCGAGATCGTCAACCGCGGCGACGTCGATCTCGCGCACCTTCGCGGATCGTGGGCCGGCGCGATGGGACAGGTGCAGTTCATGCCGTCGAGTTACCTGCAGTACGCGGAGGATTACGACGGCGACGGCCGGCGCGACATCTGGTCGACGCCCCCCGACATCTTCGCGTCGATCGCGAACTACCTGTCGGGCCACGGCTGGACGGCGGACGAACCCTGGGGTCGAGAGGTAAAGGTGACGCGCGAGGTTGCACGGAAGGTGGCAAACGACGTCGCGCGGCGCAACGGTTCGTGTCAGGCGACGCGCGACATGACCGTTGCGCTTCCGCTCGCGAAGTGGCAGGCGCTCGGCGTTCGCCTGCCGGGCGGCAACGCGCTGCCGAAAGGCGACCGAACCGCGTCGATGGTCCGCGGCGGCAAGCGCTCGTTCCTCGTGTACCGCAACTACGATGCGCTGCTCGACTACAATTGCGCGCATTCATACGCCATCAGTGTCGGGCTGCTGGCCGACAGCATCGGACGTCGGTGAATTGTCAAAGTACGAAGTACGAAGTACGAAGTACGAAGTGCGAAGTACGAAGTCTGAAGTACGAAGTAGTAATGATGTCGAGTCGCACGGCTTCGGACTTGGTACTTCGGACCTCGTACTTCAAACTTCGCACTGAGGGGAGCGCACCATGAGTTCCGAGATCGACGTGACCTCTGCTCAAATCGTGAATGCGCCCGACGTCCGCCAGTGGCGTGAAACGGCGAAAATCACGCGCGTGTCGTTCGACGGCGCGACGACGCGCATCGCCTTCGACAAGCAGGACGGTCCGAACCGCTGGCCTGACGTGCGTCCGGCCGGATGGGACGGAGATCTGCAATACACGATGTGGTTGTTCCTGCAGATCCACGACAAATGGGTTGGGTCGGGCTTCATCCAGATGTGGCATGGACGCGACGGTAGCGGCTCGGCCGCCGATCCCGACGTGCCGAGCACATATCACGACCACTGGTACTACGGAACGCGTTGGGCGCCGATGCATGAGCACGGAGCGATTAAGCCCGGCGAACTGATCGGGTTCATGGTGACGTCGGGCAACGCTCGTGACAGCGTCGGTCCGTTCGGTCCGAAAGAGCGCTCGAATATTGTCGTCGTGAAGGCCGCCGACAACGCCACGTACACGTTCGATCGGGAGCCGGCGCCGCAACCCGTTTCCGTTGCGCAACCGAATACCGGCGGCGTGTCGCCCGTGGTAACGGTCGACCTGCAGGCGGTGATGACCAAGCTCGCAACGATGGACGCCAAGCTCGACGAAATCGTGGCCGCGTCGGCGCGGCTGAGCGCGATCTTCAAGGACATCCAGCAGCATGGCCTACCGAGGTGAGGCGCGCGTGGGAAATGTACAATCAGATCCATGGCTACCGTGGATTTCGACGATCGCGGCATCGTCGTCGCCTGCCATAGCTGCGGGCAGAAGAATCGTCTGGTTTATGAGCGCATCGGCGAGACGGTGCGCTGTGCGAAATGCAAGGACGCGCTCGAGTCACCTCGTGAACCGATCGAGGTTCGTTCCACCGCCGATTTCGATCGTCTCGTCTCGCGCTCGTCGCTGCCGGTCGTCGTCGATTACTGGGCGCCGTGGTGCGGGCCGTGCCGGATGGTCGCTCCGGAGGTGCAGAAGGTCGCCGCGCGTCAGGCCAGACGCGTCGTGGTCGTGAAAGTGAACACAGACGAAGTGCCGGATCTCGGCGAGCGCTTCGGCATCCGCTCGATTCCAACGATCGCGGTGTTTGCCGGCGGGCGCGAGGTCACGCGGTCGGCAGGCGCGCGACCGGCGGAGCACATCGAAGCGATGATCGAAAAGGCCGTCGGCCATCATCCTTTCGCGGTCTTTGGCGATTTCGGCTTGGGCCAGTAGTACCGCGTGAGCCATCGGCTCAGTCCATCCAGCCCGGGAAACAGCACTCGCTCGTTGATGTTCGCCTGATCGAGCTTGTCGCGAATCTCCCATTTGAGCGCTGCGGGAATCAGGATCCGCTTCGCAAGCGCGGGATGGCGCGCCAGCCAGTCGTCGAGGCTCGCCTGCGGGCTCGACATCAGCGAGAACAGCGCGAATTGATTCACGATCCGCGGGTCGAGTGACGGCGGTTCGAGAAACACGACGAAGGGCGTGCGGGCGAGGCGATCGAAATCGCGCAGCTGCTGAAAGCGGCCCAGCATGTCAGTGGTCGCGGTGTCGGATCCTTCGGCGTCGAGGATGCGCTTCAGTCTCTGCGGCAGAAAGCGGTTCGCCGCGACGAAATCAATCGCCCACACCGACGCGTCGCGCTCCATGAGCGTGAGATTCGCCGTCGCGAAGTGCAGCGCGACCAACGGCGAGTAGGTCCAGTCGAGGAGCCGCGTCGGCAGACCGCGGTGCTGGCCGAGCGCCAGCCAGTGCCAGATCGTGTCGGCGCCCGTCTGTCCGTACGCGTATTTGCGAAAGTTGCGGAGCAGATGCAGCTCGAGCCGCGCGACGTTCGGCCGTCCGGCGGCGAGCCGCACGAGGCTGCTCGAGAGATCCTCGTCGACGCGCGGATGTCCTCGGAATGCGTATGGCAGCCGGTAACGTCCCAGCGACTCGTTCCACGCCGATGCGTACAGCGCCTCGATCAGCTCGCCCCACGTCGTCGGACGTACAGTAGCGATAGGCATTCAGCACTTAAGATCGACCAGCAAGCAGCAACCAGCAACCAGAATGATAAGCGCCCTGACGACCGACCTGTATCAGCTGACGATGGCCGCCGGTTATTGGCGTGCGGACCACGTCTGCCCTGCCACGTTCGAGCTGTTCGTCCGGCGTCTGCCGTCTCGGCGATCGTTCTTGGTGACCGCCGGCCTCGACCAGGCCCTCGACTATCTCGAGCATCTCAGGTTCACGGACGAGGAGCGCACGTGGCTGCGCGAACGGCCGCAGTTTGCGAAGGTGCCGGGCGAGTTCTTCGACGACTACCTGCAATCGTTCCGCTTTACCGGCGATGTGTGGGCGATGGCGGAAGGAACGCCGGTATTCGCGAACGAGCCGCTGCTGCGCGTGACGGCGTCGCTGCCCGAGGCGCAGCTGGTGGAGACCGCGCTCCTCGCGATCGTCAGCTTTCAGACGAGCGTGGCGAGCAAGGCCGCCCGGATCGTGCGCGCGGCACAGGGCCGCGCGGTCGTCGAATTCGGCGCGCGGCGCGCACACGGCGTCGATTCGGCGCTCGCGGCGGCGCGCGCGTCGTTCATCGGTGGCTGCCAGGGGACGTCGCTGGTCGAAGCCGCGCGTCGCTTTGGCGTGCCGGCGTCCGGCACGATGGCGCATTCGTGGGTGCAGGCGTTTCCGACGGAGCGCGACGCATTCATCGAGTTCAGTCGCAGCTTCTCCGAATCGGCGGTCTACCTGCTGGACACCTACGACACGCTGGCGGCAGCGCGATCGCTCGTGGCGTCCGGGCTGCGGCCGCCGATGGTGCGTCTGGACAGCGGCGATCTCGACGCGCTCAGCCGGGAGGTGCGGCGCATCCTCGATCAGAGCGGCCTCCGGTCGACGAAAATCTTCGCGACCGGCGACCTCGACGAGCATCGCATCGCGGCACTCGTCGCCGCCGGCGCGCCCATCGATGGCTTCGGCGTCGGCACGGCGCTGTCGACGGTAAGCGACGCGCCGGCGCTCTCGGCGGTCTACAAGCTCGTGGAGGTTCGCGGCCGCGGCGATCGCGACGCGACCGGCGTCGTGAAGCTCAGTCCCGGCAAGGAGACGTGGCCGGGCCAGAAGCAGGTTTGGCGATTCATGCGGAGCGGCCGCGCGGCGGGAGATGTCATCGGCGCCGCCGACGAACCCGCGCCAGAGGGAGGCGTCGCCCTGCTGAAGCCCGCGATGCGCGCGGGCAAGCGATTGATCCCGTCCGTGCCGCTGCCGGAGCTGTGCGCCGATTGCCGCAGATCGATCGACACGTTGCCCGAAGACGTGCGCGCGTTGGACGCTAGCAGCGACATCTATCCGGTTCGAATGAGCGATCGATTGCAAGACGCTCGGCTGAAAGCCTCGCGCCACAGGGATGCGTAGCGCACGCCTCAGGGGAGCGCGCGCAGGGATCCGTAGCGCGAGCCTTTCAGGCGAGCGCGCGCGTACCATGCCAGACCGATTCCCGCCGCGCCGATCGCAGTCGCGATGCCAATCTGCGCCGGCGAGACGCCGACGCGCGGCGGCACATGGACGACGCCGCGGTGGTCGGTGACGGCGGGAAATGGAATGTAGCGGCCCGACATCGGCATGACGTAATCGAAATCGTCGACGAGGTTCCGCAGCTCGAGGCGCATCAGCGCGCCGCGCATGGGATGGCCGTGTCCCGTCGCCAGGACCTCGGGATCGAGTGCGGCGATCGTTTCGACCGATCGCCGCGCCGCGGCCCAGTCGCACGTGTAGTACGCCGGCGGACGCCACACGATCTCGTGCTGCAGCATCACGTTGATCAGCGATTCCTGTCTCGTCGTAACGACCGCGTCGCCGGCGATCAGCGTGCGGTCGCGGTCGCGGAAGAACGAGACGTGTCCCGGCGCATGACCCGCGGTGAGCAGCCACTGCCACTCCGGCAGTCCGGGCACGACGCCGTCTTCGGGCAGTATGTGGACCGAATCGTCGAGCTCGATCGGGCCGCGCGGGAACAGCGGCGAGATCCACGACTGCGAGCCGCCGCCGACGGTCGGATCCGGCGGCGGATACGACGAACGGCCGGTCAGATACGGCAGCTCGAGCGGATGCGCGTAGACCGGGACGCCCCATCGGTTCGCCAGCCCGGGCAGTCCGCCGGTGTGATCGAAATGACCATGCGTCAACAGAATCGCGAGCGGAGGCGAATCGAAGAGCCGTTCGGCCTCGCGCCGAATCGCGCCGGAGTATCCGCGCATCCCGGTATCGACGAGTGCCCACGATCGCGACGCGGCTTCGACGAAATACACGTTCACCATGAGCGTGCACAGCCGGTACACACCGTCTGCAACTTGTTCAGCGCGCATGAACTTCGATCGAGCAAGTATCATTCCGCGCATGACCCGACCGATCCGAGTGCTCATCCTTGTCGCGTGCATCACCGGAACCGGCGCCGCTCTGCCGGCTCAGGCGCCGGCGCGCTTCGACCTCGAGGAAGCCACGATCGCCGATTTGCAGCAGCGCATGCAGTCGGGACGCGACACGGCGCGATCGCTCGTCGAGAAATACCTCGCGCGCATCGAGCAGATCGATCGAAACGGTCCGTCGCTGCACAGCGTGCTCGAGACGAATCCCGACGCGCTGACGATTGCCGACGCCCTCGACGCGGAGCGGCGGAGCCACGGACCGCGCGGTCCGCTGCACGGGATCCCCATCCTGATCAAGGACAACATCGCGACCGCCGATCGCATGATGACGACCGCCGGATCGCTCGCGCTCGCCGGATCGAAGCCGCCGAAGGATGCCTTCATCGTGCGGCGTCTCCGCGAGGCGGGCGCGATCATCCTCGGCAAGACGAACCTCAGCGAGTGGGCGAATTTCCGATCGACGCACTCGACGAGCGGCTGGAGCGGCCGCGGCGGGCTGACGAAGAATCCGTACGCGCTCGACCGCAATCCGTCCGGTTCGAGCTCCGGATCCGGCGCTGCGGCCGCCGCGAATCTCTGCGCCGCCGCGGTCGGCACCGAGACCGACGGATCGATCGTCTCGCCGTCGAACAACAATTCGCTCGTCGGCATCAAGCCGACGCTCGGACTCGTCAGCCGCAGCGGCATCGTGCCGATCGCGCACAGCCAGGACACGGCGGGGCCGATGGCGCGGACCGTCACCGATGCGATGGTGCTGCTCGCGGCTCTGATCGGGTCAGATCCGGACGATGCCGCAACGACCCGAGGCGGGGGCATCGGTGTGGGTCCTGCTGGAGCCGGTGGTTCGGGGCCGACGCGTTGGTCGGCGCCGACACTCGACCGGGATGCGCTGCGCGGCGCCCGCATCGGCGTCGTACGCAATCGTCTCTTCGGTTATAGCGCCGCGGCCGATGCGATCGCCGAAGCGGCCATCGCCGACATGAAGGCGCGCGGCGCGGTCATCGTCGATCCGGCGAACATCCCCACGCTCGGCAAGTTCGACGAATCGGAGTTCGACGTGCTCGTGTACGAGTTCAAGGCCGACGTGAACAAGTACCTCGCATGGCTCGGCGCCGCCTCGCCGGTGCATTCGCTGAAAGACGTGATCGCGTTCAACGACGCGCACAAGGATCAGGAGCTGCCGTACTTCGGTCAGGAGATCATGCTCCAGGCGGAGAAGAAAGGTCCGTTGACGGAGGCGAAGTACCGCACCGAGCTGGCGAGCAACCACCGGATGTCGCGCGCGCTCGGCATCGACGCGGTGATGACGAAGTACTCGCTTGACGCGCTGGTCGCGCCGACGGGCGGACCTGCGTGGCTGTCGGATCTCGTGAACGGCGACGGCGGCACCGCCACGGCGCCGGGTCCGTCGACCGTCACGTCGGTCGCCGGCTACCCGCACATCACGGTGCCGGCGGGCTACGCGCGCGCGCTGCCGGTCGGCATCTCATTTTTCGGCCGCGCGCGGAGCGAGCCGACGCTGATCAGGCTGGCGTACGCGTACGAACAGGCGACGAAGCACCGGAAGCCGCCGACGTTTGCGGCGACCGCCGATGTGAGGCAGCCCTGAAGGGCTGCGTTTCCGTCAATGATTGCCTACGGCGTACTTTGCCACAGTGCTCGACCGACGAAGAACGGACCGAGCCGCTCGAGATACAACGACGTCTGCTGCGTTTTCCTCATCATCTGGACGATCGCGGAGAGCGGATAGAGATCCTTTCCGATCAGCCCGACGACGAAGTCGTTGTCGTCCTTGTCGAGGCCGTGGCACGCGAGCCGGATATCGTGCGCGTAGTCGGCCACGCCGAACGACATCCCGATGGCGCCGTGTTCCGCGAGAATGACGCGCTGCTCTTCCGTCGGCAGCTGCGCGAACTTGCCCGCACGCCGCAGCGGGTACCAGACCGCCCACCTCCACTCCGGATTCAGAACCGTCCGCCGGGGACGATGGAGCAGGATGTCGATGAGGTCCGGCTCGTAGCCGAGCGAATATGTGCGTCCCAGCATCGTGTATTCGGGCTTCTGCACCAGGGGACGAAACGCCGGCCCGTTGAGGATCGGCCGGACGCGATCCAGAAAGAAGTTCGGATCCTCGCTGAGCGTCAGCAGCGCGACGCCGCGCGGATCGTTCACGTCTTCGTAGAGCACGCCGCTGATGCCGGCGTCGCCGACGGCGTCGACGAGCCGCTGGCTGTTTTCGCAGCCGCCGAACGCGAGGAACTGCATGAAGAGCCGCGCGTCGCTGCGCTGCGGCTGCCCGTCCTTCATCCCGCCCTTCTCGCTCAGGTCGGGAGGCTCGGGACCGCGGCGGGGCGTGTGCGTCGGGGTGTGCGCAGGTGATGACATGGATGCCAGTATAATCGCCGGCCCATGTCTGAAGAATACCGGGTGCGGCTGGCGACGCTGGCGGACGCCGACGCGCTCGTCGGCCAGCGAATCGCCATGTTCACCGACATGGGTGTTGCCCTCGACGCGTCCGCGCTCGACACCGCATTTCGCGTCTGGCTCGCCGAAACGATGACGTCAGGAGCCTACAAGGCATGGCTGATCGAGACGGGTGGCGGCGACATCGTCGGCGGCGGCGGGATGTCGATTCTGCCCTGGCCGCCCGGTCCGCGATACATGGGCAGCAAGCTCGCGTTCGTCTACAACGTCTACGTCGAGGCCGGCTATCGGCGGCGGGGGCTGGCGCGGCGGATCATGGACGCGATCCACGACTACTGCCGCGAGCACGGCATCGCGTCGATCGCGCTCAACGCGAGCCGCGACGGTCGGGAGTTGTACGACGCGCTCGGGTACATCGTCGCACCGAACCCGATGATGTTCTACGCAGTCACTCCCGCGACAGAATGAGCTGCGCGACCTGCTTCAGCTGCGCCTCGGTGAGCAGCCATCGAGCGGCGGCGTTTCGGTCGTCGCATCGGCGAGCGCCGTTGAAATCGGCGGGTCGCGGCGCAGCAGCCGCTCGGCGGCAAGATCTTCGACGCCGCGCGTTCCGGCGGGAAGCTCGAGTTTCTGAGGCCTGGGAAACTGACCGGCCGTCCCGCTGACGGCCGCCAACGTCGCCGGCCACCGCGAGGAAGCCTTGAACCCAACGACGAAATGGAATTATGCGATCGGGACGACCCTGGGAATCGATAGAGTATAATCCGCCGGTTTGGTTCAGGTAGGTCCGGCTGCTCGCCGAAGCGTCGCGAAGGCGGGATGCCAGACACGATATCATCGAGACGGAGACGCCTCAGCATGCCGTTCATCATCACCGACCCTTGCATTGAAACGAAAGACTCCGCCTGCGTGGACGTGTGTCCGGTCGACTGCATCCACCCGCGGAAGGACGAAGCGGAGTTCGCGCAGGCGACGATGCTCTATATCCATCCGGAAGAGTGCATCGACTGCGGCGCGTGCGTGCCGGCGTGCCCGGTGGCGGCGATTTACGAAAGCGTGGACGCGACGCCATCGCATCAGAAGGATCTCGTTGAAGCCAACGCGATCTACCGCCTCGGCGACGCCGACGCCATGGCGAAGGCTGAGGAAATCGTCCAAGCGCACATCGCGTCGCACCCCGACATCATGGCGGTCCCTGCCGCCGAGCGTCAGGCGGCCCACGCTCGCTTCTGACGATCGCGATTGCAGATTGCCGATTGCTGATTGATCGCTGACTGGTTGCAGAAGGAAGCCCTACCATCTGCAATCTGCAATGACAATCTGCAATCTGCAATCTGCAATCTGCAATGAAACTGGCCACCTGGAACGTCAACGGCATCCGGGCGCGTCAGGCTCAAGTCCAGGAATGGATCGAGCATGAGCGTCCGGACGTCGTCTGCCTCCAGGAGATCAAAGCCACTTCCGATCAGATCCCCATGTTCCTGTGTGAACTGGAGGGATATTGGTGCTATTGGCACGGCGGCAAGGGCTACTCAGGCGTCGCGCTGCACGTCAGCAAAGCCTTCGCGCCCGAACGTCCTCCGTTCGTTCATCCTGACTTCGACTACGAGCAGCGCATCGTCACCGTCGACGTCAGCTCGGCGCTCGGCCCGCTGACCGTCGCATCGGTGTACGTACCGAACGGCGGCAAGGATTTTCCGGCCAAGATGAACTTCCTCGAGGCGATGGACGCGTTCGCGGTGTCGCACGGGGCGGCCGGGAAGACGATCGTCATGATGGGCGACATGAACGTCGCGCGCACCGAGCGCGACGTGCACCCGAAAGAGCGGAAGCCGCGCGCGATCGGCCAGCTCCCCGAAGAACGCGCGATCGTCGAGCGAATCCTCAGCCGCGGTCTCGTCGACGTCGGCCGCGCGCTCGATCCCGACAACGATGGGCTCTTCACATGGTGGGCGCCGTGGCGCAACATGCGCCAGCGCAACATCGGGTGGCGGCTCGATTACGTGTTCGCGACCGAATCGCTCGCCAGACGCGCGACGGCGTGTCCGGTGCAGAAGGATGTGGGGACGAGCGACCATGCGCCGGTGATCGCGGTATTCTCCTAGTCACGAAACATACGAAATCACGAAACACACGAAATCAATTAGCCTTAGGCTTGGGCTACAAAAGAATTCTGTTTCGTGAGTGTCGTGCCTTCGTGTTCTTCGTGGTGGCTGTGATGTCAGTAACAGTGCAGAAATACGGCGGCTCGAGCGTCGCTGACGTCACCCGCATCAAGCGCGTCGCCGAGCGGGTGATGGAGACCAAGCGGCGGGGACACGATGTCGTCGTCGTCGTCTCGGCCATGGGCGACACCACCGACGATCTGCTGGCGCTCGCCAGGCAGGTTTCGGCCAATCCGGAGCGCCGAGAGCTCGACATGCTGCTCACGGCCGGCGAGCGGATCGCGATGGCGGTGCTGTCGATGGCGATTCGCGAGCTCGGCGGCGATGCCATCAGCTTCACCGGGAGCCAGTCGGGCATCATCACCAACGATCGTCACGTGGACGCGCGCATCATCGAGGTGCGTCCGTTCCGCGTGCAGGACGAGCTGGCGCGCGGCAAAATCGTCGTCATCGCCGGATATCAGGGCGTCTCGTACCGGCGGGAAGTGACGACGCTCGGGCGCGGCGGCAGCGACACGACGGCGGTCGCGATGGCGGCGGCGCTCGGAGCCGAGTACTGCGAGATTTGCTCGGACGTCGACGGCGTCTACACCGCCGACCCGCGCGTGGTGACGTCGGCGCGCCGGATCGGGACACTGTCGTACGAAGAAACGCAGGAGCTGGCGGAAGCCGGCGCGAGAGTGCTGAACGCGCAGGCGGTGGAATTCGCAAAGGAAAAAGGGATTGCGATCTACGCGCGCGCGACGGCATCGCCGCTTCCGGGTGCAGATCCGTCTGCTGACGGCACCGTGGTACGCCGCTTCCCGCCGCGGATGCCCGGCGTGGTCGTCGGCATCGCGAGCGAGAAGGACGTACTGGTGCTCACGGCCCGGGTGCCGCAGGTGGCGCGGGGCTTTGAGCCGAGCGATCTCCGCTCGCCTGAAAGGCTCGCGCTCCAGGTGATGGCCGTGCTCGACGAGCATCGCGTCGCCGGGAAGCAGCTCCACCTCGCCGACGGCCAGCTGACCGTCGTGGTGTCGCGCGAGAACCTGCACGAGGAAGCGCGTGTGCGCGCAGCACTTCACGCGCAGTTCGGCGACGCCGTCCGGATCACCGACGCGCTCGGCGCCGTGAGCGCGATCGGCGCCGGCATCAACGCGTCGTTCCACAACCTGCGGCGCGGATCGGACGCGCTCGCGTCGGCCGGCATTGCCGCGACCGGCATCGCGACGTCGTCGTTCCGCATCACGTGGACAATCGATCGCGGCAGACTGGACGACGCCGTGCGCCTGTTCCATCGTACGTTCATCGAAGAACGACAAACGCCCGTGCCGTGATCCGCTCGCCTGAAAGGCTCGCGCTACGGGAAAGCTCGCGCGACGATACGATGTAGGGCGAGGGTTTCAGCCGAGCCGCACGACAATGTCGAACGTTCTCGAACGTTTTCTTCGCTACGTCCGCTACGACACGCAATCGAACGAACAGTCGAAGACGTATCCCAGCACCGACAAACAGCTCGTGCTGCTGCGCGATCTGGCGGCGGAGCTGCGCGACGTCGGCCTGCACGACGCCGCAATCGACGACTATGGGTACGTGATGGCGACGGTGCCCGCGACGACCAGCCGCGACGTGGCCACGATTGGATTCATCGCCCACGTCGACACGTCGCCCGAAATGAGCGGCGCCGACGTCCGACCGATCGTGCACTCCGCCTACGACGGGCGCGATCTCGTCCTGCCCGACGACCCGACCGCCGTGCTGCGGCTCGCGAACGATCCGGCGCTCGGCGAGCAGATGGGACACGACATCGTCACCGCGTCCGGCGCGACGCTGCTCGGCGCCGACGACAAGGCAGGCGTCGCCGAAATCGTGACGGCGGCTGCGTACCTCGCGGCGCATCCGGAGATCGAGCACGGACCGATCCGCGTCGCCTTCACGCCGGACGAGGAAGTGGGACGCGGCACGCAGCATTTCGACGTGGCGCGATTCGGCGCCGTGTGCGCCTACACGATGGACGGAGGGGAGCGCGGCGAAATCGAGATGGAAAGCTTCTCGGCCGACGCGATGACGGTGACGTTCCACGGCTTCAACACGCATCCCGGCTACGCGAAGGGCCGGATGGTGAACGCCATCAAAGCCGCCGCTGCGTTCATCGATCGGCTGCCGCGCGACACCATGAACCCGGAGGCGACCGACGGCTACGACGGCTTCGTGCATCCGTACGTCGTCAACGCGAGCGTCGACAGGACGTCGGTGCGACTGATCGTCCGCGATTTCGTGACGAGCGGGCTGAGGGAAAAGGCAGCGCTCCTCGCGGAGCTCGCGCGCGAGGCCGCGCTGGTGTATCCAGGCACACGCGTCGAGCTCGCCATCGAGGAACAGTATCGGAACATGAAAGAGGTGCTCGAAAGGCATCCGGCGATCGTCGAGCACGCGCGCAGCGCCATCCGCGACGCCGGTCTCGAACCCCGCTCCCGTCCCATCCGCGGCGGCACCGACGGATCGCGTCTCTCGTTCATGGGTCTGCCGACGCCGAACCTGTTCGCCGGCGAGCACAACTTTCACTCGCGGCTCGAATGGGTCTCCGCGCAGGACATGGAGAAGGCGGTCGAGGTCATCGTGCACCTGTGTCGCAGGTGGGCGCGCCCCGGCGCTTGACGACCGCGGCGCGTCCGAAGCGCGCGACGACGTCGACGCTCGTGCGGATGTCGCGGGGCAATCGGTCGAAATCGTCGGCGATGGCGTAAGGCAGCCCGCTCGGATAGATCCACCGGATCAGCGCTTTCTGCGGGTCGAACGTGTCCGGATCTTCCATCCGCGCGGTCGGCCGCGGATTTCGCAGTACCGCGAGATGCAGCCAGTACGCCGTGTAGCCATTCGAAACGAGATAGTCGACGCACGCAGCCGGCGCGTGCTCGCGCGTCCAGATGCCCGCCCGCAGGATGGGCTTCGTGATGACCGGCGCCGCGCGCGGCGGATGCGTCGCGGCGAAAACCGAGAAGACGGCGATCAGTAATCCGGCGGAGGCCGGACGCCACCGGAAGCCCAGTTGACGTCCGGCCTGAATGAGAGCAGCAATCGCGACCGCGCCGCAAACGGCCAGCGGATAGATCGCGAGGTACATCATTTTCAGCGCAATGTACGGCGTGTCGGCGCCGCGACGCTTCGCGACGACGAACAGCGCGAACGCCTGGACGGCGATGGCGGCGAGGCACGCCACGAGCGCGCGATCGATCGTGCGCGCCGCGATGAGCGCAACGCCAGCGGCGCTCAGCAATAGAAACGTCCATCCGATTGCCGCCACCGACGGGCGCAGCACATATCCGCTCGTCGCCGCGTATCCGAGCCATTGCACGCGGCCGACGATGTGCACGGCCGCAACGAAGGCGATCGGCACGACGCCGATGACGAAGTGCCGAACGAGCTCGGGCAATGGCTGCGGACGCCGCCACAGCATCACCGCCGCGAGGGCGATCAGCGGCGGACCGATCCAGATCGGCCACGCCAGAAACGTCGCCATTCCGGCGAACGCGAACAGCACCAACGCGCCGATCCAGTGATCGTGTTCCCACACGACGAGCGCCCACAGCATCACGACGGCGAACAGCTCCGCGACGACCTGCGCGATGAACGAGTGCTCGGTGAACGATCCGAGAAAATACGCGCGCGGGAGGAGGAGGAGCAGCACCGCGCCGACGGCGATGGGCGTTCGAGGCAAGCCGGCCGGCAACAGCCGCAACGCGATCAGAAAGACGAAGCCCGCCTTCAGCGCAACGGTGAACGCCACGACCGGATACAGCGCGTGCAAACCATCCGTTCGCGTCCACGCGCCGGCGAGCGCGATCAGCAGATGACTTCCGGGCGTGTAATAGACCATGTCGCCGAGATACGGATCCGACACGACGTCGCGCGACAGCTGCCAATGGCGCTCGATGTAGTCGATGAGCACGAGATGATGCGTGATGTCGGGTCCGCCGCCGACCCACAGCAGCGTCGGCCACGCCAGCCACAGGAGCCACACGAATATCGCGCCCACGATTGCCGCGAACGCAATGAGTTCCTGCTGCCGATGGCTCGCCTGAAAAGCTCGCCCTACCGGACCGTTATCGTGTGACGCGACAAGATTGTTGTAGCGCGAGGCTCTCAGCCGAGCGCCCGAGGCGTGCCACAGCCAGCGGAACACCATGGCAGCGACGACGATTGCCAACAGCAGGATGACGAACGGCAGAACCGTGTAGCCGGATCGATAGACGAGATATGCGCTGACGATCGCGGCCGCCGGCAACGACATTGCCGACGCCGCGGCCGCTTCGGCGGGCGTCAGCCGGGAGCGAACATGCTGGTCTGCCCCTAGGGGCGACATTCCGGGCTGACGGAGCGCGGCTTCCGCTCGTTCCACTTCTCGACGACGCGCTTCAGCTCTGCGATCGGCTCGGGACTGTCGTCGACCTGCAGCCGCAGGATCGTGTCGTTGTGCAGCCACACGCCGCAGTTCTTCTTCACGATGACGAGCGCCGCCGACTGCTGACCGCGTTTGTCGCCGCCGCCGGCCTGCCCGCCTTCGAGCGCCGCGACGAGGCGCCGCGAAAGATGTCCTTTCGTGTTCTCGAACGCGTCGATCATGTTGGCGACGACCTGCGGTCCGGCGAGGATGTTTCCCTGCGCCGTGCAGAACTTTCCGCTCTTGTGGCCGGCCCACTCCGTCGCTTTCGGGCCGGTGAACGCGCCGCATACTCGCCTTTCGCATTCATCACGGCGAACTGGCGTCCCTGCTTCGTCCAGTTCTCCGGCAGCGGATCCGGATCGTCGTCCCACACCTGCCGGACGATCGCGGCCGGCGCAAGATTCTTTCGCAGCAGCTCCAGCGCCTTCGGGCCGTAGCCGACGTCGACGATCGCCTGCGTCGCGACGACGCCGACGTTCGCTTCGGCCCACAACACGCCGTTGCCGACCGAGAAGACGCGCGACTGCACCGCGCCGCCGACTTCGCCCGTGTCCGGATCGTAGCCGAGGATGGAGAAAGTCCCCGTCTCCCACAGCCCCCCGACGTCGCTCGCCGCCGAGGCCTTCGGCGAAGGCGGAAAGGCTCGCGCTACCGGCACGAGGCCGAGGACGATGACCGCAGCGACCAACGACCAACGACGAGTGGCCGACGACCAACGGCCAACGACCGACGACCAACGACCGACGACTAACATCCACCCCCCCATGCGTTGACCACAGCCTCGACCTGCTTAGGCTTGATCTCGACGACGACGAAGCGCTCGTGATCCCAGCCGGAATACTGCGCCAGCCAGTACACCTTGCCGTTCAGGCGCATGACGCCGAACGGCAGCATGTAGGTGGCGCCGTACTTGTCGCACGGCAGCACGTCCACTGTCATCTCGAGCGCCTTGAACGTCGCGCCGTCGCGGAGGAACCATCCCGTGCCGAACGCAATGGTGCAGTCGTTTCCGCCGATTTCCCGGTACGCGCGGATGCTCTCGACGTAGTAGACGCGCGGCTCGCTGCCGAACGCGTACGCCGCTTCGATTTCCGGTTCTCGCTGCTCGCGTACTTTTTCCCGAATGGGATGGCGGAAACGGCTCGCCGTCTCGCGCTCGGCGCGGTTGAACGTCTCGGTCAGAATCGCCTGCATCGGCGCCAGCTCCGCGCTCAGCGGCCCAACGATCTGGACGCGTTCGACATTCTGCGGCGGCGAAACCGCCAGACCGTCCTTGGGATACGGCTGCTCGAGCGGGGGCGGCGGCACTTCGGCCGGACGATAGTCGGTGCGCAGACCGATCTGCCGCGTGCAGTGGACGTCGACGACGTCCGGCTGCACGACCTTGAGCGGCGGCACCTGGCGCGGCTCGCCGACGATCCACGCCTGCCAGCTCTCGCGCGCGCCGGCAGGACCCCACCAGCGTCCGGGCACGCTGTTCAAGTTGATCGGCACGCTCTCATCGCGCGACGGCGGCGGCCAGCGGCTCACCCAGCGCTTGCCGTCGTACGCGGCGAACGGGATGACGACGCCGTCGCGCCGCAGCGCGCCGACGGTGAATGACGGCGCATCGGCCGCGAGCGAAACGGTCAGCAGCAGGATCGACGCGGCGATGCGCATTTGACGGCGGTTGTTGCGGGGCGCGGCCCCGCTCGGCGGAGTATACTCGCGTCCTCATTGATCAGGGCGAGGGACGCCATGACGCGAGCCGAGCTCCAGGCGGTCACCGATCGGTTGATCGAAGCGACGAACCGGCACGACCCGAAAGCCTTGACCGCGCTCTATGCCGCCGATGCGACAGTCGACAGTCCGATGTTCGCCACGCTGCACGGCCGCGCCGCGATCGAGGATTCGTTCCGCAACTTCTTCAAGATTTTCCCCGACGTCGTCATCACGATCGAAGACGTCCTGATCGATCCACCCGGCATGGCGGTGACGACGCGCAACACCGCGACGCAGCAGGGCGAGCTGTTCGGGCTGCCGCCGACGCAGCGGCACGTGGAGTTCGTCGTGACGCGCATCGTCACGTGTGCGGATGGGTTGATCGCGAGCGAGCGGAGGATTTACGACTTCACCGGCCTGCTCGTGCAGCTCGGCGTGCTGCGCGCGAGGCCGGCGAAGCCGGCGTAGAGAAATTATTGCTTTCCTTTGTCGCTCGTCGTCGTCTGCGTGTCGTTCACGGTGAACGTGAACGCCGTGAACTGCATCTCTTCCCACGTCTGATCGCCCCAGGTGACGTCGCTGGTCGGATCGGGATTCGACTTGTTCGCCGCCGAGTTGTCGTACCACGCCGACGTCCGGAGCTTCGTTCCCTTCGCGAGCCGCAGCGGCTCCCTGAAGACGTAGTCGGTCTGCCAGTTGAAGTCGTACTTCGGCACGCCGAGGATCGTCTTCGCCTCGCCGTCAGGCGATACGGTCGCGATCTCCCACCGCTTGCCCCGCACGTGCGTGTGCGGCAGCGCGCTCCACAGCGTGACGTCCTGCTGCAGCGTCATCTCGGCGTCGACGCGCGTATCCGCCACACCGGCCTTCAGCGTGAAGTTCTCGTTCTGCAGCGGGACGACCACCACCTCGCGCCTGGGCGGCTCTTTGGCGAAGACCAGCCCGACGCTCGTCCGATCCGTCGTCTCTTTGCCGTTAGCCGTGTAGTGCATCGACATGATCAGCACCGATCCCGCCGGCACGCGCAGCGCCGTTCCCGGCTGGTAGACGCGAACCCCCTGACCCGGAGCGAAGCCGCCGAGCCAGCCACCGAGCGCTCGCGGCGCCGGCCGATCGTTGAGATCGCGCTTTGCCTTGATTTGCTCCGGTGTCGGTGATTTGTTCATCCCCGGCCCGAACGAGAACGCGGTCAGGCGCGGCTGCGGCCGCGGCGATCGCATGTAGACGATGACGTGATGCACGACGGCGCGAGTGCCCGGCCGAACCTCGACGCCCTGGATGAATTTGTCCTCGGTGAAGTTCGTCGGCACCTCGAAGAACTTGTATTCGAGCGTCCCCGCCGCGGGAACGGGATAGTCCTCCTGCATCGCGAGAACAACGTCGGGCTGGCCGATCATCCAGCCTTCGGCATACTTCGGCTGCGGCGGCAGGTCCTTCGGATCGCCTTCGGGCGCGCCGTCGCTGACCCATTGGAGGATCGTCTCTTTGTCGCTCGCGGACAGCCGGCGATCGTTGAGGTACTCGCCGTGCGCCGGATCGGCGTGCCACGGCGGCATCGTGCCGTTGCTGACGCGTGTGGCGATGGACCTGGCCCACGGCCGCGCGTCCGCGTACGTCAGCAGCGACATCGGGCCGATCTCGCCCGTCCTGTGACAGTTCGTGCAGTTGTTATAAAGGATCGGGGCGACGTCTTTGCTGAACGTCGGACCGGCTTCGGCGCCGCTCGCGACGAGCGCGTACACGACAGCCGCGGCAGCAATCGTTCTGATCATGTTGCTCCTCTGGTTGACCCGTCATTATAGCCGAGGTCCGGACGCAATTCGGATAAGACGACGATCGAACCAGAGGAGTTGCAGGGAGTTACGACGATTTGCGCGAGCGCTTCCTGCCGCCCTTGCGCTTGCGCGATCCGCCGCGCTTGCGCGGCACTTTCCCGCCGGCGCGGCGCGCTTCGCTGAGACCGATCGCGATCGCCTGCTTGCGGCTCGTGACTCTCTTGCCCGAACGGCCCGAACGCAGCTTGCCGCGTTTGCGCTCGTGCATCGCCCGCTTCACCTTCTGCTGCGCCTTCTTGCCGTACTTCGCCATGCAGCTCCTCCGCGGAGGCTTCGCCTAGCAAGCGATGTGCCCTCAGCTGCGCGGACTGGCGCGCCGTGTTCCTCCGTCGACAGGATGATTGATGCCGGGCACCGTCTCCCATCCGATCTTCTACAACGCGGTCGCGTCGAAGCACGAAGAACGATCGAGAGAAGTCGACGAGGACGTTCGAGCGCTGCACGACCAGATCATGATCGACCGGACGCTCGAGCCGCTCGTGAAGGACGGCAAGTAAGCTCACGCCGGAAGGGCGAGAAAGGGCTTAGGGCGAAGACCCTTTGATTTCGTACGCTCAAGACGGCTAGTATTGGCGTACCAACCCGGCGCTTCGCGACAACAACAGGAACAGTCCATGGATCCGCGTCCCGCGCCGCTGACCTCTTCCGACCTCGGACGGTCGCCGCTCGCGCTGCTCGTCGATCGCGACGTCGACACGCGGAAGATGTACGCGGAGTACCTGCGCCTTTCCGTATGCGACATCGACGAGGCTGATGACGGCCGTGAAGCGCTGGCGATGGCCATCGCGCATCATCCGGATGTCATCATCACCGAGACGCGGCTACCCGGCATCAACGGCTTCGACCTCTGTCGACTGCTGCGAGAAGATGAGTCGACGCGCGGAATCCCGATTGTGTTCGTCACTGGCGATGCGTTCGCCACCGACGTCAAGCGCGCCGAAACGGCCGGTGCCGATTCCGTGCTCGTCAAACCGTGTTTGCCGGAGCGCCTCGCAAACGAAATCCGCCGGCTGCTGCACGACTCACGGCATCTGCGCGAGCAGGCACGCGCGGTTCGCGACAAGATCTCCGATCAAATGAGTCGATCCGAGGGAGTGCTCAATCACTCCCGGGGGAGATTTCGGCGGACCCTGCTCAACCGCGCGCACAACCGGCGCGACACGCTCGATCCTCCCGCGGCGCCGCCGGCGCTCACGTGTCCGGCGTGCGATCATCCGCTGACGTACGTTCGAAGCCACATCGGTGGCGTCAACGAACATCACGCCGAGCAATGGGATTATTACGACTGCGGCGCCGGGTGCGGCACCTTCCAGTACCGGCAGCGGACGCGCAAGCTGCGCCGAATCGCTGACCGCCCCGTCGACTAGCCGGACGCGCTCGAGATTGTGGATGATTGCCCCGCGTTCGGGTCTGTTCTAATGCCCTCGGCGAAGGGGATGCCGAGCAGTGGGACTAGCTTCGAATGCGGAGTGCGGCAGGTTTCACTATCGCGGGCGCACGCGCAAGTTACGGCGCGTGATGTAGCACGTCTACGAACGCGTCGACGAGCGCGCGGTCGCGCCACCCTTTTACCGCCTCATCGCTGAGAATCTGGACCGCTTCGTCCTCCGGCCGTGCTGTCCGGTACGGCCGCTGCGTCGTCAGCGCATCGAACACGTCGACAATGCTGACGATTTGGGCGAGCAACGGAACTTCGGTGTTCCTCAGGCCGTCGGGATAGCCGGTGCCGTCGAGGCGCTCGTGATGCGATCGGATGATCGGACGGACGTGCTGGAGCGAGCGCAGCCCCGCGCAGAGCGCGTCGCCGACGACCGGATGTTCCTGCATCACGCGCGATTCCGACGCGTCGAGCTTGCCGTCCTTCAGCAGTACGTGATCGGGAACGCGAATCTTGCCGATGTCGTGCAGGAAGCCGCCGCGCTCGAGCGCGCCGAGATCATCTTGCCCGAGACCCAGCGACTGGCCGAGCCGCGTCGCGTAGTTGGCGAGCCGCTGACAGTGGCCGCGCGTGTACGGATCGCGCGCCTCGATCGTTGCCCCGAGACCGAGAATGACGGCTTCGGCCGATTCGAGTTCGTCGGTCTGCCGCTTCAGGCGCACGAGCGATCGAATGCGCGCGTGGAGCTCGGCGTTGTCGAAGGGTTTGGCGAGGAAATCGTCGGCGCCGGCCTCGATGCCGTGCAGGCGCTGTTCGCGATCGGAATGCGACGTGACGATGACAATCGGCACGAAGCGCGTGTTCGGCTGCTGCTTCAGCCTCCGGCAGACGTCGAAGGCGCGTCCGCTCGGCGCCACGAGATCGAGGACGACGAGATCCGGCGGGTACGCGGCACAACTCCTCAGCGTCTCGTCGGGGCTGCGGGCGAGAGTTACTCGGTGACCCTCTCGTGTCAGCAGTCGTTTCAGAAGCAGCGCGCTCGTTTCGTCGTCATCAGCAACAAGAATGCTGGCTCCGAGAGTCACGCAGTATCCCCCGTGCAAAAGGAAGACCGCCAAGTCAGCTGTAACGTCTTTAGAAGAGATTGCCGTGGCATCCCCGTTCAGCGACAAATCCGCCGTCACGCAGATAGCGTGTAATCCCGAAATGTTAACGTCTTAGACTACCGTGAAGCGCCGCTCAACGCGGAGGTTGTCCGCATGTTCGCACTGATCGTTGCATTTGCCGTCCTGTCCTCTGATCTCTCAACGAGAGAAGCAAATCGCCTTCGTGAAGCGGCGACCGTTCTCGAGGAGATCCAGTCCGGTCCCGATAAGGATATCCCACAAGAGCTCTGGGATCGCGCCGAATGCGTCATCGTGGTTCCGGGGCTGAAGAAAGCCGCATTTGTCATTGGCGGCGAGTACGGCAAGGGCCTGATGAGCTGCAAACACGAAGCCGTCTGGTCGGCCCCGATTTTCATGCAGATCGGCAAAGGAAGCTGGGGACTCCAAATCGGCGCGCAATCGATTGATCTGGTCCTGCTGGTGATGAACAAGACGGGATTGGAGAAGATGCTGCGCAACAAGACATCGCTCGGCGCCGAAGCGTCGATTGCGGGCGGACCCGTCGGTCGCGACGCGCGCGCCGCGACCGACGCGCAGCTGAAGGCCGAGATTCTCTCCTACTCGAGGACCCAGGGGTTGTTCGCCGGCGTGAATCTCTCCGGGGGCGTGGTGAGACCCGATCCGGAAGACAACACGGATCTGTACGGAAAGTCGATCGACGTCCGTGATGTGGTGATGAAAGGAACGGTTCCGCCGCCGGCCGTGGTGGAACCGTTCATGGAGGCGCTCAGGCGCCGGAAATAATCAGCGTCGGCCGGTCCGGTTGCGATCGGCGGCCGCGGGCCGGCGGGAGGCGCGCGCTCCGACGGTCCGTTTGCGCGGCTCTTCTTCCTCTTCGTCTTCAGCGGCCGCCTGATTGACGAAGCCTTCGGCGATTCCCGTCAACTTCTGATCCGTTTCCTTCTCTTCTTCGAGCGTGTCCTCGAGCATCGACGCGATCTCGCGGTGACCGAGCACGTTCGCCCACGTCCGCAGCGTGCCGTACGCCGCGATCTCGTAGTGCTCGACTTTCTGCGCCGCCGCGATCATGATCGCGTCGCGCGTCGCATCGTCGTCGGCATCGGCGATCATGTCGTTGCCTTCGGCAATCAGGTTCTTCATCCCCTTGCACGTCTTGCCCTTCACCGGCATGCCGAGCTGATCGAACACCTGCTCCAGACGTTCCATGTGCTGCTCGGTCTGCCGCAGATGCTCCTCGAAGGCGTCCTGGAGATCCGGCGTCGTCGCCTTCTTCGCGAGCTTGGGCAGCGCCTTGGTCAACTGTTTCTCGGCGTCGTACATGTCCTTGAGCTCTTCCTGCAGCAGTTCTTCGAGCGATTCCATATTTGCCATGAGTGTCTGCCTCCTGAAAGCGGCGAGTGTGTCGTGCAGCTGGTGTGAACCGTAATGACGAAGCAAGACTTGTGCGCAGCGATCTCGGCGCGCCAAATCTCGTTTCGCGCGTCCGGCGCTGTCGTGCTCGACTACAGATCGCGCTAACGGCTGCGGTGGATCGGTACACGACGTGCACCAGAACAGGTGCGTATAGAAGAAGAGAAAAGAGGAGGAAAGCTCATGCGTCTGGTGAAAGTCTTATGCGGTGCCGCGCTCATCGCGGCGTGTCTCGTGCCCGCGGCGCGAGCTGACGAGTGGAACAAGAAGACGTTTTTGACGTTTAGCAGTCCCGTGCAGATCCCTGGAGCCACACTTCAGGCCGGCACGTATATGTTTCAGCTCGCCGACCCCGACAACGCGCGGCACGTGGTGATGGTGTCGTCGAAGGAAGGCGACAAGACCTATGGAATGTTCATGACGATTCCCAACGAGCGCCTAAAGACGCCCGATGAGAACGTGATCATGTTCGCGGAATCGCCGGCCGGCACGCCGCAGGCGGTGCAGGCCTGGTTCTATCCTGGCGATCGGATCGGCGAAGAGTTCGTCTATCCGAAGGACCAGGCTTCGATGATCGCCAAGGCCAATCATCGCGAAGTGCTCGCGACGTCCGAGAACGTGAACTCGAAGGGTTCGGAGAGCGAGCGGATGGCGGCGATTCGCGGATCGAAGTACGGTCGCGTCGACGAGAGCGGCGCGATGAAGGGCGAGACGGCAAACACGAACGCGCAGTCGACGACGGCGCAGTCGCCAGCCCCGCAACCGACAACGGCACAGGCAAGCAGGCCGGCGGCCGAAGCGAACAAGCCGGCGACGACGACCACCGCCAACAGTGGCGCGGCGACGACGACGGCGCCAAGTGCCACGACGACGGCGCCGAGCGCGTCGACGACCGCGGGCAATCGTCCGGCTGCGACAACGGCACCGGCGAACACGGTCAACGGACGCGACAGTAACGCGTCGGCCCGCTCGAACGCGGTCGGAACCACTGGTCAGGTGCCCGACACGGCGAACACCGATCGACCCGCGCGGCAAAACCGCGACAACCTGCCAGGCACGGCGAGCAGTCTCTCGCTCGTCGAATTGTTGAGCGGGCTGTCGATCGCCGGAGGTTTGACTCTGCGTGGCTTGAGGAGACGGACGGCCGAAGCCCGGTAGATCCCGGTAGATAATCTCTGCAGGGCAGGAAGCGTGGGATAGGCAGGAAAGGACAGCGAGCGATGGCGAAGATCGCTTTAGCACTTCTCACGCTCGTTTTCTTCTCCGCGCATCCTGCCCCTCCGGTCTATCCTGCCCTTCTTCATCCCGCACTGCCCGCCGGTCCTGCCCAGCAAGAACCAAGCTTCCGCAGCGCCTCGACGGAGCTCGTCGTCCTTCCAGTCGTCGTCTCAGAAAAGCACGGGTCGTACGTCTCGGACCTGCCGCGCGATCGCTTCGCCGTCTATGACAACGGACGGCGGATGTCGATCGAGTTCTTCAGCAACGAGGACAGTCCCGTCACGATCGGGTTGATCATCGACGCCAGCAGCAGCATGCGGACGAAGATCGGCGAAGTCGCCGCGGCCGCGATTGCCTTTGCGAGGTCGAGCAATCCCGACGACGAGCTGTTCGCGCTCCGGTTCAACGACGACGTGCGCAATGCGGTCGGGAAGGATGGGTTTCTGCGCGCAGGCGATCACGACGCGCTGAGCGGAGCGCTGTTGTCGATTCGACCCGAAGGGCGGACCGCGCTCTACGATGCGCTCCTCGCGGGGCTCGATCGGCTCGACGAAAGCGCGCGCGCGCGCAAGGCGCTCGTACTCATCAGCGACGGCGGCGACAACGCGAGCGCGGCGAAGCTCGACGTCGTGCTGCAGCGCGCGCGAAAGTCGAACGCCGCCATCTACACGATCGGATTGTTCGACGCCGACGATCCGGACCGCAATCCCGGCGCGCTGAAATCGCTGGCGCGCGACACGGGCGGCGAGCGCTTCCTGCCGCGCTCGGCCGGTCCGCTGATGACCGCGTGCCAGCACATCGCGCGCGACATTCGCGCCGGCTACACCATCGGCTACGCGCCGCCGGATCGCGACGGCCACTTCCATCGAGTGCGCGTGCAAATCGAGCCCGCGGATCCGCGTCACCTCGACATCCGGACGCGGCCCGGCTACTTCGCCGCGGGTCCATCGGCCTCGCGATGACACGAGACGCGCTGCTTGGTTGGATCGAACGCGGGCTGCTCGCGATCGGGCTCGTGCTCGGCGTCTGGTGCGCCTTCGTGTTGATCGAGGCGCGCCGCACGCAGTCGCAGCCGCTGCCCGCCGCGAGAGCCGCACACACGCTGCCGGGTGAAGACGAACGTGCGTCGCCCGCGCCGGCGGCCGGGACGCTGCTCGCGCGCCTCGAATCGCCCACGCTCGATTTGTCCACTGTCGTGCTCGAAGGCAGCGACGACCGGACGCTTCGCCGCGGCGCGGGACACATCGAAGATACGCCGCTCCCTGGTCAGCGCGGCAACGTCGGCATCGCCGGTCACCGGGACACGGTGTTCCGCGCCCTGCGCGGCGCAAAAGCCGGCGACGCGCTGAGCCTGACCATGCCGGATCGCGTTTATCAGTACCGCGTCACGAGAACGTTGATCGTGAAGCCCGAAGACGTGTACGTGCTCGACCCGACCGCCCGCCCGACGCTGACGCTCGTGACGTGCTATCCGTTCGAATTCATCGGCCACGCGCCGAAGCGATTCATCGTGCAGGCAGAGTTGGTGAACGAACGGTCGCGCGAGTCGAGTGCGTCGGGTGAGTCGGGTGAGTCTAGTGGGTCGGGTGATTCTGGTGCGTCGCGTGGGCCTGGTGGGTCGCGTAGGTAATGCATTCGACCTACCCGACCCATCAGACCTACCTGACCTGTCCTTATCGCTGCTTGTTGACGGCCACGGTGAAGTAACCGCTGTTGTCGCCCAGCTCGTTGTCGTTGACGCCGAGCATCAGACGGCCGTCGGCCGGCATCACGATCGGCTGTGTGTTCGAACCGATCGGAAATGGCGCCATGTTGCCGACCTTGGCGATCAATCCACCGACCGGCATCACCGGCACCGGATAGCTCGGTTGCTTCAGCTCACCGTTTCCGTCGGGACCCGCGGTCATCCCCGGCGACTGGCCGTACGAGATCTGACCGCTGGCGCGGAACGCCACGCGATCGCCCTTCTTCACCGTGACGCCCGTGTCGGTCCACGCCTGATTCGCGTCGACGCGGATTTCGCCGGGATTGAGCGGCACTCCCGCGGTTCCGGACGTGCCGACGGCGGTCGAGGCCGGCGCGTTGAACGCCACGCGCGCGCTCTGCGGATTCAGATACACACGCGCCACGTCGGTCACCGCGTACTGCTGCTGCTCACCGGATGCGTTCTTCCACAGCAGCGTGTTGCCGTGCGCGATGTTGACGAACTGACCGTTCTGCGACTGGCCGTTGCGCAGCACGAGGAAGTGGCCGCTCGCCGGAATGGTCTGCAGCTCGTTCGCGCTCGGCTGTCCGCCGGCGAAGTCGATCACCGCGACCTGGCTTTCCGGATACGACTGCTCTTTGCCGTCATCGGTCCCGAGATTGAAATTCGCGTCGATGAGGTTCGTATCGTTGCCGCCGTGGTGGACCAGCGTGCCGGTCTTCCGGTCGCCGTTGCTGAGAATGAAGGTCGCGCGTTCGTTGGCGGCCAGTGCGTAAATCCCCGCGCAACCGACGAGCGCGACAGTAGCGATGAGTCGCCGAACCATCGTGTGCCTCCTCTCTGATGTATTCGCGTCTACGAACACAGAGCAAGAGGCTGGCCAATCTAGAACTTGATGCCGATACCGACTTGCGCCCGCTGAGTTTTGTTCACGCTGGAGGCATCACCCGTCGCAAGCACGGCGCCGAAGCGGTAGCTGAGGTCGAGGAAGTAGCGCTTGGCGAAGCCGACCGTCGCGCCGCCGCCGATCATGATGATCGGCCGGTTCTGAGTGCCGTTGAGGTCGCTGCCGAACTGGACGAGGTCGCTGTTCGCACTCAGTGTCGTTTCGTTTTTCACGTGAGCCAGACCCACACCAAGCGCGACGTACGGATCGACGTTGACCGACGCAGGCCAGTGGTAGCGAAGTCCCGCGTCGACAAACGTGATCCTGGAGATTGACGTCGCCGTCGCGCCGACGTTCGCCGCGATTAGAGCGGCATCGTCGTCCATCTGCGACGTCGCCGCGTTGCCAATGTGCCCGCCTTCGACGAACACGTCGAAGTCCGGCGAGAGATGGAATCCGTATTCGCCGCCGATCGAGGTGTCGGACTTATGGCCGAGCGTCGCGGCGAAATCGAATTCAGCGTAGCTTGTGGTCGCGCCCGTCGCGGTCTGCGCCGTGGCGACCGCAGACGCGCAAAGCGTCAGCGCGAGCAATATTGGTACAACACGAGCGAATCGCATCATCTATACGTCCTCCGTCACGGGGGAATCTCCGGCTTCCTGGGTCGCGGAAAGGGCTGGGACCTACCGCTTTTTACGAGGAGAGGGCCGGAAGTATAGCACGCCGTGGTATTCTGGATGCGCATCAGCAACATGAGCGAAGACGTTACGCCACTGACGGTTCCAGAGTTTGCTGCGCCTCTCGACGTGGCGGTCGAGGTCCAGGCGCCGGCGGTCGTTCCGGCCGAGGCGGCGGCAGTGGCCGTGACCGAACCGCCCACCATCGACGCCATCGCGCCGTGGAAGAAAATGGGCAGCGAAATCCTCGCAGGGGTGCAGACGCTCGTGTCGGCCGCGGTGTACGCCACGCTCATCGTCACCTTCGGGTTTCAGGTGGCGCGCGTCGACGGCCTGAGCATGGCGCCGACGCTCGAGGATCACGATCGCCTCATCGTGAACAAGCTCGTGTACGAACTCGGCGAGCCGCGGCCTGGCGACATCGTGATGCTCTACTACCCGCTCAACCCCGAGAAGATGTTCGTCAAGCGGGTGATTGCGAAGGAAGGCGATACCGTCCGCATCGTCGACGGTCGCGTCTACGTGAACGACATCCCGCTCCACGACGACTACGTCCCCGCAGAGTTCCGCAGCCACGACGACTGGGGCCCGCAGGTCATCCAGCAGGGCTACTACTTCGTCATGGGCGATCACCGCAACAACAGCTCCGACAGCCGTCACTGGGGGCCCGTGCCGAAGAAGTACATCGTCGGCAAGGTGAAGGTCCGCTGGTGGCCGATCCAGGACGCGAAAATCTTCTAGCCGCGCCTAGTTACTACGGTAATCGACTATTCGAAACCGGACATCGCCTTACCACGATTTCGTCGATCGCTCGCCCGCCCCCACGCGATTAAGAATTCAGAAGCTGTTCATGCTCCTGTCGCAGCTTGTACTTCTGAATCTTCCCTGAGGCGGTCATCGGGAACTCGGTCACGAAGCGGACGTACTTGGGCACTTTGAACTTCGCGAGCATGTCGGCACAGAACGCGATCAGCTCCTCGGCGCTCACCTGTTTGTTCGCGCGCACGGCCGCCGCGACCGTTTCGCCGAAGAACGCGTCGGGCACGCCGTAGACGTACGCGTCGGCCACCGCGTGATGCTCGCGGAGCCGGTCTTCAATTTCCTTCGGCGCGATGTTCTCGCCGCCGCGGATGATCAGATCCTTGATGCGTCCCGTGATGCGGACGTAGCCCTCGGCGTCGATGCTCGCTTCGTCGCCGGTGTGCAGCCAGCCGTCCGCGTCGATCGCGGCGCGCGTCGCATCCGCGTCGTTGTAGTACCCCTTCATCACGTTGTAGCCGCGGCAGCACAGCTCGCCGCGCTCGCCCGCCGTGCGCTCGGCGCCGCTGGCCGGATCGACGATCTTCACTTCGAGCTCCGGCAGCACGACGCCGACGGTCTGCGACCGCCGGCCGATCGCGCAGTCGCGCGGCGTCATCGTGATGCCGGGCGACGACTCCGTCATCCCGTACGCGATGGTGATCTCCGGCATGTGCATCTCGGTCATCACGCGCCGCATCAGCGGCTCGGGACAGAGCGCGCCCGCCATCACGCCGGTGCGCAGCGACGTGAGGTCGTAGCGCGCGAAGTCCGGATGTTCGAGCTCGGCGATGAACATCGTCGGTACGCCGTAGAGCGCCGTGCACCGCTCGCGATCGATCGTCTCAAGCACGCGCCTGGGATCGAACGCCTCGACGGCGCAGAGACATGCGCCGTGCGTGTAGGCGCCGAGGACGCCGATCACGCAGCCGAAGCAATGGAACAGGGGGACGCAAAGGCACAAACGATCGGCCGGCGTGAAGGCGAGCTGTCGTCCGAGCGCCTCGCCGTTGTTGACGATGTTGCGGCTCGAGAGCATGACGCCTTTGGGGAAGCCGGTCGTCCCCGACGTGTACTGCATGTTGATGACATCGTCGACGCCGACCGACCGGCTCCGCGCATCGAGCCCGGCCTCGCTCACCTGCTCTGCGCGCGCGCAAACGTCGGAGAACGGAATCAGACCCGGCGGAGTGCTTTCCGCGCCTATATAGATGATGCGCTCGAGCGTCCCAATGCGGCCGGCGAAGGCGCCGGCTTTCTCGAGCTCCGCGATGTAGTCGATGTCGCGGAAGCCGCCAATCGTCACGAGCGTCGCCGCCTCGCTCTGCCGCAGCAGATAGTCGATTTCTTTCGATCGCAGCGACGTGTTGGCGGTGACGAGGATCGCGCCGATCTTCGCGAGCGCGAATTGCAGCACGATCCATTCGGGCACGTTCGTTGCCCACAGGACGACGCGCTCGCCCGAAGACACGCCAAGCGCCATCAATCCGCGCGCGGCGCGCCGCGATTCGTCTTCGAGCTCCGCAAATGTGTAACGCGGACCGTCGACGTACACCAGCGCATCGTTGCGCGGAAGTGCACGCGCCAAAAATGTAAGCAGATCACCGACTGTGACATCGCGATACGAGCCGGAAATCATGGCGCGGGGGATTGTATACTGGAGTCCTGTGACACGAACAGACACGATGACGCAGACGTGCACCGTGCTCGTGGGTGCGGCAGACCGGCTGCCGCATCTGAAGGCGCGCGTGAACCAACCCGACGGCGAACTGCTCGACTTCCTCGACGTCGACCCCTTACGCGCGCTCGAAGCCATCGTCAAGCGGCGGCCCAGGGTCATCGCGCTAGAGCGGCTGTTCGCGGCATCGCCGCGCGGAGCGGCCCTCATCAATCGGGTCAAGGGCGACAGGAATCTCGTCGACACCGAGATCCGCGTCCTGGCCCACGACAGCGAGTACATGCGCGTCGTGCCGCGCCCCTCGTCGTCGGCCGCGCAGGCCGTCGATCAGCGCGGGACGCGCCGCGCGCCGCGGTTCAAGATGGCGCCGAAGGTCATGGCGCTCGTCGACGGCAAGCACGCGACGCTCGTCGACCTGTCGACGATCGGCGCGCAGATCGTGTCGCCGGCCGCACTCAAGCCCAATCAGATGATCCCGATGACGCTCAGCGACGAGGTCGGCGTCGTGAAGTTCAGCGCCGAGGTTGCGTGGACGTCGTTCGAGATCCCACCCAACAGCGGCCCGCGCTACCGCGCCGGCGTCGAGTTCGTTGAAGCCGACGCGATGGCGGTCGAGGCGTACTGCACGAGACACAGGGCCTGACCGGACGCTCGGAGTAAGATCGCTCGTCGATGATTTTGCTCGACGGCTCCTCGCTCTCGCTCGAACAACTCCTGAACATCGCGGATGGCGCCGAACGGGTAGGTCTGACGCCCGAGGCGCGCACGCGCGTTCGGGCATCACGCGACGTCGTCGAGCGGCGCGCGCGCGGCGACGAGCCGGCCTACGGCATCAACACCGGATTTGGATCGTTCGCCGACGTCAAGATCGCGCTCGGCGCGCTCGAAACGCTGCAGCTGAACCTTCTTCGGAGCCACGCCGCAGGCGTCGGCGATCCGCTGCCGGTCCGCGCGGTGCGCGCGACGATGGCGCTTCGCGCCAACGTGCTGGCCAAGGGCTTCTCGGGAATCAGCATCGAGACGCTCGACGCGCTGATCGCGCTTGTTAATAATGATGTGCATCCGCGCGTGCCATCGCGGGGATCGGTCGGCGCCAGCGGCGATCTCGCGCCGCTCGCGCACCTGGCGCTGGTGCTGATTGGGGAAGGTGAGGCGGTTTTTGGTCGCTCGGCTGAAAGCCTCGCGCTCCACGATGTAGGGCGAGCCTTTCAGGCGAGCCAGACGATGCCGGGAGCAGATGCCCTACAGCGCGCCGGCCTGAAGCCGATCGTCCTCGGTGCCAAGGAGGGCCTCGCGCTGATCAACGGGACGCAGCCGTCGACCGCCGTTCTCGCGCTGGCGCTTGCGGCGGCCGAACAGCTCGCGCGAGCGGCCGACATCGCGGCGGCTCTTTCGATTGACGCCTTGCGCGGCTCCATTCACCCGTTCGAAGGCCGCGTCCACGCGGCCCGCCCCTTCCGCGGACAGCAGATCTCGGCGGCCAACATCGAGCGCCTGATGCACGGCAGCGGCATCAACGAGTCGCACGAGTTCTGCGGCAAGATCCAGGACGCCTACTCGATGCGGTGCGCGCCGCAGGTGCACGGCGCGGCCCGCGAAGCGCTCCGGTTCGTCCGAGAAACCGTCGCCATCGAGGCTAACAGCGCCACCGACAACCCGATGGTTTTCGCGGAAACCGGCGATATCGTGTCGTGCGGCAACTTTCATGGCGCGCCGATTGCCATCGCGGCCGATCTGCTGGCCGCCGCCATCGTCCCGATCGCCACCATCAGCGAGCGGCGGACCGATCGCCTCGTCAATCCGGCGCTGAGCGAGCTGCCGGCGTTCCTGACGCGCGAGGGCGGCGTCAATTCCGGCTTCATGCTGGCGCAGGTCACGGCCGCCGCCGTCGCGTCGGAGCTCAAGACGCTCGCGCATCCGGCCGGCGTCGACACGATCCCGACGTCGGCGAACAAGGAGGACCACGTCAGCATGAGCATGACGGCCGCATTGAAAGCCGACGCCGCGGTCGCGCGTGCGCGCGAGGTGGTGGCCATCGAAATTTTATGTGCATGTCAGGCGATCGACCTGCTCGCGCCGCTCGCAACGTCGCCGCTGTTGAAAAATGTTCACTCGCTCGTCCGATCGCGCGTGCCGACGCTCGCATCCGATCGCCAGCCGTCGCCCGACATCGTCGCGATCGCAGATCTGATTGCATCGAGCGCGCTAGAAAACGCATGCGACGGTGTAGTCAAGTGAAAAATATTTTCTTTTTGAATTGACAACCTCGGCTTCGCTTCTTAAGGTCTACTCTTCCGACCGCGTCATTCCATGAGCATCGCCACGCGCATCATTCGAGCGCCTCGCGGCACGTCGATCAGCTGCAAAGGGTGGCCGCAGGAAGCGGCGATGCGGATGCTGATGAACAATCTGGATCCGGACGTCGCCGAACGGCCCGACGAACTCATCGTGTACGGCGGGTCGGGCAAAGCGGCACGGAATTGGGAAGCGTTCGATGCGATCGTCCGTTCGCTGCGGTCGCTCGAGCACGACGAAACGCTGCTCGTCCAGTCCGGAAAGCCCGTCGGCGTCTTTCAGACGCATCCGGGCGCGCCGCGCGTGCTCATCGCCAACGCGATGATCGTGCCGGCGTGGGCGACGTGGGAGAATTTTCGCGACCTCGAGCATCGCGGCCTCACGATGTACGGCCAGATGACCGCGGGAAGCTGGATCTATATCGGCAGCCAGGGGATCGTGCAGGGAACGTACGAGACGCTCGCGGCGGTCGCGCGGCGAAATTTCGGCGGATCGCTCAGCGGTCGGCTCTTGGTCACCGCCGGACTCGGCGGCATGGGCGGCGCGCAGCCGCTCGCGGCCACGATGAACGGCGCGGCGGCCCTCGTCGTCGAGGTCGATCCGCGGCGCATCGAGCGAAGGCTGACTACTAAGTATCTAGATGAGGCGACCGACAGCCTCGACGACGCGATCGCGCGGGTCAGCCGATGGACACGCGACGGCACGGCGCGGTCGATCGCCGTGCGCGCAAACGCCGCCGATGTGTTGCCCGCGCTCGTCTCTCGAGGCGTGACGCCGGACGTGCTCACGGATCAGACGTCGGCGCATGATGCGCTGAACGGATACGTGCCCAACGGGATGAGCCTCGACGAAGCCGAGCGGCTCCGTGACCGAAATCCCTCCGACTATGTAAAAAGGTCAATGCACGCAATGGCCGATCAGGTGCGCGCGATGCTGACCCTTCAGCAGCGCGGTGCCGTGACGTTCGACTACGGCAACAACATTCGGGCGCAAGCTGCGCAGGCCGGCGTCGCGAACGCGTTCGACATCCGCGGCTTCGTGCCGGAGTACATACGGCCGCTGTTTTGCGAAGGGAGAGGTCCATTCCGATGGGCAGCGCTGTCGGGGGACCCCGAGGACATCCGCGTGAGCGACGACGCCGCACTGGAAATGTTTGGACACAACGATTCGCTCGCGCGCTGGATTCGGCTCGCGCGCGAGCGCGTCGCGTTCCAGGGGCTGCCCGCGCGCATCCTGTGGCTCGGGTACGGCGAGCGCGCGCGCTTCGGATTGCGACTGAACGAGCTCGTCCGCGAACGACGCATCAAGGCGCCGATCGTGATCGGCCGTGATCATCTCGACACCGGTTCGGTCGCATCACCGAACCGCGAAACGGAAGGCATGCGCGACGGCAGCGACGCCATCGCCGATTGGCCGATTCTGAACGCACTGTTGAACGCGTCGAGCGGCGCCACGTGGGTCTCGGTGCACCACGGCGGCGGCGTCGGCATCGGCTACTCGCTCCACGCCGGCATGGTGATCGTCGCCGACGGCACCAGCGACGCGGACGAGAAGCTCGAACGAGTCCTGACCTGCGACCCGGGAATCGGCGTCATCCGCCACGCGGATGCCGGTTATCCCGAAGCGATCGCCACTGCGGAGCGACAAGGTTTGCGGATCCCGTTGCGTGAGGACGGCGAATGTTGACCCCTCGTACTTCTCTGGCCCGGCGCGTCACCGCGGCGCTCGACGCGTCTCCATCCCGCGTCCCGGTTCTCCTCGGCGGGTGCGGCAGCGGACGAAGCACGCTGCTGCAGCAGCTGCGCGAGCGGACCGGCCGGATGTCGGCGCAGTGCATCGACATCGAGCGCACGGCGACGACGCCGGAGCGCTTCTACCGTGCGGCGATCGACCGGTCGCCCTTCCCGGTCACCGACGCGTCCGCGTCGGGCGCGCGCGCCGCGTTCGACGTGACGCTCGACTTCTTCTCGAACAGCCGGACCGGCGCCGGCGAGCCGGCGATGTTCCTGCTCGACGAGTTCCTGGAGCTGCGCACGTTCGAGAGCTTTCCCGGATTGCGGCGCGTCCTGTACGACTTCGTCGAGCGCATCGCCGCCAGCGGCAACCGGTTCGTGTTGACGAGCCGCTACGTCGCGCGTGCGCTGCGGCTGCTGCGCGACCACTCGGCGCGCTTCGAAGTCATCCAGATGCCGCCGCTGACGATCGAGGACACGCTTGACATCCTCGGCCCGACCGGCGGCAACCCCAAGGACGCGGAGTATCTGGCGCGAACGGTGCTCGCGCTCGCCGACGGGCGTCCGTCGTACGTCCGCGCGATCGCCGAAGAGCTGCAGACGCTGCGCGAGCACGGCGGCCCGGGCAGCGCCGACGCGATGAGCGCGCTCGCGGCGCTCCTCTCCATCGACGGCCGCATCGCGAAGCAGTGCTTCTTCTGCTACGAGCTGCGGCTGCATCGCGCGCGCGGCTACGGGGCGCTGAAGGCGATTCTCGAAATCCTCGGCGAAGACGAAGGGCTGACGCTCACCGAGATCTCGCACCGGCTGCAGCGAACCCCCGGGTCGACGAAAGACTATCTCTCGTGGCTGGAGGACGTCGATCTCGTCACGGCACGGCAGAAGCGCTACAGCTTCACCGATCCGCTGCTGCGCGTGTGGGTCCGCCTCCACTGCCGCGCGTCGGCGCCGAGCGAAGACGATCTCGCGCGCGAGGTGCATCGGTACGCGGTGCCGCGGCTGCCGCAGACGACCGAACCCGGCACGCCGCCGCCGACGCCGGCGCCGCAAAGCGAGCCCGCGTTCGCGATGGCCGGCTCTCCCTCGTCGGGGATCATCGAGATCGATTGACCGTGTGGCGCGGGCCGTTCAGGCCCGCGTAGGTCTGTGGCGCGGGCCTTCCGCCTTACGCGCGCAGCGCTTCGGCGGACCGCCGTAGCCCTGGCGGAGCCGGTCAGGCCGGCGTTTTTCGCGGACGCCCCGCCTTCACCGTAATGGCGCTTTCATCGTGTCGCGATTCGCGGATCAGACGGCACCGCTCGATTTCATCCGCCGTCTGCTTCGGCGTGATCATCACCGGCACAGCGGCCGGCATCAGCGGATCGGTTCGCTCCAGGCGGGCACGACGCTTCGATGTCATGACCACACCAGCGTAGCGCCGGGCTCTGCGACAAATCTGCGAAACGATTCGATTTGGCGATCTTTTTACGATTCGCGTGGGGCCGACCGCCCACGATGCGGGAGGCGTTGGGTAGTGGTGCGACGGCCCGTCAGCGCTGAGGCGTAGTCGCGGCCTTGGTGACGTTCTGTTCTGGCTACGCGTGAGCGGTTTACGCCGCGAGCGCGTCTACGCGTGGGGACCAGGTCGTTATTACGGTTCCTGACTATTCGAAATCGGACATAACCTTACACGATTTCGCGTCGCGCCTCCGCGTCGCGGTCGGCTGAAAGCCTCGCGCTACGGCGATTTCAGCTTTTCGAGCGCGGCGCGGGCCGCTTCCTGCTCCGCGTCCTTCTTGCTCGACCCGGTCGCGCGCGAGAGCGGCTCGCCGCGTACGACGACTTCCACCTCGAACAGCTTGCTGTGATCGGGCCCCAGCGTGTTGACGAGGCGGTACTCCGGCAGCGGCTGATCGCGCGACTGCAGCAGCTCCTGCAGCGCCGACTTGTAGTCCTCGCCGCCGACGCCGTGCCGCCGCACGTCGGCGATGAGATCGCGGAACTCGCGGGCGATGAACCCGCGCGCCGGCTCGATGCCGCCGTCGAGATAGATTGCCGCGAGCAGCGCCTCGTAGCCGTCGGCCAGCAGCGCCTGTTTCCGCCGCCCGCCGGTCTTCTCCTCGCCTTTGCCGAGCAGCAGATGCTCGCCGATGCGCAGACGCTCGGCCTGCCGCGCCAGCGACGCCGTCGACACCAGCGACGCCTTCGTCTTCGACTTCTCGCCTTCGTCGAACTCGGGGAACTCGTGAAAGAGCAGATCGGCGACGACGAATCCGAGCAGCGCGTCGCCCAGGAACTCCATCGACTCGTTGTCGACGACTCCGCCGCTGACGTCCTCGTTGGCGCGCGACGTGTGCGTCATCGCGTGCTCGAGCAGCCCGCGGTCCTTGAAGCGGTAGCCGATCGCCTGCTGCAGCGTCTCGAACTCGTCGCGGAGACGAATGACCTCGCCGTTCTTCAGCTCGGTCCGGTGGTCCTCGATGATCCGGAGCGCCTCGTCCGCCTCGCTGCTGTGGACGCCGATGCGCACGTCGTTGAGTCCCTCGACCGACAAGGGAAAGATGGAATGCGGGACCGCCGACGACAGCACCGACATGATGCCGTGCGCTTCGAGCAGCCCGCGGACGATCTGCGCTTCGATTTCGGAGTGCGTGCGGAAGACGATCTCGAAATCGGCCACGACTCGTTACGTATAAGTTCGAAGTGCGAAGTCCGAAGTACGAAGTTCGAAGTGCGAAGTTCGAGGCACGATGAAATCGGTGTCAGGTTGCGGGCGTGCGACCCCGTACTTCCGACTTCGTACTTCCGACGTCGTACTTCCGACTTCGTACTTCAGACTTACAGGTTTCACGCGACAGCCTCCACGACCTCGTCGACTTTCAGGAGAATCATCGTCATGTCGTCGTGCTGCGGCGCGTCGCCGACGAAGGCGGAGATCTCGCGCAGCACGCGCTCGCGCAGCTCGTCCGACGGCAGGTGCGCGTGCGTCTCGGCGAGCTGGCCGAGCCGGTTCTCGCCGAAGCAGTCATCGCGCGCGTTCATCGCCTCGCTGATGCCGTCGGTGAAGAACACGAACAGATCGCCGTCGTGCAGCAGGATCGTGTCCTCTTGCAGCAGCCGCTCGAACGTCTCGCCCTTGTCGATCTTCAGTCCCAGCACGAGTCCGTCGGGCGCGAGAATTTTCGCCCGGCGCGCTTCGAGGCCCGGTCCCGGGACGTAGATCAGCGGCGTGTGGCCGGCGCGCGCATACGTCATCGTACGCGTTCGCAGATCGAGGATCGCGTAGGTCATCGTGATGAAGCTGCGCGCGTCGAGATGCTCCGCGATGATGCGGTTCGCGTCGATCAGGAGGTCCCGCGGCGACGTGTGGATGCGGCTCAACGACAGCATGAGCCCCTTGAGCTCCGCCATGTACAGGGCAGCCGACGTCCCTTTGCCGGAGACGTCGGCAATCAGCACGCCGAGCCGGTGATCGTCGAGCGGGAGGAAATCGTAGTAGTCGCCGCCCACTTCCCGCGCCGGGACGCACACCGCCGTGACCGACAGGCCCGGCATCCGCAGCGGGCCCTGCGGCAGCAGCGACATCTGGATTTCATGCGCGATGCGAAGCTCCTCTTCGAGCCGCTTCTTCTCCGCGGCCTCGCGCAGCAGATCTTCGATGCTCGCGGTCATCTGGTTGAACGACCCCGCCAGCTCGCCGAGCTGATCTTCCGATCGCACCGCAATCTTGTGCGTGAAATCGCCTTGTCGCACGCGCTCGGTGCCCCTGAACAGCTCGTGCACCGATCCGGTGATCGATTTGGCGAGGGCGAAGCCGGCCAGCGCGGCAATCACTTCGATGATGAGGAACAGCGCGCCGATGACGAACAGCACCATCAGCAGTCCCTGGCCGAACGTTCTCGGCACGCCGCCCTCGGGCGCCGAGATCCGGTCGTAGAGATCCGGAATGCTGAGCGCGGTCGTGATCGCGAGAATGCCCGACTCGCCGCTCCGCCAATCGCGGTACTCCATGAGGCTCGGCATATTGCTCAGCATGCCCTTCGGCGCGAGCGACGGCCGATCGCGTTCGTGTCCGCCCTGACGGCCACTGAGCGGCTGTGCATCTCCGGCGACGCCGCTCGTCGAGACGCTTCGTACTTCGACGCCCGTGTCGTCCTTCAACCGCTGCCGCACCTGATCGTTGACCAGCAGGTCGACGACGACCGCGTAGCCCGGATGCGAAGCGTCGGGAAAGCCGACGGCCCGCACGACGAGGTGCGTGTCCTCGTCGGCGGTCTCGGCGGCCTTGCGATGCGAGTACGCCAGCACGCCCGAGAACCCGGAGCATGGAATCCATCCGGGAATCGCGCGCGGTGGATCGATGTGCCGCCACGGTCCGGCGGTGATCATCGCCGAATCGGACAGCGTCGCCTTGACATCCGCCGAACCGGCGCAGCTGCGATCGGCCGGCACGACCGCCATCGACAGCTCCGGGAGCTCCTCGGCCTGCGTCGACTGCCGGCGCGCGACGATGACCGGCACGTCGCGTCCGCCGGCGCGCTGGATTTCGAGCGCGGTGCTCTGCGCGATGAAGCGCGCGCGATCGGCCAGCGCGTGGAGGCGGCTCTGCACGAGGTACGAGCTGAAGTTGTAGAACAGCAGGAACCCGCACAGCAGGAAGAACGCCACGATGAGCAGCGCCGGCACGAAGCCGACGAAGATGTACGACAGAATCATCTTGCGGCGCACGCGCCACAGCAGCCGCCGCTTCGCGAGCACGATGAGGCGGAACGCGAAGTACGTGGCGCCCGCCGCGATCGCGAGGCCGGCGACGGTGTCGACGACGCTCAGAAACGCCGGCACGCCGCCGGAGATCGCGCGGACGAGCCACACGACGAACTTGATCGCGGCGCCGACGATGATCGCGCGGCCCGGCAGCGTGTGGAGTAGGTACTGACGCATTCGCAGATCGCTTCCACCACTTCTCGTCCTCCGCGTCCCGTGTCCTGGGTGGTGGAGAGCTTGACCATGCTATCGTAACTGGATCGTGAAGCTCACATCACGCGCACGGTTCAGCACGATCTGTCTGCATGCAGGGCAGGAGCCCGACCCGTCGACCGGCGCGATCATCACGCCGATTTATCAGACGTCGACGTACGTGCAGGAGGCGCTCGGCCGGCACAAGGGCTTCGAGTACGCGCGCACGCAGAATCCGACGCGCCTCGCCCTCGAGCGCAATCTGGCCGCGATGGAGAGCGGAAAAGCCGGCTTCGCGTTCGCCTCGGGCATGGCCGCGATCGGCGCCATCGCCACGCTGCTCAAGGCCGGCGATCACGTCGTCGTGTCCGACAACACGTACGGCGGGACGTTCCGTCTGTTCGACAAGGTCCTCACGCGCTATCAGCTGTCGTTCAGCTACGTCGACACGGCGGATCTCGCCGCGACCGAACGCGCGTTCACGCCGGCGACGAAAATGTTGTTCGTCGAGACGCCGACGAACCCGATCATGCGCATCACGGATCTGCGCGCGGCGGCCGAACTGGCGCATCGTCACCATGCCCGCCTCGTCGTCGACAACACGTTCGCCAGCCCGTTCATCCAGCGCCCGATCGAGCATGGCGCCGATCTGGTCACCCACAGCACGACGAAATACCTGAACGGCCACAGCGACAGCGTCGGCGGCATCGTCGTCGCGGTCCGCGACGACGACATCGAGTGGCTCGGATTCGTGCAGAACGCCGAAGGCGCGATTCTCGGCCCGATGGATTCGTGGCTCGTGCTGCGCGGCACCAAGACGCTGCCGCTGCGCATGCAGCAGCACAACGCGAACGGCCTCGCGCTCGCGGAGTTCGTCGCGAAGCATCCCAAGGTGAAGCAGGTGTACTATCCGGGCCTGCCGACGCACCCGCATTACGAGCTCGCCCGGCGTCAGATGAACGGCTTCGGCGGCATGCTCGCGTTCGATCTCGGATCGCTGGCAGCGGCGCGAACCGTGCTGAACGGCGTGAAGCTCCACGCGCTGGCCGAAAGCCTGGGCGGCGTCGAAACGCTCATCTCGCATCCGGCGACGATGACGCACGCATCCGTGCCGGCCGACCGCCGCGCGGCGCTTGGCATCACCGACGGCCTGGTCCGCATTTCCGCCGGCATCGAGGACATCGAGGACCTGAAGGAAGACCTGGCGCAGGCGCTGGATCTCAGCTAAGTGCTCGATTTCGTCCTTCACTTCGACAGGCATCTGCTGGAGTTCGTTCACACCTACGGCTCGTGGGTGTATGGACTTCTGTTCGCAATCATCTTCGCGGAGACCGGCTTCGTGGTGACGCCGTTTCTGCCGGGCGATTCGTTGCTGTTCGCGGCGGGCGCCTTGTGCGCCACCGGCGCGTTGAGCGCGCCGGCGACGTTCGTCTTCCTGGCCGTCGCGGCGTTCACGGGGAACGCGGTCAACTACACGGTGGGACGCCTCGTCGGACCGCGCGTGTTCAGTGCGAGCGATTCGAGCGGCATCTCGCATCGGCTGCTGAACCGCGATCACCTCGAACGCGCGCACGGCTTTTTCGACCAGTACGGCGGCAAGGCCGTCGTCCTGAGCCGCTTCATGCCGATCGTCCGGACGTTCTTGCCATTCGTCGCCGGCGCGGCCGCGATGCAGCCGGCGGCGTTCGCGCTCTACAACCTGATCGGCGCCGTCGGATGGGTTGGCTTGTGCCTTGGCGCCGGCTGGCTGTTCGGCAACGTGCCGATCATCAAGGAGAACTTCTCGCTGGTAACGATTGGCATCGTCATCGTGTCGTTACTGCCGATGGTCTTCGAATATCTGCGTCCACGAAGGCACAAGTCCGCCTGATGGCGGGCGGATGCCATCACTGCACGTCTTCGCCGAATCAGTACCGGCGGCTAGTTCTGGGCTGGTGCTGATTCAATGAAGGCAGTTCACCAGTCGGCGTGAAAGCGGATGGCACTACGCCGTCTCCGCCTTCACCCAATCCAGATACGCGTCGCTGCCGCCATCGATATCGATGACGACGAGCTCGGGAAGCTCGTACGGATGCAGTTCGTGGATCCGTTTCCTGAGCGCCTCGAGCCGGTCGCGCGTCGTCTTGATCACCACCTGACGCTCGGCGTCGCGCTCGACCCGACCCTTCCATCGGTACGTCGACGCCATCGGTCCGTGGACGTTGACGCAGGCGGCGAGTCGCTCGACGATCAACGTTCGCGCGAGCTCAGCTGTTGTCGAGTCGTCGTTCGGCAGTGTCGTGAGGACGAGAATCGCTGGCATGGAGAACCTCTTGTACTCGCGTCGCAAATCGTGTACTGTGTCTGACGCGTGCCGAAGGACGTCGCCACATCCGCACTCAAACGACGCGCTCCGCAACCGCAGCGTCCAGCCCGCGGCCGCCGCATCGTTCACTGGCTGCTGATGTTCGTCGCCTCGTTGATCGTTGTCGACGGCCTATTCGGCGAGCGCGGGCTGCTCGCGATGCTCCGCGCGCGGCAGGAGTACGACCAGCTCGCGACCACCCTCGCACGCCAGCGTGCCGAAAACGCGCGGCTGCGCGAGGATGTACGGCGCCTCAACGACGATCCGCGCGCGATCGAAGAAGTCGCACGCCGCGAGCTCGGCCTCATCAGGCGGGGTGAGAAGGTGTTCATCATCAAAGACGTGCCGCCTGCGAAGCCCTGAAGCGTCCCACCCGCAGAATCGCCGCCACCGCTAACGCCACTCCAGCGCTGCCGACGCTCAGCAGCGCCCCCAGCTTCGTCTCGTCGAGGTAACGCCCTGGCGGAAACGCCGCCGTCGCAAAGAACAGCGCCACGGTGAACCCGATCCCGGCGGCGCAGCCGACGACGACAATGTCGGACCAGCCGAGACGCTGAGGGAGTCGGAGTCCCGCGAGCGCCGCGCCGGCCACGGCAAGACCGATCCCGAGCGGCTTTCCGGTGGCGATTGCGACGAGCACCGCCCATGTTCCGGGTCCGATGGCCGTGATGACCACGCCGGCATTCACGAGCCCGAACAGGAACAACACGGCTTGCACCGGGTACTTGAAGCGATGCTCGAATTCGCTCAGAGGATCGTGTTCGCCTGCCGGTGCGTCGACGAAGAGGCCGGGGTCGCGCGTGGCATGCGGCACGAACGGCATGATCGGGACGAGCGCCAGCGCAGGATGGAATCCGCCCCAGAACAGCGCGGTCCACGACAAGGCGCCGCCGGCGGCCACGTACGGCCAGAACACGCGCGTCTGCCGTCGCCTGATCACGAAGACGGCGGCAAGCGCAGCGGACATGAGCAGCGCCGCCGCGATCACGTGAACGTTCCCGACCGGGTAGAACAGCGCGAGGATGACGAGGCCAAACGCATCGTCGGCGATCGCGAGGAGCAGCAGGAATGGAATGGCTGGATGGTCGCGGAAAATCACTTTCGCGACGAGATAGCTGAAGGCGACGTCGGTGGCGCAGGGAATCGCCCAGCCGCGAACGAGCGCGCGATGACCGGTCGTGAGCGCGAAAGCCGTGAAGATGGCGGCGGGCGCGGCCATGCCGCCAATCGCGGCGACGACCGGCAGCGCCGCCCGGCGCCACGTATGCAGCGCGCCGCCAGGACACGTGGCCTCGACGACCTCCTTCGCAGCCAGCGCGAAGAAGAACACCATGCCGATGTCGTTGACGGGAAAATCGAGCGCACGCGCGAACGACGTGTAGCTCGCCGCAGATGTATTCGCCCAGACGAGCGCGATTGCCACACCCGCGGGCAGCACGAGCGAATGGTCGACGGCGAACCGACCGGCGCGCCTCGCGGGCGCAGAGATCGAAGAGCGCGAGCGCATTGGCTCGGCCGTCACTATAATCCCCTCCGTGTTCACCAGACGCGAGTTCCTCGCAGGCCTCGGCGCCGCCTCGGCGATCGGCGCGCGTCGCGTCCGCGCCGCGCGATACGACGTGCTGATCAAGGGCGGCCGCGTCATCGACCCCGGACAACGTCTCGATCGCGTGACGGACGTCGCGATTCAGGGCGGCCGCATTCGAGCCGTTCAACCAGCCATCGCGATCGGCGAAGCAGCCGACGTTGTCGACGCGAGTGGCAAGCTGGTGACGCCGGGCTGGATCGATCTGCACGTGCACGTGGGCGCGCCGGACCTGACACCGGCGACGCTGCTCCACGACGGCGTGACGTCGATGGTCGACGGCGGATCGGCCGGCGCCGACAACATCGACGCGCTGGTCGGCGTGGCGCGAGCGGCGCCGAACCGCGTCCGCATTCTGCTCAATATCGCGCGCACCGGCGTCACCGGACCCGGTGAACTGAAGGACATGGCGGCGGCCGACGTGGACGCCGCGCGGCGCGCGATCGCGCGGCACCGCGAGTGGATCGTGGGCGTGAAGGTGCGACTCTCAGAGTCCGTGTGCGGCGATCAGGATCTTGAAGCGCTGCGTCGCGCACGGCAGGCTGCAGGGCCGCTGCCGGTGATGCTCCACGTCGGCCAGACGTTTTCGCCGCTGCAGAAAATTCTGGAACTGCTCGAGCCCGGCGACATCGTCACGCACCCGTATTCGCCGCCGCCGCACACCGTCCTCGACGACAATGGCCGCGTCCTGCCGGAGGTGCGGGCCGCCAGACGGCGCGGCATTCGATTCGACGTCGGAAACGGCCGGAACGGCCACATCACGTGGCCGATCGTCGACGCGGCCACGCGCGACGGCTTCTGGCCCGACACGATCTCGTCCGACATCACGGGACCGGGACGCACGTTCCGCGTGTTCGATCTCCCGACGGTCGTGTCGAAGTTCCTGATGCTCGGCATGCCGCTCGATCAGGCGATGGCGTCCGTGACGACGCACGCCGCGGCGGCCGTGCGGGCGTTCAAGGATCTCGGCACGCTGCGGCCCGGCGCGCCGGCGGACGTCGCGATTCTCGAGCTGAAGAACGGTGAGTTCGAATTCGTCGACAACGTCGACGCGAAGCGCACCGGCCGCGTGAAGCTCGCGACGACCGCGGTCGTGATGAACGGGAAGCGAATGTGAACCCCTACCCGGCCTACATGACCTACATGACCTACCCGACCTACCCGACCTACCCGACCTACCCGCCCTACCGGCCTACGCGCAAGCCGCAGGCGCTCACTTGTTCGCGTTCACGATCGCTTCCATGTATCGCTGGTGGCAGTTCGAGCACGCCTCGTACACGTCGCCGCCGATTGTGAACAGCTGATCGACGTTCTTGGCTTCGGCCGCCCTCCATGCCGCGCTGCCGACGTCGATCAACTCCTGCGATCGCTTCATCCACTCGCTGCCGTCCTTCGCGCGCGGCACCATCATCAACAGGTTGCCCGATTCGGTCAGCACGATCGCGGCGTTGCGAACCTGGGCCCATTCCTCGTCGTTCTTCGGGCGGCGCCGCGTCGTTCCCTCCAGAGTGATGATTTCGCCGGTCGCTTCCCAGAGGACATCGGCGCTCGGATCGATGGCGCCCTGCATCAACTGCTTGACGTCGGCGACCGGCCTGAACGGCGGCGGCTGCGGACCTCCGCTGCAGGCGAGCGAACAGACTATTCCGGCGAGGACGAGCGGCAACATCGTGCGCATCGCCCGAGATTATAGGATGCGCGCTATGCGATCAGTCATCGCCGTCGGTCTCGGAGTTTTCTCTCTCGCGCTGTCCGTCGGTTCGCTGGCGCAGTCGCGCGGCGCCGCTCGGGGCGATCCGGTTGCAGGCGAATGGCGCGGCACGCTCAAGCCGCCGCACGGGACCGAGACTCCAATCGTGATCACGCTCGTCAGGAAAGGCGAGCAGTACGATCGGCATCGATCCGGACACCTACGCTGTGGCCTACGTCGAGCGGCGGACCGATGGAAGCGAGATGTTGATACACGAAGCAGCCGTAACGACGGCGTTCAGAACCGTCCCTGGACGCCGATCAACTGCGCCGTCCCGAACCGGTCGAGAAGCCGCAGGTCTCCAGACAGGAACACGGGCAGTAACGAAGTACAGGCGAACTGCGGTTGGAACGTGAACACGCGGCGTCCGATGATCTGAGTCGATCCGAACATGGAGTTGAGCACGCCGCGGTCGATGGTGATGGGCGAGGTCCCGTGGCTCGAGCCGTCGATCAACCTGAACGCCACACGGTCCATGAAGAAAGTGCCGGTACCGATCGGCGCGATCACCAGATCGAATGCCGTCGAGAAGGTTCGACCCAGCGGACAGCCAAGCGGCGAAAACGTCAGCGGAAGGATCTGCGGCGAGATGTTGGCCGCAAACGCGGCGGACGGCTCCAGGGGAAACGGCGAAAACGAGACGATGTGACTGCCGGTGGGTTTGTCGTCGCATGACACGAGCAGGAACGCCGCGAACAAAACTGCAACTGACCTCATCTCGCACCTCATCACCGTAATGAGATAGGCCCGCATCTTCAACTCGTCAAGCTGAGCGACGCTGAGCGACCTCGAAAGGCGAAGCCCTGAGCGAAATCGAAGACACGAAGCCCCGCGAGCTGAGTCGAAGGGGCGAAGCCACAAGCGAAGTCGAAGGCCTCAGCGCATGCTGATCACAAAAACGTATGGAAGCTCGGTGGCGCCGGCGGCGAGCCGCACGACGTCGATGCGGTAGTCCCCATCGTCGGGGAGGCGGCCGATCCATGTCCTGACGCCGTCGCGGGCGCGCGCATCGACCGGCGCGCCGCTCTCGGCGCTCGCGATGCGCACGACGATGTCGCGGCCGCTCACGCCGGTGACGCGCAGCTCCAGCAGCTGGTTCTTTCGTGCCGATAGCACGTAGGTGTCGCGCTCGCCGCGGGCGAGCGTGCCTGCGCGTTGAATCCGGCCGACGTCGAGGAACAGCCGCTGCGGCTCGCGGGCGGCGGGCCGCCCCGCGCTCGCGGGCGGTCCCGGAGATGCCGCGCCAAGCGGCACGGTCATCCTCGTAATCTTGAGGGCGCCGCCCACCGGCTCGATCCGCAACACATTGAGATCGATTGCTGACGTCGCGTGCGCGATGGCGGTTTTCATCGCCGGCGTGAAGACGCCGTCGTAGTTCTGCAGCAGCGCGTCGGCGTCGCGAATCGGAATCCTGACGGCGCCCGCAAAGACCGTGAGCGGATACTGCACGAGCGCCGACAGCGCACGGCGATCGTCGCGCGCCACGTCGCGCTGCACCTCGCGCAGAAAAGCCGCCGCGGCACGCTCGTCAGCGACGGACTGCGGCGCCGTGACACCCGCCGCGACCACCAACCCTGCGGCGGCCCAGGCCGTCAACCCCACCATCATGAACGGTTGAATCGCCGATTGTTACTGGACGCCGAACGCCAGGAGGACGTTGCCCGGTCGTCCGCCGAGCGCGCCGTAGCCGGAATTGATGAAGACCATCCCGCCAGCGATGGTCGGTCCGGGTCCACTGATCGAGGCGCCTTTCGCCGGCACGCCGTTCACGGTCTCGAAGTCGCGGTTCGTGTCGTACTCCCACAGCAGAGAGCCATCTTTCGTCGAGTAGCCGCGGACGGCGCCGTCGTTCGATCCGGTGAACACGACACCCGGAATGACGCTGAGCGCGGCGAGAATCGCCGCATTGCAGCCGCGTCCGCTGCCGCACTTCGGCGGCGGCGGCGGCGTGAACCAGCTGCGCTCGCCGGTCGACAGCTTCACCGCGTGCAAACCTCCTGGAGGATTCGGACCGATCGTGTCGGACACGGCGAAGTACGCCTGATCGGCGTCGGCCGCGGATCCGAACTCCAGCCCGCCGAGCGCACTGCCCTTTCCGGCGCGGTACTGCCACAGCACCGCGCCGCGCTTGTCGGGATCGAACGCCCATCCGACGCCCGACTTCTGGCCCGCGACGATGATGTCGCGGCCGTCGCCAAGCGTCGCGAGGATCGGCGCGTTGCCGAAATCGAAGTCGGGACCGAGCTCCTCGGCCGGTGGACAGTTCGCCGCCGGCGCCGGAGGCGCGGCGAGACTGAAGGTGATGTTGCAGCCGACGACGAAGACGTCTTTCGCCGTTACCTGCGACGTCCATTTGATCGCGCCGCTGTCGAGATCGAACGCCATGATGGCGTCGCTCGTCGGCTGCTGCGGCTCGGTGTACATGTTGCCGGTCGCCGCGTACACGACGTGGCGCTTCGGATCGATCGCCGGCGACGACCAGATGCCCGCGCCCGACGGTCCCCACCGCGTCGTGCCGCTCGCGTTCTTGCCGACCGGCTTCGCCTCGGCGTTGATCGTGTACGTCTTCCACACGAGCGATCCCGTCGCCGCGTCGAGCGCCACGAGGCTGCCGCGGAAGGTGCAGCATTCGTACTTCGCGTTCAGCCCTTGTCCTTCTTCGCTCGACGCGATCGGCACGTACAGGCGCTGCTGATAGAGCGTCGGCGTGCCGGTGATGTTCGCGTTGCGGTGCTCTTCGAGGTTGCGCGTCCAGAGCTGCTCGCCCGTCGCGGCGTCGAGCGCGTAGGCGTTCGCGCGGCCGTCGCCGAAATATGCGGTCCATTTCCCGGCGCTGCCGCTTCGCGGTCCGATGACGATGCCGGTCCGCACGGGACCCTTCGCCTGGAACGTCCAGTGCGTGCAGCCGGTCTTCGCGTCGAGCGCGTACACGATGCCGCTCTGGCTGCCGACGAACACGCGTCCGCCGGCGACGGTCGGCAGTGCCCGCGCGGTGGTTGCATTGGGGAATCCGAACGCCCACTTCAGCGTGAGCTTCGGAACTTGATCGGCGGTGAGGCCGGCCTGCGCGGCGGGTTGAAACCGTGTGTTGCCGAGATCGTTGCTCCAGCCAGCCCACTTCGGTCCGGTGGATGGATCGAACGACGTCGCGGCGGTACAACGTCCACGCTCACTCGACGCCGCCGTTCCGGTCGCTCCAAGGAAGGACGCGACCGCACGCCGCTCCGCATCGGTGAGCTCCGCGCCCTGCTGCTGCATCTTGCCCGTCGCCAGCGCGGCGAGAATCTCGTCCGCCGTTTTCTGGCGCAACACCGACGCGGCCGGTGTCCGCGGATCGGATCCGTTGTGACACGCGGCGCAGTGATCATCGTACATCTTCGCGCCATCCGGCACTTGCATCGCGAGAGCGAAAGTTAACTCAATCAACATAGATACCCGCAGGGTAGGCGTCGCGGCGAGCGCGAGGAGGATAATCGTTACCAATCTATTCTCCCTCCCAGCTGAAGCCGTCTTCCCTGCACGATGATGCCGGGCGTGTAATAACTCGGGCCGATCGTTTCGTTCACCGTCAACACCGTCGAGAAGTTCGGCAGGTTGAAGATCTCGACGAACGGCTCCATTCGCATCCGCCCGTACCGGAACGTCCGCGCGATTCGGGCGTCCAGCGTCTTCACGTAATCGTAGTACTGCGTCGTCGGATCCACAACGCTTACCGTCAGGTTGCCGCCGCCGGTGAGCGCGACGCCCGCGATGGCGCTGTTGAAGGTATAGAACGACCCGACGCTGATTCCAGGCCGCGCCTGGAACGTCACGCTCAGGTTCAGGTCGTACGGGACCGTGTAGGCGCCCGATAACTTGTACAGCGTCTGGAACGGCGGCACCTGATTGCAGAAGCGATAGTTGTTCGGGTTCGACGGCGTCGCGTTCGCCGCCGTCGTCACAGGACCGTCACAGTTGTTCGCGGCGGTGCGTTCGGTCGTGATGCCGCCGAAGAGAAATCCGCGGCGCGCGAACCGCGCGGTGCCGCTCACCTCGATGCCGTTGTACGCGCGCGAGTTCGTATCCGACCACGTCAAGACGTTGTTCACGATGCCGAGCTTGTTCGCGTTCAGGTTGTACATCGTGATGGTCTGTCCGCCGCCGTCCGGGAGATTCGCGTGCTTCGGGATCGTGATCGTGAACGGCGTGTAATCGGTGTTCGGGTCCACGAGCGTGTTCTTCGTGTACTGCAGGTGCTGAAACGTGCGATGGTAGAAGCCGGCGGTGATCGAGACGTTCTGCATCAGCTCGTGCTGCACCGAGACCGTCTCCTCCCAGTTGATCGGCCGCGGCAGGTTCGGATCGAACTGGGTCGTGCCGATGCCCGGGATGCCGAAGTTGTTGTTGCGCGACGCGCCGATCTCGTTGAACTGCACGTTGCCGTTCGCGTCGAAGATCGTTCCGTTCCGATCGAGATCGGTCCACGCGCGCGCGTCCGTCTGGTTCCCCCCCGGATTCACCGACGTGGCGAGACCCAGCGCCTGCTGGCCGAGGAATTTGCCGATCGACGTCTTCAGCGCCGTCTTCCCCGTACCGAAGAGATCGTAGGAGGCGCCGAAGCGCACCGCCCAGTCATTCCAGCACGGCACGCACGATACCGCGGCGATCTTCGCCCGCGCGGCCTGCGCCGCCGCCGTCATGAATCGGCCGCCCGAATCGGTTTCTTCCGGCGTCGACGCGTTGAAGTAGTCGTAGCGCGCGCCGTAGGTGAGCGTCAGGCGCGGGAAGGTCCACCTGTCCTGCGCGAAGACGCCGAGGTTCGCGTTCAGGTTCTCGAACCGTTCGTACGGCGAGTTCGTCACCGTCACGGTGCTGGAGGTCGGCACGCCGTTCACGTTGACGTAGGTGAGCGCGGCGGTGTCGCCGTTGCGGATCACTTTGGTGCGCTCGTAGCCGGTGGAATTGTTGATGCCGACCTTGATGTTGTGCGAGCCGGTGACGTACGACAGGTTGGCGACCGTATTCCACGTCTGGCTGAAATAATCCTGCGGCGCCGTGCTCGAGGCCACGGTCCGCACGCTCGTCGTCGCATTGACGTGCTGGATGTCGAGCGCGCCGACCTCCGGCTGGTATCCGAATTTGTAGGTCGGCACCGCGAACGACTCGCCGATCTCGAGCAGCAAGCGGCCGGTGATCGGCGACGTCCATTTCACCTGCGAGGCGTACTGCAGCGGCGTCGGCAGCCAGTACGCGGCCTCGGGCGAAATGCACGACACGCTGTTGAAGCTCGTCGCGGTGCAGCCGACGTCGAACCGCTTCGTGCCGCCCTGCGACTTGTAGAAGGCCCAGACGATCTTGTTGCGCGGCGACGCCTGCCACGTCAGCCGGACCGTCGAATGCGGCGCCACCTGTCCGCCCGATTCGGACTGCCCGCCCTGCGCGAAGTACTGGGTCGGCAGAGGAATCAGGTTGTTGGTCTGCGACACGCGCTGCGCGAGGAGGAACCACAGCTTGTTCTGCCTGATCGGCCCGCCGAACACCGCGTTCATGTCGTAGGTGTAGTCGAGCGCGTTGCCCTGGCTGATGTACGGCCGCAGTTCGTCGGTGATGTTGTCGTTCTGGAGCGATCCGGTTCCGCCGAAGACGCGGAAGATTCCGGAATACGAGTTGCCCCCTTCGCGCGGAATGGAGTCCATGCGCACGCCGCCGACGGCGACTTCCGCCGACTGCGACCCGGCGTCGTACACCAATTCCTGCTGCGCCAGCTCGTTGACGCCCACGCCGTTGGCCTGCTGTCCGTTCTGTGTGAGGTTCTGGCCGATGTTCATGCCGTCGAAATAGATGTGCTGATCCTCGCGCAGCGATCCGTGGATCGACATGTTGCTGGTGAAGCCCTGGCTGTAGAAGCTCACGCCGGGCACGAGGCTCGCGCCGCCCTGCATCGTGCGCGCGGCCGGCAGCACGTCGAGCGCCTGGCGATTGATGACCGACTGGTTCTGCGTGCTCTGCAGATCGACGACGGGCGACGCCGCGGTGACCATCACCGTTTCTTCGACCTGTCCGACGCTCAGGCTCGCGTTGACGGTCGCCGCGAACGCGCCCTCGAGCACGATGCCGTCGCGCTTGTAGCTCTTGAAGCCCGGAAGCGAGAACGTCACCGTATACGTGCCCGGCCGAAGATCGATGATCGCGTAACGGCCCGACCCGTCGGTGACGCCGCTGCGCACGCGCTCGATCAGCGCCGCACTCGACGCTTCGACGGTGACACCCGGCAGCACCGCGCCCGACGAATCCTGGACGACGCCGACGATGCTCGCCCGCTCCTGAGCGAGCGCGCCCACCGCGCACAGCAGCGACGCGGTGAACACGAAGACGGCCATCACCGCTCGACGCATGAGCCCTCCTGAAATGCGTTGATACTCGGGGCACCTCCGGACGAAGTCAACAGATTCCTCGCGCCTTCGCTGGCCTTGAAAGGCTCGCGCGACGGGAATCCGAACCGAATGACGCTCGTAGCGCGAGGCTTTCAGCCGGGCGAGGCGTTCTTGACATTCGCGGTCAGTGCGCTGAGTATGTGCGCATGTCAAGGTTGAAAACCGTCATCGTCGCGCTCGTCGCCGCCGCGTGCGGAGCCCTCATCACGGCCGCGGCGATTCCCCTCGCCGGCCAGGGACAGACGGCAGCGTATCGCGCGCCGCGCACGCCCGACGGCAAACCCGACTTGAACGGTATGTGGCAGGCGCTCAACGAGGCGAACTACGACATCGAGATGCACATGGCGCGTCCGGCCATGGCGCTGCGCGCCGGTCCGTACGGTCCGGTGCCGGCAGCGCCGGTGCTCGCGCTCGGCGCGGTCGGCGCCGTCCCGCCGGGCATGGGCGTCGTCGAAGGCGGAGAGATTCCGTACAAGCCGGATGCGCTCACGAAGAAGAAAGACAACCAGGAGCATTGGCTCGAGCGCGATCCCGAGATCAAGTGCTATCTCCCGGGCGTGCCGCGCGCGACCTACATGCCCTATCCGTTCCAGATCTTTCAGAGTCCGACGGCGCTGTTCATCGCCTACGAATACGACGGCGCCGTCCGCAACATCTATTTGAAGGATCCGGGACCCGCGCCGATTGATTCGTGGATGGGCCAGTCGGTGGCCAAATGGGAAGGCGACACGCTCGTGATCGAGGCGAGCGGATTCAACGATTCGAGCTGGCTCGATCGCTCCGGCAACTTCCACAGCGATCAACTGAAGGTCGTCGAGCGCTACACGCGGACGGCCCCGGACGTCATCTCGTACGAGGCGACGCTCACCGATCCGGACGTCTACACGCGGCCGTGGAAGATCAGCATGCCGCTCTACCGCCGGCTCGAGAAGAACGCACAGCTGATGGACTTCAAGTGCGTCGAGTTCGTCGAAGAATTGATGTACGGAAAATGGCGCAAGAAGCCGCTGAGCCAGTAGCCGTGCGCAATCGATTTTTCTTTTTCGCCGCTGCGTTCGCGCTCGCCGCGGCGCTCGTGTCGGCCGCCTTCGCCCAGGCTCCGGCGCCCAAGGCGCAGACCGCGAAATCGACGTCCTTCCCGCGAACGCCGGACGGTCATCCCGATCTCACCGGCATCTACGACATCGCAACGCTCACGCCCGTCGAGCGTCCGAACGGCGCCTCGCCGATTTACACAGAAGCCGAGGCGAGAAAGCTCGAACAGCAGGTCGCGGCGCGGAAGGAGTATCAGGGACGCGCGATCGACGGCGACCGCGCGGCGCCGCCCAAGGGCGGCGACGGATCGGCCGGCGCGGCCGGCAACGTCGGCGGCTACAACAGCTTTTGGATCGACTCGGGATCGAGCTACACGATCGTCGACGGACAGAGGCGCGCGTCGATCGTCATCGATCCGCAGGACGGCCGCGTCCCCGAACTGACCGCTGAAGCGCGCCAGCGCGCCACGGCGTTCCGCAATCAGGCGCCGACCTCCGATCAGACGGCGCAGGAAAACGATCCGGGCTTCGAGAAGACGCCTGGCGCCTACGACGATCCCGAGCGTCGTCCCCTCGGCGAGCGCTGCCTGATCGGATTCGGATCCACTTCGGGTCCGCCCGCGCTGCCCAACTACTTCTACAACAACCTGCATCAGATCGTGCAGACGGCGGACTCGGTGATGATCCTCACCGAGATGGTGCACGATGCGCGCGTCGTCCGGATGAATCAGCCGCACCTGCCGCCGACGGTGCGCCGATGGATGGGCGATTCGATTGGACACTGGGAAGGCGACACGCTCGTCGTCGACACGACGAACTTCACCGACAAGACGCGCTTCCGTGGATCGTCGCCCGACCTCCACATCGTCGAACGCTTCACGCGCACCGGTCCGAAGACGCTGCTCTACCGGTTCACCGTCGAAGACCCGAAGACGTGGACGCGCGCATGGACGGGTGAATACACGTGGCCGGCGACCGACGAGCGGTTGTACGAGTACGCCTGCCACGAAGGGAACTACGCACTGGGCAACATTCTCCGCGGCGCCCGGCTGAAGGAAGCCGACGAAGCGAAGAAGAAATCGGATCAGAAACAGTGATTTCGACGCGTGCGGCCTGAGGTAACATTGAGGGCCCAAGCCTGAGGTTGAAAAGAAATATGCGAAGAGCAGTGACGTTGATGGCGTTCGTAGCGGCGGCAGCCATGCCGGTCGTGGCGCACCACGCGTTCGGCGGAGAATTCGATCCGAACCGGCCGGTCCTGCTGAAGGGAACGGTCACGAAGATCGAGTGGGTGAATCCGCACGCGTGGATCCACGTCGAGGTCGCGAAGCCCGACGGGACCAAGGAAGAGTGGATGGTCGAAGGCGGGACGCCGAACACGCTGCTCCGCCGCGGCATCACCAAGGACACGCTGAAGCCGGGCACCGAGATCGTCGTCGACGGCTATCAGGCGCGCGATCATTCGCAGCTGCGCGCCAACGGCCGCAACGTGACGTTCCCGGACGGCCGCAAGCTGTTTCTGGGATCGTCGGGCACCGGCGCGCCGGTGGACGGCGCCGATCCGACAGAGGGTGGCGCGAAGCCGCCGACCGGCCGCGGACGCGGCGGGCAGCACTGACGCGTTAACGGCGGCGTGCGGGGACGGACGCGACTCCGTCCCAGCTCCGTCCCCGTCCTCCACTCCGTCCCCGCCAACATCGCTGGCCCCGCAAGCGGCTACCGCGAAGGGAAAGTATATGAAGCTGTGGTCGAGGCCATCGATCAATGTGGTTGTCATGACGGTCGTGTGGATGATTGGCGTCGCGCTGGCTGCAAGCGGGCAGCAGGCCGCGTCGGGACAGAAACCGCAGATGGTCGAAGACGTCTTCAAGAACGTCCAGGTGCTCAAGGGCATTCCGGTCGACGAATTCATGGGGACGATGGGACTCTTTTCGGCCGCCCTGAGCATGTGCTGCGCCGAGTGTCATGACACTGCGAAGTGGGACGCCGATACACCTCGTAAGCGGATCGCTCGGAGGATGGTGGAGATGGTAAACGGCATCAACCGCACCTCCTTCGGAGGACGGCAAGTCGTGACATGCTGGACGTGTCACCGCGGCCGAGATCGCCCCGTGGTCACGCCGAATCTGGACATTGTGTACGGCGAACCGCTCCTGGAACCGGACGACATCCTGCCGGCCGTTCCGGGGCTGCCTCGGGCCGAGACGATCTTGGACAAATACATCCAGGCGATTGGCGGGGCCGCGCGATTGAGCAGTCTGACCAGTTATGTGGCCAGGGGCACCAGTGAAGGGTTCCTCGGAGCGTCGCGCGGACCGGTGGAAATCTATTCGAAAGCTCCGAGTCAGCGGACGATCATCGTCCACACGACGGACGGCGACTTGGTCCGTACATTCGATGGGCGGACGGGTTCGATCATGACGCCGCTCACACCGGTTGCGATTTACGACTTCACCGGAGGCGAGCTGGAAGGCGCCAGACTGGACGCGCAGCTGTCGTTTCCCGGTCGGATCAAGGAATTCCTCGGTAGCTGGCGCGTCAACAATTCAACCACCATCGCCGATCGCGACGTGCAAGTCGTTCAAGGCACAGGGGCCAACGGCCTCGTCGCCACGTTCTACTTCGACACGAAGTCGGGACTGCTCGTGCGCATGGTGCGCTACGCGAACTCCGCGGTCGGCCGCGTTCCCACGCAGATCGACTACGCGGATTATCGGCCGGTCGCCGGCGTGATGATTCCATATCGCTGGACGTTCACGTGGCTGGATGGGCGCGATAACATCGTGCTGACCGACGTGCAGCCGAATGTCTCGATCGAACCGGCGAAGTTCGCCAGACCGGTCCCCAAATAGCGGCACCTTGTGGGAGAGGGTGGATTCGACCATGAGAACGCTGACCTGGTCGCTGCTGCTTCTCGCATTTCAGCCGTCACATTCGCCGACCATGAGAGACCTCATGGTGAAGATCATCTATCCGGCGTCGGATTCGATCTTCTACATCACGACGCGCACGCCGGGGACCGACGGGGAGTGGGCCGCGCTGCAGAAGAACACCGAGGCGCTCGAGCAGGCCGCGCGCGAGCTGATCGAGCCGCGACGCGCACGCGATCGCGAGCGCTGGCTCGCCGACGCGCAGCTGATGGTCGACGCCAGCGTGAAGGCCGTCGCCGCCGCGAAGACGCGCGACCTCAAAGGGCTGGAGGATCTCAACGACGCGCTCTACACGTCGTGCGTGCAGTGCCATCAGCATTACAGACCGAATTATGGAAGGGGGCTGGCCCAGCAACCAGCGTCCGGCAACCAGCATCCAGCCCCCTCGATCGAAGGCGTCTGGAATTTCTCCACGCTGACGCCGTTCGAGCGGTCACAGGAATTCTCCGGCAAACCGTACATGACGGATGCCGAAGCGGCCGCTTTCGAAGCTCGCACGATCGAGCAGGGCAATCGCGATCGCCGCGGCGCCTCGCCCGAGGCCGACGTGGGCGGCGCGTACAACGAGTTCTGGTTCGACCGCGGCCTGCGGCTCGCGACGATAAACGGCAGGCATCCGAGCTCGCTCGTGGTCGATCCGCCCGACGGTCGCGTTCCGCCGCTCACCGCCGCGGCGCAGCAGCGCGCAGCGACGCGCGCCGCCGAGCGGCGGCAGCACCCGGCCGACGGCCCCGAGGATCGCTCGCTCGGCGAGCGCTGCCTCACGTTCAACGCCGGGCCGCCGATGAATCCCGGTCCGTACAACAACTACGTGCAAATCTTCCAGAACGCCGGCCGGGTGATCATCTTCAACGAGATGATCCACGACGCGCGTGTCGTGCCGCTGGACGGCAGCCCGCATCCGCCGGCCCCGATTCGCCGGTGGCAGGGCGATTCACGCGGCCGGTGGGATGGCCAGACGCTCGTCGTCGACACGACGAATTTCACCGACAAGACCAACTTCCGCGGCGCCGATCAGAACCTTCACCTCGTGGAGCGCTTCACGCGGATCGACGCGAAGACGCTTCACTACGAGTACACCGTCGACGACCCGACGGCGTTCACGCGTTCGTGGACGGTGTCGCTGCCGATGACGAAGACCGACGATCGCGTGTTCGAGTACGCGTGTCACGAAGGCAACTACGCGCTCGAAAACATCCTGCGCGGGGCGCGCGCGGAAGAAAAAGAAAAACGATAACCGAGACGTGACCGATGCTCGCGTTCGATCGGCTCCTGCGCGCGTGGGTCGTGGCCCATCGCGTCGCGGCGCTCGACATGGTGATGTGGACGCTGAGCGTTGTCGGCCGCGGCGGCATGGTGTGGCTCGGCCTCGGCGCGGTCATCGCGATCCGGCGGCGGAAGCTGGCCGTCTTCACGTCAATGCTGCTCGCCGTCCTGCTGGCGAGCGCTCTGACCGACAACGTCTTCAAGCCACTGTTCCAGCGCGACCGGCCGTTCGTCGCCATGTCGGGCGACGTGATCGGCGCGCGTCCCGACGGCGCCTCGTTTCCATCCGGCCATAGTGCGAACGCCTTCGCCGGGGCATGGGTGCTGTCCCGGATCGCCGCGCCGGCCGCGCTTGTCTGGTGGACGCTGGCCGCCGCAATTGCGTACTCGCGGCTCTATCTCGGCGTACACTACCCGCTCGATGTCATCGTCGGCGCACTGGTCGGCATCGGCTGCGGCATCCTCGCCATGCGGCTAACCGGGAGGACGACATGAGCTTACCTCTCTCGCGGCGGAACTTTCTGCAGACGGCCGGAGCGGGCGGCATCACGATGTGGATTCCGAAACAGGCGCACGCGGCTGAAGAGTCGGTGATCGGCATGTCGAAATGGGATCTCGACACGCCGGCGCTCTGCGTCGATCTCGACAAGCTCGAACGGAATATCGCGACGATGCGGAAGAAGCTGGCGGCGACGGGGATCGCGAGCCGGCCGCACGCGAAGACCCACAAGTGTCCGGCAATCGCCAGGCTCCAGCTCGCCGGCGGCTCGATCGGTGTGTGCACGGCGAAGGTCAGCGAGGCCGAGGCGCTGTTCGCCGGCGGCATCGAGCCGATTCTCATGACGACGGCAAACGTCACGCCGAACAAGATTCGCCGGGCGATGAAGATCCGCAAGGCGAACCGTCAGTTCATTCAGGCCGTCGACTACCCGCAGAACGCGCGCGATCTCTCGGACGCCGCGAAAGAAGCCGGCGTCGTCGCCGACGTGGTCGTCGATGTGGCGGTCGGCACGAGGTCAGGCGTTCCGCCGGACGAACGGGCGCTCGCCCTGGCGCAGCTCGTCGACAAGCTGCCGAACCTGAAGCTGCGCGGCATGATCAGCTACGACGGCGGCGCGCAGCACATCAAGGGTTTCAGGAAGCGGCTCGACGAATCGCTGAAACGCTACGAGCCGTCGATGCAGACGTTCGAGGCGATGAAGCGATCGGGGCTGAACACCGAAATCTTCAGCGGCGGCGGCACTGGAACCTACAACATCATGACGAAGGTGCCCGGGTTCACCGATCTTCAGGTCGGCAGCTATATCTTCATGGACTGCCAGTACCTCGAGATCGGAGGCGAGGACAACGAACAGCAATACACCGACTTCGAGCCGTCGCTCACGGTGATGTCGACGGTGTTGAACGCGTATTTCCCGAAGCGCCTCACGACGGACGCCGGCGCGAAGGCGCTGACGCTGAACAAGCCCGGGCCGATCGTGATCGGCGAGAACGGATTCACGTACAACGCGGGTTCCGACGAATTCGGCGCGATCCAGTACGAGACGGCGAACAAGGAATACAAAGTCGGCGACCGGCTCGAGCTGATCGTCCCGCACTGCGATCCGGCCGTGAACGAATACGATCAGATCTGCGGCACGCGACAGGACCGCGTCGAGGTCGTGTGGCCGATCTCGGCGCGGGGACATTCACAGTAACGCTCGGAACGTCACCACCAGAACATCGCGGTGGCCGGGACGCGACGGATCCAGCGATGCGACGGGCGTCACGCCGTGCGCGACGCGGCGATCGTCGACGAGCGCGGCATCGAACGGTTCGGTGAGCGTGAAGCTGCCGAGCGGCCGCGCGTCGCGGTCGTACACCGTCGTCGTACCGCTGACGATGTTGTCGCGATTGACGAGGAGCACGAGCACGAAGTCGACGCCGTCGCGATGAACGCCCTCCGGCGTCGGTTCACCGGGCAGATCCGATCGCGCCTCGATCCGGAACTGATGCGTCTCGACGCGCCATGACGCCACGCCCGGCGCCAGCGATCCGAACAGGCGCGCGCAGAATCTGAGAATCGTCCTCATCGCCGGCCCGTCGCCGACGCTCGAATCGATCGGCGCGAACCAGCGCTCGACGCCGCCGAACAGGCGGTTGTAGTCGACGTCCTGATAATGGGGCTGATGCGGCTGCCGTTCGATCGCGCCGGTGGCATCGGCGCGATATACCGCAAAGCGCCGCCGCCGATACCGCGCGCGCTCGCCGAGGTACGTATCGACGTCCAGATGGTTCCAGCTCTCCGCGAATGTCGGCCAGTCCGACAGGGAACCGGACGCGGCCAGCGCGGCGCGCACGTCAGCGGCGCGGACGAACGCGTATCCGGCGTCTGCGATCTGCGCGTCGATGGCAAGCGCCATACCGACGTTGTACGTTCGCCGGCACGGCCGATGCCATACCAATCACGGCTTGGATCGTTAATCAGCTCGCCTTGCGCAGCTTGACGAACGCGCGCTGCTCGATCTGGCGGACGCGCTCGCGCGAGAGATTGAGGCGCCGCGCGATCTCGGCCAGCGTGTGCTCATGACTGTTGGTCAGCCCGAAGCGCAGGCGGAGCACTTCTTTTTCGCGATCGTCGAGCGAGCCGAGCGCGACCTCGAGCTGCTCCGCCATGCCGCGCCGCAGCGCTTCGTCCTCCGGCGAGACAATCGTGTCGTCGGCCATCAAATCGCCGAACGCGGTCCCTTCTTCGGCGTTCACCGGCGCGTCGATCGACATCGGCAGCTTCGCGGCGTTCCGCAGCAGCCGGACCTTCTCTTCGGCCATCTTCAGGGCGTCCGCGAGCTCGCGCTCCGACGGCTCGCGGCCGTTGCGATCGACGAACGCCTTGCGCGTCTTCTCCAGCTTGTTCATCGAATCGACGATGTGCACCGGCAGGCGGACGGTGCGGCCGTAGTCGGCGACGCCGCGCGCCACCGACTGCCGAATCCACCACGTGGCGTACGTCGAGAAGCGGAAGCCGCGCCGGAACTGGAACCGGTCGACCGCTTTCATCAGCCCGATGTTGCCTTCCTGGATCAGATCGAGCAGCGACAGGCCGCGTCCGAGATAACGCTTCGCGATCGATACGACCAGCCGCAGATTCGCCTCGATCAGCAGGCGCTTCGCCTCGGTGAGGCGCGCCTCGGCGGCGCGGACCTGAGGATCGTCGACCTTCTCGACGATCTCGTCGACGACCGACGGACGAATCGGTTGCCTGGCGAGTATCCACGCGATCGGCCGCTGGATACGCGGGCACATGCCCATGCGGCGTAGCCGATCGATGCGCGCGAACGCATGGAGCACCGGCGCCACGCGATCGGACTGCAGCTCGCCGCCGTCGGGCAGCAGGATCAATTCGGCCGCCGGCGACTTCCCCTCGCGCACGCAGCCGGCCAGGGCGACCAGCGATTGGAGCGCGTCCGGAACCGCCGCGAGCGACGCCTGCACGTCGGATCGCGCCGTCTCGATCTGGCGGCCGATCTCCTGCTCCTGCGCTGCCGTGAGCAGGCGAAAGCGGCCGATGTGCTTGAGATAGACGCGGACCGGATCGAGATCCGCGCGCGGAATTCCCGCCTCCGGCCGTTCGCGCGACAGCCGCTCGGTTTCGAACCCGTCGTCTTCCTCCTCGGGTACGTCCTGCGGCGCTGCCGCTTCGGGCTCTTCCTCCGCAATCAGCTTCTCGGGCGGCAGCGCGACCGGCGAATCGTCCGCTTCACCTGCGTCCAACGGGACGAGATGCCAGTGTCTGGCGCGCCGATGCCAGTCGAGCGCTTCGATCTGCGGTGCGGTCTCCTCCCAGTTCACGACAGCCATGGCATCCCATATATACCGATGTGTCCGTTATTGATGAGAACCAAGAATGATATGCGACGGTATTCCGCGGACGCGTCGCGCAGCAGCCCCTGCGCGTACGCCCGAAACTTACGCGCAAAAAGACCGATCGCGACCGACACCAACAGTACCGGCCGATTCCGCATGCGAGGCTCCCGCCAGCTCGACGCGATCGCATTACGCAATCTCGACGCCAATGGGAATCGGCGTTGACAATCGAGAACACGAGGCTCGCCGCGGCGGCTGCGCACCGTCCGGCGATACGGCAGTGCTATCCTGAATCGCGCATGCCCGCGTCGATCGACGATCCGATTGACATCTTCAAAGAGCTCCTCGAGCGCGCGGCTCAGACCTCCGTCGAGCCCGACGCGATGGTCCTGTCGACGGTCGACGAGAATGGCCGCGCCTCCGGCCGGTACGTGCTGCTCAAAGGCGTCGACACGCGAGGCTTCGTGTTCTATACCAACCTGGAGAGCCGCAAGGCGCGTGCGCTCAGCGCGAATCCGTCAGCGGCGCTGTGCTTTTATTGGCCGTCGATCGAGAAGCAGGTTCGCGTCGAGGGGACCGTCGAGCGCGTGTCGGATGCGGACGCCGACGCCTACTTCGCGACGCGGTCGCGCGAATCGCAGCTCGGCGCGTGGGCGTCGCGCCAGAGCGCGAGCCTCGAATCGCGCGATGCGCTCGATCGCCGCGTCAGCGAGGCGCGCGCACGGTTCGAAGGCCGCGTCGTGCCGCGTCCGCCGTTCTGGTCTGGATTCAGAGTGGTTCCGCGATCGATAGAGTTCTGGACGCGCGATCCGGCGCGGCTGCACGTGCGCGACCACTACGAGCGCGACGGCGACCGCTGGATCCGCACCCTGCTCTATCCCTGATGGGGCACGGCGGGGACGCCGTGTCCGTTCCGCGGCGGCGGATCAAATCACGACGCACAAGTGTGCGCGACGGTACGATCCATCGTCGGCGTGCATCAGGAATCGCTCGCGTTCGAGGTCGGTGAGGATCGTGACGGCGTGATCCAGCCGGATGCCGAGCAACCGTGCCGTCTGCGCCGGCGTCACCTTCAACCCAGGCAACGCGAGGAATTCACCACGGAGGCGAAGCGCATCGAGATCGGTGGGTTCGGCGAGCGTGATCATGGGCAGACCTCATTTCCCCGCCTGCATTTCCCCGCCTGCCGGAATAATGCGTCGAACATCGTAGCACCAGGGCTGAGCGAACGCCGCCGCGGTATAAAGAAAAAATCCTGAATATGACAGGAAGCAACTCGAGCGGATTGTAGAGACGGCTCTCAAGGCTCCCGCAGCGCGACGAGCGGATCCAGCCCGGCCGCGCTTCTGGCGGGCATCCAGCACGCCACCGCCGCCAGGGCGAGCAGAACCTCCGGCACGCCCGCAAACACCGACCAGAAAACCGGTCCGCGCACGAGGTGAAGGTTGACGACGAACGCAATCAGCCATCCGACCATCGCGCCGGGCGGCTATCACTCGCAGGCTTTCGCCGACGATCTGCACGACGACGCGCTCCGCGGTGGCGCCCAGCGCGAGGCGAACGCCGATCTCGGTCGTGCGATGCGACACGGTGTATGCGACGACCGCGTAGATGCCGATTGACGCGAGCACGAGCAGCAGCGGTCCGAGGACGACGAACATTCGCGCCGGGATGCGGCGAAGGAACAGATTTTTCTCGACGTGATCGGTCAGCGTCCGGATGTCGTACACCGGCTATCAGCTATCAGCTATCAGCTATCAGCTATCAGCTTTCGGCTCTCGGCTTTCGGCTTTCGGCTTTCAGCTGATAGCTGATAGCTGAGAGCTGAGAGCTGATAGTGAGAGCTGTGAAAACAATGCGAATTCTCGTCGTCGAGGATGAAGCGCGTCTTGCGCAGCAGTTGGCCACGGCGCTCGGCGACGCCGGATATGCCGTGGACTGCGCCGCTGACGGCGAGCGCGCCGATTTCTTCGGGCAGACCGAAGAATATGATGCCGTGGTGCTCGATCTCGGATTGCCGAAGACCGACGGGCTGACGGTGCTCCGGCGCTCGCGCGAAGCGGGCATCCCGGTGCCGGTGCTCGTGCTGACGGCGCGCGGCAGCTGGCACGAGAAAGTGCACGGAATCGACGAAGGCGCCGACGATTACGTGTCGAAGCCGTTCCGCATGGAAGAACTGCTCGCGCGCCTGCGCGCGCTGATCCGGCGCGCCAGCGGTCAGGTGACGCCGGCGCTGCGCTGCGGCGCCGTCGCGCTCGATCCGCGCGGGGCGCGCGTCACGGTCAACGGCGTCGCGGTCCGGCTCACCAGCCACGAGTTCCGAGTGCTCTCCTATCTGATGCATCATCGCGGCCGCGTCGTGTCGCAGAGCGAGCTCACGGAGCACATCTACGCGCGGAGCGCCGACCGCGACTCGAACACGGTCGAAGTGTTCATCGCGCGCCTGCGCCGCAAGATCGGATCGTCGTTCATCGAAACCATTCGGGGGCTCGGCTACCGCATCGCCGACGCGGACGCGTGATGGCCGGTCCTTCCCTTCGCTCCCGCTTCGTCGTCGGTACGGTGCTCTTGACGGCGGGGCTCCTCATGATCGGGCACATGATTTCGCTGGCAGCGATCTCGCGCGTGCCGGCGCTCCGCGGCGCTCATCAGACGTTCACCGGCGCCTTCATCACGCTCGCCTTGATGGCGATTGGGCTCTCGCAGGTACGCAACGGCTTGTCGTCGGTGAATCATCTGCGCGAGCGCCTCGCGCGCCTCCGCGACGGTCGCGATCGCCGCATCGACGGCGATTATCCGGCCGAAGTGCAGCCGCTCGTCGACGATCTCAACGCGCTGCTCGAGCACCGCGAGCAGACCGTCGGGCGCGCGCTGGCCAAGGCCGGCGACCTCGCTCACGGTCTCAAGACGCCGCTCGCGGTGTTGTCGCAGGAAGCCGATCGTACCGACGCCGAGGGGCATCACGAGCTCGCCGCGACGATCGGCCAGCAGATCGAGCGGATGCGCCGGCAGATCGACTATCACCTCGCGCACGCGCGCGCGGCGGCGTCGGGCGCGACGCTCGGCGCCCGCTGCGGCGTCCTCGCGTCGGCGGAGGGGCTGTCGCGGACGCTGCAGAGGTTGCACGCGGGGCGCGGGCTCGTCATCGATCTGCATGTCGACACGGAGCACGCCGTCCGCGCGCAGCGCGAAGATCTCGACGAGATGCTCGGCAACCTCCTCGACAACGCCTGCAAGTGGACCAGCTCACGCGTCGTTGTCTCGTCCGACGCGGACGCCGGCTCGGTCGAGATCGTCGTCGACGACGACGGGCCGGGGCTCGCGGCGTCGATGCGCGACGCCGTCCTGCAGCGCGGCGTCAGGGCGGACCAGGCCGCTCCCGGCTCCGGTCTCGGCCTCGCGATCGTGCGCAATCTCGCGGAGGTCTACGGCGGAGCGATTGCGCTCGACCGATCGCCGATGGGCGGACTGCGGGCGAGGCTGCGCCTGCCGTCGTCCGAGGTCCGGTCCGGGACGGCCTGAAGGCCGTCCCCTACTGCTGCTGCGGCCGCGCCGGTTTGCTCAAGTACGCCTTCGAAGCGGCTTCGTCGCGTACCGGCGTTACCTTGTCGGGATCGATGCGGATCATGAGATAGGTGATGTGATCGTCGATCTTGGTGAACCAGTGGCCGGTGCCGGCCGGGATGACGATGACGTCGCCGACCTTCAATTCATGCGTCACGCCGTTGCGAATCGACGTCGAGTTGTTGCCGGGTCCGTTGAACAGCCGCACCGTTTCGAGCGTCGCCGGACGGCGCTTCTTGCCGACCAGATCGGGACCGGTGACGAGCGTCGCCGATCCTTCGATGACGTGGTAGACCTCGCTGACGAAATCGTGCTCGGCCACTGATTCCGGCGCCGGCTGCGCCAGCTTGCCGCGATGCACGACGCCGACGGCCACGTTGCTCTTGCCGATGTCGATGTCGCGGACCTGTTGATCGGTGAGCTTCTCGGCAATGGCCTTCTTCACGTACGCCTGAATCTCGTCGTTGGGAATGTAGCTCGCCGGACACATCCTGCACGTCGGCTGCGGATCGGGATCCTGCGCGAGCACGCCGGCAAGCGGCAGCGCCGCCATCGCCGCAATCAACACGGTCTTACCCATGCTTCCTCCTTACAAATCGTTGCCAGAGTATGACTGGTTGAACGACTTATTGCAGAGGGGAAAATCGGGAACGATGTTGCCGGTCAGCGCGCGCGAGAGCGCGGGCCAGTTGAAGAACGACGGATCGACGATCTTGACGCGGTGCAGCGTGCCGTGATGGTCGGCCATCACCCAGTGAACGATGCGGCCCCGCCACCCTTCGACGATCCCGAACGCGGCGGCAAACGGGTCGATCCGTCCGAGCTCGATCCGGAACGGACCGCCCTTCAATCCTGCGAGCGCATCGCACGCCTGCCGGACGAGCGACGCCGACTCACGCGCCTCCTCGACGCGGACCCGCGTTCTCGCGCGCACGTCGCCGGCGGTGTGCACCGGAACCGCGAACCGCAGCTGATCATAGGCCGCGAACGGATGATCGCGCCGTGCGTCGATGTCGACGCCGGAGGCGCGCGCGACGTAGCCGACGACGCCGTACTCGCGCGCAAGCTCCGCGCTGAGGACGCCGGTTCCATCCAGACGATCGGCGACGAGCGTGTTCGCGAGGCAGATGGCGACGATCTCTTCGAAGTCGGCCAGCGCGGCGTCGATCGCGGCCGCGAGATCGACCGGCACCTCGAAGTCGCGGACCAGCCCGCCGGGTGCGAGAGTGCCGCGCAGCAGCCGCGAGCCCGTGAGCTGCTTGTTCAGACGCAGCAGACGCTCGCGGATGCGGAAGCAGTGCGCGTGCGCGATCGCGAAGCCGGTGTCGTTCGCGATGGCGCCGAAGTCGGCCATATGGTTGTACAGGCGCTCGAGCTCGAGCAACACGACGCGCAAGAGCCGCGCGCGCAGCGGCGCTTCCGCCTGGGCCGCCGCCTCGATTGCCTGACAGAAGGCGAGCGCGTGGCCGACGCTCGTGTCGCCGGAAACGCGCTCGGCGAGCTCCACGCAGGCCATCGGATCGCGTCCCTCGAACAGCTTCTCGGTGCCCTTGTGCGTGAAGTACAGGCGCGACTTCATGTCGATGATCGTCTCGCCCATGACGCTGAACCGAAAATGACCGGGCTCGATGACGCCGGCGTGCACCGGGCCGACCGGAATCTCGTACACCCCTTCCCCGCCGACCGGCGTGAACGGAAACGGCCGCCCGTCGTCGGCAAACGACGGCGCGTTCGCATCCTTGCGCAGCGGGTAATAGTCCTCGGGCCAGAACGCGTGCTTCACCAGCGGACGCGGATCCGGGTGACCGAGGACGTCGATGCCGAACAGATCGCGCAGCTCGCGCTCGAAGCGCGACGCCGCATAGTGTGACGGCGCCATCGTCGGCAGCTCGGGCTGCCCTCCGTTCAGGCGGACCGATGCGTGGACGAACCAGTTCGCCGCGCGGTCGGCGAACACGTAGTGGACGAAGAACACGCGCGCCTCGCGGCGGCGATCGTCGCCGGCAATCGCAATCAGCTCGGCGCCGAGATCGCGGCATACGAGGTCGGCGAGGCGGTTGATGCCGACCGGCGACAGCTCGCAGTGGACCTCGTTGGCGCGCGGCGTCACGATGCGCGTCGCGTCAGCGAAGCGCTCGTTCAGCGTGCGGACGATTGAATCGACAGCGGTCATGGCGCCAGGCTCGCCACGCACTGCCGAATCAACGCGTCGACCGGCGCGGGCAGCGCGACGCCAAGGACGATCAGGAGCGCGATCGGCACCGCCAGCGCAAAGAGCGGCCAGCTGCGGCGTTCGCCCGTCGCGACGGCCGGCGGCGGGTCGCCGTACAGCATGCGATTGAGATGGCCGAGCAGAGATACAAACGCGACGACCATGAGCAGCAGCACTACGCCAACGACCGCGAGATGGCGCGTCTCCACCGCGGCGCGCACGAGGAGGAATTCCGAGACGAAGAGGCCGAAGGGCGGCAGCCCGACGAGCGCCAGGATGCCGGCTGCGAGCAGCGTTCCGGTCCACGGCATCGCGCGCAGCAGTCCCGTGACGTCGTCGATTTCGGTCGTGCCGTAACGGCGCAGCACCCGGCCCGCGAGCAGGAAGCTCGCCGACTTCGCGATCGCGTGGTTCGCGACGTGCAGCCACGCCGCGAACGTGCCGAGCGGCCCGAGCGCGAGCCCGACGGCGACGAGGCCCATGTGCTCGATGCTCGAGTAGGCGAGCATGCGTTTGTAGTGGCGCTGGATGACGAGACTGAACGCGCCCAGCGCGACCGACGCGAGACCGAACGCGATCAACAGCGTCGTCGTGAACCGTCGGTCGACGGCGCCGTCGACGACCACCTTCCACCGCGCAATGGCGTACATGGCGACGGCGAGCAGCACGCCCGACATCATCGCGGAGATCGCCGGCGGCGCTTCGGAGTGCGCATCGGGCAGCCAGGTGTGCATCGGCGCGAGTCCGGCCTTCGTGCCGTACCCGATCAGGATGAACGCAAAGGCGAGCTGCAGCAGCTCCGGATGCAGCGACGGCGCGGCGTCGCGCAGCACGTCCCAGTTCAACGACCCGGGCACCTCGCCCGCCGTCGAGACGAAATCGAAGTACGCGAGTACCGTCCCCGTGAACGCCAGCGCGATGCCGACCGAACAAATAAGGATGTACTTCCACGACGCTTCGACCGATGCCTTCGTCCGGTCGAGCGGGATGACGATGGCCGACATGATGGTGGTCGCTTCGACGGCCACCCACATGAGCGCCACGTTGCCGGTCGTTACCGCGGCAAGCATCGTGAACGCGAACGCGTTCATGAAGATGCGGAACCGCCGCGTCCGCGCCGGATCGTCGTCGCGTTCGTCGGCCAGCCCCGGACCGAGCAACGAGGCGAGCAGCGCCACGAACGCGATGCAGAGCGCGAGCATCGCCGACAGCGCGTCGACGCGCCAGATGTCGCCCGCGCGGCCGGAGACGGGACCGTCGCGCACGACCTGAATCGCCAGCGTGCCGCTGGCCGCCGACGAAAGCGACGCGAGGACGACCCCGGCCCATCCCACGAAGCGGCGGTACGGCTTCACCACGATCGCGAGCGCGGCGGCGACGAGCGGAGCGACGAGGAGAAGCGACAGGCTCGGCATCGGTCAGTGCCGCAGCCGCGTGAGCTGCTCGACGTCGATCGTGTCGAACGTTTCGTGAATCTGGTACACGAAAATCTGCATGACGAGGAATCCCATCAGCGCGTCGAGGAACACGCCGAGCTCGACGAGCAGCGGCACGCCGTAGGTGCCGACGGCCGCCAGCAGCGCGATGGCGTTCTCGAGCATCAGGAATCCGATCACCTGCGTGATCGCCTTGCGCCGGCTGACGATCACGAACAGGCTGACGAAGAGCAGCCCCATCGCGATCGGCAGCGCGTCGCGCGTCGGCAGATCCGTGACGGCCATCCACGGCCGCGCGAGCACGTACGCGAACAGGACGAGGAGGCCGGCAATCAACAGCGACGTCTCCGTGTTCACGTACGGCCGGACTTCCGGCTGCGCGCCGAAGCGCCGCAGCATCGTTCGAAGCAGCGCCGGAATCGCGATGGCCTTCAGCACGACCAGCACGAAGGCGACCGCGAACAGCCGCCAGTCGGATGCGAAGTATCCGACCGTCGCCGTCACGCCGGCGAGCAGCCACACCTGCAAGCGGTACGCGCTGATGTATGCCGGCACGTGTTTGCGCCAGAGCACGATGAGCGCGGTGAGCAGCATGCCGCTGCTGCCGAGCATGACGAGTTGCGAGAACATAGTCGTTTTCCTATGCTCGCGGGGCCCCACCCCCGCTCGCCTCACTCGGCGGCCCGGCTTCGCCGGGCTTCCCTCCGGCGCCTCGCTCGAGCCGCAGGCGCTTTCTTGTACTCACGGCCTCACGAGTACTCACGGCCTCACGAGCGCTCCTAGTGGGCTTGTCGAACCGCTGCACCTCAGGCGCTACCTCGCCAAAAAAGTCGACAACACGGCCAGCAATGCGAGTACGAACGATGCGCTGAGCAGCTCCGGCACGCGGAACAGGCGCAGCTTCGCGACGCGCGTTTCGAGCACGGCGATTGCCGTTGCCAGGACGCCGATCTTCACGACGAAGGTCACGAGGCCGATCGCCAGAGGAATCGGCGCAAGCGACACGGCAATGCCCCACGGCATGAAGAGATTCACCGCGAGGGCGAGAAACACGAACAGTTTGAGCGACGCGCCCCACTCGACGAGCGCGAGATACGGTCCCGAGTACTCCAGCACCATCGCCTCGTGAATCATCGTCAGCTCCAGGTGCGTCGCCGGATTGTCGACCGGCAGGCGCCCCGTCTCGGCGAGCGTGACGATGAACAGCGCGGCGAACGCGAGGAGATGGCCCGGACCCAGGGCCGCCGCCGGCTCCGCCAGGGTGCGCGACACGATCTGCGAGAAGCTCGTCGATCCCGCGTTGAGCGCCAGCGCGACGATCGAGAGCGCGACCGTCGGTTCGGTGAGCGCGACCACCGTCATCTCCCGGCTCGCGCCCATGCCGCCGAACGGCGACCCGGTGTCGAGACCCGCGAGCGCGAGAAAGAACGTGCCGAGCAGCAGCAAGTACACCGCCGCGAAGAGATCGCCGGCGATGAAGCGTCCGGCCGGCGCGGCCACGAGCGGGACGAACGACGCCACGACGAGGGAGGTCGAGAACACGACGAACGGCGTCGCACGAAAAATCCACGAAGCGGTGCGAGACACGACCGCTTCCTTTCCGAGCAGCTTCTGGATGTCGTAATACGGCTGCCACGGCGGCGCGCCGCGGCGTCCGTTCAGGCGCCCCTTCACCCAGCGGATGAATCCGCCGACGAGCGGCGCGAGGCCGGCGGCGAGCAGCGTCTGGAACAGAATCGCAATGGCGCGGCTCATTCGAACCACCATGCCGATGCGAGCGCCGCCATCAGCGCCGCCGCGATGTAGAGCAGGTACAGGTGGACCGAACCGGCCTGCAAGCGGCGAACGGACGCCGCGATCGCGCGCGCACCTCTCGTCACCGGCTCGTACAGCGCCTTCTCGATCCACGGCACGATGCGGGTCGTGTACGTGATCGAGCGGATGATCAGCCGCGCCTCCGGGTGAACGCTGACGCTGAAGTCCTCGGTCGGACGATAGAGCTCGGAGAAGATCCGCCGCAGCGGCTCGGCGAACGCCGACGAGGTGTACTCCATTCGCGCGGTCTGACGGATGCGGCCGCAGCCCCACGTGTCGGCGACGCGCACGTCGAATCCGCGCGCCCGAATAGACGCGAAGGCCACGAACGCGACCGATGCGACGAGCACCGCGATCAGCAGCGGCGACACCGCGGCGACACCGTGCGCCGACAACAGCCAGATCCCGCCCCCGCCGGTCACGTTGCGCGGCGTCGCCGTGACGCTCTCGACGATTCGATACATCGCGGCGATTGCGCTCGGCGCGAACAGACCGAGCACGACCGTCGCAGCCGCGAACGCCCCGAGCGCCGTCCACGCCGACCAATGCGGCTCGCGCGCAGCGGCCGCCGCGTCGGATCGCGGCATCGCGAGAAAGCTGATCCCGAACGCCTTCACGAAGGTCGCGGCCGCCAGCCCGCTCGTGAGCGCGAGCACGCCGACGGCGAGCGGCGATCCGATCGCGACCTCCGGCTTCGCGATCTGCGCGCCCGACAGCAGCGCCTGAAACACCATCCACTCCGACGCGAACCCGTTCAGCGGCGGCAGCGCGGCGGCCGCCGCCGATCCGATCAGGAACGCCATCGCCGTCACCGGCATGCCTTTGATGAGGCCGCCCATCTGCTCCATGTTCCGGGTGCGGGCGCCGCGCAGAACGTTGCCGGCAGCGAGGAACAGCAGCGTCTTGAAGCAGGCGTGGTTCACCGTGTGCAGCAGCGCCGCACCGAAGCCGACCATGGCGAGCGCCGGCAGCCCGTAGCTTTGCAGCACCAGTGCGGCGCCGATGCCGAGAAAGATGACGCCGACATTTTCCACCGACGAGTACGCGAGCAGCCGTTTGAGATCGTTCTCCGTGAGCGCGTACAGCACGCCGCCCAGCGCCGAAAGCGAGCCGACCGCGAGCACCAGACCGCCCCACCACGCGGGACCGGTGCCGAGAAAATCGGACGTGACGCGCAGCAGGCCGTAGACGCCGAGCTTGATCATCACACCCGACATGAGCGCCGACACGTGCGACGGCGCGGCCGGATGCGCGCGCGGCAGCCAGACGTGCAGCGGCACGACGCCGGCTTTCGATCCGAAGGCGGCGAGAGCAAGCGCGAACACCGTGCTGCGCGCCGCCGGCGGCAGCGCCGATGCGCCCGCACGGAGGTCGACAAACGCCGTCGCGCCCGCAGCCGGCGCCATGATCAGAAACATCGGCAGCAGCAGCACGAAACCAAAATGCGTCATGGCCGCGTACCAGAGGCCGGCCGCGCGCGCGTCGCTCGACTCGTGCTCGGTCATCACGAGGAAGTACGACGCAACTGCCATCAGCTCCCACGCGAACAGGAACGTGAACACGTTCGCCGCGCACGGCACGAGGCTCATGCCGAGGAGGAACGCATTGAACATCAGACCGAAGAAGCGGAGCGATCGCCGTCCGTCGTAGTCGGCGGTGTACGTGAAGCCGTAGACCGCGGCGAACAGACCGACGCTGCAGACGAGCGCGAGGAAGAGCGCGCCGAGCGAGTCGAGCTGAATCGCGACGCCGCCGGCAACGGCGATCATGTCGGGCCGCACCAGCTCGAACCGATCCCCGGTGGCGAGAACGGCCAGCGCAGTCACGAGCCCCGCGACACTGCCGGACGCTGCGCCGATTGCCGTCGCCCCACGCGCGATCCGATCCGACGGCGCGATCAGCGCGACAATCGCGCCGGCCACGTAGCCGGCGATCATGAACAGGAAGGCGGCCGAACGATCGACCGTCACCGTGCCGGTCCAGGCGACAAGCGATCGAGCGCCGCGAGGATGCCGCGCAGGATGTCGGCCGGCTCGGGCGGACAACCCGCAATCGAGACGTCAACGGGAATGACGCTCTCCACCGGTCCCACGACCGCGTAACTGCCCTTGAAGACGCCGCAGCTCTTCGCGCAGTCGCCGACAGCGACGACGAACTTCGGCGCCGGCGTCGCGTCGTACGTGAGGCGCAGCGGAATCTCCATGTTGCGCGTCACCGGTCCGGTGACGAGCAGGAGGTCCGCGTGCCGCGGCGACGCGACGAAATGGAAACCGAACCGCTCCATGTCGTAGATCGGGCTCGCAAGGCCGACAATCTCGAGCTCGCAGCCGTTGCACGATCCGGCGTCGACCTCGCGGATGGCGAGCGCGCGGCCGAGCAGCTGCCGCGCGCGCACGTCGAGCGCGCGCCCGATCTCGACGGCGTCGGGATCGCTCGCCCGGAGGAGCTCTGTGGCTATGCCCGTCCTGAGGATTTTCGAGAACAGCTGCATCGGCCCATTACTATACTGACGCGGCCGCTCGACGCGCCGCGGACGTCGAATCGACGATTTGCAACCGTCCGGCGGACTGGATGAACGCACGTGCAGGGAGATCCTGACCGCGCTCGTCGACATGCGGTTTCTGGCGCGGCGCCGCAACGGTTCTTTTGCCAGGGCACCCGCTGGCGGTTGACCGCGCCGGGCGCGGACAATGGCTACCGCTGCACGCGACCCGACACGTCGCCGTGCGCGAGCGCTTCGACTTCCGCAACGGTCACGCGGTTGAAGTCGCCGTAAATGGTCTGCTTCAGCGCGCTCGCCGCGACCGCGAAGCGCAGCGCCGCGTCGGGCGGACGGCCGTCGAGGGACGCGTAGATGAAGCCGGCGGCGAAGCTGTCGCCGCCGCCGATGCGATCGACGAGCCGCACGACGTACCTCTGGCTCTGATGGAGCGTGCGGCTCGAGGCGTCCCACAGCACGGCGCTCCATCCGTTGTCGCTCGCCGACAGGCTCTCGCGCAGCGTCACCGCCACGATCGGTGGACCGAAGTCGCGCGTGACGCGCTCGGCGGCCGCGCGGTATCCGGACACGTCGAGCGCGCCGCCGGTCACGTCGGCGCCCGCCACCGCGATTCCCAGCACCGACTGCAGATCTTCCTCGTTCGCGATCACCACGTCGACGTCGCGCATCAGCGGCTTCATCGTCCGTTGCGCCCTGGACTCGGACCACAGCTTCTTGCGGAAATTGAGGTCGACGCTCACGCGCGCGCCGGCGGCTTTTGCCGCGCGGATCGCCGCGCACGTGGCGGCGGCGGCGTTGTCGCCGAGCGCCGGCGTGATGCCGGTGACGTGAAACCACGCGGCACTGCTCATGACGGCGCTCCAGTCCACGGCATCAGCCGCCATCTCGCTGATGGCCGAGTGCGCGCGGTCGTAGACGACCGTCGACGCGCGCTGGCTCGCGCCCGTTTCGGCGAAATAGATCCCGACGCGATCGCCGCCGCGCACGACGTAGCTCGTGTCGACGCCCTCGCCGCGCAGCGTGCGCATCGCGCCTTCGCCGATCGCATGCGCCGGCAGGCGCGTCACATAACAGCTGTGCAGCCCGAAATGCGCGAGCGAGATCGCGACGTTCGCCTCTCCTCCGCCGAACGTCGCCGAGAGGACGGGGGACTGAAACAAGCGCTCGAACCCCGGCGGGCTCAGGCGCAGCATGATCTCTCCGAAGGTGACGACCTTGTGCGGCATCAACAGTACTTGTGGCATCCGGCTTCAGCCGGATTTCTGCGACCGCGCGGCCGACACGTTCGCGACGACTCTACGTGCGTTCGTCATGATCGCGTCGAAGCGACCCTCCTCGATCGCCTTCGTGTCGACCAACGCCGATCCAATGCCGACCGCGACGGCGCCCGCGCGAATCCAGTCGCCCGCGTTGTCGAGCGTGACGCCGCCGGTCGGCATCAGCTTCACCTGCGGCAACGGCGCGCGCACATCCCTTATGTACTGCGGTCCGAGCATGGTGGCCGGGAAGACCTTCACGATGTCGGCGCCGGCCTCGTGCGCCGCGAGGATTTCGGTCGGCGAGAAGCAGCCCGGCATGGCGGGCACGCCACGCTCATGGCAGGCGCCGATGACGTCCGGCCGGAAGACGGGACCGACGACGAACGTCGCGCCCGCGTCGATGACGGCGCGCGCCGTCGCGACGTCGGTCACGGTGCCGGCGCCGAGGAGGAATCCGTCCGGCAGCGTCGGCGCCAGCGCGCGGATCATCTCGACCGCGCGCGGCACGGTCATCGTCACTTCGAGCGCGCGCACGCCGCCGTCGGCGAGCGCGTCGACCACGGCGCGGAGCTTCGCCGGATCCTTCAACCGGATCACGGCGACCACTCCGAATTGTTCGATCCGCTGCGCGATCGACGCCCGTCCCAGGAGGGGATCGGGGCGGGCGCCGTTGACGGTCTGCATCCTCAGAATAGTAATCGGAATCCGAGCTGTCCTTCCCGCGGCGTCGGCCGCGTCGCGCCGATCGTGCCGTCTCCTCCTAGAACACGAGCTTCACCGCAAGCTGAATGTCCCGCGGCAGGTTGTTCTGACTCGTCACCTTGCCGAAGTCGGCGCTGGTGGGATCGGTGTTGGGGTTGGCGAACACCGCGCGGTTGAACGCGTTGAGGAACTCGGCGTGCAGCTGCGCGCGCACGCGTCCTTTGATCGGCAGCTGCTTGACGATCGAGAGGTCCCAGAGGTTCAACCGCTGGCCGCGAAGCCCATCGATCCGCGACGGGAAGTACCGGAGGTTGTTCGTGAGGCGGATGCGCTGATCGGCGCGCTGCTTGGCCGGATCGTCGACGCCGTTGGTCTGGACGGCGGCATCGTGGAAGTAAAAACCGCTGATGTCGAACACGGGCTGATTGGTGTCGCCGGAATAGTCCGTCTTCAGCGACGCGAGGTCGCCGTTGAAGTAGATGTTGCGGTCGTGGAAGCTGATTGGCTGTCCGCTCTGGAACTGGCCGATACCCTGCACGCTGAATCCCCACGGTAACTGCCAGATGCCGCTGATGGAGAGGCGGTGCGGCACGTCGAACTGCGACAGCCGGTTCTCGTATTCGGTATCGGTGGGATTCAGCTGGAACACACGCTCGGTGAAACGCGACCACGTGTACGCGGCGAGCGCCGAGAAGCGTGTCGTGAATCGCTTCTCGAGCTTCACCTGCGCCGAGTTGTACACACTCGTCCCGTCGTCGTCGAACGTGCGGATGTTGCCGAACTGCGGGAACGGACGAACGAGCTGCGACCGCGCGATCGTCGCGCCGTTGAAGCTCGTGCCCGGAAGCAGGCCCTGGAACGGATTTGCGACGAGCGTCGAGAGGAAATCGATCGTCGCCTGATCGCGCTGGCGGCTCGTGGACAGGTATCGCGCCGGAATGCCGTTGAGTTCGATTTCGCCCGCCTGATTGCCTCCGCCCGTCGTCAGGTCCCAGCCGCGGCTGCCGGCGTAGCCCGCTTCGACGAGCCATTCGCCGGGCAGCTCGCGCTGCACGCTCACCATGTAGCGCATGTTCTGACCGTTGTGGAAATCGACGGGGACGAATCGACCGGTGGAGACCGTGTTCAAATCCAGACCGAGCGCCGTATTCGGGCCGAGCGACGCGCCGACCGGCGCGAGCGCGCCGTCGGGAAACGGATTCGACAGCGTCGCGCGCAGCGTCAACCCGTTGTCGAGTGTCGGTACGAACGGCGTCCCCTGTGAGAATCCGGGCTGGAAGTTGCCGGTGATGATGAACGGGATCGTGTAGATGCCCCAGCCACCGCGTACGACCGACTTTTCGCCGAGGCGGTACGCGAAGCCGGCGCGCGGCTGGAAGTTGTTCTTGTCGGCGTTCCAGAATCCGCGCGCGCTGTCGGACGCGAACTGCAGGCCGCCGCGCACGGCGAACGCCGACGCGGGCAGCTGCGGAATCGGATTGGCGGCGTAGCGCGCCTGCGCCTGCGCCGTGATGTCGAGCGTCGCCGCTGGATCGAAGCCGCGCGCGTTGCGGTTCTGCGTGTCGTACGTGGCGCTCTCGTAGTCGTAGCGAAGACCGAGGTTGAGCGTCAGCCGGTTCGAGACCTTCCAATCGTCCTGCACGAAGAGCCCGTGATACATCGTGATGTCGAGCCGTGTCGTGTTGCGGTCGAGCGTGCCGCTCGTCGGCAGGCCGAGCATGAACGTCGCGAGATCCTGACCGAAGACGCCGGCCGAGTTGTCCTGCGCGCGCGTGAACGCAGAGTTGTTGCGCATCACGTACTCACCCGCCTGTCCGGCGGCCTCCGATCCGAATTCCTTGTACATCCGCAGGTCGTATCCCGTCCGAATCGAGTGATTGCCGACGATGCGCGTCAGCGTCGGCTGGAACGAGTAGATGCTGTGGACGGTCGTTGCCGCGATCTGATCGCCGATGTCGGTGAACAGATCGAAATCGAAGTGCGGAAAATACTTCGCGCCGCCGAAGAGCGACGTGACGCTTGACGGGAACCCGAGCGACGCCGGATCGAAAATCCCTTCGTGCTGCCGGACGTTCGGTTCCTGGAAGCGCTGCCAGCCGGCGCGCACGTCGAGAAGCGCTCTCGGGCTCATCGTGTAGACGTGGTCGTAGGTGACGCCGTCGTTCTTGCGGAACAGGAAATTGCCGGTCGGGACGACGCCGTTCACCTCGCCGAAGAAGGCGTTGCGCGACTCGCGCCGATCGTTGCGCGTGTAGCGGACGAACACCTGCTGCTTCTCCGAGATGCGGTGATCGACGCGCGTCGCGATCGAATAGAAATCGTCGCTGCGCGGGTTGATCGAGAAGTAGTTGTTGCGCCCCTGCGCGTCGCCGGCCTGGTTCGGCAGCGGGTAGTACTTCAGCACCGCCGCCGCGACCGGACTGATGCGACCGGCAGGAACGATGTTTCCGGCGAACGGCGTGCGGACGACGCGTCCGTTGACGAGCTGCGCCGTCGTCGGGTCGTAGATGACGAGGCCCTGCGACAACAACGCCGAGAAGTCGCCGTTGCGCTCCGCCTGAGTGGGCACTGTGCGAGGTCCCGGCTCGGGGAACTGGTCGTACAACCATTCGACCGCGCCGAAAAAGAAGGTGCGGTTGCGATCGATTGGTCCGCCGAGGCTGCCGCCCGGACGATCGTATTTGAGCGACGGCTTCGTGCCGCCGGCCTTCTTCACGAAGAAATCGGTCGCGGAGAGTTTGTCGGACCGCTTGTAGTAATAGCTGTCGCCTTTGAATTGATTCGTGCCGCTCTTGAGCGTCACGTTCACCATCGCGCCGGCTGTGTGCCCGTCAGCCGCGTCGAAGCTCGCGGTGCTCACCTTGAACTCCGACACCGCGCCCGCCGGCGGCACGTACGCCACGCGCGGCACGCCGCTCGCCTTGTTCGCCATGTTCGGCGAGCCGTCGAGCGTGAACTCGTTGCCGCCCGACGATCCATCAGCCGTGATCGACGAAGTGCCCGCGTTGTCGAACGGCCTCGAGAACTTCAGATCCCCGGTGTAGGCGACGCCAGGCACGAGGCGCGCGAGCACGAATGGGTTGCCGTCCGACAGCGGCATCAGCGCGATCCGCTTCTCGTCGATCACCTGCCCGGCCGATGCCGATCCCATCTCGAGCAGCGGCGACTGCGCCGTCACCGTGACCGTTTCTTCCAGCGATCCAACGGCCATCGTCAGATCGAGCGTGAGGCGATCGCCGACGCGGACCTCGAGCCTTTCTCGGACGAACTTCTTGAAGCCGGAGAGCTCCGCCGTCAGCCGGTAGTTTCCCGGCGTGAGATACGCGATGGTGTAATTGCCTTCGTTGTTGCTGACGGTCGTCGACGCGACGTTCGTCGCGACGTTGGTCGCCGTGACGGTGACGCCCGGCAGCGCGAGATCCGAGGTGTCCTTGACGTGTCCGACGATGGAGCCGCGGAATTCCTGGGCCGCGGCGGATGAAGCCGCCAAAGCGATGAGCGCGAGCGCCAGTCCAGCGCGAACCATGAATTGTTCCCTCCCGAAAATGACCCTACTTCGGCATCAGTGTGTGATTAGGCCTGCGTCACATCAACAGGTCTGCCACATCGAGACGATTCGTAGATCGCTTCGATCAGTTCGACGCTGCGGCGGCCTTCGGGCCCGTCGCAGCGCGGTCTGCCGTGGCTCCTGAACGCGGCAATGAAGTCCTCGACGACGCGACAATGCGCCGAGGCGTCAGAGACGATCGGCGATGCCGCGTTTTCAGGTGATTTCGGTGCCCGGCTCGAGCCCGGCACCTGCCTGGCACCAGCCTGACCCCCGAGGTCGATGGCGACCAGGTCGTCGCCATCGAGGATTGCCGTCCCCTCCGATCCGGTGATCTCGATCCGCCTTGCATAGCCCGGGTACGCCGACGTCGCGGCTTCAATCGTGCCGACTGCGCCGCTCGCGAACTCGAGCGTCGCGACCGCCGTGTCTTCCACTTCGATGTCGTGCAGCCGCGTCGCCACCCTGCCGAACACGCGTGCAACCGGTCCGAATACCCAGAGCAGCACGTCGACCGTGTGGATCGCCTGATTGATCAGTGCGCCGCCGCCGTCGAGCGTCTGCGTGCCGCGCCACCGCGACTCTCCGTAGTAGGACGGCGGGCGATACCACTTCACGCGCGCGCTGCCGAGAATCGGCGTCCCGATCGCGCGCGACTCGACGAGCGTTTTCAACCGCTCGACCGACGGCTTCAATCGATCCTGAAAGATGACGCCGAGGGTGACTCCTGCGCCGGCCGCGGCGGCAATCAGCCGATCGGCGCGCGCCGTCGTGATCTCGAGCGGCTTCTCCACGAGCACGTGAAGGCCAGCGCGGGCCGCGGCGGCGCCGTGCTCACCGTGCAGACCCGACGGCGTGCCGACGATGACCATGTCCATGCCGCCCTGTGCCAGAAACGCGTCGAGGCGATCGTGCGCCTGCGCTCCGACCGACGCGGCCAGCCGCTCGGCGCGCGCGCGCGTCGGCCCGTACACCGCGACGACCGAAGCGCCGGGAACTGCCGCGACCGCCCGCGCATGCGTGTCGCTGATGTTCCCCGCGCCGATCAGCCCGACGCGGACGTTAGGCATCGCTCGTGTAAACGGACCATTTCAGAAGACCACTCTGGCCGCGACTTGCATCACCCGCGGCGCGCGCGTCGTGATGACCTGACCGAATCGCGCGTTCACCTGGTTTCCCTGTGGGTCGAAGCGCGCCGCGGAATCGACGGTCGAGAACTGCGTGTGGTTGAACACGTTGTAGATCTCCCACCGCAGCTGTAGCCGCCGCTGGCCGCTCGCGAGCGGGATGTTCTTGAACAGCGTGATGTCGGAGTTGTTGATTCCCGGTCCGCGCACCACATCCTTCGGCGAGGTGCCGGCGTTGCCGCGCGCCGGTCGAGCGAACGCCGACGTGTTGAACCATGCGAGCAGACTCCGCTGATCGGACGGCAGGTTCGGGTCGCCGATGAGCAGCGGCACGCCGCTGCCGGCCGGCGCCTGCGTGTACCGGATCGTGTCGCCGCCGCCGGTGATGTCGGCTGCATCGGTCGTCGTGAACGTGACGTTCACCGGGTTGCCGCTCGCGAACGTCGTGAGCCCCGAAATCTGCCAGTTGTCGAGCAGCGCGCGGGCGACGGCGTTGTTCCAGCGCGCGCTCGCCTTCGGCAGATCCCATGTGTAGTTGATCACCGCGACATGCGGCTGGTCGTACGACGACAATCCGTAATTCCACGTCGCGGGATCCTGATAGGTCGCCACCTGCATGTTCGCGCCGGTGCCGGTCTCGCTGTTCGACGTGAAGTCGCGCGAACGCGAGAAGGTGTAGGCGGCGCCGAACTGCAGCCCTTCCGAGAACCGCCGGTTCGCCTGAATCTGCAGCGCGTTGTAGTCGGCCTTGCCCGTGTTCTCGAAGAACCAGACGTTCGCGTAGCCGGGATCGGGCCGGAAGAAGTTGTCGGGCAGCGGCGAGCCGGGCCGCGTCGGATCCTGATTCTGCGCCGCGAAGCGCGCGCCGTACGGGACGATGTTCAGGTTCTGCGTCTGCAGCAGGTTGCGGCTCTGGGATCCGACGTACGCCGCGTCGACGACCGTTCCCCATCCGACGTTGCGCTGCACGCCGAGCGAGTAGCTGTAGAGCGTCGGCGTCCGCGTCTCCCTCTCGAACCCCTGCGCGTCGCTCGGAAAGTTGAACCCGGACGACTGCAGCAGCGTGTCCATCGTGCCGTAGAAGATCTGCGGATTGAGCTGCAGCGGCGGGTTGCGCGTCGCCTGCCAGTTGACGTTCCCCGACATCCGCGTGTTGTGGAAGATGCCGAGGCTGCCGCGCACCGCCGTCTTCCCGTCGCCGTTGATGTCGTACGCGAAGCCGACGCGCGGCTCGGGCAGGATCGGCGGACGGTTCTTGAATCCCGACGGGTAGCTCGAGTCGGTGGCGAGCACGATGCCGTTGTTCAAATCGCCCGTGCCCGGCACGAACGCGCCGATGAGCACGGCGGGCACCGTGGCGCCAGTGGCCGGATCGCGGCCGAGACGGACGCCGTTGACCAGCGCCGGCACGTAGAGGCGCGGCGCCTTCGACGCATCGTACCGCTCGAGCGAGAACGCCGATGCGCCGCCGCTCTCGTGCACCCAGTGCGTATAGCCGGCGAAGCGTACGCCGTAGTCGAACGTCAGCTTCTGCGTCGTGCGCCACGTGTCCTGCGCGAAGAACTCGAACGTGTTCGCCAGCCCGCCGCCGCCGGGCCTCGTCGTCGACTCGGTGTAGTTCGTGAACTGACCGAGCAGCGCGTTGGCGTACGGATAGCCGGTGTCGGCGGCGTTGTTCGTGTCGCGGCTGAAGTCGAAACGGCCGGCGAACGTCGCCGTCGGCCCTTCTTCGTTGCGCGCGTGCTCGACGTACGCGCCCAGCTTCAACGTGTGTTTCCCGCGTGCCATCGTCAGCGTGTCGTTGACGCTGAACAGCCTGTCGTCGCCCGTCAGCGGCGTCCGGCCGTCGTACGTGACGTTGGCGACGTTGGGAATTGCCGATCCGAACGCCACCTGCGGGATGATGCCAAGCGGGTTGATCGACGGGAACAGCTGGCCGAGCCCGAACCCGATCTGATTCTTTTGAATGCGTCCCAGCTCCGAGTCGCTGAGCGGCGGACCGTTTTCCGTGCTGTGGTGCACCGACACCGACGCCTCGTTCACGATCGTGTTGCTGACGACGCGCGTGTAGTTGAAGACGCCGCTGTCGTCGGTGAAGAGGTAGTGCAGCTTCACGAGGCCCCACGCGGCGCCGCCGGCCGCCACGTTGTAGCCCTTGTTGTCGCCGTACCACGTCGACACGCGGCCGTAGAACGCATCCTTCGACGACGGGTGGTAATCGAGGCGCACGACGTTCTGCCGCTTCGGCACGTCGAGGCTCTCCTGAAAGTTGTAGTTGTAGGCGCGCTTGGTCACGTTCGGATCGAGCGCGTTCGGCAGCGGGAAGAGCCCGAGCAGCGCCTGTCCGTTACGATTGATGCGCGACGAGGGAACGATGTTGCCGGCGAACGGCTGCGCCGTCAGCGGATCGCGGACGACGATGAGCCGGCCGTTCTGATCGAGCGATTGCGAGAAGTCGCCCGCCCGCTCGGCGGCCGTAGGCACCGTCACCTGCTGCAGCGGGCGCGGGTTGAGCGACTTCATGCCGTCGAACGAATAGAAGAAGAACAGCTTGTCGCGGCTCGACGAGACCTTCGGAATCGGCACCGGGCCGCCGATCGTCGCGCCCGCCGTGTCGTACCGGTAGAGCGGCTTCGCGACGGCGTTCCGGTTGTTGAAGAAATCGTTCGCGTTCAGCCGCTCGTTCCGCTTGTACCAGTAGGCGCTGCCTTTGAACGTTTTCGTCCCCGACTTCGTGACGATGTTGACGACGGGGCCGCCGTTGCGTCCGTACTCGGCGCGGTAGTTGTTCAGCTCCACCTGCACTTCGCCAATCGCGTCGAAGTTGATCGAGCTGCTGAACACCTGCGGGCTGCCCATGTCGTTGCCGACGACGCCGTCAACGGTCATCGTGTTCCACGTCGCGCGGTTGCCGTTGATGTTCGGCGTCGTCGTGCCGAAGTTGCCGCCGGGTGCGTCGGTGGGCGTCGAATAGGCGACGCCCGGAAGGATGCGGAGCAGCGACACGACGTCGCGCCCGCGGTCGGCGACCATCTCGAGCTGGTTCGACGTGATGAGCGCCGACCGATCGGAGCTGGCGGTCTGCACGATGGTGCCCTGCGCGGTGAGCGTCACGGTTTCCGACAGGCTGCCGACGTTCAGCTGCACGGCGCCAATCGACAACTGTTCGTTCGCGGGCACGACCGTGTTCTTGCGCTCGAACGGCGAGAAGCCGCTCAGTTCGATGCGCACGGTGTAGACGCCGGGCTGCACGGCGGGAAAGACGAACGCGCCGACGTCGCTGGTCTGAATCGCGCGGCGGTCGCCGGTCTGTTCGTTGAGGAGCGTGACAGTCGCTCCGGGCAACACCTGACGCGTTTGATCGACGACGGTCCCGGACACGCTGCCCGACACCGACTGTGCGAAGAGAACGGCGGCGCTCGACGCGAGCGCGAGCAGGGTGAGGACGAGCAGGCGGCGGGTTACGACGAGCATTGCACCTCCACACGCATCACGCGGTTTCTCGCCAACTGCACCGTTAAAGTAAACAGCCGGCGTCGACTGCCCAGTCGCGAGCGAGAGATTACAATTGGGCTTGCCCCTTGGCAACAGGTTTCGCGAATTGGTCAGACCACTATGTCCAACCCATTCGATTTGACGGGCCGTACGGCCGTTGTCGTCGGCGGCACGACGGGCATCGGACGCGCGCTGGCGCTCGGCCTCGCCGACGCCGGCGCCGACGTCGTCGCCGCCGGCCGCCGCGCGGCGATGGTGGGCGAGGTCGCCGACGCGATCGAGGCGCGCGGCCGCCGCAGCCTGCGCGTGCCGGCCGACGTCGGCGACGCGACGTCTTTGCGCGCGCTGCGCGATGCCTGTCTGCACGCGTTCGGCAGAGTCGACGTCGTCGTCGCTGCCGCCGGCACCACCAGGCGGATGCCGTCGCTGGAGATGAGCGAAGGGGACTGGCAGCAGATTCTCGATACGAACCTGACGGGCATGTTTCGCACGTATCAGGTCTTCGCGCAGCCGATGATCGCGCGCGGATCGGGACGCCTGATCGGCATCGGATCGATCTCGTCGTTCGTCGGATTGATGGAGGTGGCGGCCTACGGCGCGAGCAAGGCGGCGGTGGCGGGGCTGACGCGGTCGCTCGCCGTCGAGTGGGCGCCGCACGGCGTCACGGTCAATGCGATCGCGCCCGGCGTGTTCGAGACCGATTTGAACCGCGAGCTGCTCAAGGGACCGCGCGGCCAGGAATTTCTGACGCGCACGCCGATGCGCCGCTTCGGCCGCGTCGAGGAGCTCGTCGGCGCGGCGGTCTATCTCGCGTCCGACGCAGCGAGCTTCGTCACAGGACAGCTACTCGTCGTCGATGGCGGACTGCTGGCAAGCGGAGTCAATCAATAGCCCGCAATTCCATTGCTGATTTCTGATTGCTGATTGCTGATTGGATTGCTGATTAATTGCCGATTTATGGTCACAATCCGCAATCAATTCGACAATCTACGATCAATCGGCAATCCAATCAGCAATCCAATCAGCAATCAGCAATCAGCAATCAGCAATCTGCAATCATCAATCAGCAATTTCATGTATCCACTTGTGCGTCGGATCCTCGTACAGCGCCAGCCGGCGCTCGGCGCCGGCGATCGCCCATAGATAGTAGAGGCGATATCCGGGCGGCGCCGACACCGGGTGATACCCGTACGGCAGCAGCACGGCGTCGCCGTCGCGGACGACGTGCGTCACGCATTCGCCGTCGGCTGAATATTGCATTTGATGGCCGAAGCCCTGCGGCGGATCGACGCGGTAGTAGTAGATCTCTTCGAGGACCGGCTCGCCGTTCTTCCCGTCGTGCTTGTGCGGTGGATAGCTGCTCCAGTTGCCGGGAGGATTGAACGTCTCCCCCACCATCAGACGACGCGCGTGCGGATCGGTGACGAAGATGTCGTGCACGTCGCGCGCGTAGTCGCCTCGCCCGCGCGCGTTGACGCGGACATCTTCCGATCGAACGATCGCCGGCTTACCGCCTTCCGCTGTTTCGGCCGACACGAGGACCGCTTCGAGATCGGTCGTGGCAGTGACGCGAAGCGGCGTGTTCGGCGGAAGATACAGTGCAGTCGCGCGGTCGGCGAAGACGCCGCTGCGGCCGACGATCCACGAGTGATCGCCCGCCGCGAAGATACCGCGGCCATCCTGCAGCACGATGATCGTTTCTTCGTTCGGCGCGACGTAGTCGTCGGTCGCGCCGGCGGGCAGATGGAGTCGCCACGCCGTGAGCTCGCGGCTGCCGTCGGCGCCGCGCTTCACCAGCAACTGACGGCCGGCGGCGCGTGGAACACGATGCAGCGTGTCGGTTAACATGTGCGCGCTCCGCGATGGAATCATACCTCCACAATATTCAAACGCGTGGGGCCCCACTTTTCTTATGCGCGGCGGGGCCCACCCCGCCGCGATGAATAAGAGTCGGCCCCGCGGAATTGAAAAAAGGCGGGGGCGGCCCCGAATTAGAATTGGTCTGACAAATTGTTGACAACAGGCGCCAGTCGTCATACAAATCCCCTGTGGCTTCGCTCGAAGGGAGCGCGGAACAGGTGCTCGCGCACGTGCGCGGCCTCATCGACCGCGGCGCGCTGCGCCCCGGCGACCGCCTGCCCGCCGAGCGCGACCTCGCCGTGCAGATTGGCGTCAGCCGGCCGACGGTCCGCGCCGGACTCCACGCCCTCGCCGCGATGGGCGTCGTGCGATCGCGGCAGGGATCGGGCACCTACATCCCGAACGGGCCGCCGGCGCTCGCGTCCGAGCCTCTGAGCTTCCTCGCGGCGCTTCACGGCTTCACGCGCGAGGACATGTACGAGACGCGGCGCGTGCTCGAGGTCGGCGCCGCCGGCCTCGCCGCCGAGCGCGCGACGCCCGAACAGCTCGCGACGATGGCCGACGAAGTCACGAGCCTGTTCGCGGTGATGCAAGAGCCGCAGCGGTTCCTCGTCCACGATGTCGATTTCCATCGCACCGTCGCCGCCAGCTCCGGCAATCCGATCCTCGCGACGCTCATCGAAATGGTGTCGGCGCTCTACTACGAGCACCGCCGCAAGACCGCCGAGCGCGCCGCCAACCGCGATCTGCGCGCCGCGGCCGACGCGCACCGCCGCATCTACCAGGCGATTCGCGCCCGCGATCAAGAGACGGCGCGCCGCGCCATGCACGAGCATCTCATCGAGGCGAGCCGCTATCAGGCGCAGGAGAACGGCGCCGCGCCGGCGCGCGAGCGCCGCCGCCCGCGCAGAGGGCGCGAGTCGTGAACGCCGTGCTCGTCATCAGCGGGCGCGACAACGTCGCGACCGCGCTCGAGCCGCTCGACGCCGGCCGCACGATCCGCGTCGCGGCCGCGTCGCTGACTGTCGTCGACGCCGTTCCGCGCGGCCACAAGGTGGCGCTTCGGGCGATCGGCGCCGGCGAAGCGGTCGTGAAGTACGGCAGCCCGATCGGCACGGCGACCGCCGACATCGCGCCGGGCGCGCACGTGCACACGCACAACGTCGCGAGCACGCGCGGCCGCGGAGATCTGCGCGTCGGACCGCAGTCTGACGCGCAGCCTGATTCGCAGTCCGACTCCGCGCGCATCGCCGAGCCTCCTGATCCGGCATGACGTCGACGGCCTCGTTCCTCGGCTACCGACGACCGGACGCCCGTGTCGGCATCCGCAATCACGTGCTGGTCGTGCCGACGGTCATCTGCTCCGCCGTCGTCGCCGAACGCATCGCCGCGTCGATCGCCCCGGTCGGCGCCGCGCTGCCGCACCTCGCCGGATGCGGACAGCTCGGTCCGGATCTCGCGCTCACCCACGAGACGCTCGCGGCGTACTGCCGCCATCCGAACGTCGGCGCCGTCATCGTCGTCGCGCTCGGGTGCGAGCAGGTCGTCGCGCAGCGGCTCGCCGATGAAGCGCGGCGCGCCGGCAAGGATGCGCACATCGTCGCCATCCAGAGCGAAGGCGGTACGCTGCGCGCAACGGCGAAAGGGATCGACATCGCGCGCGAGCTCGCGGCGTCGGTGTCGCGCATCGATCGCTCCTGGTGTCCCGCCTCGTCGCTGATCTTGTCGGTTAAGTGCGGCGGCTCCGACTATACGTCAGGGCTCGCGTCGAACCCCGCCGTCGGCCGCGTCGCCGATCGGCTCGTCAGCCTCGGCGGATCGGTGGTGCTCGGCGAGATCGCCGAAATCATGGGCGCCGAGCATCTTCTCGCCGATCGCGCATCGAGGCCCGAGGCCGCGGCGCAGCTCCTTCGCGTCGTCAACCGCGTCGAAGCCGAAGCGATCGCGCTCGGCCTCGACATCCGCGGCACGCAGCCGTCGCCCGGCAATATCCGCGGAGGCCTGACGACGATCGAGGAGAAGTCGCTCGGCGCGACGCACAAGGCCGGCGAGCGCACGCGGCTCGAGGACGTCGTCGGCTACGCGGCGCCGATCACCAGGCGCGGCCTCACCGTGATGGACACGCCCGGGCTCGACGTCGAATCGGTCACCGGCATGGTCGGCGGCGGCGCACAGGCCGTCCTCTTCACGACCGGCCTCGGAACCCCGACCGGGAATCCCATCGCGCCGGTCATCAAAATTACCGGCAACGCGCGCACGGCGCGGTCGATGGCGGACAATATCGACGTGGACGTCAGCGGCATCATGATGGAAGTGGAGTCGCTCGACGCGGCGGCCGATCGGCTGCTCGAGGAGCTGATCGGCGTCTGCTCGGGACGGCCGACCGCGGCCGAGCGTCTCGGTCATCGCGAGTTCGCGATCCACAGACGGAACCCGACCATCTAATCTTTCTGAGGCCAGGGAGCAAATCCAATGGCGATGCCCGCGCAGCGCGCGCCCGTCGCAACGACGGCTCGGGTCGGCTACTTCCGCTGGACCATCTGCGGCCTGCTGTTCCTCGCCGCGACGATCAACTACATCGATCGCCAGGTGATCGGCATTCTCAAGACGACGCTGCAGGGGCAGTTCGGGTGGAACGAGATCGACTACAGCGACATCGTCTTTTCGTTTCAGCTCGCTTACGCGATCGGCTTCGTGTTCGCGGGACGCCTGATGGATCGCGTCGGCACGAAGACCGGCTTTTCGCTCGCGCTGATCATCTGGTCGCTCGCGGCGATCGCGCACGCCGGCGCCACGGTGTTCGGCCCCTCCGTCGCCGCGCTGCTCGCGTTCGCCGGGCTGCACTATTCCGCATCGGTCGCCGGTTTCATCGCGGCACGGTTCGCCCTCGGGCTCGGCGAGTCGGGCAACTTCCCCGGCGCGATCAAAACGGTCGCCGAATGGTTCCCGCGACGCGAGCGCGCGTTCGCAACCGGATTGTTCAACGCCGGCACGAACGTCGGCGCGCTGGTGACGCCGCTCACGGTTCCGTGGATCACGGTGCGATTCGGATGGCCGTGGGCATTCGTGATCACCGGTGCGCTCGGGTTCGCGTGGCTTGCCGCATGGTGGCTGATGTACGACCGACCCGAGCGCCACGCGCGCCTCAGCGCGGCGGAGCTCGCCCATATTCGCAGCGATCCAGCGGAACCGCAGCTGCACATCCCGTGGATTCGATTGATACCGCTTCGGCAGACCTGGACGTTCGCGGTCGCGAAATTCATGACCGATCCGATCTGGTGGTTGTACCTCTTCTGGATTCCCGACTTCTTCAGCCGGAAGTTCGGGTTGTCACTGCTCGAGATCGGTCCGCCGATCATCGTCATTTACCTGATCGCCGATGTCGGCAGCGTGTTCGGCGGCTGGCTGTCGTCGACGCTCCTCGCGCATGGATGGACCGTGAGCGCCGCGCGCAAGACAGCCATGGGCGTGTGCGCCGCCGCCGTCGTACCAATCGTCGTCGCGTCGCGCGTCGAGAGCGTCTGGTCAGCCGTCGCGTTGATCAGCCTCGCCGCCGCGGCGCATCAGGGCTGGTCGGCGAACGTGTACACGCTCGTGTCGGACACGTTCCCCCGTCAGGCTGTCGGCTCGGTGATTGGATTCGGCGGCATGTGCGGCGCCGTCGGCGGGATGTTGATAGCGAAGGTCACCGGCTACCTGCTGCAGACGACCGGCAGCTACCTGCCGGTGTTCATGATCGCCGGGACGACATATCTCGTCACGCTTGCGATCGTTCACGTGCTGTCGCCGCGGCTGGAGCCTGCACGCCTCTCATGAGCACGGAACGCACGAAACACGAAACGCACGAAAAGAATTCATTTCGTGCTTTCGTGTCGTTCGTGGTCACACGTTGACGTGAATCACATCGGTCAGATATCGCTTGTTGATTTCTGCGCACTCTTTCGGCGTGCGCCCGGGGTCGGGGACGCGATCGAGCTCGACGACGGCCCAGCCGCCGTAGCCGACGTCGCGTAACGAGCCGAACACGCCGGGAAGATCCACGCGTCCGCGTCCGAGCTCCACGAACTGATACCCACCCGACGCACCCGACGTCACATCTTTCAAGTGAATCAGCTGCAGCCAGTCTCTGTACTGACGCAGACCGCGGATCGGATCGCCGCCGGCCTGTTGATAGTGCGCCACATCGAAGAGCAGCCGCACGTGCCGGCGATCTGCCGCGTCGAGGACCGCGGCCACTTCGTCGGGTTTCTCGCCGAGGCTGTTCATGTGATGGTGATACACGAGCGGCACGCCGAGATCGCCCGTACGTTTCCCGAGCTCCGTCATCAGGCGACCGAGGCGGCGATAGTCGTCCGCGACGATCGGACGTCCCTTCGGCCGCTCGTCGATCACCTGGAGATACAGCCCGCCCGCATCCTTGACGAATTTCGCGTGGCTCGCGTGCGTCGCGAGCTGCTCCTGCTCGCGCGCCGGATCGATGACGATGTTGCCGCTCGACAGCGCGACGAGCGTCAGGCTGCGCTTCGCGAGCAGCTCGCCGAGCGCGGCCGGTTTGTCGCCCCAGCGCGCGAGCGTGCCGTCGCCGGTCCGCAATTGAATTCCCCGGAAGCCCACGGCGGCGACGTCTTCGATCGCCTGTATCACGTCGTTGCCCCACGTGATCGCGGCGTATCCGTACTTCATCGACGGCGCCGCTGACGTCCACCTGGAGGCGGACGCTGCTAATGAAAGCGTCGCGGTTGCTGAAAGGCTCTTGAGCAGCTCTCTTCTCGTCACCATGAGTGCACCGTTCCGTCAGTCTTGCGGTTGACCGGCAGATACGCGGGATCGTACGGGTACTTCGCCGCGAGCTCTTCGTCGATGTCGACGCCGAGGCCCGGCGCCTCGCCCGGGTGCATCGCGCCGTCGGCGAACGCGTACGCGTGCGGGAACACGCGATCGGTTTCGTCGGTATGCCGCATGTACTCCTGGATGCCGAAGTTGTGCACGCTCAGATCGAAATGCAGCGCGCCCGCCATCGCGACCGGGCTCAGATCGGTGGCGCCGTGCGCCCCGGTGCGCACGTGGTGCAGCTCCGCCAGCGCGGCAATCTTCCTCAGATGACTGATTCCACCTGCGTGGACCACGGTCGTGCGAATGTAGTCGATCAATTCCTCCTCGATCAGCAGCTGGCAGTCGTAGATTGTGTTGAACACTTCGCCGACGGCAATCGGCGTCACGGTGTGATGGCGGATCGTGCGAAAGGCCGCCTGGTTTTCCGCGGGCGTCGGATCTTCGAGCCAGAACAGCCGGTACGGCTCGAGGCTCTTGCCGAGCCGCGCCGCTTCGATCGGCGTCAGGCGGTGATGCACGTCGTGCAGCAGGTGCACACCGAAGCCGAATTCCTTCCGCAGCCGCTCGAACAGCTTGGGAACGAAATCGAGGTACGGCTCCGTGCTCCACCCGCATTCGAGCGGACGACCCTTTTCAGCGGGCTCGTAGTACAAGGTGCCGCGCCCGACGCCGTAGGCGTGCGTCACGCCGGCGACCGCAGACTGCGCGCGAATCGCGCGATAGCCCATGTCGACGTACTTCGCCGCCGCCTTCACCGTGTCGTCTTCGCTCTCGCCGTTGGCATGGCCGTAGACGAGCACGGAGTCGCGCGAGGCGCCGCCGAGCAGCTGATACAGCGGCGCGTTGCGCGCCTTGCCGCAGATGTCCCACAGCGCCGAATCGACCGCGCCGATGGCGGCCATCGTCACCGGGCCGCGCCGCCAGTACGCGCCCTTGTAAAGGTACTGCCACGTGTCCTCGATGCGCCGCGCGTCGCGGCCGATCAGCAACGGAATCACATGATCGCTCAGATAGCTGGCGACGGCGAGCTCGCGTCCGTTGAGCGTCGCGTCGCCGATGCCGTGGAGACCGTCTTCGGTGACGAGCTTCAGCGTGACGAAGTTGCGGCCGGGACTGCAGACGATGACTTTGCCTTCGACGATGCGCATAGCTGGTTTCAAACCGCCTTCAGCAACCTCGCGGTTCGCGGCGGCAGCACGATGGCGACCGTGCCCTTGCGGCGGCCGAGCGACTCGTCGGTCCAGTAGTCGGTGATCGTCGACGGCTGCGGCACGTCGAATGTGACGGTGTCGGATCGATCGTCCCAGTTGAACAGACAGATCATTCGCGCGCCGGGCAGCTTGACGACGCCGACGGTCAGAGTCTCGTCCGTGAACTCGGCTGCGATGCCCGTCGGAGGCAGCAGCTTGCGCAGCATTGCCGCGCGCGCGTCCGGAATCTTCGTGAGGTCGTCGCCGGACAGCACCATGCCGCCGGTCGCGTAGATCGCCGTCGCGTGGAACTGACAGTCGGCGTCGGTCAGGGCGTTGGTCACATCGGCGGCGAGGACCACGGCGTCGGGATCGTTCCACCAGAGCCAGCCGTTCTGCCAGTTGCGACTCAGATTCTGCCGGGCGGTTGATGCGATGCGGTCCCAGCTTCGCTTGATGTCATTCGAGCTGCGCGAGCCGTGAATCACGCCAATCGACGGCCAGATGGGATGATTGCAGCCGAGGAGAAACCCATCACCGGCGCCGCGGCCAATCGCCTGCATGCCGCGGCGGTACGCATCGATGCGCGTGGCGCGGCGATCGTGGAGGCGGCCGCCGTGCATCGCGCCCCAGAAGGTCGCATCGAGCTTGAAGTACGTGCAGCCCCACTCCCGCCGCATCGTCCGGAACACGTGCTCGAGATGCGCCCGGGCGCCGCGATGCGTACCGTCGATGGCATACCACGGACCGCGACGCCAGCCGCCGAACGTCACGCGATCCGATCGCAGCGGCTGGCCGTGGTCATCTTTGATGAACCAATCCGGGTGCCGCTCAAACAGATGCGACTGCTCCTCCGCGATGAACGGCGCAACCCAGATCGCCGGCTGAAAGCCGCGGCGGCGGATTTCCGCGAGCACGGTCCTCACGCTGCCGCCGAAGGCCGCGCCGGTTTCGAGCCAGTCGCCCATCGCCGGCTGATACCCATCGTCGATCTGGATGTACTTCAACGAAGGCATCGCCTTCGCGATGACGTCGAGGTTGTCGAGCACCTGCTGCGCCGTCACGTTCGGCCCGAAGCAGTACCACGAGCACCAACCGGTGGGCGGCGTAGATGGCGCATCCCCGCGTCCGCGGCCCCGAAAGGGCCGCGCCACCTTGTGATTCTTCGCCAGCCGCGCGGCCACCTGATTCAGCAGCGCCGAACGATCGGACCCCGACGCCACCATCAGCTCTTCGAGCGGCCACGACCCACCCGGCTCGATCGTCAGCCCTTCACAGTCCACAATCGCCTGCACGGCGGAGTCGCGGATTTGAAACCGGCCGCTGAATCTCGCGCACGACGTGAACGCGTACGCGTGGGTATCGCCGCCGAACGGCGTCAACGTCAGCAGCCCGTAGTACGACGGAACGCGGTCGGCTGCAGGAATGCGATAGTGCTTCGCGTCGGTGTACTGACCGTAATCGACCGGCGCCGCCATCGTGCCGCCGGTCTGCGAGAGCATTTGGAATCCTTCGCCGTAGAGCGCCGTTCCGGTTGCCGGGAACACGATCGGCTGATCGAGAACGACGAGGTCGTCGAGGCGGATCGGCGTTTTTCCACGATTGACCACGCGGAGCCGACAAAATGGTCCGTCGCATTCGCGTTGGATCTCGACGGCCGGCGCCCGGCTGAAGCCCCGCGCTCCATTCTGCGACGCGAAATCGTCATCTCGAGCGCGATCCTTTACGCGAGCGTCCATGACCGGATCGCGAGGCTTCACCCGGGCGAGTGCGATCGCCGCACCGAGAAAATCGCGACGCGAGATCACCGCGCAACCTCCTGGAGCCGCGCCGCCGCCTGCTCGGGCGTCAGGTCGCGCTGCGGCGATCCGAGCAGCTCGAAGCCGACCATGAACTTCCGGATTGTCGCCGACCGCAGCAGCGGCGGACAAAAGTGCGCGTGCAGGTGCCATTCGCCTTTCGCATCGTCGTCGTTGAGCGGCGACTGATGAAATCCCATCGAGTACGGAAACGGCGCATCGAACAGCGCGTCGTACCGCCGCGTCAGCTGCTGCAGGGTGCCGCCGAGGCCGTCGCGGTCGCGGGCGTCGAGCGCCTCGAGCGACGGAAGATGCCGGCGGCTGATCGCCAGGGTTTCGAACGGCCACACGGCCCAGAAGGGTACAACAACGATGAACGCGTCGTTTTCACAGACGATGCGCTCGCGGAGCTCGACCTCTCGGGCGACGTACTCGCACAGCAGGCAGCCGCCGCGCGACGCGCGATGACGCGCGAAGGCGAGCTGCTCGCGAGCCGGCTCGTTGGGAACGTGCGCCGTCGCCCAGATCTGGCCGTGCGGGTGCGGATTGCTCGCGCCCATCATCTCGCCGCGGTTTTCGAACACGAGCGCGTACTTCACCCACGGATGCACCGCCATCGCGGCGCACTCGTCGATCCACGCCTCCACGAGCGCACGAATCGACGCGAGATCCATTCGCGCGAGCGTCAAATCGTGACGCGGCGAAAAACACACCACGCGGCAGAGACCGCGCTCGGCATCGGCGACGAACAAACTACCGGTTGCCGGGGGCTGGGGGCTGGGAGCTGGGGGCGGCGGCCTGGGGGCGGCGGGCTGGGGGCTGGTTGGCCGGAGCGCGGGAAAATCGTTGTCGAACGCGAATGTCGACGTGTACTGCGGATTGCGGACGCCGTGCGCGCGCGCGTTCCCCGGACACAAGTAACACGATGGATCGTAGGCGACGGACGCTGCCGCCGGCGCTCGTTCGACCTGTCCCTGCCACGGCCGCTCGTTGCGCTGCGGCGACACGATCACCCACTCGTCGCGCAGCGGGTTATACCGCCGGTGCGGGTGATTGGTCATCGCGACAAGACCCTTTCTTGTTCGTGACTTCGTGACTTCGCGGCGCCATTTCCAAACACCGCGGTCATTTGACCCGGCTGACGCCTGCGCCGGCAGTACACACCCACACGTCGGGGCGCCGGCCCGTCGCCGCTTCGTAACGCGCGCGCAGCTCCACCTCGATCGCATCGACGCGTGAGGCGTCGGCGAGCGCGACGATACAGCCGCCGAAACCGCCGCCGGTCATGCGCGCGCCGTAAACGCCATCAAGCTCGCGGGCGATCGCGCTCATCGCGTCGAGCTCGGCGGAGGTGACCGCGTAGTCGGCGCGCAGGCTGTGATGTGACTGGTCCATCAGCCGGCCGAACCGAACGAAGTCGCTGCCGACGAGCGCTTCGGCTGCTTCTTCAACGCGCGCATTCTCCGTGATGACGTGGCGGCAGCGGCGATAGACGCGGTCCGACATCCGTGCTCGAACGCCTTCCAGCTCCGGCAGCGACGCGTCGCGAAGCGCGCGCACGTGCGGAAAGCGCGACGACAACGTCTGCACCCCCGCCTCGCAGTCGGCGCGGCGCGCGTTGTATTCGCTCGAGGCGAGCTCGTGATGCACCATCGTGTTGCCGACCACGACGCGCAGCGACGCCGGCAGCGGCAGCGATCGATGCTGAAGCGTCCGCGTGTCGAGGAACAGGGCGCCGCTCGTCTCGCCGTGGCAGGCGATCATCTGATCCATGATGCCGCAACGAATGCCGACGAACTCGTGTTCGGCGCGCTGGCCAGCCCGCGCGAGCGCGTCGAGATCGATTGGCATGCCGGCAAGGTCGAGCAGCGCGTATCCGCAGGCGATCTCGAGAGCAGCCGACGAGCTGAGGCCCGCGCCAATCGGCACATCGCTCGCGATCAGCATGTCAGCGCCGGTTACGCGGCCCTGAAAGGGCCGCGCCACATCCGGCGAGTCGGGCGCGCGCGGCATGTCCGGCAGATGGCGGGCGGGCGCCGCATCCTGCGAATGTGGGGCGGCCCTTTCAGGCCCGCCGCTTCCATCCAGCACCGCCGCGATGCCGCGCACGTAATCGATCCACGACTCGGTCGGGTACGGCGGATGGCAATCGAGATCGAGCGTGATCGTCTCGCGGTACTCCCGTGAGGCGACGACGAGCGCGCGATCGGCGCGCGGCGCGGCCGCAACCCACGTCGATCGGTCGAGCGCCATCGGCATCACGAAGCCATCGTTGTAGTCGGTATGCTCGCCGATCAGGTTCACGCGCCCCGGCGCGCGGTACACACGCGGCGTCAGCCCGAACGACCGTTCGAAATCGCAACTCAGATCGTCAGGATTGATCATCTCCGACCTACAAAGGCGAGAGCGGTAGCGGCGGCGATGAACGATGCGAAATTCACCGGTGCGGCCCGCTGGATTCGCGAACGATGAGCCTCGGCGGGATGATGACGCGCTGCGGCGGATCGCCTTCGCCTTCGAGCCCGTTCAGCAGCAGCTCCGCGGCATGCTTTCCCTGATCGCGCCGCGACCAGCCGACCGTTGTCAGCGGCACACGGAGCAGATCGCCGAGCGCAATATCGCCGACGCCGACGACCGCGACGTCATCCGGCACGCGCAGACCTGCTTCCCAGATCGCCTTCATCGCGCCAATCGCGGCCGGATCGTTGGCGCAGAACACCGCGTCGACCTTCGGGCGCACGGTCAGCAGGCGCTTCATCGCGCGGTAGCCGTCGCTCTCCATGAAGCCGCCGCGCACGATCCATTCGTCGGGCGGCTTGATCCCGCGCGCCTTCAGCGCGTCGCGCCACCCTTTCTCGCGCCGCTTCGCGTGCACGATCGGCGGACCGCCGATGTGCGCGATCGCCCTGCGGCCGGCGTCTGCGAGGTGCGACGTGGCGAGCACGCCGACGCGCTCGTCGTCGGTGAGGACGCGGTGGCACTTGACGCTCGGGTGATCGTCGCGGTCGATCATGACGAGCGTCGTCCCCTGTCTGGTGAGCTGCAGCAGCACGTCGGTGTTGCCCGAGGCGTTGGCCGACGCCAGCACCACGCCGTCGACCTGACGTCCGCGCAGCATCTCGAGCTCGGCGCGCTCCTTGCCGGCATCTTCGCTGGAGCTGCACAGCAGTAGACCGTAGCCGCGGACGCTCGCCACCGGCTCGATGCCGGCGATGATCTCGACGAAGAACGAGTGCATCAGATCGGGGATGACGATGCCGAGCGTGTGAGTACGGCGAAGCGTGAGGCTGCGGGCGACCGCGTTGCGCTGGTAGCCGAGCTCCTCGACCTTGGCGAGCACGCGCGACCGTGTTGCATCGCTGATGTCGGCGTGGTTGTTCAGCACCTTCGACACGGTGGTGATCGACACGCCAAGCTCGCCGGCGATGCGCTTCATCGTGGTCTGGTGCATGATCACTTTAGCGTTAAAGTGGCTTGACTTTACCGGTAAAGCATAGTATCACAACCGCCTCTGACAGGAGTCGCGAGCATGCGGATGAATCGTGTGACTCTGATCCTCGCAGCGATCCTCATTATGCTGCTGCCGGCGGCGCGGCCTGCCGCGGCGCAAGACACCGGCACCGTCTCCGGCACCGTCGTCGACGCGTCCGGCCAGGTGCTGCCGGGCGCGACCGTCACGCTCGTCAACGAAGCGACCGGCGACGCGCGCACGATCGTCACGGGCGACCGCGGCGAGTTCACGTTCCGCGCCGTCCGGCCAGGCACGTATACGGTGCGCGTCGAGCTCCAGGGTTTTCAGACATTCGAGCAGCGGAGCAACGTGCTGAACGCGAGCAGCCCGCTCGACGTCGGCCGCGTCAAGCTCGATATCGGCACGCTGTCGGAAGTCGTGACCGTGACGTCGAGCGGCACGATCGTCGAGACGAAGAACAGCGACTACTCCGGCCTGCTCACGGCGACGCAGATTCAGCAGATTCAGACCAGGGGGCGCGACGTCGTCAACCTGCTGCGGCTGCTGCCCGGCGTGCACTACGAGAACGACATCGAGGCGATGGGCGACAGCTTCGGATCGCAGCTGCCGAACATCGGCGGCCAGCGCCGCACGTGGAATCAGGTGACCGTCGACGGCCTGAACGGCAACGAGCTGTCGGGCACGAACCGCATGAACTCGTCGATCAACCTCGACGCCATCGCCGAAGTGAAGGTGCTGCTCAACGGCTACAAGGCGGAATTCGGCCACACCGCGGGAGCAAACATCGAGATCGTCACCAAGAGCGGCGGCGCGGGTTATCACGGCAGCGGGTACTGGTACGGCCGCCGCGACGCGTGGAACGCGACACCGTGGGAGAACAACCGTCTCGGCCTCATGAAGCCGAAGCAGAAGTACGACACGCCGGGATTCAATATCGGCGGGCCGGTGGAGATTCCCGGACTCTGGCGTCAGGGCAGCGACAAGAAGCTGTTCTTCTTCTACTCGATGGAAGCGCCGCAGGTGCAGAAGCCGGGACAGGTGCGCCTCTATCGGATGCCGACGGCGCTCGAGCGCAAAGGCGACTTCTCGCAGACGCTCGATTCGAACGGACGGCTGATCTTAATTAAAGACCCGCTCTCGCCGCTGCCGTGCAGCGTCACGACGGGCGGCGCCGGCTGCTTCCCCGGCAACGTCATCCCGGCGAACCGGCTGGATACGAACGGCCTCGCGATTCTGAATTACATGCCGCTGCCGAACGTCAACTGCGCCGGCGCGGGCTGCGGCGCGCTCTCCAACTTCACGCGCCAGGAAACGCCGGACAACCCGCGCATGAACAACCTGCTGCGGATCGACGGCCGCCCGTCGGGCGGCAACAGCTACTGGCTGTCGTACCGGCAGTTCAGCTCGAACCAGTTCGGATCGGAAATCACGGCGGGACCGGCGAAGTGGGGCTACTTCGACGGCAACTACGTGTCGGGCGACAGCGGCGTCAACGGCGGCTGGAACCACGTGTTCCGATCGAACAGCGTCAACGAGCTCGGCGCCGGCATCCGCCGCGCGACCGAAGGGTTCGGCGCGAGGAACGACAGCGATTACACGCGATTCCAGCGCGCGACGGTCGGCTTCACCTCGGCGCAATTCAATCCGCAGCTCAATCCGAATAGTTACATGCCGTTCATCCGGTTCGGCCTGAACACGACCGGCATCGACACGCCCGATTGGACGTTTGACAGCCGCGTCGGGTCGACGGCGTACGACTGGCTTGGAAGCCTCCGCGACAACTTCACGTGGACGCGCAACACGCATACGTTCAAGATCGGCGGGCACTACGAGTACATGCAGAACAACGAAGCGCGCGGCGGCAACTGGGCCGGCGACATCACGTTCAGCAACAACACCAGCAATCCGCTGAACACCAACTTCGCGTACGCCAACACGATCCTCGGCGTCTTCTCCCAGTACACCGAGACGGACAAGTACCGCGTGACGCAAAACCGGCAGTGGTGGTCGGAATGGTACGCGCAGGACACGTGGCAGCTGAGCGCGCGCGCGACGTTCGATTACGGCGCGCGATTCCTCTGGTACTCGCCGTACTACCGTCCCGACGGCCAGGTCGCGAACTTCGATCCGTCCCTCTACGATCCGAAGGCGGCGCCGCGGTTGTACGTGCCGGCCATCATCAACGGCACGCGCGTGGCGTACGATCCGGCGACCGGTCAGGCGCTGAATTCGGTGTTCATCGGCGCATACGTGCCGGGCACCGGCAAGCAGGACAACGGGATGGTGAAGGAAACCGACGCGGGCGTGCCCGAAGGCTTCCGTCAGAGGTTCGCGCCGCAGATCGAGCCGCGCGTGGGATTCACCTACGATCTCACGGGCGCCGGGTCGAGCGTGCTGCACTCGAGCGTCGGCTACTTCCATCAGGCGCGGCTCGGCGGCGGATCGCTCGGCAACCTCGCCGGCAACCCACCGTTCATCCACAACCCGACGGTGTTCTACAACACGCTGAGCAATCTGCTCGCGCCGGGCAACACGCTGTCGAACCGGCCGGCGACCGTCGAAGCGCTCGACACGACGAAGTATCAGACGCCGAGCTCGATCAACTGGTCCGCCGGTCTCCGGCGCCAGATTGGGTGGGGCACGGCCGTCGACGTCACGTACGCGGGATACAAAGCGTACAACATGGAGATGTATTACGACCTGAACCTCGTTCCCGACGGCGCGCGGTTCACGGATCTCCATCCGGAGAACCGCGACCCGACGGCCGCGGCCACCGCGTCGCCGGCTGCGGCGGCGCTGCCCGCCGAATTCCTGCGTCCGTATCTCGGGTATCAGAACATTCGCGTCCGCGGAAACTTCGCCGAAGGCGACTATCACGCGCTGCAGCTGCAGGTGAACCGGCGGTACATCCGCGGCGTCCAGTTCGGGGCGGCTTACGCGCTGCAGCGCGCACGCGGCGTCGCCGACGAGGACGTCGGCGGCTGCTGCAGCTACACGTTCAACCGTCCGTTCGACTTCTTCTACGCGGAGCTGGCGCAGAGCAACCGCCACAGCCTGATCGTCAACTACTCGTGGGATCTGCCAGGCCGGCACGGCGGGCCGATGAAGCTGCTGATCGACGGCTGGCAGGTGTCGGGCGAGAACGATTTCGTCTCGGGCGACTGGGCCAACGTGGCGATGACGACGACCGACAACTTCGATTTTACGGGCGGCGAAGCCGGCACCGGCGCGTGCATCAACGGCAACGAGCCGTGTCTGCACATCGTGCGGCCGGTCCTCGTCGGCGATCCGCTCGCGGGCGGCGGCGATCCGCTCAGCGGATTCTTCAACACCGCCGCGTTCGCGCGTCCGACGCGCGGCAGCTTCGGCAGCGCGCCGCGCAACGCGGTGAGGAAACCGGGCCTCGTCAACACGAACGTCGCGATGTTCAAGAACGTCAGTCTGAGCGGCAGCCGCGCGCTGCAGTTCCGCGCGGAGATTTACAACCTGTTCAACCAGGTCGAGTTCCAGGACATCGACCGCACCGCGCGCTTCGACGCGAACGGCAACCAGATCAACCCGACCTTCGGCACGGCGATCGGCGTCGCCAACCCGACACGGCCGCCGCGCGTGATTCAATTGTCGGCGCGGTTCAATTTCTGAGGCATGCGATGCGCGCGCGCACATTGATCGTTTGTATCGCGATCGTCGGAGCGGCCCTGAAGGGCTGCGCTGCGCTGACATCGACAGCCAGCGCCAACGCCGTGGCGCAGGCCTTCAGGCCTGCCGTGGATCCGGCGCGCGAAAAACGTCTCGAATGGTTCCGCCAGGCGAAGTACGGCCTCTTCATCCACTGGGGCCTCTACGCGATTCCCGCCGGACAATGGAACGGACGCGCCATCCCGGGACTCGGTGAATGGATCATGTTCCGCACGCCGGTGCCGGTGCGCGAGTACGAGAAGCTCGCCGCGCGATTCAACCCGGTGAAGTACAACCCCGACGAGTGGGTGAAGCTTGCGAAAGACGCGGGCATGAAGTACATCGTCATCACCTCGAAGCATCACGACGGCTTCGCGCTGTTCAAGTCTCAGGTCAGCCCGTACAACGTCGTCGACGCGACGCCGTACAAGCGCGACATCCTCAAAGCGCTCGCGGACGCGTGCGCGCGGCAGAACATGCGCCTTGGCTTCTATTACTCGCAGGCGCAGGACTGGCACGAGCCGAGCGGCGCCGGCAACACGTGGGATTTCGGTCCCGACGAGAAGAAGGATTTCGATCAGTACCTGCGCGCGAAGGCGGAGCCGCAGGTGCGCGAGCTGCTGACCGGCTACGGTCCCGTCGCGCTGATCTGGTTCGACACGCCGCGCATGATGACCGCCGAGCGCGGCAAGCGCTTCACCGACGTCGTTCGCTCGATGCAGCCGAACACGCTGATCGACGGCCGGCTCGGCACCGAGGGCGACTACCGATCGACCGGCGACAACGCGATTCCGGGCGAGGCCTCGGGTGAAGCGTGGGAGACGCCGGCGACCATCAATCACACGTGGGGCTACCGCGTCGACGACACCGACTGGAAATCGCCCGGCCAGATCGCGTTCAAGCTGATCGACATCGTCAGCAAAGGGGGCAACTACCTGCTGAACGTCGGACCGATGGCCGACGGCGTCATTCCGCAGCCGAGTCAGGACATCCTGCGCACCGTCGGACGGTGGCTGCAGGTCAACGGCGAAGCCGTGTACGGCGCCGGACCGACGCCGTTCGGCGGCGAGCTCGGCACACCGGCGCCCAATGGTGCGAAAGACGTACGTGGAGATCCGTTGTACTTTACGCAGACGGACTGGCGAGTCACGACGAAGCCGGGCAAGCTGTACTTCACCTTCTTCACCGAGCCCCGCGTGCCGTTTCCGCTGCCCGCGATGAAGAATGCCGTGAAGCGCGCATACCGCCTCGTCGATCGCGCGGCCGTTCAGGTGAAAACCGGGAACGGACGCACGCTGCTCGACATCGAACGGCCCATTCCCGATCCGATGGCCACCGTCATCGTCGTGGAGTTCGAAGGCGATCGCGTGCAGCGCCCGTGAGAGCGAGCGGGGGCAGCATTGAGCCACGCATGGAGTGGGACCCCACGCGATTGAGAAAAAGTTCCCCGCGAGCAGATGACATTGTCGCAGCGTAACGTGCTGAAGCTGCTCACGGCGGGTGGCGCTGCGATGATGGCTCGCGCGGTGGATGCGGCGGCTGCTACTGCCCAGTCCCGGCCGCAGGCGTCCGCCGCGCGGGCTTCTCGACTTGAATGAAGGCATCCGTTTGCGAGAGCGAGCCGGGGTGCGGCCGCGGGAGCGAAAGAAAATGACAGAGATCAGTCGGCGCGAATTTGCACGGCTTGCGGCGGTGGTTCCTGTAGCGGAGGCCTTCAGGCCTGCCGGACGCGGCGCTGAAAGCCCGGCTGTCGCATCACAAGCCTCGCCCGTGGCGCGGCCCTCTCAGGGCCGCGCCACGATCAAGGTCGGCACGCAGCACGGCGACTCCGACGCCATCCTTCGCGCCATGGCCGGCTTCGGCGTGAATCACATCTGCAGCCGGCTGCCCTCCGAGCGCTTCGACGAGAAATGGTCCGTCGATTCGCTGTCGCGTCTGCGCGAGCGCGTCGAATCGTTCGGCATCACGCTCGACATGGTGCCGCTGCCCATGAGCTCGAACGAGATCAGCCGCTTCGAGCTGCCGAACATCATGCTCGGCAAGAGTCCCGAGCGCGATCGCGAGATCGACGCCGTGTGCGAGATGATCCGCAACACCGCGCGCGCAGGTATTCCCTCGCTCAAATACAACATGACGTTCCTCGGCGTCGTCCGCACCGAATCAACGCGCGGGCGCGGCAAGGCGACCTACAGCACCTTCGTGTACGACAAGGCGAAGCCGAAGCAGCCGCTCACCGAGGCCGGCGTCGTCGACGCGGACATGTACTGGGAGCGCATCACCTACTTCCTCACGCGCGCCGTGCCGGTCGCTCAGGAATACAAAGTGAAGATTGCCTGTCATCCGCAGGATCCGGGCATGCCGCGCGGCCGCGGCTATCAGGGCGTCGAGACCGTGCTCGGATCGGTCGACGGCCTCAAGCGCTTCGTCAGCATCGCCGAGAGTCCTTACCACGGACTGAATTTCTGTCAGGGCACCGTCAGCGAGATGCTGGAGAAGCCCGGAGAGCAGATCTACGACGTCATCCGCTGGTTCGGCTCGCGCAAGAAGATCTTCAACGTGCACTTCCGCAACATCCGCGGCGGCTTCCTCAACTTCCAGGAGACGTTCATCGACGACGGGGACGTCGACATGCTGAAGGCCATGCGGGTGTACAAGGAAGTCGGCTACGACGGCATGATGATGCCCGACCACGTGCCGAAGATCGAAGGCGACGCGAACGACGCCCAGGGCTTCGCGTTCGCGCTCGGGTACATCAAAGCGCTGATCGCCGCCGTGACAGATTAGTAGCAGCTCCACATCTCCGCCTGGACACCCGGCCCATTAATTAGTTAATATGCTAATTATGAAAGGACGACGACCGCCGTCCAACGCCGTCTTCCGGGCGCTGGCCGACGAAACGCGGCGGCAGATCCTCGAGTTCCTCCGCGCCGGCCCCCGCACGTCCGGCGAAATCGCCGACCAGTTCCACTCCAGCTGGCCCACCATCTCGCGGCATCTTGCCGTGCTCCGCGCCGGCGGCCTCGTCGTCACCGAGCGCCAGGGCCAGGCGATTTACTACGAGCTGAACACGTCGGTCTTTCAGGATCTGATCCAGCACTTCGTCGGCTGGATGAAACCATTCCGGCAGAGCGCGCCGGCGAGGCGCCGCGCACAGGAGGCGTAGCGATGGCGGTGAAGCGACACGTACAGGCGCGCGCGATCGCCGTGCTCGTGATCGGCTACCTCGTCGGGCTGATCGCGTACCCGAACCTTCTCGGATCGTTCCTGGACGAGAAGGCCTCCGCGCGTGTCCTGGTGGCGTTCACGCTGCCGACCACGGCGCTCGTCATCTACACGCTCTTCGGCAGTCTCTGGAAGCACGACCGCATCCGAAGCGGCAACGGCGCCTTCGAGCTCACCTATCACGCGATCGTTCTGCGAGTGCTGCTGTTCATCCTTGCCCTCCACGTGCTGGTGATGATCGAGCTCACCCGCGCGATGGAAGCGGTCGGACTGCCGCTGGTCTCCTCCCGCGCCGTCGTCGTGCTGCTCGGCGTAATGCTCGTGACGGTCGGCAACCTGCTGCCACGCACGCGGCCGAACGTCGCCGTCGGCGTGCGCACGACGCGGACGCTGGCCAGCGCGCAGCTCTGGCAACAGGTGCATCGAGCCGGCGGCTATGCGACGGTCGGCCTCGGGATCGTCATCGTGATCACCGGTCTGGTGCTGGCCCACGAAGCGCTGGCGGTGGTGATCAGCGCTGCCGCGCTCGTTGCCGCCACAACCGTGCTGATCTCGTATCGCCGGCACCTGCGCGCCTGACGTGACGAGGGCGCCCCTGACGGTGAGAACTGCCTGAGCAGGTTGCGGTCTGAGCTACGCTTTGTAGCGAATGGCCGTCGACCTCGTCGCCTTCGGTCCCCATCCAGACGACATCGAAATAGGGCTCGGCGCCACGATAGCCCGTCACACCGACGCGGGTTATCGGGTCGGCTTGTGCGATCTCACCACCGGCGAGCTCTCGTCGAACGGCACGCCGGAACAGCGGCGCGCCGAGGCCGATGCGGCGGCGCGCGTGCTCGGCGTCGCATGGCGTGAGAACCTCGGTTGGACCGACGGTGGCATCGTGCGGACGCCGGAGTCGATCCGCTCTGCAGTCGATTGCATTCGCCGACATCGTCCGCGGACGATTGCCATTCCGTACTGGGACGATCGCCATCCCGATCACTGCGCGGCGAGCGACGTGCTGCGCGTCGCCGCGTTCACGAGCGGCCTTCGCCGGTACGAGACGGGCGAGCCGGCGTGGCGCGTCGACTGGGTCTGCTACTACTTCATCAACGATTCGGCGCCGCCGTCGTTCGTCATCGACGTCTCGGCGCATTACGAACGCAAGCGTCGGGCGCTGGCGTGTTATGCCAGCCAGTTCTCTCCTCCCGCCGGCGAGGCCGTGCCGACGCGCCTCACGGCAGCCACGTTCCGCCAGCTGATTGAGAGCCGCGACGCGCAGTTCGGCGCGCTCGCCGGCGTCGCGTTCGCCGAAGGCGTCGTCGTGAAAGAGCCGGTTCAGCGCGGGACGCTGCTGAAGCACGCTCCATGAGGATCGGCATCGTCTGCTACGCATCGCTCGGGGGCAGCGGCGTCGTCGCAACCGAGCTGGCGCGGGCGCTCGCGCTCCGCGGCCACGAGGTTCGCGTGATCAGCACCGACGAGCCGTTCCGCTGGCGCGACGACATTCCGGGGCTTTGGTTCGAGCGCGTGGAGACGCCGGCCTATCCGTTGTTCCGCGAACCCCAGTACCTGCTGGCTCTCGCAACGGCCATCGTCCGGATCGCACAACAGCATCGGCTCGACATCGTGCACGCGCACTACGCGGTGCCGCATGCGGCGGCGGCGTACCTCGCGGACCGCATCCTGACCGCCGAACACAATCCACGTCCGCCGAGGATCGTGACGACGCTGCATGGCACGGACATCACGCTCATCGGCAGCGATCCGTCGTACACGCGGGTCGTCGCCTTTTCGATCGAGCAGTCACACGCCGTCACGGCGGTGTCGAGCAGCCTCCGGTCGGACACGATCGGCGCGCTGGGCATCTCGCGTGAGATTCGCGTCATCCCGAATTTCCTGGACTGCGCGACCTACCGGCGACGACACGATCCGCTGCTCGCGGGACGCCTGCGAGACGGCGTCGACGGAGTCGTGGTCCACGCGTCGAACTTCCGTCCTGTGAAGCGCGTCGATTCCGTCATCGAGATTTTCCTGCGGATGCGGCAGCGCGTCCGCGCGCGGCTGGTGCTGCTCGGCGACGGACCGGAACGCGACGCGGCCGCGCGGCGCGTCATCGAGAACGGCCTTCAGGACGTCGTCGACTTCGCCGGAGAGCAACACGATCTCGTCCCGTGGCTGTCGGCTGCCGATGTGTTCCTGCTGCCGTCGCTGCAGGAAAGCTTCGGGCTGGCGGCGCTGGAGGCGATGGCGTGCGAGGTGCCGGTCGTCGCGTCCCGCGTAGGCGGACTGCCGGAGGTCATCGACGACGGCGTCACGGGATACCTGTGCGCACCCGATGACATCGCCGGCATGGCCGAACGGACGGCTGCCCTCGTGGCCGACGAGCAACTCCGGATCCGCATGGGCCGCGCCGCGGCCGCGCGCGTCAGCGAGCGGTTCTGCGCCGAGCTGATCGTGCCGCAGTACGAGGAGTGCTACCGCGACGTGCTCGATCCGCCCTCGCGGCGCTGAACCGCCGCACTTCTTCCGGCGGTCGGAATTTTCAGCGTGCTGAGACAGGCCGAGTGGCGGCAGGAACCTGGCGCGATGCCGGACGCACGCCCGGCCGACACCTCCGCTCGTGGCAATAATCCAGCGGCGCAGACGTTGCAGCGTCGTGAGATTTCGACCCCGGTCACGAGAGGGAGGTCGCGGTATGTTGAAATGGTTTGTCCATTTGTTGACAGCGGGTCTCCTCGTCGGCGCGGCCACGACTGCCGCGCTGGCCGACCCGGTGACCATCACGTTCGATCAACCGCCCTGCGCACCCAACGCGAGGGGCGCCTTCCCGCGCGATTGCTATCGGGCTGCAGGCTTCTTCGTCTCATCCGGGCAACGCGACTTCTCACTAGCCGCCGGTGAATTCGCGATTGTCGCCGATCCTCGCGCCGTTTCACGCCCAAACGTGGCGAGACCTCTCTCCGGCTTCGACAGTCTAGGGTTCGGGTTTGTGAGCAATGGCACATGCTTCAATCCCTTAAACCTCTTCCACCAGCCTGGTTGTAGCGCTTCGGCCGTCTCGTTTCACATCACTGGATCGGGACCGGGACAGACTCCGTGGCGGGTTCAGATCCTCGGGCTCGAGAGTCGGCTCGAGGACGTCAGCGGCGTCTCGGACGAGGTGGTGTCGTTCTCGTCGCCGCATAACCCAATCGTGTCTCTCGCGATCCTCATGGGAAGTCCCGCACGAGGCATCGACAACGTCAGCTTCACTAGCCCGGCAGACCTCGCCGCAACCCCCGAACCATCAACCCTCCTGTTGATCGCAACCGGCAGCGCCGTGCTGCGACGCCCCTGGAGACGAGGCTCGACCACTCATCGCGCTTCGACGTCGCTGGCCGTCGCGAGCTGAGTTGGTGTGCTGACGAACGACGTACGCGGTTCGTCGTTGATTGCGACTGCTCGACGAAGAACTGAGATTCGTTGGTGCCGAGGGCGGGCAATCGAACCCGCACGCCGCTTGCGCGGCCCAGGATTTTAAGACCGCTGTCATTCGCGTCGTCGATGAATCGGGCGAAGATTACATCTATCCACGTCGCGATCGGCGGCGTCGGGGCGATCGCGCTCGCGGCCTGCGTGTCGTCCGGTGCAGGCCGTGCGATCGGATCCCGGCGCCACTCTTCGCGAAGTTACGTCTCGCCTCTCAGCTGTGAGTCTGCGCGGCGAACTGCTTCATGAACTCCTTCTGCCGCTGCTCCAGTTCCTGCGGCGTGAGATCTTCCTTGTGCGTCGCGATCGTCCACTGGTACCCGCTCGGGTCGGTCAAGGTTCCGCAGCGATCACCCCAGAATTGATCGCCCACCGTCCCCATCGGGCCGCTGACGCCCTTCGCGCCGGCTTTAATCGCGCGGTTGAACAGCGTGTCGCAATCCTCCACGTACACCCAGAGCGACGCCGGCGATCCACCGAACGCTTTGGGACCCTTCCCGCCCATCATCGGATCATTCACCATGAACTTCGAATTGCCGATGCGCAGCTCCGCGTGCATGATCTTTCCGTCAGGACCGACCGCGCGCGACAGCTCCTCGGCCCCCAGCCCCTTCTTGTACCAATCGATCGCTTGCGCCGCGTTGTCCAGGGTCAACTGCGGCGTGACGGTGTGGAACCCTTCGGGAATCGGACTCTTTGCTTTCGCCATCTCGACCTCCTTTGTCTAAAACTTCGAGCCTGTCATTGTGTTGTAACAATGACGCGACAGGCAACACCCAGGTTGCAACGCTGCTCTGCTTTAAAGTCGAATGAGGGTCGCCGAAATCGACATGACGATCGTGCAGCCCGGCGGCAATCAACGATACGCAGCCGCCTGGATGCCGTACAGCTCTGCGTACTGTCCGTTTCTGGACATCAGCTCTTCGTGGGTGCCGATTTCCACGAGCCGCGATCCGTCGAGCACGACGATGAGATCGGCCATCCGAACCGTTGAAAAGCGATGCGAGACGAGGATCGTGATGCGGCCAGCGGTCTTCGACGGCTGCGCGGCGGCGGCGTAGCGCTCGAACAGCGCGTGCTCGGTCTCCGCGTCGAGCGCTGCGGTCGGTTCGTCCAGGACCAGCAACAATGGCTCATCGCGCATGAACCCGCGGGCGAGCGCGAGCTTCTGCCACTGGCCGAACGACACCTCGACTCCGGACGGCCACGTCGAGCCGAGCTGCGTGTCGAGGCCGGACGTCAGCCGTGCCACGACGTCGCTGGCGCCCGCACGATCGACGGCCGCGACAACGGCGGGCTCATCGTCCAGTCTAGGGACATCGCCCAAACCCACCGTGTGACGCGCGCGGAATTCAAAACGAAAGAAATCCTGGAATGCGCCCGCGAGCCGCGAGCGCCACTCGGCGGCCGGTATGCGCGACAGCGGCGTGTCGTCGACGAAGATGGATCCGGACGAGGGCTCGTACATCTTCGCGATCAGCTTGACCAACGTCGTCTTGCCGGCGCCGTTCTCGCCGACGATGGCGACGACTGAGCCCGCCGGCAGCATCGCCGACACATCGTCGAGCACGAGGCGCGACGTGCCCGGGTACGCGAACGACACGTGGTCGAGCCGGATGCCACGGCCCAGCGTCGCGGGAACCGGCAGATCGCCCGACGCGGCCACCGACGCGGCGTAGTCCTCCAGCCACGCAAGGCGCCGCGACCCGTCCATCCAGAAACCGCGAAGGAATCCGATCTCGCCGACGGTGGCGCCGATGTACAGGGACAACCGCGCGCCAGCGGCGAGCACGAGCAGAACCGCGCTCGCCGGCGCACCGAGGCCCGATGACACGAACACCACGGCGCCGACGTACGCGAAGCCGAATACTGCCCACGCAAGCGCATGCCACGAGGCCGAGCCGCGCCGCGCGACCGCGACCGGTCCGTACCAGCGCTCCCACGCGTCCCGGCGCTCTTTCACGAGGCGATCGCCAATGCCGGTCACGCGCACTTCCTTGCCCGGCGGCGCGGTCGTCGCGACGCTGAACAGGTGACGCGCCAGCCGACCGGCTTGCGCTCCTCGTTCCTGCGCCGATCTCTCGACTCCGGGTCGCCACGTCGACGTGAGCACGGTCGGAACGGCGAACACCGCGAGCAGGATGAGCGCGGGATGAATCGACGCGAGCAGCGCGATCGTCACGACGAGCCGCAGGATCCACCCGAGCGTGGAAAACAGCGACATGTACATGTGATCGAGCACGAACACCTGATTGCGGAGCATCGAGAGGCGATCGAGATACTCCGGCCGCTCCTGGTGCGCGATCGTGGCGATCGACGCCTGCAGGCGCGCGACGTGCGACTCGAGGGCGATCGTCACCTTGTCGCGGAAGCGGCGCTGCACGCGCGTGCTGACCGTGCGGAGAAACCACGTCGCAGCCGTCGACACGGCGAGACCGATCGCGGCGCCCTGCGCCAGACCGGGCCTGCGCTCGAGGACGCCTTTGCCGAGCAGCATGAGCCACAGCGCGAGCAGCGCATCGGGCAGCGCGGCGAGTTGCGACAAGACGAACGACACGACCATCAGCCGCGGCTCGTGGCGGTACCCCAGCTTGCACAGCCGCCACATCGACGACAGCGCCGGCGGGAGAGGCTCGATCGCCGCGGACGCGCGACTGCGATCAGGAGAGGACGTCATACGTCGTGCCCGCCTCCTCTTCCGGAACGTTGAAGCGCTGCGCTTGGAGATCGAACATGGTCCGGTAACGTCCGCCGAGCGCCATCAGCTCGTCGTGCGTGCCGAGCTCGACGACGCGCCCGTGCTCGAGGACGCAGATGCGATCCGCGTGGCGCACGGTCGAAAAGCGATGCGAGATGAGGATGGTCGTGCAGTGTCGCGTCTCGGCGAGCAAACGATCGAAGATCTCGGCTTCGCCGCGGACGTCGAGCTGCGCGGTCGGCTCGTCGAGCAGCACGACGCCGGCGCCGAGCGCAACGGCGGCCAGCGCCCGCGCAAGCGCGACGCGCTGCCATTGTCCGCCGGACAGATCCGTGCCGCCGTCGTACGCGCGCGCGAGGACCGTGTCCAGCGCGGCCAGGTTCGCCGCCCCGGCCGACACGAGCGCGCCGCGAACGATCTCGTCGGGCGCGCCGGCCGGCGCCACGTTGTCGCGCAGCGGCAGCTCGAGCCGCATGAAATCCTGGAACACCGCCGCCACGCGTGACCGCCACGACGCGAGATCGAAATCGCGGACGTCGACGCCGTCGATCTCAATCGCGCCCGACTGCGGATCGTACAGCCGGCACAACAGCTTGGCGATCGTCGTCTTGCCGGCGCCGTTCTGACCGACGATCGCCAGCGAGGAGCCGGCGGGGATCGTCAGATCGAAATGCTCGAGAACGGCTGCGCCCGCGGCGCCTGTCCCGAGCGAAGTCGAGGGATACGCGAACGTGACGTCGCGCAGGCGGATCTCGCGTGCAGGCGCCGGGTCGGCGCGTCGACTGCCGGAGCGCAGCGCGCCGGCCGGCCGCATCGCCGGCTCGAGGCGCAGCACCGCGGCCACCGGCGCGGCGGCGCCGTCGAGCGCCCAGCTGAATCCACCGAACGCGATCATCGACACGCCGACGGCGCTCTGCACGTAGACGACTGCTTCTCCAAGACCGATGCGACCCTCGCCGGCGGCGCGCGCCAGCAGCCAGAACACGACGACGTTGGCGGAGACGACGAGCAGCACGCTCCAGACGACGGGCCGCTCGCGCAGACGCGTGGCGGCGTACTGGAGCTCGTGCAGGCGCGTGCGTCTGACCGTAAAGCGATCGATCGTCCAGCCGCCGAGGCCGAACAGACGCAGCTCCTTGCTCGCGGGCGGATCCACCGCCAGCCGGTACGCGTAGTCCGCGTCGCGCTGTGCGCCGCGCACTTCTTCGGTATTGCGGTCGCGCCAGATCGCGCTCTCGCGCAGCAGCCAGTGCGTCGCCAGCCACGCGCCGGCCAGCAGGAGCGGCGCCCACCACGCATAGCGGACGAGAATCGCCGCGGACGCGACGCCGCCGATCATCTCGACCATGCCGTTCGCGATGAAGTCCATCGAGATCGACAGCGGCGGGCCGGTCATGCCGAGATCGAAGTCGCGCGCGACCGTCAGGTCGCTCGTCAGCGTCGGATCCTCGAGGTGTCCGATTCCGGGCGGGCGCACGCATGCCTCGGTGAGGCGGTCGTACAGCCACGCGGCGGTGCGGTCGCCAAGGTTCGAGCTGATCGCCTGATGAATCGGACTCAGGACCTGAAGGAGGACGAAGACGGCGCCGGCAAACGCGAGCGGGGCCGCGAGCGAATGGCCGCCCTGCACGGCGCCGACGAGCACGCCCATCGCGATCGCGAACGCCGCGGGCAGGACGCCGCGCAGCAGGAGAACCGTCCACCATGCCGCGGCCAGCGGAGGATCGGCCTTCGGCAGGACGGCGAAGAACTTCCACTCCTTACGGTCGGTCAGACGACGCAGCACGAGCGCATTCTGCCTCACAACGAGTCTTCGATCACAGGCGAGGAAAGGGAGCGCGAGGCTCTAGCCGCGCGTCCGCGCCAAATCGCGACCCGTGGCATCTGTCACGAAAATCACGAAAACACGAGACCTGCGAAATATTTCACAGTTTTCACGTGTCTGGTGATTTCGTGTGTTTCGTGGCCATGCCGCCGCGGTACCGATTCGGCGAAGACAATCTCATTTCGGCGGCTGGTGCAGCGCGACGAGGTTTCCGTCGGAATCCTCGAAGTGCGCGATCGATCCGTAGTCGCCGCTCGCCTTCGGCAGCACGACCTTGCCGCCGGCGCGCTCGACGCTCGCGAGCGCGGCGTCGATCTCAGGCACCGTGAAATAGACGAGGGTGCCTGTTTTCGACGGCGTGCGTCCCGGCCCCTGCACGAGCATGCCGTTTGCGCCGGACCCCCCAGGCTGGCCGGTGAACCAGGCCATCTTCATCGGTCCCTGTTCCATCGGCTTCAGCGTCACGCCGAGCGCCCGTTGATAGAAGGCCGTCGCCCGCGCGATATCGTTGACCGGAATCTCGAACCAATCCACGGGATTGATCGCATCGCTCATGTCGTCCGTCCTCGGAAACCACTACACGTAGCAGATGATCGGCAAAAAGACAAGGCGCGATACCGGGCGCGTCGCTCGTGGCAACGTGAAGACGATGGCTCTACGAGTCGGAGCCTGATTGACGGAACAGCAGCGGGACGAGCTGCGAGCCGGCGCCCGTCGCGATGAATACGGCCTTGTTGTTCGATGCGAGCCTTGCCACCCAGTCGAATGCGCCGCCGTCGATGAGTGGCACGTCGACACCATCGGTGGACCGCGCGGCGATTTGAAACCGCAGTCCGTCGTAGTACTGATGATCGAGGACGCCGCGAGCGATCCGCGGCCGTCCGACTTTTTCCGCGATGCGGTCGCCGAGCGCCGCCTTGGCCTCCGATGCCAGCACGGTGATGCGCTTTTCCGGAAACGCGAAGCCGTGCCGTTCGAGACGCTCCAGCGCGTCGATCATGACCGAGATCTGCTCGGCGATCGCTCCCACCACGAACGCGTGATTCCCGCGCTCCACGCCGGCGCCGGCGAGACAGAACATGCGGAAATGCGCCGTGAACCCGCGTACCTTGGGAATCTCCTGCGCGCGAACGCACCGATGCGACGTCGCGAGGCGGACGACCGCCTGCGGGTCGCGGCGAAGGCGGCGCGCACACTCCAGCGCCATGACGTTGGTCGGATCGGCGACGACTTCCGTGCCGCGCAGCGCCGAAAGCACTTTGTTCTGACTCGCGCGGCCCATCGATGAGCAGACGCCGAGCGGCGCGACCGGCGACAGCTCAATCGATTCGAAGGCCGACGCCGCGTCGAGCAGATGGCGATCGACCTCCAGCTGCGCCCGCTGATCGACGGCGGCCAGGCCCACGAACCGATCGCGATCCCACTGCTCCATCAACGACGCCGGCCGCCGCGCGGCGGCGCGCGCGTCGACGACTTCGAGGAGCAGCGACCAGAGGCGCGAGGCCGGCAGCTCGCGGGTCAGCGCCTCGTATGCGCCGGACGGCAAACCGGCTGTGATCCATGTCCGTTCCGATACCGACATACTCGCCTGAAGCGTCGCGCAGCCCTTCAGGGCTGCCGAAAGGCGCCGGACGCAGACCTGAAGGCCTGCGCTACATCGCCCGCGCCGGTCCGCGGCCGAGCGCGTGCGCTTCGCACGCCGCATGCACGCTCATGAGCTCCTGGTAGATCGCATGGCGCGACGGATCCGGCTGGACCGGATCGACCGTCGCCGCCACGTTTCGCACGATGTCGTCCCACGAGACATCATCGCCGGCAGCGACCGCGTGCGCGTGCCGCGCGCGGAGCGCCGCGCCGAGGCATGCCGAATTTCCAACGGCGAATCGATGCACCTCCGCGCCGAACACATCGGCCATCACCTGCAGGATCTCGCGGTTCGCGGCCGCGCCGCCGGTCGCGCGGATGTCGTCGAACTCCACGCCCATCCATTTCGAATGACGCGCGATCGACAGCATCTGTCCTTCCACCACCCCGCGCACGTGGCCAGGTCCATCGTCCTCCGCCAGACCGTAGCGGCGCGCCCCCGCGACGAGCACCGGCGGCGTGATTTCGGGATCGAACCACGGCAGAAGCACGCGTCCATTGTTGCCCGGCGGCGTCGCGGCGAGCGCCTGCGAGAAGCCGCTCCACGTGAGGCCGAACATGTCGCGGACGCGCTCGCGCGCGAGCGAACCGTTCGCAAAACATGTCAGCCCCATGTAGTCGCCGGTCGGCGCGCCGAACACGTGTCCGGTGAGCGTCGGATCGATCCGGGGCGCGCGCATGAGCCCGAAGATCGTGTCGCTCGTGCCCAGTGAAATCGCCGCGACCCCTTCGCGCACGAGGCCCGTCCCGATCAGGCTGCACGGGTTGTCGCCGGACCACGACACGACCCGCGCCGGCGGCAAACGATGACGCCGTTGCCAGTACCGCGAGAGCGTGCCGGCGATCGTCCACGACGGCGCGATTCGCGGCAGCTTGCGCCCGAGCGACGGCGAGGTCGCCTCGAGCGCGGCCGGCCACCACTGCGCCGTGGCGAGATCCATCAGATTGGTGCCGGACGCGTCGCCAGGATCGATCGGCGCGTCGTGCCCGGCGAGCAGCGATGCCAGAAACGAGCTGACGAGATGAATTCGAGCGGTCGCCGCGTATGCCGCCGGATCCGTTTTGAAAAACTTTCTGATTTGCGGTCCCGTGAACCGCTCGAACGCGCGCGAGCCGGTACGCTCGGCGAGCGTCGTCGATCCGCCGAGCGCGGCCGTGAGCTCCGCGCACTCGGCCGACGTGCTCGAGTCCATCCAGATCGGGGCGACCAGCCGCGACAGCGCCGGTGCGAGCTGCGCGCCCGGGCGATGGGCGGGATCGAGCTGCGCGAGCAATGAAGCGGCATTCGCGTTGAAGTACACGCTGCCGTGCTGCTGAGCGGAGCCGGCAATCGCTTCGAGCCGCTGCAGGTCCAGACCGCTCGCCGCGATTCGAGCCATCATCACGTCCAGCGCGTCCGCCCACAGCGGCGGCGACGAGACGGCTACCGACGGTTCACTCCGTGGCAGCACGCCGTGCCGCGTGCCGTACTGCGGCAGGGCGTCGTCGAATTGCAGCGACGATTCAAAGACGGCCTCCGTCCGATTGCCGTCGACGTCGAGAACGATCGCCGTCAGGCTTTGCGTGCTGGAATCGAGGCCGAGATAGAGGCTCACTGCCGCGGCGCGTCGAGCGGATTCAACCCGTTCCGGTAAATCGGATCCATCGCCGCCAGATCGGCGCGATAGCTCACCGTGTCCGCCGTCGGAAAGGTCGCCGGCACTGTCTGCGTGACGGCGCCGGTCGCCGCCCATTCCGTGCCGCGCTGAAGCGTCACGACGAAGTCGACCGAGCTCGCGCCGTTCACGTCGTGTCCGAGCGTCGTGTGAAAGACGCGCCCGCGTCCGTACCGGACGACGATGAGCTGCGGCTCGTCGCGTCCGGTGCCGTGATTGGCCGGATCGGAATGGGCCGTCGCGAGCACCGACATGTTGCGTCCGGGTCCGCGCAGCGACGCATAGAGCTCGTCGCCCTGGTGCATCCACGCCTTCGGCAACCCTCTCGTGATCGGGTGATTCGCGTCCTGAACGGCGATCACGAAAGGCAGACGCGTTCCGTGGCTCCCGGCGGGGCCCGGCGAGTTGTCGGACGTCAGCGCGCCGTCCTTGACGAACCACCGCGGTCCGGCGCTCTCGTTGCGATTGCGCCAGCCGCCGACGCCGATCATCTCGTTGTACGCCTTCCACCCGGGAAACGCGTTGTCGGCCGCGTGCACGACGACGAGTCCGCCGCCGTTCTGCACGTACTGTTCGAAGGCGCTTTTCACGCTCGCCGGCCATCGGTCGTCTGGCGCGTCGTAGTTCATCACGACGGCGGCGTACTGTGCAAAGGCTGGCTCGAACGCGCTGAAGTCTGCGCCAGGCGGCGGCGCCGTCACGACGTCGACGGTAAACAGAGCGGTTTCGACGAGGATCTTCTTCAGCACCGGCGTCATCACCTGCCACCGGTGATAAGGCCCGCCGCTTTCGCCGTCGAGGATCATGACGCGGCCCGGCGCTGCGGCGCGCGGCGTCACGGCGACGGCGATCAGCACCGCTCCGACGCATGCGGAGACTGCTCGTTTCATCAATCTGCTCCTGCTCGCAAGGTGACCCGGCTCGTGTGCTGAATGGTAGCGCAGCCCTTCAGGGCCGCTCCCGCGACGGCAGGCCCGAAGGCCTGCGCTACCGTTGTCAGATCATCTGACACCAAGCAGCACTTCCATCGTCAGCTGATCGAGACGCTCGTACGCGAGCCCGCGCTTCGCGAGCCCGGCGCGGTCGAACGTCGACGCGAGCAGCGCGTCGCGGTTCCGCTGCGAATATCTGGAGAAGTTCGGCGCGTCGTGCGCGTCGCCGACCGACGCGACGAGCGCCTGAATCTCGGCGTCGGCGTGCCACTGCTTCGCCCGCTCGCGAAGGATCAGGTAGGTGCGCATGCACCCGCGCGCGAACTCGAGCACGCCCCGATAATCCTCGGTGCGGTAGGCGTGCGCATCGAAATGGCGAGGGCCGTCGTAGCCGACGTCCTCGAGAAACTTCACCAGACAGAACGCCGACTTCACGTTCGCCGAACCGAATCGGAAGTCCTGATCGTAGCGGCCGGGAAACTGATCGTTCAGGTCGACGTGAAACAGCTTTCCCGCTTCCCACGCCTGCGCGACCGCATGCAGGAAGTTCAGGCCGGCCATGTGCTCGTGCGCGACTTCCGGATTCACGCCGACCATCTCCGGATGATCGAGCGTCGGGATGAAGCCGAGGTACGCGCCGGTTGTCGCCATGTAGATGTCGCCGCGCGGCTCGTTCGGCTTCGCTTCGAGCGCGAACTTGAACCCGTACTCGCGGTCGATGGAGTACTCGCACAGGTAATTCACCGCTTCGCGGAGCCGCTTGATCGCCTCGTCCGGCCGGCGGCACGCGTCGGTTTCGGTGCCTTCCCGTCCTCCCCACAACACGAAGATGCGCGCACCGAGCTCCGCACCCAGGTCCATCGCGCGCATCGTCTTCTGCACGGCGTAGGCGCGCACGCGGGGATCGTTGGCGGTGAACGCGCCGTCGCGAAACACCGGATCGTAGAACAGGTTGACGGTGGCCATCGGCACGACGATCGCGTGCCGCTCGCAGGCGCTCCTGAAGCCGCGGACGATGCGGTCGCGGTCCGACGCCGACGCGTCGATGGGCACGAGGTCGTTGTCGTGCAGGTTCACGCCCCACGCGCCCGCCTCGGCGAGCAGCGCGACGGCCTCCTCGGGCGGCAGCGGGTCGCGGACGGCGTCGCCGAACGGATCGCGTCCGCGGTTGCCGACCGTCCAGAGGCCGAACGAGAACTTGTGCTCGGGGCGCGGTACGAACGCGTCAGCCATGATAGATTCCGCGATCGATGGGCAAACGATTGCAGAATCTAACAGAATTAATCGGCGTTGTCGTTGTCCTTCAGGCCGCCTCGCCGCAGCCTCGGTCGCCCGAGCAGCTGCAGGCGGGGCAACGCGCCTTCGCCGCACAGTGCGGCTTCTGTCACGGACGCGACGCGATGGGCGGCGAGACCGGTCCGAACCTGACGCGCTCGGCGATCGTCGCCGACGACGTCGGCGGAGACAAGATCGGTCCCGTCATCCGCGACGGCCGCGCCGACAAGGGGATGCCGCCGTTTCGACTGAGCGACGCCGACCTCGCGGCGATCGTCGCGTTCATCCACGATCAGAAGATCAAATCGGAGTCGCCGGGCGCGCGACGGTCGGTGAACGCCGCGGATCTTCAAACGGGCAACGCCGACGCCGGCCGACAGTACTTCAACGGCGCCGGCCGCTGCGCGACGTGCCACTCGCCCACCGGCGATCTCGCCGGCGTCGCGAAGCGGCTGCAGGGACTGGAGCTGCTGCAGCGGATGCTGTATCCGTCGAGAGCGCGCGGCGCGACGGTCGCGGTGAGATTGCCATCGGGCGAATTGGTCGCCGGCGCGCTTGCCTATCGCGACGAGTTCACCGTCGCGCTCACCGACGCGGAAGGACGATACCGATCGTGGCCGGCCGGTCGGGTGACGTTCACCGTCGACAACCCGCTCGAGGCGCACGCCGATCAGCTTGGAAGGTACACCGATGACGACATGCACAACGTCCTGGCGTATCTGCAGACGCTCCGTTAGCGCCGCGCTGCAGCGATGCGCGGCGTGGGCCCTCTCGTCGCTCGCTATCGTCGGCGTCCTCGCGGCGCAGGACGCAAAGGACAGCTGGACGACGTACCACGGCGATTACAGCGGCCGCCGTCACAGCAGCCTCACGCAGATGACGCCTGCGAACGTTCATCAGCTCACGCTGGCATGGGCGTTCGCGACCGGCCAGACGCAGTCGATCAAGGCGACGCCGATCCTCGCCAACGGCGTCATCTACATTTCGGCGCCCGATCACGCGTGGGCGATCGACGCGCGGTCGGCGCATCAGCTGTGGCACTACACGTATCCGGCCAACGAAGGCTTCCACATTGGCCACCGCGGAATGGCGATCTACAACGACTCGGTCTTCCTGACCACGCCCGACTCGCATCTGATCGCGCTCGACGCGAAGGACGGCAAGGTGAAGTGGAACGTCACGATTGCCGATGCGAAGAAGGGCTACTGGTCGACGAACGCGCCGCTGCTGATTCGCGATCACCTGCTCGTCGGCGTCTCCGGCGACTTCGACAATCTGCCGGGCATCCTCACGTCGGTCGATCCGGAGACTGGAAAAACGCAGTGGACGTTCTACAGCACGCCGCCGCCGGGCACTGCGGGCAATCCGAGCGACGGCGCCACCGGCGGTCAGATGTGGATGACCGGCACCTACGATCCCGAATCGAACCTCCTGTTCGTCGGCACCGGCAACCCCACGCCGGTTCTGAACGGTCCGGTGCGCGCCGGCGACAATCGGTGGACCGACAGCATCCTCGCGCTCAATCCGGATACGGGCAGGCTCGCGTGGGGATTTCAGGCGACGCGCCACGACACGCACGACTGGGACGCGGCCGAAGTGCCGGTTCTCGTCGACGGCTCGTTCAACGGAACGCCAGCGAAGCTGCTGATGCAGGCATCGCGGAACGGCTACTTCTACGTGCTCGATCGCACGACGGGACGCAGCCTGCTGACGACGACGTTCGCGACGGCCAACTGGGCGACGGGGATCGATCAGGACGGGCGTCCGATTCCGAATCCCGCGAAGGAACCGGCGCGGGACGGACGTCTGGTCGCGCCCGACGAGAGCGGCGGCACGAACTATCGATCGCCGAGCTTCGATCCGAAGACTGGCGTGCTCGTCGTCAGCGCCCACGACGCGTACGGCATTTATTTCTTCCGATCGGATCACGGCGCGTACGGGTGGGCAGGCGCCGACTATGGCGTGTTCGGCAAGAGCATCCTGCGGGCGATCGATTATCAGACCGGCAAAATTCGCTGGAGCCACGACCTCGGCGAAGGCGCCTCGGCCGCTGGCGTGCTCACGACCGAATCGGGCCTGACGTTCACCGGCGACACCGCCGGCAACGTCATCGCGCTTCGCACGAGCGACGGCGCGACGCTGTGGCACTCCGGCATCGGCCGCGTCGGCAACTCGCCGATCACGTACGAGCTCGACGGCCGTCAGTACATGCTCGTTGCCGGTGGGGCGTCGTTATACGCGTTTGCGCTTCCGGAGCATCGATAGATTCTTCTGGTTGCTGGTTGCCGGTTGCCGGGGGGCTGGTTGCTGGGGGCTGGTTGCTGGGGGCTGGTTACTGGGGCTGGGGCGCCGTTCCGGTTGTAGCGCGAGGCTTTCAGCCGAGCGCATGGCAAAGGAGGCACTGTGAACAGAGCTTCATCGCCAGCCGGCAAACACGGCATCACTCGCTTCGTCAACGGGCGAATCGCCGAAGAGTGGGTCGAATTCGACGGCCTCAGCCTGCTCCAGCAGCTCGGCGTCGTTCCGCAGATGACTTAGCCGCAACAGGATGCTCAATCTGTTCCAAGAAGCGAGCTGCGGCTCAGCGATGATCGCTAAGCCGCGCGCCTTCGCGACCTTTGGCTCAAGAGGCGGGCAACATCTCGACGACTGGCGCCAAGGCGAAACAGCGAACGCAGCAGCAAATCTGTACTGACGGTCCGGTCTGCGGCTTCCATTTTCGCGACGCGTGATTGGCTGGATCCGAATCGTTCCGCGACCTCCGTCTGGGTCAAGCCCAGATGTTCACGCCACTGTCGCAGACCGGCCGCCAATGCGAGTTTGGTTTCGATGAATCGGCGCTCGTCGTCGGACAGGTTCAGGAAGTCGCCGGCATCGCCGATGACCCATCCGGCGCGCTCCAGCCGCCGGCGCTTATCTTTTCGCATGTTGCCGATCCTTCTGCGATGCTGTGAGCCGATGGTATTCGTTCAAACGGCGGCGACACGCCGTGACGACGACCTTCGGAGTCGCCTCAGTCTGTTTGCGGAACACGTCGAGGATCGCTATCGCGTCGCCTGCGATGTGGTACATGATCCGCCAGCTGATTTTCGCGTCGACGATATCGGCCCATTACCATGGTAATATGTCCGTCGTGCCCCTCGCTCATTCGAAACTCACCGCACAGGGTCAGATTTCCGTTCCGGCCAAGGTCCGTCAGAGGCTTGGCGTCGGCCCGGGTTCGGTTCTGGAATGGGACGATGAGGGCGATAGAGTCGTCGTTCGCAAGGCGGGTCGCTTTACATCCGAGGATATTCACAGGTCCCTCTTTTCGAAGACTCCCAGACGTCGAACCGCTGCGGAGATGAAGGCCGGCATTCGCCGGTACATCAAACGGCGCCATGCGAGCCGTTGATACCAGTGTGCTCGTCCGGCTCGTCACGCGAGACGATACGAAACAGGTTGCCGCGGCCGAAGCGTTCGTCGCCCATGCAGCATGGGTTCCACATCTGGCGCTCGTTGAGGCCACGTGGGTGCTTGCATCCGTCTACAATCGCGGTCCGGAGGCAATTGCCACCGCCGTCGACATGCTGCTGAACCACGAACACCTCACATTGCAGGACGCGGATGTGGTCGTCGCGGCCGTCGAGCATTTCCGGCGACGGCCGTCGGTCGGCTTTTCGGATTGCCTGATGGTCGCGGTCACCCGGAAAGCCGGGCACGGACCGCTCGGAACGTTCGACCACGATCTCGGCAAACTCGATGGCGCCGTGCGACTATGAATGCGCACGTAGCGACCGCGCTGGCGGTCTTGCGCCGCATGGACTGATGGCGGACACCAATCGTGAAGGTCGCGAGCGTTGGGGCATCGCACCCTGCTTCATCGTCGACGACGTCGTCGCGACCGCGAATTATTACCGCGACAGGCTCGGCTTCGGTTACGAACGCTTCTGGGGCGATCCGCCGTCTTTCTGCATGGTCCGGCGCAGCGGCATCGTGATCATGCTCGCGCAGCTCGAACGAACCGGCGTCATGCGGCCCAATCGCTTCGCCGATCCTGAGGGCGGAGCCTGGGACGCGTACATCTGGATACACGATGCCGACGCGCTCAACGCCGAGTTCAAGTCGAAAGGTGTGAAGATCACGCGCGACGTCTGCGATCAGCCGTACGGCTGCCGCGACTTCGACGTCGAGGACTGCAACGGGTACCGCTTGTGCTTCGGGCAGGACATCGAAGGAACGTAACGTGTCCGAAGCGAAGCCGCTCGCAGGTCCAGCCATACGGCGAAACGGAATTCGTCATCAGCGATCCGAACGGCTACATGCTCGTGTTCGCCGAACGGGAGTCAACGACCGGCTGACTGCGTCCGGCTGACTGGCTGTCGTCGCCGCGACGAGGGTCGATATTGAACGACACGTCGACGCTGTACATCTACGAGGTGGGCAGCTGAAATCCCAAGCCCGCCGCCAGATCGCGAAGGATGACGAACGGGTTCGCTTCGGATGACGGGCACGGCGCGCCGAACGGTCCGGGCGGCACCGCGTATTGCGTCGTCCGGCGGTTTCTGCGAGTGAAGTCGAGCGCATCGGCGAGGTTGTTGGCTCCCGCGTCGCGCGCCGTCAGCGGCTCGAGCCCCCATCGCCACTCGATGAAGCGCAGCACCGACGTGTGATCGAAGACGTCGTGCGCCACGAAGGCGCGCCGCGCCACCGGCGAGATGAGCAGACACGGTACGCGGAAGCCGCGGCGTCCATCCTGATCGCCTGCCACCTGCGCCGCCGGCGGAGTCGGCGCCGTGTCCGGCGGCACGTGCTCGAAGAAGCCGCCCCACTCGTCGTAGTTGATCACGAGCAGCGTCCGCGGCCAGGCCGGGCTCGTCGTCACGGCGCTGTACACCTGATTCAGAAAGGCCTGACCGTTCCGAATGTCCGCATGCGGATGGTCATCGCTAGTCGTTCCGGTCAGCTCTTCGATGAACCGTGGATCGACGAACGACACGTGCGGAAGCAGCCCCGTCGCGCACGCGAGCAGGAACGCGCGATAGGGGCGCGCGATCGGCACGTACTTCGCGCCCCACAACGCGAGAAACGGCGCATCCTGAAAGTAGTAGCGCCCGGTGAGGCCTGCCTCCGCGATCCGATCCCAGATCGTCGGCAGCGTGCTCGGCTCGAAGGGTATTGCTGATGCGATCGGTCTCGGCGGCGTGTTGGTACATGCGATTCGGAAACGTCGGTCCCATGAACGCCGCGAAGTACCGATCGCACGCCGTCCAGTCGGTCGCCGCGCGCGCAAAGAACGGCGCGTCGCCCGCCTCGTAATATCCAATCGCGTACTCGTCGTTGCTGCCGGCGCGCAGCCAGCCGTCGCACGCGCCGCCGTCGTACTCGACACGCGCGCCGTCGTAGGAGTGATCCGGATCCGGATGCGCGCAGCCTTGATAGTCGGGCGCGAGCGAATGCGTCGCGTGCGCAATCCCGGCGCGATCGACGTACGTAAGTCCGGCCTGCTTGCCGTCGGCGCCTGGCAGCCAGCCGAGCATGTGGTCGAACGAGCGATTCTCCATCATCACGACGACGACGTGATCGATGCCCGATCGGGCGGGGTTCGGTCGCGCCGCTGCGCCGATCCGTTCGGCCAGCGCAGCGTGGCGGCCGAGCGCGATCGCTCCGGTTCCGATCGCCGCCGATTCGAGAAATTTTCTGCGCGAGACGCCACGTCGCCCTGCCATGTGTGTGTACCTCGGCGCGGAACCTTACAAGCGCGATACCAGGTCAACGCGCCGATTTCAGCAGGTGTCGTTCACGTGTGATTTGTTCACGGGCAGGTCAGCCGTCGGCGCAATGGCCGGTCGACGGCGGTCTCAGGCGGCGCCGTGCGCGCGAAGGCGATCGGCGATTGCAGGCTGACCGCAGTATACGGCCCAGCCGAGCGGCGTGCCCTGATAGATCGTGTCCTTCATGTCCAGTCTCGCGCCGCGCTCGATCAGCAGTCGGACGACGGCCTCATGACCAGCCGCAACAGCCTGATGCAACGGCGTCGAGTGCGCGTGGTTGCCCTTCGGATTGTACCGGTTGGGATCCTCTCCGGCGTCGAGCAGCATGCCGACGATGTCCACGTGACCGTGCTGCGCGGCCAGAGCGAGCGCCCGATGGCGGTCCTCGCCGGTCGCACCGGTGAGCAGCTGACGCGTCTGGTCGAAACGGCCCAGTCCGGCGGCCGCGGCGACGTGGTCTACGCGCGCGCCGCCGCGGACGAGCGCCTCGGCCGCGTCGCGGAAACCAAACGCCAGCGCCGTCATCAAGGGCGACGTCCACGCGCCGGCGCCTTTCGGTTCGAGCGAGGCGCCGAAATCGACGAGCACGTCGACGAGCGCCGACTGCACGCCTGCCTGCGACGGAGGCGTGCTCGACACGAGCATGCTCAGCGTCGTGCATTCGCCGCCATACATGTCCGCAAGAGCGTCGACCTCGGCGCCGGCCTTCAACAGCATCGTCGCGATGGCCACGGCATTGGCCGGAGATTTCTGACGGTAGCCTTCGACGCCGTTCGCCGCGATGTAGTGCAGCAGGGTCGCCCGGTGGCGCGGCGGATCGAATTTCGTGACGCGCGCCGAACGGGCCCGAACGAGGTCTGGATGCGCGCCGAGCAGCGACGCCAGCAACGCCTCGTCTCCATTGATCACCGCTTCGACGGCTGATTCAAAGCGCGAGATCGGAGAATCGTCGCGCGTCACGGCGTCGGCGTATTCGGCAAGCTGCGGCCAGCCGCCGAAGTCGTACCAGCGCGCGATCGTGAGTTGTGCATCCGACAGATCGAACGTGACGCTCCGCGCCTCGGCGTCCGACATCTTCCGCGGCAGCCATGTGATTTCGGCGTCCAGAAAGCGCGGATGGTTGTGTCTGATGATGCGAACCGCATCCGGGTCGCCTTCGCGCCACGCGTCGACGAGCGCGCGAGCCTGCGCGTCGTATTCCGCGAGCGCCGCGCGATACGGCAGGTGCGCGAGCTTCACGATTGCGAACTGACGTTCGAGGCCACCGGCACGGCTCCTCACTATAATCGGTCAGCCGATGTATTCAAGGGCGGAGCTCGCATCCGCGTTTCGAGCGATCGGCGTCGCCGCCGCGGACACCGTCATGCTGCACGCGTCGATACGCGCCGTGGGCCCGGTCGCCGGCGGGCCCGATCAGATTCACCTCGCGCTCAAGGACGCGCTGACGCCGGACGGGACGCTCATCATGTACGCGAGCTGTCCCGAATACGTGGACGAAGTCGGACGCGGGCATCTGGATGCGGAACAGGAGCGCGAGCTCGTCGAGAAGTTGCCGGCGTTCGATCCGTTCACGGCAAGATCGCAGCGCGAAAACGGCGCGCTGGTCGAGCTCTTTCGAACGTATCCCGACTCAGTCGTCAATCCCCACGTGGCGCGGTTCGTCGTGTGGGGACGGCAGAGCGGCCATCTGATCGCGCCGCAGCCATGGGACTACGCGTTCGGTCGCGCTTCGCTGCTCGATCGGTTCGTCGCCCTCGGCGGAAAAATCCTCCTCCTCGGCTGCGATCACGATACCGTCACGTTTCTGCACTACGCGGAGCACATCGTCGACATCGACGGCAAACGCGTGGCGAGATTCAAGGTACCGATCGAGGAGAACGGGACTCGCGTGTGGCGTGAAATGGCGGAAGTCGATACGTCCGATCGCGGCGCCCACCCGGGCTGGCCGGATCGCTTCTTCGCGCAGATCGTGGACGCGTATCTGGCGCAGACGGGCAACAGCGGCGGGCGGGTCGGCGACGCGCCGTCGTTTCTCCTGGAGGCGCGCGGACTGCTTCAGTTCGCGCTGCCCGTCATGCAGGCAGTGGCGGCCGACCGGACTAGTTCTGGCCGCGGGTCTTGACCAGCTGCAGCACGAGGCCGAGGACGAGGCGAGCGGTCCCGAGCGGAACGGCGGCGCTGACGGCAAGAGCGGCAAGACCGACGAGAGTGGACATTGAAACCGACCTTCACGGGGGATATCGGCGAGCCACCGGCGCGACTTTAGACCGTGGCAGGCCTGAAGGCCTGCGCTACCCGAGCAGACAGATGCGGCGACTTTAGGGCTGCACTTACAGCTTCGGAATCGAGAGGCCGCCGTCGACGTCGATGACCGAGCCGCTGGCATAAGGAAAGTCGCCGCGCAGCAGCGCCGAGACGACCCGGCCGACGTCTTCAGGGGTCCCCCACCGCCGTGCCGGCACGAGGCCGTCGGCTATCCGCGTGTCATAGGCCTCGCGAACCGGAGCGGTCATGTCGGTGGCGATGATCCCCGGCCGGACTTCGTAGACCGGGATGCCGTGATCGGCCAGCCTGAGGGCGAACAGCCGCGCCGCCATCGACAGGCCGGCCTTGCTCACGCAGTACTCTCCTCTGTTCGTCGACGCCAGGACGGCCGAGACCGACGTGACGAACACGATCGCGGCGGGCGCATCGGTCTGCTCGCGGCGCTGCGTCACAAGAAGCCTCGCGACATGCTGCGTGAGGAAGTACGGACCCTGCAGATTCGTGCGCAGAATTTCATCGAAGCTCTCTTCGGTCGCGTCGAGGAGATCGGCGCGGACACGCGGCCCGCGGCCTGCGTTGTTGACGAGCGCGTTGATACGGCTCCACCGCTCGCGCACAGCGCCAACGAATCTCGGATGATCGGCGGTCCGTGAGACGTCCAGCGTGCGGTACATGACGCCGGCGCCGCCGGCGCGGAGCTGATCGAGGATCTCGCCGACGGTTTCTTCCGAACGGAGACCGCACAACGCCAGGTCCCAGCCGTCGCGAGCCAGCGCGCGCGCGATGCCGAGACCGATGCCGCGCGTGCCGCCGGTGACGATCGCGATCGGCCGGGACCGTTCGGCGGTCATGCCGCCGCCTGCACGCGATCGCCGCCGAAGAACGCGAGGTACGGCCCGTCGCAGGCCAGACGCTGCACGTAGAGCGCGGCTTCGCGTGCGTGGTAGTCGCCCCACTGGCTCGACTCGCCGCGCGGCGTGCGCGCGCCGGCCGGCACGTGATCCCAGCCGGCGGGCCGATGGTAAACCGAGTGCAGCAGCAGACCCTGATGCCGATCCGATACGCTCAGGTACGGGCCGCTCGGATCGAAGAGCGTGTCGAGGATCAGCAGTCCAGCCTGCGCATAGCGCGCTCCGTCATCGCGGCGCTGCGCAAGATACCGACCGAGCCGCAACAGGCCTTGCGCAGCAATCGCGGCGGCCGAGCTGTCGACCGGCTCGAACTCATTGAACGGATCGGCAGGACGATGACTCCAGTCGCCGAGCGATGAGAGGTTCGGTGCACCCGAATCCCAGTACGGAATGCCGTCCGACGCCGCGATCTCCATGTAGTAGTCGCTCGTCGCGCACGCGGCATCGAGCATCCACTGCTCGACGGCCGCGCGGCCGCCGTGCGATGTCAGCGAGTCGTCGTCGACGGTGTCGAGAAACTCCAGCTGTTCGGCGAAGCCGAGCATCGCCCAGGCGAGACCGCGCGTCCATGTGGTGAACGGCGAGTATCCCTGCTGGCTGTTCGGGCCCCGATACGATCCGTTGGACGCGTTGAAAAGGCTTTCGTGCGCGACGCGCCCGCGTACGTCGTAGCCGTCGCGTCCGCGGCCGTAATACACGGAGAACTCGGCGGTCGCGCGCGCGTGCTGAATCAGGCGATCGAGCAGGCCGACGCGGGCGTCCTGTTCCTCGAGGAGCCGATGACCGAGCCGGTCGGCGAGCGCCAGCGCCCGGAGCGAGCGGATCGTATCGGCGAACAATGAGTGCGCGCCGTTGAACGAGTGGATGAAGCCGCCGCCGGGAATCGGCGTCCAGCGCCGCGCCTGAACGGCGCCGCTCACCATCAGCGCCAGCTCGTAGAAGCGCAGCTCCCACTCGCCGGCATCGAAGCGCCGCTCGCGCGCGAGCCGCCACAGATTTCCGTACGTGCTGACGTTGCTGAACCCGTGATCGTGAACGCCGGTGTGCGTCAGGTGCGGCGCCATGCGTCCGATCGTGCGCGAGCGTCCGAGGTCGAGGAACTCGCGGTCGCCGGTGGCGTCGAACTGCAGGAGCGCCGATCCGAACTGAAAGCCCTGGGTCCACTCGGTCCAGCCGCGCGCGCGATACTGGCCGTCGACGGTGAAGACCGGCGCGCCGTCGTCAGGATTCCAGCTGCGCTCGATCGATCGAATCTTGCGGGCGGAGAGCTCGAACACGCGGTCGATGTGCCGCAGCAGATCGCGCGGCGCGCGCTCTCGTCCCGTCGCGATCATTTGATCTCGTACGCGATGAGGACGACGAGATCCTCGCTGCCGGTTTGTCTCAGACCGTGTGAGCTTCCGGGCCTCGTGAGAATCGCCGTCCCGGGTCCGACGTCAAAGGGCTTGTCGTCGAGCGTCATCACGCCGCGGCCGCTGAGGACGTAGTAGACCTCGTCTTCGCGCTGCTCGTGGTAGCCGATGCCCGATCCGGGCTTCAGCGCACGCTTGCGGAAGACGAAATGCATGTTCGGCGTCTTGTCGAAGAACGAATAGCCGACGGTCTGGCCGCCGCCGTTGTGCGTGCCCGGCTCCTGCTTCGCGACGTCGGCATCGTGCTCGACGATGTAGCCGCCCTTCATTGTCGACCGGGCCGGCTGCGCCGACAGCGCGGCGACGGCGATCATGCTGAATGCGAGTACCCAACGCATCATGTTCTCCCCCGCTCGCCTGAAAGGCTCGCGCTCCCGGTTGACTCCCGCTCGCCTGAAAGGCTCGCGCTCCCGGCTGACTCCCGCTCGCCTGAAAGGCTCGCGCTACCGCTTGACTCCCGCTCGCCTGAAAGGCTCGCGCTACCGGCTGACTCCCGCTCGCCTGAAAGGCTCGCGCTCCCGGTTGACTCCCGCTCGCCTGAAAGGCTCGCGCTCCCGGCTGACTCCCGCTCGCCTGAAAGGCTCGCGCTACCGCTTGACTCCCGCTCGCCTGAAAGGCT